>UEXY01000103.1_pt1 | contig 28173 bp, 26 predicted proteins | sample 4301061 | NCBI WGS metagenome assembly UEXY01 (sample SAMEA4773184, study PRJEB27434) | metagenome | biome: 2259; feature: agricultural soil; material: soil | place: USA | collected 2014-09 | depth 0.25 m | reverse complement strand
GCGCGACAGGCGCGCGCCGTCGATCAATGACGCGTGATTCAGCGATTCGCAGAACATGTCGGCATCGCGCCCGCCGAGCGTGCTCAGCACGGCGAGATTGGCCATGTAGCCGGTGCAGAAATACAGTGCGCGCGGCTGCTCGATATGCGGCGCCAGGAATTCGGCGAAGCGTTCTTCGAGCAGCGCATGCGCGCGCGAATGGCCGCTGATCAAGTGCGATGCGCCGCTGCCGACGCCGTAGCGGGCCGCCCCTTCGCGCAGCGCCTCGACCAGGCGCGGATGCGATGCCAGGCCGAGATAGTCGTTGCTGCAGAAAGCCAGCATGTCGCGGCCGTCGACCGTCACATGCGGCGCGCAGGCCGTGTCGGCAATGCGGCGGCGGCGGCGCAGCTTGCGCTCGTCCAGCTGCTGCAGTTCGTTTTCGAGTGCGGCGAGCAGTTGCATGTTCAGGCTCCGATCACGCGTTCGAACACGGCTTGCGTGCGGGCGGCGAGGCCGTCGATTTCTTCATCGTCGAGGATGTAGGGCGGCATCAGGTAGACGGTGCGGCCGATCGGGCGCAGCAGCAGTTCATGCTCGAGCGCCGCCGCAAAGAATTTGCGCGCGAACGCCGGATCGTCGACCGCTGCCTCGAATGCCCAGATCATGCCGCGTTGCCGGAAATTCCTTACCCGCGGATGCGCTTGCAGCGGCGCCAGCGCCTGCGTGATGCGCGCCGCGCGTTCGCGATTGCGGTTCAGCACATCGTCCTCGTCGAAGATCGCCAGCGTCGCCAGCGCCGCGCGACAGGCCAGCGGGTTGCCGGTGTATGAATGCGAATGCAGGAAGCCGCGCGTGACGTCGGCATCGTAGAACGCCTGGTAGATCGCATCGCGCGTCATCACCAGCGACAAGGGCAGATAGCCGCCGCTGATGCCTTTCGACAGGCAGACGAAGTCGGGCCAGATAGCCGCCTGCTCGCACGCGAAGAAGGTGCCGGTGCGGCCGCAGCCGACCGCGATTTCATCGGCGATCAAGTGCACGTTGTAACGGTCACACAGCGTGCGCACTTCGGCCAGATAGGCCGGGTCGTGCATCGCCATGCCGGCCGCGCATTGCACCAGCGGCTCGACGATGACGGCGGCAATCTGCGCGCCGTGTTGCTGCAGCAATGCTTCCAGTTCCCCCGCCGCGCGGTGCGCGACATCGGCGGCCGATTCGCCTTCCCGCGCGCCGCGTGCATCCGGCGTCGCGACCACGTGTGCCTGCCGCAGCAACGGACCGTACGCATCGCGGAACAGCGGCACATCGGTGACCGCGAGCGCGCCGACGGTTTCGCCGTGATAGCTGCCTTGCAGGCAAACGAATTCGCGCTTGTCGCTCTTACCGGTATTACGCCAGTAATGGAAACTCATCTTCAGCGCGATCTCGACCGCGGACGCGCCGTCGGACGCATAGAAACAATGGCCGAGCACATGACCGGTGCGTGCCGCCAGCCGCTCGGACAGCGCGATCACCGGCTCATGCGTGAAGCCGGCCAGCATCGCGTGCTCCAGCTTGTCGAGCTGGTCCTTCAGCGCGGCGTTGATGCGCGGGTTCGCATGGCCGAACAGGTTGACCCACCAGGAGCTGATCGCATCGAGATAACGGCGGCCGTCGGCGCCGACCAGCCACGCGCCGCGCCCATGGCTGACCGCCACCAGCGGCACCGTTTCATGGTGCTGCATTTGCGTGCACGGATGCCAGACGCTGTTCAGGCTGCGGGCGACCCAATCGGTTTGCGGGGTTGAATTCAAGTATTACTCCAAAACGTCCACCGTAAAGCTCCTTCCCCCTCTCAGGGGGAAGCTTGGGATGGGGGTGCGGCGGTCAAGGCATCAACTACGCTCGACAAGACCTCTTCCAGATTATTCAAAACATCGTTTCTTTCTAGTAGACCAACCAGATATTCGTAGGGTGGGCACGCAGTGCCCACCCTACCATCTAGTTCAACCAGCCAGGCTTGCGCTTCTCCAGGAACGATCGCACGCCTTCCTTGCCTTCCTCGGAACTGCGGATATCCGCAATGCGCTCCGCCGTGTCGGCGATCAGCGCGTCGGACAGCGGCATGCCGGCCACATCCTGCACCAGCCGCTTGGCTTCTTTCACCGCGTTCGGACTGTTGGAAACCAGCGCCTTGACGATCTCGCCAATGCCGGCGTCGAGTGCGTCGACGGAGCACACGGCATGGAGGAAACCGATGCGCTGCGCCTCCTGCGCGGAAAACCGTTCGGCGGTCAGGAAATAGCGGCGGGCGGCGTTTTCACCCATCGCCTTGATGACGTAAGGCGAGATTGTCGCAGGAATAAGGCCGAGTTTGACTTCGCTCAGGCAAAAATTTGCCGTCTCCACGGCAACCGCGATATCGCAGGCGGCGACCAGGCCCATGCCGCCGGCATAGCAATCGCCTTGTATTTTGGCGACCACCGGCTTCGGACAAGCGTAAATCGTGCGCAGCATTTCCGCGAGTTGCGCCGCATCCGCGCGATTCTCATCGTGCGTATAGCCGGCCATCTTCTTCATCCAGTTCAAGTCGGCGCCGGCGCAGAATGCCGGGCCGTTGCCGGTAAGCACGATCGCACGAACCTCAGCGTCTTTTCCTATATCGCGAAAAACCTGCGTGATTTCCGCGATCGTGGTTTCGTTGAACGCATTGCGCACGTCCGGACGATTGAGCGTGATCGTGGCGACGCGGTTTTCCTGCTGCACAAGTAAGCTTTGATAAGTCATCATCACATCCTGAACACACCGAACTTCGTTTCCGGGATCGGCGCATTCAGCGATGCGCTCAGTCCCAACCCCAGCACCATGCGCGTATCGGCCGGATCGATCACGCCGTCGTCCCACAGGCGCGCCGACGCATAATATGGATGTCCCTGATGCTCGTACTGTTCGCGGATCGGCTGCTTGAAAGCCTCCTCTTCCTCGCTCGACCAGTTGCCGCCCTTGCGCTCGATGCCGTCGCGCTTGACGGTCGCCAGCACGCTGGCCGCCTGGTCGCCGCCCATCACCGAGATGCGCGCGTTCGGCCACATCCACAGGAATCGCGGCGAGAACGCGCGGCCGCACATGCCATAATTGCCGGCGCCGAAACTGCCGCCGATGATCACCGTGAACTTCGGCACCGATGCGGACGATACCGCGGTCACCATCTTGGCGCCGTTGCGCGCGATGCCTTCATTCTCGTACTTCCTGCCCACCATAAAGCCGGTGATGTTCTGCAGGAACACCAGCGGAATCTTGCGCTGGCAGCATAGCTCGATGAAATGCGCGCCCTTCAATGCCGATTCGGAAAACAGGATGCCGTTGTTGGCGATGATGCCGACCGGCATGCCGAAGATGTGTGCGAAGCCGCACACCAGCGTGGTGCCGTAGCGCGCCTTGAATTCGTCGAACTGGCTGCCGTCGACGATGCGCGCGATCACTTCGCGCACGTCGAAGGGTTTGCGGGTGTCGGCCGGGATCACGCCGTACAGTTCATGCGCGTCGTACTTCGGCGCGACCGGTTCGCGCAGCGCCAGCGCATGACTCTTTTGACGATTGAGATTCGACACGATGCTGCGCGCCAGCGACAGCGCGTGCATGTCGTTCTGCGCGAGGTGATCGACCACGCCGGACAGCCGCGTGTGCACGTCGCCGCCGCCGAGATCTTCGGCGCTGACCACTTCGCCGGTGGCCGCCTTCACCAGCGGCGGACCGCCGAGGAAGATCGTGCCCTGTTCCTTGACGATGATCGATTCGTCGCTCATCGCCGGCACGTAGGCGCCGCCGGCGGTGCACGAGCCCATCACCACCGCGATCTGTGGAATGCCCTTGGCCGACAGGCTGGCCTGGTTGTAGAAGATGCGGCCGAAGTGCTCGCGGTCGGGAAACACGTCATCCTGGTTCGGCAGGTTGGCGCCGCCGGAATCGACCAGGTAAATGCAAGGCAGGTTGTTCTGGTCGGCGATTTCCTGCGCGCGCAAATGCTTCTTCACCGTTATCGGGTAATAGGTGCCGCCCTTGACTGTCGCGTCGTTGCACACGATCACGCATTCCTGTCCGGCGACGCGGCCGATGCCGGTGATGATGCCCGCCGCCGGCGCCGCATTGTGATACATCTCGTAGGCGGCGAGCTGCGAGAATTCGAGGAAGGGCGTGCCCGGATCGAGCAGCATCTGCACGCGGTCGCGCGGCAGCAGCTTGCCGCGCGCGGTGTGCTTCCGGCGCGCGTCTTCACCGCCGCCCAAAGCGATCTTTTCGACTCTGGCTTTCAGGTCGTCGACCACTTTTTGCATCGCCGCGACATTCGCCTTGAAGTCTTCCGATCGGGTATTGAGTTTGGATTCGAGCATTGTCATTGTTGTCTTTCCGGAAAACTTCCATCCACGTAAAACCATTTGCCATCTTCACGCACGAAGCGGCTTACCTCATGCAGGCGATGCGCGCGCCCGCCGATCTTGTAGCGCGCGACGAATTCGACAGTCGCCGCGTCGCCCGCCGGTACATGCCTGCGCACATCCAGCCCCAGCCATTTGATGCCGTCGTCCTGCGCCACCGCTTCGGCCGGCCGCGTGCTCGCGTGCCAGGTCGACTTCAGATACGCGTCGTTGCGCAGCGCGTACGCGCTGTAGCGCGACCGCATCAGCTCGACCGCACTGTGCGGCACCTGAGCGCCATCGATGAAACGCCCGCAGCAGTCTGCATACGCTGCGCCGCCGCACGGGCAGGCGCCCTTTTCCGCGTTCTTCATTGCCGCGCCGGCTCCGACGGCGGCGTGCCGCAATCGAATGCGGCCAGGTCGACACGCGGCATCAGGCTTTTTTCGCTTTCTCGGCGACCGGTGCGCCGGCCGCTTTCCACGCGCCGAAACCGCCGTCGATATGCGCGACGTTTTCCAGCCCCATGTCCTGCACCGTCTTGGTGGTCAGCGCGCTGCGCCAGCCGGCCGCGCAAAAGAAGATGAATTCCTTGTTTTCACCGAACAAGGGCTTGAAGTAAGGCGAATCCGGATCGACCCAGAATTCGATCATGCCGCGCGGCGCCGGGAAGGCGCCGGGGATCACGCCCTCGCGTTCCAGCTCGCGCACGTCGCGCACGTCGACGAACTGCACGTTCGGGTCGCCGAGCTTGGCCTTGGCCTGCTCCACGCTATAGGTCTTGACTTGCGCCATCGCTTCGTCGACCAATGCCTTGTATCCCTTTTTCATTTCTCCCTCCGTTATGCGAGCGCGCGCGCGATCAAGATTTTCTGGATATCGCTGGTACCTTCGTAAATCTGGCATACACGCACGTCGCGATAAATCCGTTCGACCGGGAAATCGCTGACGTAACCGTAGCCACCGTGAATCTGGATTGCATCCGAACACACGCGCTCTGCCATTTCGCTGGCGAACAGCTTGGCCATCGCCGCTTCCTTCAGGCAGGGCTTGCCGGCGTCCTTCAGGCTCGCCGCGTGCCAGATCAGCTGGCGCGCCGCTTCGATCTGGGTCGCCATCTCGGACAATTTGAACTGCACCGCCTGGTGCTCGAACAAGGTCTTGCCGAAGCTGGTGCGCTCCTGCGCGTACGCGAGCGCCGCCTCGAATGCGGCGCGCGCCATGCCGACCGATTGCGACGCAATGCCGATGCGCCCGCCTTCGAGGCCCGACAGGGCGATCCGGTAGCCCTGGCCCTCTTCCCCGATCAGGTTTTGCGCGGGAATGCGGCAGTTCTCGAACAGGATCTGCGCGGTATCCGACGAATGCTGGCCGAGCTTTTCCTCGAGCCGCGCGACGATGTAGCCGGGCGTATTGGTCGGCACCCAGAACGCGCTGATGCCTTTCTTGCCGGCCGCCTTGTCGGTCACCGCCATCACGATCGCGACGTCCGCATATTTGCCGCTGGTGATGAATTGCTTGACGCCGTTCAGCACGTAATGCTCGCCGTCGCCATCCGTGCCGCGGACCGCCGTCGTGCGCAGCGCCGACGCGTCGCTGCCGACATGCGGCTCGGTCAGGCAGAACGCGCCGAGCATGTCGCCGCGCGCCAGCGGCTTCAGCCACTGCTCCTTCTGTGCGTCGTTGGCGTACATCATCGCGATGCTGCACACCGGGCAGTTGTTGACCGAAATCACGGTCGAGGTGCCGCCGTCGCCGGCGGCGATCTCTTCCAGCACCAGCGCCAGCGATACGTAATCGAGGCCGGCGCCGCCGAGTTCTTCCGGCACCGCGACGCCGAACGCACCGAGCTGCGCGAGGCCTTTCAATTCCTCCTGCGGAAAGTGATGCTCCTTGTCCCAGCGCGCGGCATTGGGTGCGAGGCGTTCCTGCGCGAAGCTGCGCAACGCGTCGCGGATCATTTCATGCTGTTCGGATAAAACCATTTTGTCAGTTCCGTTATAGGGTGGGCACATCGTGCCCACGCGGTTTCATCAGGTGCTTACCATTGCAGCTGCCGCCCGGTGCGGCTGCGGTAGGCGCCGCTGTCGCTCACGGTCAGCTTCGCGATTTCCTGCAACAGGCCGCGCACGCTTTCATCGACCGGCGTCGGCGCGTTCGAACCGCCCATGTCGGTACGCACCCAGCCGGGGTCGAGCGCGATGAAGGCGGCGTTCGGATAGTCGAAGGATGCGCTTTTCATGACCATGTTCAGCGCCGCCTTCGACGCGCGGTATATCCACGCGTTGCTGCCCGCGGTGTCGCCGATGCTGCCCATGCCGCTGCTGAGGAAAGCGAAGCGGCCCTGCGCGGCTTCCACCATCGGCGCGACCAGCGGAATCGCCTGCATCGCGCCCAGCACGTTGGTGTGCATCACGCGGTCGAAATCCTGCGCGGTCGGCGGCGTGTGCGCGCCTTGCTGCGGACCGTAGATGCCGGCGACGTAGACCGCCAGGTCCAGTTTTTCGCCGTCCAGTTGCCAGCCGAGTCCGGCCAGCGAGTCCGGATTCGCGACATCGAGTTGCAGCGCTTGCGCGCCGTCGCCGCGCAGCGCGGCGAGCGCCGCATCGTCGCGCGCGGTGGCAAACACTTTCCAGCCGTCGGCCAGCAGCTGGCGCACGAACTCGCGGCCGATGCCGCGCGAAGCGCCGAGGATGAGTGCGGTGGGCATGACGAAGTTTGGTATCAATGAAGGAAGTCAAAAAATCCTGCGGACGGCGCCCTCCCGCTAAAAGGGGGAGGGGACCGTGCAGGGGCCGATATTAAAAGCGATTACACCAGCTCGATCGCCATCGCCGTCCCTTCGCCGCCGCCGATGCACAGCGACGCCACACCCAGCTTGCCGCCGGTCTTCTGCAGCGCGCCGATCAGGGTGACGATGATGCGCGCGCCGGAGGCGCCGATCGGATGGCCGAGCGCGCAGGCGCCGCCGTGGATGTTGACCTTGCTGTGCGGGATGCCGTGTTCCTTCATCGCTGCCATCGGCACCGCGGCAAAGGCTTCGTTGATCTCGAACAGGTCGATGTCCTTGGTGGTCAGGTTCAGTTTCTTGTACAGTTTTTCGATGGCGCCAACCGGTGCGGTGGTAAACCAGTTCGGTTCCTGCGCATGCGTCGCATGGCCGAGGATGCGGGCGATCGGCTTGCAGCCGAGTTTTTTTGCGGTCGATTCGCGCATCAGCACCAGCGCGGCGGCGCCGTCGTTGATCGACGACGACGAAGCGGCGGTGATGGTGCCGTCCTTCTTGAACGCCGGCTTCAACGCCGGAATCTTGTCGAGCTTGGCTTTCAGCGGACCTTCGTCCTTGTCGATCACGACGTCGCCGCCCTTCGCGGCGACGGTGACCGGCGCGATTTCCCACTTGAACGAGCCGTCGCTGGTCGCAACCTGCGCGCGCTTGACCGACTCGATCGCGAACGCATCCTGCTCTTCACGCGTGAACTGGTACTTGGCGACGCAGTCCTCGGCGAAGGTGCCCATCGCGCGGCCCTTGTCGTACGCGTCTTCGAGGCCGTCCAGCATCATATGGTCGTACATCATGCCGTGGCCGATGCGGTAGCCGCCGCGTGCTTTCGGAATCAGGTAAGGCGCATTGGTCATCGACTCCATGCCGCCGGCGATGACGACTTCATTGCTGCCGGCCAGCAGCGAGTCGTAACCGATCATCGCCGCCTTCATCGCCGAACCGCACATCTTCGACAGCGTGACTGCACCGGCGGATACCGGGATGCCGGCCTTGATCGCGGCCTGGCGCGCGGGTGCCTGGCCCTGGCCGGCCATCAGGCAATTGCCGAACAAAACTTCATTCACCTGCTGCGGTTCGAGATTGGCGCGCTCGACGGCGGCACGGATCGCGGCGGCGCCGAGATCCGAGGCGGACAGCGAGGAAAAATCGCCCTGGAAGGCGCCCATCGGGGTACGCGCGGCGCCGACAATAACAACGGGATCGTTCATGATTGAGTCTCCAAGATCAAGCGGCTTGCGCCGCGGGGGTGGGGGGTTTGTAACTGAAACGCAACTCCTGCGGGTACGGGAACACATCCTCGACATGACCGTCGAGGATGCGCTGTTTGGCGTTCTGCCAATACTGCGGCGTCAGCAGCTCGGCGTGGTGCTTCATGAAATATTTTTTCACCTCCGGATTGCCGAGCAGGAAGGTGCCCAGCTGCTCCGGAAACACATCGTTCCTCGCGACCGGATACCAGGGTTCGCTCGCCATTTCCTCTTCCTCGTTGCGAGGCAACGGAATCGTGCGGAAATTGCAGTCGGTGATGTACTCGATTTCATCGTAGTCGTAAAACACCACGCGGCCATGCCGGGTGACGCCAAAGTTCTTGTACAGCATATCGCCGGGGAAGATGTTGACGCCGACCAGGTCCTTGATCGCATTGCCGTATTCGACGATGCCGTGCTCGACCGCCGCGTGGTCGCCGCGCTTTTCCGCTTCGTTCAGCCAGATGTTGAGCGGCGTCATGCGGCGCTCGATGTACAGGTGCTTGATGATGATTTCATCGCCCTCTTCCTCGACGATCGACGGCGCGACTTCCTTCAGGTCGGCCAGCAGTTCGGCGGAAAAGCGCGAGCGCGGGAAGGCGACATTCGAGTATTCGAGCGTATCGGCCATGCGGCCGACGCGGTCGTGGTTTTTGACCAGCAGGTATTTTTCCTTGACCAGCGTGCGCGTGGTTTCCTTCGGCGGCGGGAAGTAATCCTTGATCACCTTGAACACGTACGGGAACGACGGCAGCGCGAACACCACCATCACCAGCCCGCGGATGCCGGGTGCGGACTCGAAGCAGTCGGACGAATAGTGCAGGTGATGCAGGAAGTCGCGATAGAACGCCGCCTTGCCGAGCTTCTGCAGGCCGAGGATCGTGTAGATCTCGCTGCGCGGCTTGTACGGCATCAGCGTGCGCAGGAAATGCACGTAGGCGGCCGGCACTTCCATATCGACCATGAAATAGGCGCGCGTGAACGAGAACAGCACCGTGATCAGGGTCGGATCGAATAGCACGGTGTCGAGCACCAGCTCGCGCCGGCGGTTGTACAGGATCGGCACCACGAACGGATAGATGCGGTTGCCATTGATGCCCTTGCCGACAATGTACGCGCCCTTGTTGCGATAGAACAGGCTGGACAACACCTGGATCTGGTGGTTCGGCTCCAGCAGGTCGGAGCCGAACATCGCGCGCATGCGCGCTTCGACGAAACCGGCGTCGCGGTCGAGGTCGGCGAACGGCGTCGACAGCTGGAAATTGGTGACGATTCGCTTCAGGGTGTAACGCAGGCCGTCGGTCGCCGGATAGTAGACGCGGTAAGTCGGCTGCAGCTCGGCCGGCTCGATATATTCCGTCGAGACCGCCGGCCGCACGAAGATGAAGTCGTTGTGGAAATAGGTGCGGTGCAGGATTTTGCAGCACACCGAATTGAAGAAGGTTTCCGCCAGTTCCGGCTGCTTGTGATTGATCAGCAGGCCGATGTAATGCAGCTTCACTTCGCGCCACACTTCGTCGTCCAGCTCCTCCGGATCGTATTCGTCTTCCAGCGTCTCCACGCATTCCTGCACGCGCGCATCGTAATACGCGATGCGTTCGCGCGCCTTCACTTGCGCGGTCTTCCAATCGCTCCGTTCGAAGTAGCGCTTGGCATCCTGGCTTTCGGCGCGAAACAAGCGATAGTGCTTGTCGAAGCCGTCCAGCATGGTGCGCGCGATATCGAACGCGATCTGGGAAGAGAGGAGTTTGGGGAAAACGGTCTGCGACATGGCTATAGCTTGAATTGGGTTTTCCAAGCCTCCAGTTTAGCCAAATCGACGCCGATGCCGCCGCAAACGACAATCAGCGGCCGCGCGAACGGAGCCAGCTGCGGCAGACCCTGGTACGCGACCGCCAGCGCCGCGCCGCAGGCGGGTTCGACCAGCATGCGCGTATCGTCGGCGAAACGGCGGCAGGCGTCGACCGCCTGCGTGTCGCTGACCAGCACGCTGCGCACGTCGTGGCGGCGCGTCCAGTCGAAAGCCGGCTGCGCGATGCGCTTGGCGCCGAGCGAACTTGCCACAGTGGCAATTTCCGGCAACGTGACAGGTTCGCCTGCCCGCATCGCCGCATGCAGCGATGCCGCGCCTTCGGTTTCGACCGCGATCACCGGTACCTGGCCGAGTCCGTTGCGATGCAAGCCTTCCAGCACGCCGCACAGCAGTCCGCCGCCGCCGACCGCGCACACCACCGCATCGAAGCCGGCGCCCTGCGCAACCGCTTCGTCGATCAGCGTCGCATTGCCGTCCCAGATATCGCGATGGTCGAACGGCGACACATACACGGCGCCGGCCGCTTCGCACAGGCGCAGCGCTTCGAGATTGCTTTCGTCCCACACGCCGCCGTGCACGATGACCTCGGCGCCGAGCGCCTGGATTTTTTGCCGCACCGATTCATGCGTGCTGCGCGGCACCACGATGGTGGTGCGCAGGCCGAGCGCCGCGCCGGCCACTGCCGCTGCGAAGCCGGCATTGCCGCCGGATGGACAGACGAAATGCGTGGCGCCGCCGGCGGCCGCGCGCTGGCACAGCAAGCCGATGCCGCGCAGCTTGAACGAGCCGGACGGCTGCAGGTTTTCCATCTTCAGCGCGACCCGTTTGCCGAGCGCGGCCGACAGGCCGCCATGCACGAGCAGCGGGGTGGTGATGTGAAGCGGGCTCATGCTTTTTCCCGGTTGCGCGGCAGCACCGCCATCGTGCCGGTCAGCTTGCTGATCAGGGTCTTCCTGTCGCCGGCCAGCGCATACACTTCCGACTCGACCACGTGGAAAGCCTTGCCCGGTTTCAGCACCTGCGCGCGGCAACGCAGCGATTCGCCGATGCCCGGACGCAACAGGTGGATCTTGAATTCGACGGTCAGGATGATCTCCTCCGTGGTCGTCAGCGAAATCGCCGCCGCGCCGGCGGTATGGTCGGCAATGGTCGCCTGGACACCGGCGTGGATGACGCCGGTGTGCTGCAGATGACGCGGCTCGATGCGCAGGATGGATTCGCACCAGCCGGGGCCGCAATCGGCAAGGATAATGCCGAGATCGGTTAAAAAAGCCGCTTCGCGAAAACCTTGTTCGACGGCTTCGCGGTAGTGGGGGTTGGGTGATTGCATGTGGTCTCCGCCCGCTTTCTCATCAGTGCCAGGCTTCGAGCGCCTGCTCTCGACAATCCAGCCTTACTTCGTCTCCGCAAACAACTCCCGGCCGATCAGCATGCGCCGGATCTCGCTGGTGCCTGCGCCGATCTCGTACAGCTTCGCGTCGCGCCACAAACGTCCGACCGGGTATTCGTTGATATAACCGTTGCCGCCGAGCACCTGGATCGCTTCGCCGGCCATCCAGGTCGCCTTCTCCGCCGAGTACAGGATCGCGCCGGCCGCATCCTTGCGGATCGCGCGTACCGCTTCCGGCGTCTGCGCGCGGTCGCAGGCCTGGCCGACCGCGTACACATAGGCCTTGCATGCCATCATGGTCGAATACATATCGGCGAGCTTGCCTTGCATCAGCTGGAATTCACCGATCGGCTGGCCGAACTGCTTGCGCTCGTGGACGTAGGGCACGACCGCATCCATGCAAGCCTGCATGATGCCGAGCGGGCCGCCGGACAGCACGGTGCGCTCGAAATCGAGGCCGGACATCAGCACATTGACGCCCTTGCCCAGGCCGCCCAGCACGTTCTCGGCCGGCACTTCGCAATTCTGGAACACCAGTTCGCCGGTGTGCGAGCCGCGCATGCCAAGCTTGTCGAGCTTTTGCGCGACGGAAAAACCCTTGAAGCCCTTTTCGATCAGAAACGCGGTGATGCCGCGCGGCCCGGCTTCGATGTCATTCTTCGCGTACACCACCAACACGTCGGCATCGGGGCCGTTGGTGATCCACATTTTGGTGCCGTTCAGCACCCAGCGATCGCCTTTCCAGTCGGCGCGCAGCTTCATGCTGACCACGTCGGAACCGGCGTTCGGCTCCGACATCGCCAGTGCGCCGACGTAGTCGCCGGACACCAGCTTCGGCAGGTATTTCGCCTTTTGCTCCGGCGTGCCGTTGCGCTTGATCTGATTCATGCACAGGTTTGAATGCGCGCCATATGACAGACCGACCGATGCCGACGCGCGCGAAATTTCTTCCATCGCGACAATGTGCGCGAGATAACCCATGTCGGTGCCGCCGTATTCTTCGCCGACCGTGACGCCGAGCAAGCCGAGCTCGCCCATCTTGCGCCATAAATCCATCGGGAATTGATCGGTGCGATCGATCTCGGCGGCGCGCGGTGCGATTTCCGCCTGCGCGAACTGCTGCACGGTTTCGCGCAGCGCGGCGATGTCTTCGCCGTGGTTAAAGGTCAAGCCGGGCAAGTGAATCATGTCATCCTCACATTGTTGGTCTGGTGATGCGGAATCATAGCTTCAATTTACGTTTACGTAAACGTAAAGCAAATACGGTAAAACTACGAGTTTTCGGCCGCTCAGGCCGCATTCTTCAGGCGCCGCGGCGCCGGCTTCTTGTCGGCGGCTTTGCCTTCCTTATTGTTGCCCAGCAGACGCCGGCATTCGTCTTCGTGCGCGCCGATCTCGGCCAGCGTCACTTCCAGGTCTTCGCGCTGGCGCTCCAGCACTTCGCGCTGCTGCGCCAGCACCGCGAGGAAGCGCTTGAGCTGCGCCGTGGTGTCTTTCGGCGATTCGTACATGTCGACCAGCGCCTTGACTTCCAACAGGCTGAGGCCGAGCCGCTTGCCGCGCAGCGTCAGCTTCAGCCGCGTGCGTTCGCGCGCGCTGTAGACGCGGGTGCGGCCGCCGGCGCCTTCGCGCTTCGGGCTCAGCAAACCCTGGTCTTCGTAGAAGCGGATCGCGCGCGGCGTGATGTCGAATTCACGCGCCAGTTCGGTGATGGTGTAGGTCGGCATGACTGGTTTTTTTATCGGCATCAGCAATGAAGGTAGTTTGTGTTTAGAATCGCTGTATCGAAGTGCAGTTTACGTAAACGTAAACTGCATTGTAGACCTGCATGCCGCAAATGTGAACATGCAAAATTGCTAATAATTTATCCGGAGCATGGCCGATGAACCTGCTTGAATCCCAGCTCGATTACGCATTCGGCGACACGCTGCCAACTCCCGGCGCCGTGCACGAAGTCGCACCGGGCGTATTCTGGTTGCGCATGGGCTTGCCGTTCGCGCTCGATCATATCAACCTCTGGCTGCTGCGCGACGAAACCGACGACGGGCAGCGCGGTTGGACCATCGTCGATTGCGGCATTGCCAACGACGCCACGCGCGCCGCGTGGGACACCATATTCGCGACCGCGCTGGACGGCTTGCCGGTGCTGCGCGTGATCGTCACGCATTGCCACCCGGATCATGTCGGGCTGTCCGGCTGGTTGTGCACACGCTGGAATGCGCCGCTCTGGATGACCACCGGCGAATACGGCTTTGCGCGCATGATGTCGGCCTCGCTACCCGGCGTCGACGGCACCGCGGCGCTGCCGCATTTCCAGCGCCACGGCCTGGCCGATGCGGCGCTGCTGGAACAGCTGGGGAGCCGCAAGAACTATTACCCGACGCTGGTGCCGGCGGTGCCGAGCGCGTACCGCCGTATGCAGGACCGGCAAGCGTTCCGCATCGGCAAGCATGAATGGCGGGTCATCACCGGCTTCGGCCACGCGCCCGAACATGCGTCGTTGTATTGCGCCGGCCTCGGGTTGCTGATTTCGGGCGACATGGTGCTGCCGCGCATCTCCACCAATGTGTCAGTGTTTGCGGTCGAGCCGGAAGCCAATCCGGTGCAGCAATATCTCGACTCGCTGCAAAAATACCGCGACCTGCCGGCCGATGCGCTGGTGCTGCCATCGCATGGCAAGCCGTTCCGCGGCCTGCATACGCGCATCGGCCAGCTGACCGAACATCATCGCGCGCGGCTGGCGGAGGTGGTCGACGCCTGCGCGACGCCGCAATCGGCGGCCGACATCGTGCCGGTGATGTTTCGCCGCGCACTCGATGCGCATCAACTGACCTTCGCGATGGGCGAGGCGCTCGCGCATCTGCACAAGCTCTGGTTCGATCGCGTGCTGGTGCGCGAAACCGGCGCCGACGGCATCATCCGTTTCAAGACGGCATAGCGCCGCGCATTTCCTCCCTCCATGCCGGCCGGCGACGCGTGCGTCGCCGGCAAGTCGACCATCGGTCAAATCGTTCCGCAATAAGCGTTGATTTTCGCCACGCCGGCAGCACCGGGACCGAGTAACAATAGGTAAAAAATCCGCAATGCCCTATCAGGAATGTGTTAATTTTCTTTAACACGTTTGGTCACAAGTAGTTCCTGTTATCCAATAACTGACTGTCGAGCCCCGACATGGAATAGTGCGCGGTCATGAATCCATCTATCGAACGAGAAGGTTTTAGCGAGCGCTTGCAACAATCGCTGCGCAATGCGGAGTATTCGCCGGACAGCCCGACACAGCTGGCGCGTGAATTCAATATCCGTTTCGAAGGCCGCCCGATTACCGTGCATGCCGCGCGTAAATGGTTGGTTGGCGAAGCCATTCCGACCCAGGAAAAGTTGCGCACACTGGCGCAGTGGCTGGGTGTTCCGGCCGAATGGCTGCGCTTCGGCGACAGCGCCGAACGCGGCGCAAGCGAACGGTCCGGCACGCCCTCGCGTTTCGAGTCGGCCGACGTCAAACTGATCGGCGACCTGCAACGGCTGGATGCACACCATCAGGCGCTGGCGCGCGAATTCATCCGCATGCTGCTGCGGCTCAATCGCCAGAAATAATCCTCGCTGCTATCTCGCCAGTTGCCGCAGATAACGCAAACCGGCAACCGCGCGGCTTCCATACCAAGACATCATTTCTCCATCGAGCAACTGCACCGGTTTGCCGATCTGTTTTTCCAGCGCGTCGGCGTGCGTCTCGGTGAAGCGATACGGCTCGCTCGACAGCAGCACGCCGTCGATTGCCTGCACCATCCGGTCCGACCACTCGAAGCGCGGGTAGCGGGCGGCATCGGCCGGCGGCACCCAGCACTGCCAGCCGATTTCCGCCATCATGCGCGCGATGTAGGTATCGCGCGAAATCGTCATCCACGGATCTTTCCAGATGCAGTACAGCATGGTCTGCGCCGGGCTTTTCGGCTGCGCCTGCAGTGCCGCGTATTCCTGTTCGAACGCCGCGCACAACGCATCGGCCGCGCGTTCCGCGCCGAAGATGCCGCCCAGCAGCCGGTACAGTGCGAGATTGTCGCGCGGCGCCAGCGGATGCGTGACGATCACCTGCGGAATGAATTGCGCAAGCGCGTCGACGGTCGGCTTTTCATTCTCGTCGATGTTGACGATCAGGTGCGTCGGCGCGAGCCGACGGATCTTGTCGACGTTCACATCCTTGGTGCCGCCGACTTTCGCAATCGCGCGTACCGTCTCCGCCGGATGAATGCAGAAACCGGTGCGGCCGACCAGCGCCGGCGCCAGGCCCAGATCGCACAGCAGTTCGGTGATCGACGGCACCAGCGACACGATGCGCGGCGGCGCGTTCGGCGCGACCGCACGATGTTGGCGGCCGACCGCGTCGATCAGCATCATGTTCCGCTCTTGCGCGCCTTGTGCGGCGCTCTGGCAAACACGGCGTCGTACAGCCAGTTCGGCAGCACCCGCAGCAGCTTCGCTACCACGCCCATCTGCCACGGAATCACGCGATAGCCGGTGCCGGCGGCTATCGCCTGCACCGCCTGGTCGGCGAAACGGTCGGCGCGCATCAGGAACGGCATCGGATAGCTGTTCACCCGCGTCATCGGCGTGTCGATGTAGCCGGGTGCGATGGTGACCACCTTGATGCCGCTGCTTCTCAATTCGACGCGCAGCGATTCGCAATAGCTGATCACCGCCGCCTTCGACGCGCTGTACGCGCCGCCGCCGGGCAAGCCGCGGATGCCGGCCACGCTGGCGATGCCGACCAGCCGGCAATCCTTGCTGCCGGCCGCGGCCTGCCGCTTCATCGTCGCGATGAAGGGAGCGAAAGTGGCGACGGCGGCAGTGAGGTTGGTGGCGACGATACGCTCGAACACCTGCAGGTCTTCCGCGTATTCGGTCAGCGTGCCCTGCGAAATGCCGGCATTGGCGATCACCACGTCGGCGCCGCCTTGCGCGGCGATGAAATCGGCCGCGGCCTCGCTTAATGCAGCATGATCGGTAACGTCCAGCGCATACAGGCGATGGCGCTCGGGATTGGGCAGCGTTGCGGCCAGTTGCTCCAGCAGCGGGCGGCGGCGCGCGACCAGGCCGAGCACCGCGCCTTGTTGCGCATAGCGCGTCGCAAGCGCGGCGCCGAGGCCACTGGAAGCGCCGGTGATGAATACGCGTTTCATTCAGATTCCACCAATAAAAAAGTCCGCGCTCTTTCGAAACGCGGACTTCAGTGTAATGCAGCGGCGGTCTACTTGCTCTGCTTGACCTTCGCCACCAGCCAATCCATCACCTGCAGCGTCGCCGCGTGCAGCACCGGCTCCGGCTTGTTGCCGAGGCTGCTGCCGACGATCGAAGGCGAAGTCAGGTAGCGGCCGTCAACCGCGATCAGCGGCACGCCGTCGACCTGGTAAGCCTGCATCAGCTGCATCGCGCGCTTGGCCTTGGTCTGCACCGAGAACGAGTTGTAGACATCGAGAAATTTCTGCTTGTCGAGGCCGTGCTTGACCGCGAAGTCGGCGATCTCGGCATCGGTGTCGGTGCGCTGTTTCTGCACATGGATCACGTTGAACACCTTGCTGTGCAGTTCATCCAGCTTGCCCAACGCTTCCAGCGTGTAGTACAGCTTCTGCTGCGGCACCATCGAATCGCGGAAGGCGACCGGCACGCGCTTGAACACGATGTTGTCGCCCTGCTTTTTGACCCAGGCGACCAGATCCGGTTCGAGCGCGTTGCAGTGCGGACAGGAATACCAGAAGAACTCGGTGACTTCGACTTTCTTGCCGGAGTCGGTCTGTTGCGACTTGTCGAGCGTGCGGTAGTCGACGCCGTTCTGCGGATTGTTCGGCGCGGCCTGCGCGCCGACGGCGACCAGGCTGATGCTCAGTGCGGCCAGTGCATGTTTCAGAAAACGCATAAGGTTCCTTTTTACTCTTGATAAATGAGTTATTTCGCGATGCGCACCACGGCGGCATCGACGCCATTGTCGGACAGCTTTCCGCGCACCTTGTTCATCGCTTCCATCTGGCTGAACGGGCCGACGCGCACGCGGTATAGCACGCCGGTGTCGGCTTGGCGCTCGGAGATTTTCGCTTCGACGCCTAACAACGCCAGCTTGGCGCGGATGTTCTCGGCGTCGTTCTGTTCACGGAACGCCCCCGCCTGCAGATAATAACTCCACTTGTCGTCGGCTTCAGGCTTGGCCTCGGCACTCTTCGGCTTGTCGGCCTCGGCCGACTTCTCGACCACCGGCGCCTTGCCCTCCGGCTTGGGATCGACCTTGACTTCCTGCTTCTTGTCGGACGGCTGCGGCGCGGCGGTATTTTCCGGCGCCGGCTCCTTGGCGACCTCCTCGATCGCCTTCTTCGCCGCCTTGCCGTACAAGGGCTTGTTGGGATCGGCGCTCTGGCCGGCGGTGGGTTCGCTCGCCTTCTGCCGGCCCGACTTGTCGGTGAACGGCATCGGCGTCTTGGTGATCACCATCGCCACCCCGAGCGCGATGCCGAGGCCAATGATCAAGCCGATGATGATGCCTAGAATCGTTCCGCCCTGCTGCCTGTTGTAGTTCTGCATACTTCCTCGAAGACGTGCTACATGCGTGACGGCGCCGATACCCCGATCAGCGCCAAACCATTGCGCAATACCTGGCGCGTCGCGCGCAGCAACGCCAGGCGCGCGGTCCTGGTGGACGCATCGTCGACCAGCACGCGCTCGGCGTTGTAGTAGCTGTGCAGCTCGCCGGCCAGATCGCGCAGGTAGAACGCTACCTGATGCGGGCCGAGTTCGTCGAGCGCTTTTTGCAGCATCTCCGGGTATTCGGCGAGCTTGGCCAGCAGCGCGGCTTCGCGCGGCGAAGTCAGCGGCGAAAGATCCACATTGCTCAGCGTGTTTTCGTCGCCGCCCCATTGCGCCATCACCGAGCAGATGCGCGCATGCGCGTACTGCACGTAGTACACCGGATTCTCGTCCGATTGCGACAGCGCCAGGTCGACGTCGAAGGTGAATTCGGTGTCGGCCTTGCGCGAGATCAGGAAGAAACGCACCGCGTCGCGGCCGCGCGTAAGGTCGCGCGCGCCGTTCCCGTCGACCGCCTCGCCGGCCGACCATTCGATCAGGTCGCGCACCGTCACGTACGAGCCGGCACGCTTGGAAATCTTCACTTCCTCGCCGTTCTTCATGACCGTGACCATCTTGTGCAGCACGTAATCCGGGTAGTCCTGCGGAATGCCGAGGCCAACCGCCTGCAAGCCGGCGCGCACGCGCGCGATGGTGCCGTGGTGGTCGCTGCCCTGCACGTTGATCACCTTGCCGTAGCCGCGCTGCCACTTGGTGATGTGATAGGCGACGTCGGGCACGAAATAGGTGTAGGTGCCGTCCGACTTCTTCATCACGCGGTCCTTGTCGTCGCCGTAGCCGGTGGTGCGCAGCCACAGCGCGCCGTCCTGCTCATAGGTCTTACCGGCCTGGACCAGCGCATCGACCGCGGCCGCCACCTTGCCTTCGGTGTATAGCGAGGATTCGAGATAGTAGTGGTCGAACTTCACGCCGAACGCCTGCAAATCCAGGTCCTGCTCGCGGCGCAGATAAGTGACCGCGAACTTGCGGATCGATTCGATATCGTTGTCGTCGCCGCTGGCGGTGACCGGCGCGCCGTCGCTGGCGGATACGGTTTTCTTCGACAGGAAGTCGGCGGCGATGTCGGCGATGTAGTCGCCGTTGTACGCAGCTTCCGGCCAGCCGGCATCGCCCGGCTTGAAACCTTTGGCGCGCGCCTGCACCGACAGCGCGAGATTGCCGATCTGGACGCCGGCGTCGTTGTAATAGAACTCGCGCGTGACTTCGTAGCCCTGCGCCTCCAGCAGCGCGGCCATCGCATCGCCGAGCGCACCCTGGCGGCCGTGGCCGACATGCAGCGGGCCGGTCGGATTGGCCGACACGAATTCGACCATCACTTTCTTGCCGGCGCCGATGGCGGCTTTGCCGAAGCGCTCGGCTTCGGCCAGGATGGTGTTGACCACCGCCTGCTTGGCGGCGGCGGCGACGCGCAGGTTGATGAAGCCGGGCCCGGCGATGTCGGCCGATTCGATCAATGCGCCCTTGTCGGCGAGCAGCACGGCGACGATCGCCTGCGCCAGTTCGCGCGGATTCTTCTTCAGCGGCTTGGCCAGTTGCATCGCGACGTTGCATGCGATGTCGCCGTGCGCCGGATCGCGCGGGCGCTCCAGCACCACGTTCGGTTGCAATTCCGTTCCGGCGATAAGGGGCGCGAGCGCAGCCTGGAACAGGTCGATAATCTGCTGTTTTTGTGAAGCGAGCATGGGGAAAATGACACCGGCCGCGGGGCCGGTCGATGAAATTGGAGGATGGCGAGCATTATACCGGCTCGCCCGTTTCTACTCGCCCAGCTTGTCCCGGCAATACGAGCCGATGAAACGCTCCATCTGGAACCTTTCCGGCTGCCATGGCGAATCCGACAATTTTTGCGGCAGCAGATAAATGTAGGTGTCGGCGCCGACCGTTGCGCCGGAATCCAGCGTCACCTGCACCGCCTCGCGCCGGTATTCGGTGCCCTCGAACGCATCCAGCGCCGCGACGTCCTGCGCGGAAACATCGAAATACAGCAGACCGGCCACGCTGGCGCCGTCCTGCGCGATGACGCCGGGGTAGGTTTCTTCGGCGATTTCAAAACGGGCATGACCATCGAGGCGGGCGGCGGCCGAACCATAGGTGCCGCGCACCACGCGTTGCCAGATTTGCGGGAACATCAGGGAGCCGTAGGTGAAGACGTGGGAGCGCATGGGATTTCCGGTGATCGAAGTCCTGCACTATACCGCCACCTGGTTGCGCCCGCGCTCCTTGGCCCGGTACAGGGCCGCGTCCGCCGCCGCGATCAATTCGGCCGCGTGCGCGGTCGTGGACGGCAGCAGCGCGGCGACCCCGAAACTGGCGGTGACGCCGGGCGACACGCGCGAAGTCGCATGCGGCATCTGCAGGTCGGCCACCGCCTGCCGCATGCGCTCCGCCAGTGCGGCGGCATCCGCAATGACGGTATCCGGCAGCAGCACCACGAATTCCTCGCCGCCGAAACGCGCCACCAGGTCGGCCGGCCGCTTCGGAATCGCGCACAACGCCGTGGTGATCTTTTGCAGACAGGCATCGCCGGTCGGATGGCCGTAATGGTCGTTGTAATTCTTGAAGCAGTCGACGTCGATCAGGATCAGTGCCAGCGACTGGTTGTCGCGCCGCGCGCGGCCCCATTCGATGCCGAGGCGGCGATCGAACTCGCGGCGATTGGCGATCCGCGTCAGCGCATCCTCGGCCGACAGTTTCGCCAGCAGCTCGACCGCGTGGCTGAGTTCGTCGTTGCGCGCCTGCTCGCGCAGGCGCGCCTGGTATGCGCGGCGCTGGTCCTGGTCCATGCGAAAGTTGGCAATCAGGCTGATCACCACCACCGCCATGCAGAACAGCCAGTTGTTGAAGCGCACCTCGGACGGCATCGCCGCGACCTGGCCTAGCGATAGCGCATACAGCACGAGCAACGCCAGCGACGTCACCAGCGCGCTGCGAAAACGCTGGTTCAGCACGATGTTGCCGAACAGGACGACCAGCGTGACGCCGGACTGGTAATGCGTGGCGTTCGGATGGCTGCTCAAACCGGCGATCCACGGCAGGCTGGCGCCGGTGACGACGAGCGTGAGCGCGAGCAGGGCTTCGCGCCGCGCCGCGTTGTGGATCTTGTAGAGGCCGAAGGTGCACAGCAGCATCAGCGGAATCACCAGCAGGAAGCGAATCGCCCACGCCTGCCGGTAGGCATCCGGCATCATCACCCGATCGCTGATCGCGAACGCACCATACAGCACCACCGCCGCCAGTCCGGTCTTGAGCAGGCGGCGCTCGCGCACCTCATCCACCTCGCGCTGGAACGCGGCCTCGACCGGGTCCGTGAATTTTTCGCTACGGCCCCAGAAACTGCGTTCCGGTTCGGACCGTGGCGCGGCCTCGTCTTGTTGCGGTATCGATTCGCGGGACATGGGGTGGCGGGAAGTCGCGATGAAGAAAAGCTTAGCGCCGCGCGCAGTTCCCGTCCAGCGCAAAAACGCGCTCTCAGAATTGCTGCGCGTAGCGCAAGGCCAGCAGCTTTTCCGTGGCCGCATCGACCAGGTTGTTCGGCTCGTGCCGGAGCACCAGGCTGAGGCCGAACGATGCCAGCGGGCCGGCCGGCGCCTGGTAATTCAGCTCGGCGCGCATTTCGCGCCCAACCGGCGCCATCGAAAACACCAGGCGCTCGCGCGCCTGCGCACCCGACAGCACATCCATCACGATGCGCCCCGCATACGCGCGCATCGGCTGCGACAGCGACAGGCTGAGGCGATCACCGGCCTTCACGCGGTCGGCTGCAACCAACGCCAGCGCAAACGCATTGGTCCGGGCGGCCGTCACTTCGGTGATCAGCCCGTCGCTGCTGGTGCCGCCTGGTGTCGCGCCGTACGCGGCCTGCGCGGCCAGCGCGAGCTTCGGCGCCAGCATGACAGCCCCGGCGAGCTGCAGCGCGCTGGTCGACGCACGGCTGCCGAGCGACAGCGCGCCGCTGGAATACGAGCCGAGATAAGCGTTGGTTTCTCGCGTCTGCGACACCAACAGCGACAGCGCGGCGCCGTCGAACGAGCGCGACAATTCGAACAACGCGGACTGCGCCTGCGGCAAGGTAGCGGATGACGGCAACGCGACGTCCCGCGGCGCCGGCGGCCGGCCAAAAGCGGACGCGATCACGCCGATTTTCAGCTTGATGCCGCCGATTTCCTGCGCCAGCGCCGCATGTGAGGCTTCGGGCGCCAGCGTGAAATACGGATTGGACAGCGCCGCAACCTGCGCCAGCGCCACGCCGGGTGCCGGCTTCAGATCGCCGGCGCCGAAATAAGCGGTGGCAAGTCCGCCGCTGCCGAACACCGTTTCGAAGCCGTCACGGTCGCGCCGGCGCAGCGAGAATGCGGCGAGCCGGTTGCGCGCATACGCGACGCGAATTTCGTCGCCGTCGGCCAGCACCTGCTCGGCCACGTCGATGCGCCGACTCATGTTGTCCAGCACCTGTTCCAGCGACAGCACCGCCGGCCGCGCCACCGTCGCGCCGAGATCGATGCCGAAATCGCGCCGGAAATCGTCGAATCCGACCACCCGCAACTGCCCCGACGCGGCCAGGCTCCACAGCGCACTGGTGGCGGCCGACGGCTGCATCGATCCGGCCAACACGCGGATGATCTTGCCGTTGTAGGTCGCGCTGGTGAGCGCACCGATCGGCTGCAACGCTTTTTCGATGTTCAACAAGCCGCGCCCGTACACGGCATCGATGCCGGGCGCGCCGAGATCGGTCGCGGTGACCAGCAGGATGGTCGCCACCTGGTCGGCTCGCAAGGCCGGCCACAGCTGCATCACCAGCGCCGCCGCGCCGCTGACCATCGGCGCCGCCATCGAGGTGCCGCTCATCGCCGCGTACTGGCCGTTGCGGTACGACGACACGATGCCGGTGCCGGGCGCGACCAGGAACCATGCGGCGGCATCGCCGGCGCGATTGGAAAACGGCGCGATGCGATTGGCGGCGTCGACCGCGCCGACCGCGACAATCCGGTTGCCGGCCCATACCTCTTTGGCGAAGCGCGCCGGCCAGTCGGGACTGGCGGCGCCGCCGTTGCCGGCCGCGGCGACGATCAGCAGGCCGGCGCGCGCCGCTTCCTGCAGCGCACGTGAATCGTAAATGTTGGCGGCGCCGGCGCTCATGTTGACGATCGCCGCCCTGCCGATCGCATAACGCAGTCCGCGATCAAGCGCGACTGTCGAGCCACTGCCGCCGTCGGGCAGAATCTTGATCGGCAGCAGCCGTGCGTCGTAGGCAACGCCGAGTACGCCGCGACCGTCGCGCGCGGCGCCGAGGATGCCGGCGACATGCGTGCCGTGTCCCGCCCTGTCGGTCACGTCGCTACCGCCGGTGATCGCGTTGAGGCCCGGCATCAGCCTGCCGCCGGCGAACTCGCGATGGCCGCCGACGATGCCGGTATCCATCACGGCAATGGTCACGCCCATGCCGCTAACCCCACGCGCATGCGCGACATCGGCCTTGATGCGGACCAGCGCGGGAGAGTTGCCGTATTCGGGATCGGCGGCGTGCACCGGCACCGCGAACGCGGCCGCCACCGCCAGCGTTGCGACACCGGGGGACATGAGATACGAGGAAAACATGGGTCGCCTTTGACAGGAAAAAGGCGGCGCGACACCTGGATGCGGCGGCCCCGCTATAGCCCCGTCTTGCCGCGGGTTTGCTCTTACGATACGTATTGGCATTGTGCATCGTAATTCCGCACTTGCAAACGCAATGCGCGAGCGAAGACGGCCGCTAGTCGCCGCGTTGCAACAGCATGCCAAAACGGCATGCCAAGCGAATAATTGATTTGAAGCGCTGAGCGGCTGCGCGCCGGACGGATGGCACGACCGATGTTCAAAGTGAAATAACCGTCACAGAATGACGCAGCGTTTCCGTGACCTCTTGCGTACCCGGCTTTTCAAGTGCCGCGCGCAGCAAAAAGCGAAGCCCGCAGTGCGATTTCACAACGGCAAGCTTCTTGCCGGCAGCGAAACAGCCGCGTTCCTGTCGCGCCGCATGACGCGCGTGCCCGGCCAATGGGAGACTGGCGGCACTGATGCGCCATCCAGGGAAAATCATGCGCCCATTTCATTTTCCGCATCCTCCTTTACGTCGCGCGTTGCTGGCGGCATTCGCGGCCGCATTCGCGCCAACCTCGCAGGGCGCCGACGCGCCGCCGTCGTTGGCGCCGGTCATCGTCAGCGCGACCCGCATCGAGCACAGCAGCTTCGACCTACCGGCCGCCGTTGACGTCGTCAGCGCTGCGCAAATCACCGAAGGCCAGGCGCGCGTCAACGCATCCGAAGCGCTGGTCGCGGTGCCAGGGCTGGTGGTGCAGAACCGCCAGAACTACGCGCAGGATCTGCAGATTTCATCGCGCGGTTTCGGCGCCCGTTCCGCGTTCGGCGTGCGCGGCGTACGCCTGCTGGCGGATGGCATTCCGGCCACGATGCCGGACGGCCAGGGGCAAGCCGCCACCTTCAATCTCGACATGGCCGAACGCATCGAAGTCCTGCGCGGCCCATTCTCGGCGATCTACGGCAACCACGCGGGCGGCGTGATCCAGCTGTTCACGCGTGAAGGCAAGGGCGCGCCGTCGATCGAAGCCGGCGTGCTGGCCGGCAGCGACCATACCTGGAAGGCGGACCTCAACGCGCAAGGCGCAACAAACGGCATCGGCTACGTGCTGGATGCGTCGCGCTTTTCCACCGACGGTTTCCGCGAGCACAGCGCGGCGACGCGCGACCAGGCGTTCGCCAAGCTGTCGCTCAAGCCAGACGACGACAGCCGCCTGCTGCTGATCGCCAACGGCCTGCGGCAGCATGACACGCAAGATCCGCTCGGCCTGACCTGGGCGAGCTACCAGCGCAACCCGCGCGCGGTAGAAGCAGCGGCGATCGCCTTCGATACGCGCAAAAGCATCGATCACCTGCAGGGCGGCGCTTCCTACGAGCGGCGCTTCGGCGACGACCGGCTGCAACTGAACGCCTACACTGGCAACCGGCAGGTGATCCAGTACCTGGCGATTCCGGCATCCGCGCAAATCAGCCCGCGCAGTTCGGGCGGGGTAGTGGATTTCGACCGCAATTTCGGCGGCTTCGGCGCACGCTGGATTGCGGTGCGGCGACTGGCGCAAGGCAAGCTGACCACCACCGCCGGCATCGACTACGACCGCTCGCGCGACGACCGGCGCGGTTATGAAAATTTCATCGGCGCACAGCTCGGCGTCAAGGGCGCGCTGCGGCGCGACGAGCGCGACCTCGTCACCAGCCTCGACCCGTATATGCAGAGCGAATGGCAAAGCGGCCGCTGGACCGCCACCGCCGGTGTGCGCCACAGCCGTGTGCGGGTCGAAGTCGACGACAACTACCTGAGCAACGGCGACGACAGCGGCAGCGTCGGCTATCGTCGCACCACGCCAGTGCTCGGCCTGCTGTACAAGCTCACGCCCGGCGTCAACCTGTACGCGAGCGCCGCACGCGGCTTCGAAACGCCGACGCTCAACGAACTGTTCTACTCCGGCGCCGGCGGCGGCTTCAATTTCAAGCTGAAGCCGGCACGCAGCACGCACCTGGAGACCGGCATCAAAACCATCATCGGCAACGACACCACGTTCAACATTGCGGTGTTCCAGGTGAAGACCGACGACGAGCTGGTGGTGGATCTTGCGAGCGGCGGCCGCACTAGCTATCGCAATGCCAGCCGCACGCTGCGGCAGGGCATCGAGGCCGCGCTCGATACCTCATGGGATCACGGCTTCACCGGCCGGTTTGCGCTGACCGGCCTGCATGCGGTGTACGACCGGGCCTTCGACACGATCGCCGCCGGCAGCAAGCTGCCCGGCGTGCCGCGCGCGACGCTGTACGGCGAACTGGCGTGGAAGAATGCGTCGGGGCTGAGCGCAGCGGTCGAAACGATCGCCAATTCCAGGGTCTATGTGGAAGACAGCAATACGCAGCGCGCGGCGCCCGGTTATGCGATCGCGAATGCGCGCATCGGCGCCGAACAGCGTGCCGGCCCGTGGCGTGTCAAGGAATTCGTGCGGGTCAACAATCTGTTCGATCGCAATTACATCGGGTCGGTGATCGTGGGCGATGGGAACGGCAGGTATTACGAGCCGGCGCCGGGGAGGAATTACCTGGTGGGGGTATCGGCGCAATACACGTTCTGACGAGGGCGTTGCCGCGAGAATTGCTGTCGGCAGCAGTCCTTGCGCGATCAACGCACCGCCAGCCGCCAGAGCGAAGTTGACTCGGCCGCGCGCGCCGCATGCAAGGCGTCGCTGTCGTCGGCCGCCTTCGGATGCCGCGGCCGGATGTCGATGCGGCCGACCACCTTCAATCCGGCCTGATCGATCATCGCCAGCAGTTCTTCGCGCGACCGTAATCCGAGATGCTCGGCCAGGTCGGACAGGATCAGCCAACCCTCCCCGCCCGGCGCCAGGTGCGCGGCAAGACCGTCGAGAAAACCGCGCAGCATGCGGCTGTCGGGATCGTATACCGCATGCTCGATTGGCGAACTCGGGCGCGCCGGCACCCACGGCGGATTGCACACCACCAGCGGCGCGCGACCCGGCGGGAACAGATCAGCCTGCAGCAATTCCACCTGCGTGCCCAAACCGAGCCGCTCGATGTTCTCGCGCGCGCAGGCCAGCGCGCGCGGATCCTGGTCGGTGGCGACGATGCGCGCGACGCCGCGCCGCGCCAGCACCGCAGACAGCACGCCGGTGCCGGCGCCGATGTCGAAAGCCAATGCGGTCGACGGCAGCGGCGCCTGCGCCACCAAGTCCACGTACTCGCCGCGCACTGGCGAGAACACGCCGTAATGCGGATGGATGCGCGCGCCCAGCGCCGGTATCTCGACGCCTTTCTTGCGCCACTCGTGCGCGCCGATCAAGCCGAGCAATTCGCGCAACGAAGCGACATACGGCTCATCAGCCGCGCCGTACGCCTCTTCGCAAGCCTGCCGCACGTCGGGCGCGCGGCGCAGCGGAATCGCATGACCGGGCTCAAACGGCAACAGCAGCATGCCGAGCGTGCGCGCGCGCTGCGATTGTGCCTGCCGGTGCAGATGGAAAGCCTCGGTCGGCGATGCCGCCGGCGCGCGCGGCTTTTTCGGCTTGCGGTCGGTGCGCCGCGCCAGCGCCTGCAGCAACTGGCGCGCATTCTGGAAATCGCCACGCCATAGCAGCGCATTGCCTTCGCAGGCGAGCCGATACGCGGTATCGGCCGTCATGCGGTCGTCGGCGATATGTACACGCTTCGGCGGCGGCGTGCCGGCCTCGGAACGCCAGCGGGCGAGGCGGGTTTCGCCCGCTTCGGTCCAGGTGATGACCGGATGGTCGCTCATGAGAATGCCTTCGGTTTGGGGAAACGTGCGGAGCAGAATGGGAAACCGCAGGACATGGAAGTGACAGGAACGCGCGTATTGTAGCGCCAGACGGGGGCCGCTACGCTATATCGGCAAAGGCGAACAGTTCAGGCTGGAGTTTCCGGCGATCTCCCTGGCAATAAGATCCCGGCGGCGGTCGACCGGGTGCCGCGACACCGGACCGGCGCTACTTTTGGCCGAAGTAACGGGCTGCCGGCATCGTCGCCTGATGCTGCCGTTCCGCCAGAGCCCACAGCTTGTTCCCTCTGGCGTTGCGATCGTCGATGGCTTTTTTCTGCGGAGCGCTGGGTTGCTCATCGCCCTCCATGGCTTTCACGGATGCCACAAGACTAGACTTGAACGCCTCGCGGAAGGATCCGGACGAAAAACACTGGTTCGATTTTTTGCCGACGACGATGGTCATGTCTCCGTCCTCGTTCGCAAATCCGCAGTCGGCCAACGCGATCGAAGGTAGTAGCAGAACAATGGCTATCAGTTGCTTTGGCATAAGCCCTCGCAAATAAGCAAGGCATGCCTAGGCGGAAGCTTGGCTTCGCTTCAGAAG
>UEXY01000013.1_pt1 | contig 28323 bp, 20 predicted proteins | sample 4301061 | NCBI WGS metagenome assembly UEXY01 (sample SAMEA4773184, study PRJEB27434) | metagenome | biome: 2259; feature: agricultural soil; material: soil | place: USA | collected 2014-09 | depth 0.25 m | reverse complement strand
GCCGGCATGCTGGCGCTGGAGCCGCTGGCCAATGGCGAACGCGGCGTCATCATCAATACTGCCTCGGTGGCCGCGGAGGATGGCCAGATCGGGCAGGCCGCCTATTCGGCGTCGAAGGCCGGCGTGGTCGGCATGACCTTGCCGATCGCGCGCGACCTGATGAACGAGGGCATTCGCGTCAATACCATCATGCCGGGGATCTTCGACACGGCGCTGCTGCAGTCGCTGCCGGGCAACGTGAAAGAAGCGCTGGCGGCATCGGTGCCGTTCCCCAAACGCCTGGGCCAGCCCGACGAATATGCGGCGCTCGCGGAATTCATGATCACCAACGAATACTTCAATGGCGAAAGCGTGCGTCTCGACGGCGCGATCCGCATGGCGCCGAGGTAAGCGGCAGGAGAGTCGAAATGGCAGGTCCACTTGAGGGATTGAAGGTCGTCGAAATGGTCGGGCTGGGCCCGGCGCCTTTTTGCGCGATGATGTTTGCCGACATGGGGGCCGAAGTGATTCGCATCGACCGCAAAAAAGCGGCCGGCGATGGTGGGGAGCAGGGTAGCCGTTTCGACGTTACCGCGCGCGGGCGGCGTTCGCTGGCGATCGACCTGAAGAAGCCCGGCGCCGCGGAAACGGTGTTGCAATTGATCGACAAGGCGGAGGTGCTGATCGAAGGGTTCCGTCCCGGCGTGATGGAGCGGCTGGGGCTGGCGCCGGAAGTCTGCCACGCGCGCAATCCGAAGCTGGTGTACGGACGCATGACCGGCTGGGGCCAGCACGGGCCGCTGGCGCATGCCGCCGGCCACGACATCAATTACATCGCGTTGTCCGGCGCGTTGCATGCGATCGGACGCCCGGGCGAGGCGCCGGTGGTGCCGCTGAATTACCTCGGCGATTTCGGCGGCGGCGCCATGCTGCTGGCATTTGGCGTGTTGTGCGCACTGACCGAAGCGCGCCGCAGCGGCAAGGGGCAGGTGGTGGATGCGGCAATGACCGATGGCGCGGCGCTGCTGTCGGCCATGATGTACGGCCTCAAGGCGGCGGGGAGCTGGAGCAACCAGCGCGGCGAAAATCTGCTCGACGGCGGTGCCCACTTCTACGGCACCTATGCCTGCGCCGATGGAAAATACGTCGCCATCGGCGCGATCGAACCGCAATTCTATGCATTGCTGATGCAGCTGTGCGGCATCGACGATCCGGCGTTCGAGGCGCAGGCCGATGTGCATGGCTGGCCGATGCTGAAATACCGGCTGGCCGACGTGTTCAAGACCAGGACGCGCGCCGAGTGGTGTGCGTTGATGGAAGGCAGCGACGCCTGCTTTGCCCCGGTGCTGGACTGGGACGAGGCGCCGGCGCATTCACATAACCGCGCGCGCGAAACCTTTGTCCACATCGACGGCGTGCTGCAACCCGCGCCGGCCCCGCGCTACAGCAGCAGCCGGCCGGCGATGCCGAGCCCGCCCGCGGCGCCCGGAGCGCATAGCGAAGCGATCCTGCGCGACTGGGGCATCGCGGCAAGCGCAATCGGGGAATTGAAGGCATGCGGCGCCATCTGAGCCAGGGTGCGGCAAACGGACCGGCGCCGCCGCAGTATTCACCGGGGTGATTGGCGCGATAATCGCAAAATCGTCGTTTTCGACGACGCATGAAATGGACGACGGGCCAAGAATGGCCGCGTTGAATACGAGTTTTTCGCAATCGATAGCCGGGAAGGAATGAACGTGGCTGAAGCCTATATTGTTGCTGCTGTACGAACCGCCGGCGGACGCCGCGGCGGCCGCCTGTCCGGATGGCATCCGGTGGATCTCGCGGCGCAGGTGTTGAACGAACTGGTCGACCGCAGCGGCATCGACCCTGCGCTGGTGGAAGACGTCATCATGGGTTGCGTGAGCCAGGTCGGCGAGCAGTCGACCAACGTCGCGCGCAACGCAGTACTCGCGTCGAAGCTGCCGGAATCGGTGCCCGCAACCTCGATCGACCGCCAGTGCGGATCGTCGCAGCAGGCGTTGCACTTCGCCGCGCAGGCGGTGATGGCCGGCGCCATGGACGTGGTGATCGCCGCCGGCGTCGAAAGCATGTCGCGCGTGCCGATGTTCACGTCGAGCGCGCTGCCGCAAAAGAACGGCCTGGGTTACTACATGAGCCCGCAGATCCGCGAGCGCTACGCCGACGTGCCGGATTTCAGCCAGTTCGTGGGCGCCGAAATGATTGCCAGGAAGTACGGCCTGTCCAGGGATGCGATCGACGAGTTTTCGTTCGGCAGTCATCAACTGGCCATCGCGGCGACCAAAGAGGGGTTATTCAAGGACGAGATTCTGCCGGTCGAAGTGCGGCTGGCGGACGGCGGCGTCAGCGGCGACATGCATGCGGTCGACGAGGGCATCCGCTTCGACGTCACGATGGACGGCATTCGCGGCGTCAAGCTGCTGCAGGAGGGCGGCGTGATCTCCGCGGCATCGGCCAGCCAGATCTGTGACGGCGCCAGCGGCGTCATGGTGGTGAGCGAGAAAGCGCTGAAGACCATGAATCTGAAGCCGCTGGCGCGCATCCATCACATGACGGTGCTCGGCCATGATCCGGTGATCATGCTGGAAGCGCCGATTCCGGCCACGGCCCAAGCCCTGAAGAAGGCTGGCCTGAAGATCGACGATATCGATTTGTACGAGGTCAACGAAGCGTTTGCGCCGGTGCCGCTGGCATGGCTGCAGGCGGCCGGCGCCGATCCGTCGCGCCTCAACGTCAATGGCGGCGCGATCGCGCTCGGCCATCCGCTCGGCGCCTCCGGCACCAAGCTGATGACCACCCTGGTCCATGCGCTGAAAAAGCGCAACAAGCGCTACGGCCTGCAGACCATGTGCGAAGGCGGCGGCATGGCCAACGTCACTATCGTCGAAAGCCTGTAGCAGCTCCCTCTTTTTGATCCTGCCGCGCCGCCCGCATGGGTGGCGTTTTTGCGCGCCGCATGCCGGCGCGGCCTTGCCCACGGCAAATCCGCCGGGCCGGCGCCGCCGCCAGATGCCTTTGCCGAATCCCCGTCTACGGTTACGCAGTAGTACTTAGTGCTTTGCGCCGCAAATCCGTTGCAAAATACGGGGCGCCATCGGACCGGGAAAAGGACTCCTGACGCCACGCCGGTTCGGCCCTCGCCATTTTCATTCAGCAAATTGACGGCACCAACCCAACCACTATTCCCCCCGATGAAACCCGACTCTCCCAACACGCATCGCCCGATACGCAAAATCCTGGTCGCAAACCGCTCCGAAATCTGCATCCGTGTGATGCGGGCGGCGGCGGAGCTCGGTATTCGCACGGTGGCGATCTACGCCGCGGAAGACCGCTTCGCGCTGCATCGCTTCAAGGCGGACGAGAGCTACCTGGTCGGCGAAGGCAGGAAACCGATCGCAGCCTATCTCGACATCGCCGATATCATCCGCGTCGCCAAGGAGGCAAAGGTCGACGCGATCCATCCGGGTTACGGCTTCCTGTCGGAGAACCCCGAGTTCGCCGAGGCGTGCGAAAAAAACGGCATTGCGTTTATCGGGCCGCGGCCCGGCGTGATGCGTACGCTCGGCAACAAGGTTGCCGCGCGCAATGCCGCCATCGCCGCCGGCGTTGCGGTCATGCCGGCCACTGCCGCCTTGCCGCACGACATGGAGCAGGTCAAGCGCGCCGCGGCGGAGATCGGCTACCCGCTGATGCTGAAGGCGAGCTGGGGCGGCGGCGGCCGGGGCATGCGCGTGATCGAATCCGAAGCGGACTTGCCCGGCCAGCTCGATGTCGCGCGCCGCGAAGCCGCAGCCGCCTTCGGCAACGATGAAATGTATCTGGAAAAACTGGTGCGCCGCGCACGCCATGTGGAAGTGCAGATCGTCGGCGACACGCACGGCAACCTGGTGCATTTGTACGAGCGCGACTGCTCGGTGCAGCGGCGCAACCAGAAGGTGGTCGAGCGGGCGCCCGCGCCCTACCTGGACGATGCGCAGCGTGCGGCGTTGTGCGAATCCGCGTTGAAGCTTGCGCGCGCGGTCGGCTACACCCATGCCGGCACGGTCGAATTCCTGATGGATGCCGACAGCGGCCAGTTCTACTTCATTGAAGTCAATCCGCGCATCCAGGTCGAGCATACCGTGACCGAGCAGGTCACCGGCATCGACATCGTGAAGGCGCAGATCCGCATTAGCGAAGGCGCCCGCATCGGCGCCGTCGGCGAGGGAGCGGCCGGGGTGCCGGCGCAGCAGGACATACGGCTGAACGGCCACGCGCTGCAATGCCGCGTGACCACCGAAGACCCGGAAAACAATTTCACACCGGATTACGGCCGCATCACCGCTTACCGCAGCGCATCGGGCTTTGGCATCCGGCTCGATGGCGGCACCGCCTATGCCGGCGCGGTAATCACGCCGTATTACGATTCGCTGCTGGTCAAGGTCACCGCGTGGGCGCCGACGCCGGCCGAGGCAATTGCCCGCATGGATCGCGCGCTGCGCGAGTTCCGTATTCGCGGCGTGTCGTCCAATCTGCCGTTTCTCGAAAACGTGATCAACCATCCGCAGTTCGTCGCGGGCGAATGCATTACGCGCTTCATCGACACCACGCCGGAGCTGTTCCAGTTTTCGCGGCGCCGCGACCGGGCGACGCGGCTGCTGCGCTTCATCGGCGAAGTGGCGGTCAACGGCAACCCCGAGATGAAGGGCCGCAGATTGCCGGACCGGCCGTTGACGAGCCCGGTGCTGCCGGTGGGCTGCCCGCGCACGGCGCCGCCCGGCAGCCGCGACAAACTGCGCGAACTCGGTCCGGAGCGTTTCGCGCAGTGGATGAAGGAACAGTCGCGGGTGCTGCTGACCGATACCACCATGCGCGACGCGCACCAGTCGCTGTTTGCCACACGCATGCGCAGCGCCGACATGCTGGCGATCGCGCCGTATTACGCCGCCATGCTGCCGCAACTGTTTTCGCTCGAATGCTGGGGCGGCGCCACCTTCGACGTGGCGATGCGCTTTTTGAAGGAAGACCCGTGGGAACGTCTGGCCGGCTTGCGCGAGCGCGTGCCCAACATCCTGTTCCAGATGCTGCTGCGCTCGTCCAACGCAGTCGGCTACACCAACTATCCGGACAATGTCGTCAAGCATTTTGTCGGACAGGCGGCCGAGGCCGGCGTCGACTTGTTCCGCGTATTCGATTCGCTCAACTGGGTCGAGAACATGCGGGTAGCGATCGATGCCGTGCGCGATTCGGGGGCGCTGTGCGAAGCGGCGATCTGCTACACCGGCGACCTGTTCGACCCGCGGCGCTCCAAGTACGACCTCAAGTATTACGTCGCTATCGCGAAGCAGCTCGAACGCGCGGGCGCCAACATTCTCGGCATCAAGGACATGGCCGGCGTATGCAAGCCGAACGCCGCGCGTGCGCTGGTCAAGGCGCTCAAGGAAGAGACCGGCCTGCCGATTCATTTCCACACCCATGACACCAGCGGTATCTCGGCAGCCAGCGTGCTGGCTGCCATCGACGCCGGATGCGATGCGGTCGACGGCGCGATGGATGCGATGAGCGGCTTGACCTCGCAGCCGAACCTGGGCGCGATTGCCGCCGCCGTCGAAGGCAGCGAACGCGATGCGGCGCTGGACCGCAATGCGATGTTCGCCATTTCGCAATATTGGGAAGGGGTACGCCGCAACTACGCGCCGTTTGAAGCCGAGATCCGCGCCGGCACCTCGGACGTCTATCGGCATGAAATGCCGGGCGGCCAGTACACCAACCTGCGCGAACAGGCGCGTGCGATGGGGCTGGAGCATCGCTGGGGCGAAGTGGCGCAGGCGTATGCCGACGTCAACCAGCTGTTCGGCGACATCGTCAAGGTGACGCCGACCTCCAAGGTGGTGGGCGACATGGCGCTGTTCATGGTCGCCAACGATCTGACTCCCGCCGACGTGCGCGATCCGGACAAGGAAATCGCCTTCCCGGAATCGGTGATATCGCTGTTCAGGGGCGAGCTCGGCTTCCCGCCGGACGGCTTCCCGAAGCCGCTTGAAAAGAAGGTGCTCAAAGGCGCCCAACCACTCGAAGGGCGGCCGGGCGCCAGCCTGCCGCCGGTGGATTTCGCCCAGGCGCGCAAGGATGCCGAGCATGCGGTCGGGCGCAGCATCACGGAGCAGGAATTGGCATCCTGGCTGATGTACCCAAAGGTGTTCAAGGACTATGCCGAGCACCAGCGCCGCTACGGCAACGTCAGCATGCTGCCCACGCCGGTGTTCTTCTACGGCCTGCCGGAAAACCATGAAATCGCGGTCGATATCGACAAGGGCAAGACGCTGGTCATCCGCCTGCAAGGCAGCGCGGAAGTCGCCGCCGACGGGCAGACCAAGCTGTTCTTCGAACTCAATGGCCAGCCGCGCCTGATCCGCATCGATCGCGCCGGCGCGGCCAAAAGCGCCGGCCGGCCGCAGGCGGAAGAGGGCAATCCGCGGCATCTCGGCGCGCCCATGCCCGGCATGGTGGTGACGGTGGCAGTGCATGCAGGGCAAAGAGTGGCGAAGGGCGATCCGCTGATTTCGCTGGAAGCGATGAAGATGGAAACCATGCTCCGCGCCGAACGCGAACTCGTCGTCAAGCAGGTGCACGTCAAGCCCGGCGCGGTGGTGAGCTCAAAGGATCTGCTGCTGGAGTTCGAGGACTGAAACGCGCCGCCGCGAAGCAGCGAAGCGGCGGCGTTCGATGCGGCTTTATCCCGACGCCGCTGCTTCGATGTTTTATCCTGGCAAGCGTCGATTCACGCATTCTTTCGGCAAATAAATGTGTCCGTGCCGGATGTTTTGATAAACGGATTGCGCATCGAAAATACCCGTTGCGCCCGCATAGTCATCCGCAGCTTGTGCACGCTCAAACCCACGACGACGGCGGCACCTAAAATGAGGCTGCTTTCCGCATCCAACCGATGTTGGATGGGAGCTTCATCATGCGCGCGCCTGAACGCAAGGAATCGATGCTGTACTACCGGCACTCCTGGCCGGTACGGGTCATGCACTGGATTAACGTGCTCGCGTTTTTCCTGCTGCTGATGAGCGGACTGCAGATCTTCAACGCCCATCCCGCGCTCAATTGGGGCAAGTCCTCTTATGACGGCAAGCCGGCGCTGCTGCAGATGACGGCCACCCGGACGCCCGACGGCCAACTGGTCGGCGTCACGCAAGTGTTCGGCCAGCGCTTCGTCACCACCGGCGTGCTGGGCGCTTCGCGCGGGCCGAACGGCGAACTGGTTGGCCGCGGTTTTCCGTCATGGGCGACGATTCCGGGGCCGCAGTGGCTGGCGATGGGGCGTCGCTGGCATCTATTCTTCGCATGGGTCTTTGTGCTCAACGGCGCGGCATACATTCTTCATGCGATCTTCAGTCGACATCTCGCGCGCGATCTCGTGCCGACCGGCACCGACTGGCGCACGATCGGCCGGTCGATCAAGGACCACCTACTGTTCAAGCATCCGCGCGGCGAGGCGGAGAAGCATTACAACGTGCTGCAGAAACTTACCTATCTGCTCGTGATCTTCGTGCTGTTGCCGCTGATGGTGCTGACCGGCTGGTCGATGTCGCCGCGGCTCGACACGCTGATCACCGGCTGGGTCGATCTGCTCGGCGGGCGGCAGTCGGGCCGCACGATTCATTTCATCGTCGCCTGGTTGCTGGTGGCATTCGTGCTGATTCACGTATTCGAAGCGGCCATCAGCGGATTCGGGAACAACCTGCGCTCGATGATCACCGGCCGCTACCGGCTTCATCCGACGGAGAACACACATGAGAACGCTTGACCGGCGCGGCTTCATCGCGCGCACGCTCGCGCTCGGCGGCGCCGCGCTGCTGGCCGGCTGCGACCGGTTGTCCGGCAGCGACTGGTTTCCACGCGTGCTGCAAAGCGCCGAGGGTCTGACACGGCGTACGCAGCATCTGGTGACGTCGCGCAAATCGATGGCGCAGGAATTCACCGCAGCAGATTTGTCGCCGGACTTCCGCAGCAACGGCACCGCCAATCCCGACAACCCGGATTATCAGAGGCTCGCCGCGAGCGGTTTCGCCGGATACCGGTTGAAGGTGTACGGCCTGGTCGACCGTCCGCGCAGCTTTTCGCTCGACGAATTGAGAGCGCTGCCAAGCCGCACGCAAATTACGCGCCACGATTGCGTCGAAGGCTGGAGCGCGATCGGCAAATGGAAGGGCGCGCAGCTCGGCGCCTTGCTCGGCGAAGTCGGCGTCCGCCCCGACGCGCGTTACGCGGTGCTGTACTGCGCCGATCCGATGGATGATGCGGGCACCAGGTATTACGAAAGCATCGACATGGAAGATGCTTATCACCCGCAGACGTTGCTTGCCTACGAACTGAACGACCGCACGCTGCCGGTCGCGAACGGCGCCCCGATCCGCCTACGGGTCGAGCGGCAGCTCGGCTACAAGATGGCGAAGTACGTGATGGCGATCGAACTGGTCGACAGCTTCGAACACATCGGCGACGGCAACGGCGGCTACTGGGAAGACCAGGGGTATGAATGGTACGCGGGAATATGAGACGCGCTCTCATAGAGGGCTGATCTTTACCCACAGTTCTGCGCTGCGGCTCTGCTCCCTTCCCCCGCAAGCGGGAGAAGGGTTGAGGATGAGGGGGCTTGCGCTGGAAGACGTCCGCTCGATACGCAATGTCAGGCGGATCTCACGCCCACTTCTTGCCGAGCTCGTCCAGGCCGGCTTTTTGTAAATCCTCCGGACTCATCATGATGCGGAATTTGCAATTAGCCTGGAAGTTGAGAAAGAAGGGCTCTGCAAAAGAGGGCACATCCGACGGTGCTTGTATGTCAACCACGAAGACTCCGCCGCGTGTTCCATCCTGCTCGGTGAAGTAGGCCGCCTCCGGCTTGATTGTTTCGAGAATGCGACTCATGATCTCGCCCGCCTTTCCGCTTCTGACGAGGGAGTTGAATGGCTCATGTGGGATTTCGACCGTAAGCAGCATTTTCATATGATGACCTCTTCCGTTTGCGATATTTGAGGGGGATGCAGCGCAGGCCTGGCGCCGAAGCTAAACCGGCCAAGATGTGTCGTTCAACTTCAGGCATGGGGGCCACCGGAAACTCGGAGAACGCCCAGCCTGTTTGTCATAAATCATAAGCGCCGAAATTTGCTACGCCTTGATTTGTCTCAGTCAGTCAGGTGTCTTGAGCCAGGCTGTGTCTGACTATCCGTGGTTGGCGGCAACACCGAAAGTGACCACCGTATAGGACTAGAGGAGGGGGGCAGTTTCGTTGCCGTCAACGCGTCAGCGAGCCTCGTAAATCAGCACACCCTCGGTCGGATCGACTTCCTCGGTCCACGGATGACAGTCGATCATGCGGCGCGCTTGCGCATAGCCGGCGTCATGCCGGTAACGGATGCCCTCGGAACTGAAATCGATATCCTTGGTGTGATCCTCGCCGTCCAGCAGCGGCGCGATCAGCTTGATGACGTGCATTACCGTACCGCAGCCCCATTCGACCAGCTCGCGGCATTCCGGCTTCGCCCGCTCTTCGTCGGACAGATGCTTGCCCAGTTCGCGTATCACGTGGCGCAGGTGATGAATCTGTTTCTGCCGCTCGATATGGCTGGCGCGGCTTGCGTATTGGATATCCTTCTGCTTCGCCAACACCTGCCACAAGGTGTCCGGCTCCGGTCCGGCCGGATTCCAGATCTGCACCGAGAAGATCACCGAGTCGCGCCGCGGGCGATCGTCCAGCACTGCCTCGATCGGCGTATTTGAATAGATGCCGCCGTCCCAGTAAGGCTGGCCGTCGATGCGCACCGCCGGAAACGCCGGTGGCAGCGCGCCGGAGGCCATCACATGATCCGCGCGAATCGTTTCGTCGCGGCTGTCGAAATAGCGCATCTCGCCGGTAAGCGCATTCACCGCGCCGACCGTCAGCCGCGTCCGACGCGAATCGAGGTAATCGAAATCGACCAGCGCATCGAGCGTCGCGCGCAACGGTTCGGTCAGGTAATACGACGCACGCTCGATCCCTACCGGCGTATGCATGCCATGCCAGGTCGACGGATTGGGCGAGAAGAATGCCGGAATCCCTTGCGCGATGATCGCCATGCTGGACATCGCGCCGCTGATGCCGGGAAACAGGCGCGAATAATATTCCATGCGCTGCCAGAACTCGCACAGCCTCTCTTTTCGCCGCGCCGGCGGGTTACCCGCGATGATCGCACCGTTGATCGCGCCGATCGAGGTGCCGATCACCCAGTGCGGTTCGATGCCGGCTTCGTGCAAGGCTTCGTAAACACCAACCTGGTAGGCGCCGAGCGCGCCGCCGCCCTGCAGCACGAGGACGATCTGACCGGGCGGGGCGGCGACCGCTGTTGTTTGTTGTTGCGGCGTGGCTAGAGTTGACGGAGTGCGTGCCATATGCGATATCGGAGGAAAGAATCAGTCGGACATGTTTCAGTTTTACATCTCGATCCAAATTCTGGAAAGATTTTTTTGCGCGCGGCGGATGTTGCGTTCGGCATCGGGAAAGGCATCACTGGGTCGGGAAGCGCCATCTATTATGGATCAACGGGCGCGCCGCCGATGCTCGACAGCGGCGACAGGCATGATCCTCATTTTGGGTTTGGCCGACTACGCTGCCGCATTGAATGGTAAAATTCGGCCTCCGATTTTTCGACAAAGGCGCGGCGAGCGCTTTTTTAAAGTCTTGAAATCGCTCCATGCCCGAGTGGTGAAATTGGTAGACACAGCGGACTTAAAATCCGCCGCTTACCCGAGAGGGGGCGTACCGGTTCGATTCCGGTCTCGGGCACCAACAGCACATTTCCGGTATTCACGCAAAAGGCCTCAAACCAAGTAAATATATGGGTTTGCGGCTTTTTCTCATTACTAGTCAGACGCGCAATTTCCCGAAAAATACGGCGTTTTATTGCTACCATTTACGAAAATTCTCCGAAAGATTTACGAAATGGCGAGCTTCAAAAAAGACGGTACCGTGTGGCGAGTCCAGGTGTACGTCAAGGGGCAGCGCGACTCCGGCACTTTTACCACCAAAGCGCAGGCGCAGGCGTGGGCGGCGCAGCGCGAGACCGAACTCCGACAGAACAAGTCGCCCGGGATCGTTGCCGGCAAGACGGTGCGCGACGCATTCCGCCGATATGAGAAAGAGGTTTCCCGCACCAAGCGTGGCCACCGCTACGAGGCGCTGCGGATGGCCGTCCTGGCGGAGATCGAGATCGGCGAGCGGCCGGTCAAGTTCGGCGACATCAAGCTATCCGATCTCAGTTCTGAGCATCTTGGGACGTTGCGCGACGCTCGTCTCCGGATGGAGGTGCCGCAGCGTCAGATCGATGGTGCGGATCCGGCGCCAGTCCGGACCGTGAGCGGGTCGACGGTGAGCCGCGAATTCAATCTACTGTCGCACGTCTTCAACACGGCGCGCCGCGAATGGAAGTGGATTGCCGAGAGTCCGACAAAAGACGTGCGCCGGCCGAAGAGCCCGCCTCCTCGCGATCGCCGCATTCAGGACGACGAGATCGACCGCCTATGCATCGCCCTTGGTTTCGACGAGGGGCCGGCGACGATGACGAGCCAACGCGTCGCGGTGGCACTCCTGTTTGCGATCGAGACGGCGATGCGCGCCGGCGAGATCTGCGGCCTGATGCCCGACTACATCGAGGGCAACGTTGCACGCCTGCCGGCCGAGATCGTCAAGAACGGTTTCAAAAGGGACGTGCCGCTGTCCAGGCGGGCCGTGGAGCTGCTTTCGCTCTTGCCGGAACCGGAGGAACGCGGGACTGTCTTCGGTCTTTCATCGGCCTCGCTGGACGCGTTATTTCGCAAGGCCAAGGATCGATGCGGGATCACGGACCTGACTTTCCATGACTCACGGCATGAGGTGATCACGCGCCTGGCCAAGAAATTGAACGTTCTGGAATTGGCCCGGATGGTCGGGCATAGGGACTTGAGGATGCTGCAGATCTGTTACAACGAGACGGCGGCAGAAATTGCATCTCGCGTCGACTGAACGTCGTCGCTCCATATGTTTAGCCCCATGCGATAATGTCGTGAATCTTTTATATTGTTATGGGCAGGGCGAAATATGAACGACGACCAGCGCACGCAATACTATGCCTACCTTGGCTTCAAGCGAAATCCCTTCGAAGGGAATACAGCGGAGCGTGAGCCTGAAATCGAGCACTACGCCGTTCGCCCGCCATATTTGGACCCCGTCGAAGAAGCATCGAAGCGCACAGGTAGCTATACCTTGGCAGGCGCGCGTGGTTCCGGAAAGAGTGCAACCCGTATCACTGTCCAGCGAAATATTTGGCGCCTTGATAAGCCGCATCCGTTGCCCATTGCGCTGACGAACTTTAATGTAATGCGGGGGAAGCGAGATGCAAAGGAGTTGTTAGATCTGTTCGCGAATCAGGTCTTTTTTCTCACCATTGAGGCATGCTTCGTTTATCTCACTTCTCTTGACAAGGGAGATGCTGACGCAGTTCTGTCCGGCGTCCAAAAGAGCTCAAAGAAGTTTCTCGATTGGTCACTTAAGAATTTCTACTTCAACCGGCCTGAAGAGGCACGGACGGTATCTGCACAGGAATGCTGCGACGCATTTGCAATTTCAATGGCGCGACGCAGTCAAATTTGGGCGGAGAAAAAGTGGGTCGCGATTTCGGAGTCGGTTATCGATTTGACTGCGGCAGTCGCAAAGCGATTCGATGTTGATGTCGGCGATACCTCATCATATAAGAAAATATTTGCCGCCGACGCACAAGTCGATGTGTCAGATCCGCTCTTTATTTTGAAGAAGGCAGTTGAGTTTTCCCGAATCATGGGGTTTAGTGGATTGCTGGTGCAGGTCGATAAAGTCGATGAGGCGGACTGGACCAACAATGATGCTGACGCGGCAGCTAGATTAATTTGGCCGCTGTTTTCGAATGTGCAGCTGCACGAAATTGATGGCCTTTCTTGGTCATTCTTTCTGTGGGACCGCGTTCGAGCCCGAATGGTGCAAGAGGAGGCAATGCCAGTTCGATGGGACAAGCTGCCGAATGAAACCATTAAATGGAACCAGGAACATCTCGAGCGTTTGGTTGAACGCCGCTTGAGCCACTTCTCGGACGCCAAGGTCGCGAGATTAAGTCAGCTGTTCGGCGATGGCAGCACGGACGCACAACTTTACGCTGAGCTTATTTCGCTGTCTGGCCTCGCTCCGCGCACGCTTATTACGATACTTGATTCGGTCCTTACTCACCATATCCAGGAACATGAAGGTGAGCACAAGCCGATGACTATGAATTCTCTGCTGCGAGGGATGGACAATTACGCAACGACCAGCATACTGAACGAGTACACTCAGGATACGATCGGCCAGCTACAAAAATTGGGTGCTACGACCTTCGTTACAAAAGACGTCGCCAAAGCCTTCACGATCGGACAGCAAGGTGCCAGGCAAAAAATCGATAAGTGGATTGGTATTGGTCTCGCGAGACGTAATGGGCAAGTGTTCGCGGGTGAAAGGACTAAGCCTGTCGACCAGTTTGTCATATCTGAGCCTCGTGCAAAGCGCATTGTTGAGCGAAACCTGAACGTTGCTCCCCTCTGAGCTGCTTGGGTTATTGCCCACATCGTGTTTTTGTCTCACGATATTTTTCTGCCCAGGCGATTACTTCAGTCGCTTTCCATAGTGGATGACCGCGTCCGCCGGCAGATGGAAGACGTATTGCTTTGGGAAAGTCGGGAAGCGGGCAAATTCGCTCGCGGACGGCCGAGTCACTGCGCTTCAAAAATTGGGCGATCGTGGAGACGTCCCAAAGGTCGATCTTGACCGGCAGTGTCGGCCGGGCGCGACGTTGTAGAAAGGGATGCGGCCGCCTCTCCATCGTTGGGCGTCTGCCATGTCCCATCCGATTTCTTCGATATAGGCGGCGGAGCCGCGGTGTTGTGTAATTCGTCCGCACATGATGGAGATTGTACGCCGGGGAGTACAGCCTTAAAATAGCGCAATTCAACGTATTTCACCTATGTAATTTCCGCGGTGAACTACGAAAAAATTACGCAAGCAGATGGAAAGTTATTGATTTTAAATAAGTTTCGATTCCGGTCTCGGGCACCAAAACCTGTTTTATACGCGTTGGGCCGATGGTAAAAAGCCACCATGGGAATGAATAGAATAACGCGCCAATTTTCTGCCTGGATCGCATGCTTTGCGATTCTGGTGGCTGCGTTTGCGCCGTCCATTTCCCACGCGCTGTCTGCAGCAAAAGGCTCCGGCGCTGCATGGATCGAGATTTGTTCGATTGATGGCGCCAAGCTGGTCAAGCTTGGCGACGAACAAAATCCCACCTCGCCGGCTCCCGTCGAAAAGGCCATGCATGCCGAACATTGTCCGTTCTGCTTCACGCATGCCGAGTCTGTAGGACCGCTTCCGGCTGCAGAATTCATCATTCCAGTCATTGGCGGCACGCAGTTGCATCCGCTTCTCTATTACCAGTCGCCGCGCCCGTTGTTCATCTGGGCCGCGGCGCAGTCGCGCGCTCCCCCCGCCATTTCCTGATCGCCGGCCCTAGCCCGTTTAAGACGGAGGTAGTGGCCTGCCGCGCTCATTCATTTTTCAAGTTCCGGGTTCGTTTTCGATCAATGGAGCGGGATCGAATTGTTGATCAATTCAATCGCGCTGCTCTGTGTCCTATCCGAACCGGTTAACCAACGGACCAGGGCGTCTTGCACGCCGTCCGATCTGACGAATTTAAATCAAGAAGAGTCTCGATGGATTTCAACTACAAGCCCGTCACGGCTGTGTTGCTGGCGGCAATGTCGGCCGGCGCTTTTGCCCAGCAGGTACCTGAAGGTCCGATCAAAAGCCTCGGTACCGTCACCGTCTATGGCGGCCGGCCCACGTCATTGCCGACACAAATTCCGACAACGATCGAAGGTCTCACCGGCAAGCAGATCGAGGAATCGATCAATGCCACCGATAGCGAAGACGCACTGAAATATATGCCGAGCCTGCTCGTGCGCAAACGCTACATCGGCGACTACAACCATGCGGTGCTATCGACACGCGCCTCCGGCACCGGCAACAGCGCCCGCTCCATGGTCTATGCCGACGGCATCCTGCTGTCCAATTACCTGGGTAACGGCGCCTCTTTCACGCCGCGCTGGGGATTGGTCACGCCGGAAGAGATCGAGCGCGTGGATGTACTGTACGGACCGTTTTCCGCCGCCTATCCCGGCAATTCGGTGGGAGCTATTGTGGACTACGTAACCCGCATGCCGACGCGATTCGAAGCGCATGCAAAGATCAGCTACGCCGCCCAAAATTTCGACCTGTACAGCACGAGCGAACGCGATTCAGGCAAACAGGTCAGCGCTTCGATAGGTAACAAAAACGGCGACTGGTCGTGGTGGTTCAATGTCAACCGCCTCGACAGTGGCGGCCAACCGCTTGTGTTCGCCGCCAGGAATTTGTCCGACGGCGCCGCCCCGACCGCCGGCACACCGGTCGTCACGGGGGCAGTGGCGGGCAGAAACAGCAAGGACCAGGATTGGTGGATTCTCGGGACTACCACGAGTTTGCATACGGTACAGGACCATGCGAAGGTCAAGCTGGCCTATGATTTTTCGTCCACCCTGCGCGCAAGCTATACCTTGGGCTTCTGGCGTAACGATACGGATGGCGGCGTCGACAGTTATCTGCGCGATGCCGCGGGCAACCCTGTGTATGCGGGTAACGTGCTTATCAATGGCCGTCAATACAATTTGAATTCCCCCTCTCTTGCGTTCGCGCCCAGCACCAACCGGATTGAACATGTGATGCATGGTCTGTCGGTCAAGAGCAATACCAAGGGCGTGTTCGACTGGGAAGTCGCCGGCAGCCTGTACGACTTCAGCAAGGACATTTTGCGTGCGCCGACAGCGACATTGCCGGCTGCGTTCAATGGCGGTGCGGGAAGAATCACGGATATGGACGGCACTGGTTGGAATGCGCTGAGCCTGCGCGGCACTTGGCGCCCGACCGGCACCGACAAAGGTGTGGGCGCGCATGTGATTGACTTCGGATTCCAGCAGGATACCTATCGCCTGCGCACCCTGGTCAACAGCACTGCCGACTGGATCAATGGGGCGCCGGGGGCGCGATTCTCCGCATTCAATGGCAATACTCAACTGCAAAGCTGGTACGCTCAAGACACTTGGCGCTTTGCGCCGGAATGGAAGACCACGTTGGGCGGCCGCTATGAACAATGGCGCGCGCATGGTGGCGAGCTCGGAAATGCGGCAAGCATCGTGCCGTTTGGGAAGGAGCGCAGTGAAGGCCACTTCTCGCCGAAAGCCGCGATTGCATACCAGGCAAATCAGGAATGGGCATTGAAAGCCTCGGCCGGGCGGGCGGTTCGTATGCCGACCGTGGGCGAGCTTTACCAGGGATCAATCAGCGGCAACACGATCATCAATACCAACCCGGACCTGAAGCCGGAAAAGTCGTGGACGACGGAACTAAGCGCCGAACGCAATACCATCCATGGCACCTGGCGTACTACGCTGTTCTTCGAACGCACGCGTGATGCGCTCTATTCGCAAGCGCTCAGCGCGACGGTCAACACCGTTCAGAATGTTGATGTGATCCACACCAACGGACTCGAAGTGGCATGGCAAACCTCCGACCTGGGGATCAGGGGCCTGGACTTCAGCAGCAGCATCACCTATGCCGATTCGATCATCACGGCAAACACCAATTTCCCCGCAAGCGTGGGCAAACGCCAACCGCGCGTGCCGCAATGGCGCGCCACGGCGGTTGCGACCTACAAACCGGATGAGCGCTGGGCCTATACGCTCGCTGCGCGCTACAGCGGCGCACAGTACGGACAATTGGATAACAGCGATACCAACGGGTTTAGCTACATGGGTTTCAGCAAGTTCTTCGTGACCGATGTGCGAGTGCGTTACCAGCTCAACAAGCAGTGGAGCGCGGCGTTTGGCGTGGATAACCTGAACAACTATCAATACTGGGCGTTCCATCCGTATCCGCAGCGGACATTTATGGCTGAGTTGAAGCTTGATATGTAATACGGCGGCGTGAAGCCGTTTCCGCGGTTTCTGAAAAACGCTAATATTTTGTTAAAGATCATTGTTATGTAACCGGCAGGCAAAGCTGAAAGAAGATTATTTTTCGTATTCTTGACGGCAACGTTTGCCACAAATTCTGAGCGCTCGATCACCCCATAGCTCGATGATCGGCAGCCGGCGTCCGCCGCATCCGGCGGACGCTCCTCCGCTGTAACATCGCGTTACATCTGCGATGCCAATGCCTGTTAAAGTTGCGGGGCTTTCAGGATTACACAGGGAACCGCCGTGCGACGGGAATCGCCACTTTTTTCCTATTTACGCAACTGGTCGAAACGACCGCTGAAGACGCGTCTGCTGCATGCGGGCGCGGCGCTGGCCGCCGCCGGTGCGCTGCTCGGCGTGCTGGCGCTTGGCTATGCGCTGCTGATCGTGGTGCCGAACCTGCCGTCGCTCGATGCACTGACCGACTACCGGCCGAAGATCCCGCTGCGCGTCTACACCGCCGATCAGGTGCTGATCGGCGAATTCGGCGAGGAGCGGCGCGATTTCGTTCCGATCAAGGAGATGCCGGCAGTCATGAAAAACGCGCTGCTGGCGATCGAGGACGACCGTTTTTACGAGCACGGCGGCGTCGATTATGCCGGCGTGCTGCGCGCCGGCCTCGCTAATCTGCGCAGCAGCCGCTCACAGGGCGCGTCGACCATCACGATGCAAGTGGCGCGCGCGTTCTTCTTGTCGCGCCAGAAAACCTACGCGCGCAAGATCCAGGAGATCGTGCTCGCCTACGAGATCGAGCGCAGGCTGAGCAAGGACCAGATCCTTGAGCTGTATATGAACCAGATCTACCTCGGCGAACGCGCATACGGCTTCGGCAGCGCCGCGCGCATCTATTTCGGAAAACCGGTGACAGAGCTCAGCATCGCGGAAGCGGCGATGCTGGCCGGCCTGCCGAAGGCGCCGGCGATCGCCAACCCGGTGGTCAATCCGACGCGCGCGAAACAGCGGCAGCAGTACATTCTCAAGCGCATGCACGAGCTCGGCTACATCACGCCGGCGCAGTATGCGCAGGCGGCGCAGGAAAAACTGAACGTGCGCAGCGACGGCCGCGGCTTCAGCACGCATGCCGAGTATGCGGCCGAGATCGTGCGGCAGTACATGTACGCGCAATACAAGGATGACATCTACACGCGCGGCTTCACGGTCTACACCACGCTCAGCAGCGCCGACCAGCATGCCGCGTACGATGCGGTGCGGCGCGGCGTCGCCGATTACGATCGCCGTCATGGCTATCGCGGGCCGGAGGCCTTCATCGAGCTGCCGGCGGATGAGGAGGACAGGCAACAGGCGATAGCGGAAATCCTGTTCAAGCATCCGGACAGCGACAATCTGCAATCGGCGGTGGTCACCTCCGCGTCGGCGAAAATGGTGCGCGCCGAGCTGCTGTCGGGCGACGACGTCGAGATAGGCGGCGAAGGCCTGCGTTTCGCGGCGTCGGCGCTGTCGGCGAAAGCGCAGAACCGCATCCGCCCCGGCGCAGTGATCCGCGTGACGCGCGACGCGAAGAAGAAATGGGCGATTACGCAGTTGCCGGAAGTGTCGGCGGCGCTGGTTGCGCTCAATGCGCAGGACGGCTCGTTCCGCGCGATGGTGGGCGGCTTCGACTTCGCGCTCAACCAGTTCGATCACGTTAGCCAGGCGTGGCGCCAGCCGGGTTCCAGCATCAAGCCGTTCATCTATTCCGCCGCCCTGGAAAAGGGTTTTTCGCCGGGAACGCTGATCAACGACGCGCCACTGGCGATCAATGCATCCGATACCGGCGCTCAGGCCTGGTCCCCGCAAAACGACGATGGCAACTACGACGGTCCGGTCACCATGCGCACCGGTCTCAAGCGGTCGAAGAACCTGGTGTCGATCCGCATCCTGCGGACCATCACGCCGTCGTACGCGCAGGATTATCTCGCGCGCTTCGGCTTCGACCCACAAAAGCATCCGGTCAACCTGACCATGACGCTCGGCACCGGTTCGGTGACGCCGCTGCAGATGGCGAGCGCCTATGCGGTGTTCGCCAACGGCGGCTACCAGGTCGCGCCTTACCTGATCCAGAAGGTGCTCGATGCGCGCGGCAATGTGCTGACCGAAACCAAGCCGGTCCAGGCCGGCGACGAGGCGACCCGGGTGCTCGATGCACGCAACGCCTTTCTCATGGACAGCATGCTGCGCGACGTGGTCAACGGCGGCACCGGCTTCGCCGCCAGCCAGCGTCTCGGCCGCCAGGACCTGGCCGGCAAAACCGGCACCACCAACGATGCGATGGACGGCTGGTTCGCCGGCTACGGCGGCAATACGGTTGCGGTCGCGTGGATGGGCTACGACAAGCCGCGCTCGCTCGGCGGACGCGAGTTCGGCGGCACCGTCGCGCTGCCGATCTGGGTCGATTACATGCGTGCGGCGCTGCGCGGCAAGGGGCCGTTCCAGCGCCCGCTGCCGGACGGGCTCGCACAGGTCGACGGCGACTGGATGTATCAGGAGTACGCGAACGGCAACGCGGTGCGCTCGGTCGGTATCGACGAAGTCAGGAGTTTTTGGGACCGGCTGTTTGGCGCACGGCCGCCGGAGCCGCGCGAAATGGAACCGCCGAAATCGCTGCGAGACGATATTTATCGCGGCGGGCAGTGAAGCAGGGGAATCCGCGCCAGGCCGGCAAGAGCTTGACGACGCGATAGCACTGAATGCGTCGTTCGGAAGCGGCTACATGCGTGGCCGTTCCCGCCTTCAAACCCGCGGCACACTCCTGCTCCACAGTCGCCACAGTACGACCACGGTCAGCATCGCCGCATTCATATCCACCAGCCAGTCGCCCACGCGGGCCGAGCGGTAGGGGAAAAAGCTCTGCACGAATTCATCGAAGGCACCCATCAACGCTACGATCAGGAATGCTTCGATCGCCTTGCGCGGCGGGCTGGCGTCGCGCCCGTAGAACAGCAGGGCGGCGATCACACTATAAGTCAGCGAATGCAATACCACGCCGGAGGCTAGCTCGCCGATATCGGCGCGCGCGCCGGGAATTGAACCGAGAGCGACGACAGCGGCAAACAGCCAGAACGCAAAGCGATACGTCAACCGTTGATACGGTGCATCCAGGATAAGCAAGGTGAGCAGAGGGCGCATTGTCATTGGCATAAATGTTGGAAGTGCCAGTTATAACAGGGTACGGAACGCTATCTTATGAGCTGGACCAACGTCCATGACGAAATCAATTTGAGATTTGCTGCGCCAATGTATTCCACAAAAATTAAGGTAATACTTTAAATAAATAAATTTAAGTTATTTTTGTAACTATCTGATATCAAACAATTTAAATTAACTCAGTAAATCGACGAAAGCTCAGGTGGCGAGCATCTGCCGAAAAACTCTTTTAAATAACTGTTTATTTATACAGTAGTTGTGCTACAGTAAGATTCCAATTAACGCTGTATCCAGATGAGGAGAACCGCTATGGCGCACCTGAACAATTCCTTCGATACTCGCTTCGGTCTTGAATACGCCCCGACTTCGTTCCTGATGCGCTTCGGCCGGCGCGAAGTATTCGTCTGCCGCGATTTTCGCAAGCGTTATTACAACGTCAATCCTATCCTCGATTGCAGCACCGGCATCGAGCCCGGGCACCTGGAGTTGTTGGTGCTGCGCCGCTGGCTGGTGATTCTGTCGAAGGCACGCTAGGCAAAGAACCAGTAGCAAACCCCGATCGACGCCAATACCCCGGCCGCGTCGGCCAGCAATGCGCAGCCGACCGCATGGCGCGCACGCTGGATGCCGACCGCGCCGAAATAGACCGCCAGCACGTAGAACGTGGTCTCGGTGCTGCCTTGTACGGTGGCGGCGACCAGCGCCGGGAAGCTGTCGACGCCCTTGGCCTGCATCAACTCGATCAGCATCGCGCGCGCCGCGCTTCCGGAAAACGGCTTGACCAGAGCGGTCGGCAGCGCATCGACGAAGCGGCTGTCCCAGCCGGCGATCCCGACCAGGTAGCGCAAACCATCCAGCGCCACGTCGAGCGCACCGGACGCGCGCAACACGCCGACCGCGCACAGCATCGCCACCAGATAGGGCAGGAGGTTCTTCGCGACGTCGAAGCCTTCCTTCGCGCCTTCGACGAAACTCTCGTAAACTGCGACGCGCCGCAGCGCACCGAATACGACGAACAGCAGGATCAGGCCGAACAGCACCAGGTTGCCCAGCAGCGAAGACAGCGCGGCCAATGCCGTCGCCGACAGGCCGGCCAGCAAGGCCATCGTCGCACCGAGCGCCAGTGCGACGCCGGCCAGCCATGCCAATACCACGGGGTCCCACAATTTCAGGCGCTGCATCGCGGCGACCGACAGGAAGCCGACCAGCGTCGATGCGCTGGTCGCGATCAGGATTGGCAGGAAAACCAGCGTCGGATCGTGTGCGCCCTGCTGCGCGCGGTACATGAAGATCGATACCGGCAGCAGCGTCAGCGACGAGGCATTCAGCACCAGGAACAGGATCTGCGCATTGCTGGCGGTAGTTGGACTGGGGTTGAGTTCCTGCAGCGCGCGCATGGCCTTCAGGCCGATCGGCGTAGCTGCGTTATCCAGGCCCAGGCCGTTGGCGGTGAAATTGAGGGTGATCAGGCCGAGCGCCGGATGGCCGACCGGCACCTCGGGCATCAGCCGCCGGAACAGCGGCGACAGCAGGCGCGCCAGCACATCGACCAGCCCGGCCTTTTCGGCGATCCGCAGAAAACCGAGCCACAGCGTCAGCGTGCCGAACAGCAGGATCATCACGTCCACCGACAGTTTCGCCATCGTGAACAGGCTTTCCACCATCGCCGCGAACACGCCGGCCTGGTCGCCGATCAGCCAGCGTCCGAAACCGCTCAGCGCGGCCACCACGAAAAAACCCAGCCAGAGGCCGTTCAGCATGATGCTCCCTGATTATTTGGTCGCAGCGCGGCGCTTCTCATGCGCCGCGGGCGGAGGCGAGCCGGTGCAGATGCTCATCCGGCACCAGCAGCCCATCGATCAGACGCAATACGGCATCCCGTTCATGTTCGGGAGAAAACAGCGGCGCCCGCGCGCCACATTGCGTTTTCAGCAAGCGGTAGAACGCTTGGTCCGCCGCCGCTCGTTCGATCAGGCGTGCCAGTGCGCCGCTGTCGCCGACCGGGAAATAGCCGGCATAGTCGTCGCCCAGCATGCCGCGATTGCCGGCGATGTCGCTGGCCAGCACCGGAACCCCGCTGGTGACCGCTTCGATGATCACGTTGGCGCCGCCTTCCATGCGCGATGCCAGCACCATCAGCGCGCTGCGTTTCAGCCGCTGCCGCGTGTCGCGGTGCGGCAGGTTGCCGAGCCAGCGATAATGCGGCAGCGCCTGTTGCGTCGCCTGTGCCTGTTCGCCCAGCGCCGCATCGAGCGCGCCGCCGATATGAGTCATGCGCAGTCCTGGCGCCGCCAGCAGCGCGGCGGCGCGCATGAAAGTCAGCGGGTCTTTCTCCGCGCGCAGATGGCCGATCATCACGACCTCGAAACGGCGCGGCGACCGGTGCTCTTCGCGCGGCTTCAATGCGCGCGCCGACTGGTGGATCACGCAAGCCTTGCCGCGCAGCGCGGACGGCAATTCCATCAGGCCGGCTTCCTGCAGCACCACCAGCCTGGTCGCCAGTTGCAGCGAGCGTTGCGCATCCGGATCGGACCTGATATCGCGATACAGGTCGGTGCCGGTCAGCACCAGCGCCAGCGGCAGCTCCGGAAATGCATCGGCGCAAGCGGCGATCGAAGCCGCCGAGCGGCGCGCGTGCAACGCGATCAGCGCATCGCATCGCTCGCCGGCCCAGCGGCCGAGCAAAGTGATGCGGTATTGCCGCGCAAGAAAGCGGGCCCAGCGGCTCGCGGTTTGCCAATTGCCGTTGTTGGCGTTTGCCATGGCCGGGCTGATAATAACGATATGTGGTTTAGCCAATCCTGCGGTCCAATGCGTTTATAACGACTTTATTCCGATGACATCTTCTTTTCGACATGCTGGTCCTGACGCGCTGGCTGCAGCGCTGCAGGACGCGCGCCGGCACACGCTCGCGCTGTTCGACTGCTTTTCCTCTGCCGGATTCGGCACGCCGGCCGGCGTGCCGCTGCTGCCGACCCTCAATCCGCCGCTATGGGAGCTCGGGCACGTCGCCTGGTTCGCCGAATGGTACACATTGCGCGGCGCGCAGACCAGTGCGCCGGCCGCACCGCGGCATCCTTCGCTGCTATCGCAGGCCGACGACTGGTTCGATTCTAATACGGTGTCGCATGATACGCGCTGGCGCCTCGGATTGCCGGACGCCGGCGCGGTGCGGAGCTATTGCCGCGAGGTGCTTGAGCGGCTGCTGGACACGCTCGGCGACACCGCGAACGACGATGCGGCACTTTACCCATACCGGCTGATCCTGTCGCATGAAGACATGCACGGCGAGGCGTTCGCCTATACCTTGAATACCCTGGGCGTGGCGCCACCGTATCCGGCAGTGCAACGGTCGCCGGCGCCGGTGCGCGCCGCAATCGAATTCGACGGCGGCAGCTTCATGTGCGGCAGCCGTCCCGGCGACGGGTTCGCATTCGACAACGAAAGATGGGCGCATGCGTGCATGGTGTCGCCGTTCGCGATCGATGCGAACGCCGTCACCAATGCGCAATTCGAACAGTTCGTCGCCGACGACGGCTATCGGCAGCCGCGATTCTGGAGCGCCGCCGGCCTCGACTGGCTGGCGCGCAGCGGGCGCCGCGCGCCGGCCGGATGGCAGCAGCAAGGCGGGAGCTGGCTCTGCCGCCGCTTCGGTACGATGCTGCCGTTGCCAGCCGATGAAGCGGTGCGGCATGTGAACCTGTTCGAGGCCGGCGCGTATTGCGCATGGGCCGGCCGCCGGCTGCCGACCGAAATCGAATGGGAATACGCGGCGCAATCGAACCATCCGGCCTTTCATTGGGGCGAGATATGGGAATGGACGGCATCGCCGTTCGACGCGTATCCGGGGTTTTCTCCCGGCGCCTATCTCGAATATTCGGCGCCGTACTTCGGCACGCACCAGGTGGTGCGCGGTGCGTCGTTCGCGACGCCGCAGCGCTTGTATTCTCCGCGGTTCCGCAATTTTTATCTGCCGCAGCGCGACGACATATTTGTCGGCTTCCGCAGCTGCGCGATATAGGCGCACAGCAAGTTTTCAGCCGTTGTCCGCGTGCCGAACCGGATCGAGCGAGGCGGCGCCGGCAACCACCAGCTTCAAACCCATCGGCTTCAACAGCTTTTCGACAGTCGACAGCGTGGGGCTGGCCTGGCCGCGTTCGATGTCCTGCAAGCCGCGTGCGGAAATGCCGCACAGCCTGGCATAGTCGGCGATCGTGAAGCGCAGCGCCCTGCGCACCTGCCGTATAACTTCGGGAATCGGTCGTCCCGGATGAGTGGCGATATCGTCGAGGAGCTGGCGGCGCGCTGTCAATTGCTCGTGCGGGCTGAGTGGCCTGTATCGTTTATCCATTACCGGTCCGGTCAAAGTTGTGCGAGCTGATCGGCGATATCGTCGATCGTGCGTTGCTGCATATCCATCACTGCGTGATCGACGCCGAGCTGAAGTGCGAGGCGGGTCAGATCCTTCATCGGCGCCGCCATCGCGCGCAACGCAGCGATCATCGGATCAGGCGCAATGCCGGTTGCCAGCGCCGCCTGCCTGACCACGCTGGCCCAGCGCGGCGCACCATTGTCGTCTTCGGCCCAGCGCATGCGCCTGGCAATGCCGTCGGGATGCAGCGTCATCGGCGCAAAGTCGAATACCGGCGTCAGCGCGACCATGCCGCCGTCCTTGCGCTGGATTGCCGTATTGCGCGCGTGATTATCCTTGTTGCCGAGCGCCACGTTGGCGATATCACGCCGCAGGTATTCGATCAGTTCGGCCTGCGGATCGGTGGCCGCGGCAACCAGCCGGCGGCAGGCATCATTGTGGCTGGGAACGAAGCCGAAACCAGGGATATCGCATAACGCCGCCAGGCTTTCCTGCGCATGACGCTCGACGCCTGCGGTGCTCACCGCGCGGTCGAAACGCGGGATGAATAATGCGTGTTCGCGCAATTCCAGATCCGCATGCACGCGCAAGCCGAGATAACGCGCCAACTGCATGTAGGGCGCTTCCATGCGTAGAATGCCGGCGAGCGACTGATTGGGGCCGCGCCCGAACTTGACGATCCAGTGCATGGCCGCTTCCTCGTCCGGCAATGCGTGGTCGAGATAAAGCAGGCCGTCGCGCCCCTGCGTCAGCAAGATCTTCGGCCACTCGCCCTGGACTCCCGAAGACCCCGCGACGAACAGGCCGTGCTGCGCCAGGTATTCCGAAAAACCGTCGCCGCGCGCGGCGACTTCGTCGAAGCTGAAGCCTTGCCGGTCCCGCGCCGAACGCGCATCGAGCCAGTCACGCGCTTCCTTGATGCGCAAATGGCCGATCGGATTGCCGGCGCCGGCTTTCAACAGCATCCAGTCAGCGGCAGCTTCGGCGCGTTCCGGCAAGCCTAGCTGTCGCAGCAATTCCTGACGACCGTAGCCTTGCGGCAGCAGATCGAGCAGGAAAGCTGGCCACGTGGTCAGTTGCCGAGGCGCGACCCCGACCGGAAACGACCAGGCAAGCGCGGCGCGATCGCGCCTGCCCAAGTGCGCGACGGCATAATCCAGTTCATAGCCGGTATAGGTCGCGGCTTGCCACCCACGCGATGGCTGACCGAACAGCGTCACGCTGGCGATGTCGCGCCAACGCTGATCGTCGAATACCTGAATCGTACAGAATTCTTCCATATACACACTTTAGTATCATTTTTATTGATGGTCAACCAATCAATTATGATATTAAAGTGCATATTTAATGAAGTGAATTGCCACGGCAAGCCACTGCCACACTCGTAATCAGGCACCAACCCGTCAAACACCACGAAGGCACACCGAACCCCGTCCCGAACAAAAATTCCGCCGCGAAATTTCCGCGATGCATGCCCAAAATTTTGCCGAAGGGGGAACATTGAGTCGCTCTGCAGTTCTAAAGAGGCTATGCGTCCAGCCTCACGGAAACTTTATTGCGAGAAGTCTTGCCGTGGCGAACGCATCGCTGGCATGCACGATCCGGTTTTGCCGTCGGTCGCCACCTTGATGCATCAAACGAAATGCGTTTTTCGCCTATGCCGGCAACTGAGGTCTTCATTGCATCGCCAATTTTGAATGCGGCGGGCAGTGGCATTCGCGCGCAAAACCGTTTTAACGGCCGTCCTGCTACGGTCAACAAGGGACGAAAGAATTGCTAATACCTAAAATCCTGCTCGTGAACGATCATCCGGCGAGCTTGCTGGCGCTCAAGACCTTGCTGGTCAACGCACCGCAGGCCGACGAATACGAAGTGTTTACCGCGACTTCCGGCGCCGAAGCATTGCGCGCGGTGCTCGACCACCAGTTCGCCGTCATCCTGCTCGATGTCAGCATGCCCGGCATGGACGGTTTCGAAACCGCCGAAACCATCCATTCGCATCCGCGCTCGGCATCGGTGCCGATCATCTTCATCACCGCGCACTATGCGGACGAGATGAACCGGCTGAAAGGCTATCTGCAAGGGGCAGCCGATTACCTGATCAGCCCGGTGATTCCGCAAATACTGCACAGCAAGATCGGTGTCTTCATCGAACTCGCGAAAAAGAGCCTCGAACTCGAATCGCAGAAACAGGAACTGGCGGTAATGAACCGCGACCTGCATGTGCAGAGCGTGCGCGATCTGAAGCGCATCAACGCCGCGCTGGAAACGGAAATCATCGAGCGCCGCCAGGCCGAACAGCGCGCGCACAACCTGGCGACGCTCGATCCGCTGACCGGCCTGATGAATCGCCGCTCGCTGACCGAACGCCTGGAACATGCGATTGCCATCGCTGAACGACACGGCCATCGGCTCGCGCTCCTCTTTCTTGATCTCGACAAATTCAAGAGCATCAACGACGCACTCGGTCACGATGCCGGCGACCAGCTGCTGCTGCAGGTGGCCGACCGCATCCGGGGCGCGGTGCGCGGTTCGGACGTAGTGGCGCGCCTGGGCGGCGACGAATTCGTGGTGCTGATGGAAGGGCTGCCGACCTACGCCGCCGCCGCCGAAGTCGGCAAAAAAATCCTCGCCGCCAATACGCTTCCGTTTCATATCGATTTGCAAAAAATTAATATGTCGGCCAGCGTCGGCATCAGCCTGTATCCGCAGGATGGCAGCACGGCGACGACACTGATGCGCAGCGCGGATCTGGCGATGTATCACGCCAAGCAGGAGCGCTGCGGCGGAATCCAGTTTTTCCACGAGGAACTCAATGCCCGCATGCTGGAACGCGCACAGCTCGAAGAGGAATTGCGGAAGGCGCTGGAAGAAAAGCAGTTCGAGCTGTATTACCAGCCGAAAGTCGAAGCGCGGACCGGGCGCATCGCCGGCGTCGAAGCGCTGTTGCGCTGGCATCATCCGCGTCTCGGCCTGCTGAGCGGCGGGCAGTTCATCCAGGCGGCGTCGGAAACCCGGCAACTGGTGCCGATCGGCGAGTGGGTGATTTCCGCCGCCTGCGCGCAGGCGCGAATCTGGCGCGATGCCGGCTACAAGCTGCCGATGATACCGATCGCGGTCAACGTCGCCACGCCGCAGATCTATGCCGACCTTCCCGAAGTGATCTATCGCGAGCTGCGCCGATACGACGTGCCGCCATCCTGCCTGCAGCTCGAAATCACCGAATCGCTGCTCATCAGCGACGTCGAAAAAGCGACCTCGGTGTTGCGTGAAATCAGCGACAGCGGGATCACGATCGCGATCGACGATTTCGGCACCGGCTACTCGTCGCTTTCCGTGCTGAAGGCGCTGCCGATCGACATACTCAAGATCGACCAGTCGTTCGTGCGCGATCTCGGCAAAGACCTGAGCGACAACGAAATCGTCGCCGCCATCGTCAACATGGCGCGCGCGCTGTCGCTGCGGGTCGTGGCCGAAGGAGTCGAGACGTATGAGCAGCTGACCATTCTGCGCGATCTCGGCTGCGACGAACATCAAGGCTACTACTACAGCAAGCCGCTGCCCGCCGCCGATTTCGCCATGCGCATGCTGCAGACCAACGCCGCCTGACCTCGCGCGCGCCACGCGCTGAAGGCTCGCCTTCCGGCAGAGCCGGTCACTACACGATCCACACCAGGAAGAAGCATGGACATGACAAC
>UEXY01000115.1_pt1 | contig 28839 bp, 32 predicted proteins | sample 4301061 | NCBI WGS metagenome assembly UEXY01 (sample SAMEA4773184, study PRJEB27434) | metagenome | biome: 2259; feature: agricultural soil; material: soil | place: USA | collected 2014-09 | depth 0.25 m | reverse complement strand
CGCGGCCGTTGAAAAGAATCTGGCCGGAAGTGGGCACCAGGAACTTGGTCAGCAGGTTGAAGCAAGTGGTCTTGCCGGCCCCATTGGGGCCGATCAGCGCATGGATATGCCCGCGCTGCACCTGCAGGTTCACGTCGTTGACCGCGGTGAATCCCTTGAATTCCTTGGTCAACTGCTTCGTCTCCAAAACCACATCCGCCATGGGGTCTCCCTATTGACTGTTATATTTGAGCAGAAGGTCGTGCATAACGATGATGCACTGTACACAGTACGACTAGGGGGGTGGCAATCCAGCAGCGAAATCATCTGCCGATTGTTTGGCCTGTATCAATACCAATATCCTTGACATCAAGCAAGGCTTGTCAATGTTAGCACGAAGCAGTTTTGCTTGCCGAACGCGGTATCGTATGAAGTCGAAACAGGCGAGCCATTTCCGCACGATCCGGAAAGGCCTGTTGTCAAGCGCGAGGCTTATTGTGCGACAGGGTTGCCGTCTCTCGTCTTGTCGCGCAAGGCGGCGGTAATCAACATTGCGGATTCCGCGATCTTCAGTCGACCCAGATCGAAGCGCTGCAGATGCTGCAGCACGATTTGGTTGATCGCCATTGTCGCCTGCATCAGCAGCAGGTCGGCGCTCGACGTCGCGGCCTCGGTCTGCGGCGCGGCGATGTACGGCCTCGTCGCTTCTTCCTTGTCGGCGACCAAACAATGATAGATATCCGCCAGTGACACCATGTGCGGCATGCGCGTGCATATCCAGGTATCGTTGCGAGTTTCGTGCGGCGCCAGCAGGCCGCCGGCGCTCAAGGTGCGCAACAGCTTGCGCAGGTAACGGATCGACAGCTCCAGTGATTCCGACAGTTGCTGCGCGGTCGGCGGCTGCGCAACGTTGCAGATGATTCGCGTCATCACCTCGAGCGCAGTGGAAAGTTGCAGATGCAGCGATGCATTGCCGAGTATGTATTCGTCGTGCCTGTTCATGACGGAGCCGGAGTTCGAATCGTAGTCCGGCAGCGTAGGGGAACTCAGCACGACAAAGCCAATGCTTTGTCCGCATGGGATCATGCGAGAAATGCATAGTCTGCTCCTCTCCAAAGAAACGGGCTTGCCGTTTCGAACAATGCAGCAAGCTTTTTACATCCGATCAGTTCGCTCCGCCCTGATCCACTCGGCTGCCTTCTCCGCAATCATGATGGTCGGTGAATTGGTATTGCCGGACGTAATAGTCGGCATCACCGATGCATCGACCACGCGCAAGCCTTTCACCCCCTTGACCCGCAACCGGCTGTCGACAACCGCGAGCGGATCGTCCTCCCGCCCCATTTTGCAAGTGCCGACAGGGTGGAAAATGGTCGTGCCGATATCGCTGGCCGCTTTCGCCAATTCTTCTTCGGTGCGGTAATGCAGGCCTGGCTTGAATTCTTCCGGTGCATATTTCTTCAAGGCCGGTGCAGCGACGATGTTGCGCGTCAGGCTCAAGGAGTTGGCCGCCACCTTGCGGTCTTCCGGCGTGCTCAGATAGTTCGGTGTGATCTTCGGCGCCACGAACGGATCGGCGGACGCGATGCGGATATGGCCGCGCGCGGTCGGGTGCAGATTGCAGACGCTGGCGGTGAATGCCGGGAACGAATGCAGCGGATCGCCGAATTTTTCCAGCGACAATGGCTGCACATGGTATTCGAGGTCGGGCGCCGGTTGCGACGGATCCGAGCGCGTAAAGGCGCCGAGCTGCGACGGCGCCATCGACATCGGGCCGCTGCGCGAGAACACGTACTGCATGCCGATCTGCATCTTGCCGAACCAGTTGCTTGCCATCGTATTCAGCGTCTTTGCGCCCTTGATGCGAAATGCCATACGAAGCTGCAGATGATCCTGCAGATTTTCGCCGACGCCAGGCAAGTCGACCACGACCGGCACGCCATGTTGTCGCAATAGCGCGTCCGGACCGATGCCGGACAATTGCAGGATTTGCGGCGAACCGACCGCGCCGGCGGTGGAGATCGTTTCACGCGTCGCTTCGGCAAACCATTCGGTGCCGCCGCCGGTGAACTCGACGCCGGTACAAGCCATGCCCTGTTCGGTGTTCTGGATGCGCAGCCGTTTCACATGGCAGCCGGTCATGATGTCGAGCTTGCCCTTCCGGCCCGCGGTCGACCTCAGGAAGGCGCGCGCGGTATTCCAGCGCAGACCTTTTTTCTGGTTCACCTCGAAGTAGCCGCAACCTTCATTGTCGCCGCGATTGAAATCATCAACCTTGGGAATGCCGACTTGCGCCGCTGCATCACGGAACGCATCGAGGATCTCCCACGACAGCCGCTGCCGCTCGACGCGCCATTCGCCGCCGGCGCCGTGGAATTCATCGCCGCCTTTATGGTGGTCCTCGCTCTTCTTGAATACCGGCAGCACCTTGTCCCAGCGCCAGCTGTCGTCGCCGCACAGTTCCGCCCAGCCGTTGTAATCGCGCGCCTGGCCACGCATGTAGATCATGCCGTTGATCGACGATGATCCGCCGATCACCTTGCCGCGCGGGTAGATCAGCGAGCGGCCACTGAGGCCGGCGTCGGCTTCGGTGCGAAATAACCAGTCAGTACGTGGATTGTTGATGCAATACAGATAACCGACCGGGATATGGATCCACAGGTAGTCATCCTTGCGCCCGGCTTCCAGCAACAGCACCGACACGCCCGCGTCCTGCGCGAGGCGGTTGGCAAGCACACAGCCGGCGCTGCCGGCGCCGATGATGATGTAATCGTATTTACCTGCGGATTCCACTGAGTCGCTCCCGTCTTGTCTGCTTTCCATTCATCCCGGTTCCCGCCGAGGCCGACTGATGAATGGCGGTTTTTATTTTGTTTTTGATGTATACAAATAGTAATAATGGTTAACGCCTGCACCAACTTGTGGATAAGGGGATAAACCTGAAAGGAATCAGTTGTTTACTACCTGGATAAGCGCCTGAATAAACGTTGTATCGCAAGGGGACGGATTCGGGATAAAAAATGCAACGCGCGCATTTCATCGCTTGTCCCGTTTACGTTCAATGCCTATCCAAAGGCTTATCCACAGGCAACACCGTTTCCAATCCCGTTATTTGGCTACCGGTATCGTGAACTCTGTACCCTTCACATCGGAAAACACCTTGCCATGCTCGCGCGTAATCGCGGCAACGAGGTCGTTGTGATGCTTTTCGATCAGCTCCTTGAATTTCGACAATACGCGCGCAGGGTTGAAGACTTCCTGTTGGCGGCCGCTGGTCGACTCAACCAGCCGACCACCGATGTAATGGATTGACTGCTGAGTCATAAGGATTTCTTTGGCAGATTATCAGTTTTTAACAGCATATCGCTGCTTCCTCTGCTAATCCAATGAGTTCTTATCAAGTAAGATATAAAGATCTCTTATATTTAAACCCGATATGGACCTGATCCAGTTACGCGCCTTCGTTACCGTCGCGCGCGAGGGCAATCTAACGCGTGCCGCCGTGCGCCTGCATCTGACCCAGCCGGCGGTCAGTCTGCAGATCAAGTCGCTGCAGGCCAGCCTCAAGCTGCAGCTGTTTACACGCACACCGAACGGCATGGCCCTGACCGACGATGGCGCCAAACTGCTGCCGTTCGCCGAGAGGGTGATGGAAAGTGTCGCCGAATTCCGCCAGGGCGCCGCCGCGCTGCATTCGACGCTGTCCGGTACGCTGGCGATCGGCACCATACTCGATCCGGAATTCATCCGCCTCGGCGCCTTCCTGAAACGGCTGGTGGAAAGCTATCCGCAGCTCTCGACGCAGCTGAAGCACGGCATGTCGGGCTGGGTGCTGCAGCAAATCAAGGCCGGTGCGCTCGACGTCGGCTATTACCTGGGTGCGCCCACTAAGGAATTCCACCACGAGACACTGACTTCATTCACCTATAACGTGGTGGCGCCGCAAGGCTGGAAAAACCGGGTCGCGGGCAAGGACTGGCCGGCGCTGGCGAAGTTGCCGTGGATCTGGACGCCGCCGGAATCGGCGCATCACCGGCTTCTGACCAAGACTTTCGCGCAATACAAGGTGACGCCGAACAAGGTGGCGCTGGTCGATCAGGAAAGGTCGATGCTCGATCTGGTGAAATCCGGGGTCGGCCTGTCGCTGGTGCGCGAATCGGTCGCGCTGGGCGAGGCCCACGCACACGGACTGGCGATCGCCGACGCGGTCAGCCTGTCGACCGAGCTGTCTTTCATTGCCCTTGCCAAGCGAAAGAACGAACCAACCATCGCCGCCGTGTTCGCGCTATTGCAGGCTTTGTGGCGGCATTGAAGCAAATATCGAATGCCTTCGTTGTGGACAAGTCTATGGACATCAACGGGAGTGGGTGGGGATAAATCGGCGAATAACGACAAGCTTTTTTTTATCCCAAATCTGTCCTGCTTCCATACAAGCATTGTTCAAGCGTTTATTCCGCCCGTAAACTCATGATCAAAAAGCAGTTTACCGGCTTATCCACAGTCATTGCCGACCGTTAACAATTACTACTATTATGTATACGTCAGCATTAAATAGAAAACCGCCACCCCATCATCGGCAGCAGTTGCGCAACAGCAGAGATACGCAATACGCTATGTTTTCGCTGCTGTCCGGCATTCTTTGAAACGATCGCGATGACTTCAGCTTTCCCCCGCCTTGGCCTTATCAGTGCGCTACATCAAGAGCAAGCCGGCCTTATCGACAACATGCAGGCTCGCGCCAGTGTCAACCGCGGCATGCGCGATTACACTACCGGCAAGCTGTGGGGTATCGACTGCGTGTGCGTGCTGTCCCGACTCGGCAAGGTCGCCGCCGCCGCGACCGCGGCTACGCTGATCGAACGCTTCAGCGTTACGCACATCGTGTTCACCGGCGTCGCCGGAGCGGTCGATAACGAAGTGAAAGTCGGCGATATCGTGGTCGCGGATTCATTGGTGCAGCACGATATGGATGCGACGCCGCTGTTTCCGCGCTTTGAAGTACCTTTGCTCGGGCAATCGCTATTCTGTCCGGACCAGTATTTGGCGGACAGCCTGGTGACGGCGGCCGGCGATTTCGTCGCGAACGACCTGGCAACATCGATTGCCGCGCAGGACCGCGATGCGTTCCAGTTGCACACGCCGCGCGTGTTTCGCGGGCTGATTGCCAGCGGCGATGAATTCGTCGACAGCTACCAACGGCGTGGGCAGTTGAAGGCCGCGTTACCGGCGCTGCTGGCGGTGGAGATGGAAGGGGCGGCGGTGGCGCAGGTCTGTTTTGAATTTGGCGTGCCATTCGCCGTGGTCCGGACTGTTTCCGACGGCGCGAATGAAGGAGCATCGCATGATTTCACACAGTTCATCGAACGCGTCGCGTCACGTTATGCGTTCGGCATCGTCAGGCGTTTATGCATCGCGCCCTGAATCGGCATCGGAAAAATCTTTCAGCGGCAGATGCCGGCTATCCTTGCTGACCTGGAAGCCGTTTGCGGTGCGGAAGACTTTGGCGCGACCGCTTTCCGATTCGACGTCGGCGAATGCCTCGCCGTTTTCCCGCAAAGCAGCGATCAAGCGTTGCCGACCACACAGAATCCGGTAACCATCCGCTTCCCGGACAAGCAAAATCTCGGAGTCCATGATGTTTTCTTTTGCCGGAAATTTAACAATAAGTTACTTTAATCTGATAGACGTGGTTCAAGAATCCCATATTTATGGGGACTTTGCGGGTTGTATGTAACAAAATTTTACACGGCGCCTGAGATTGCCCCGACGGCAATTTTAGGCGCCCAATGTCATCAGGCTCGCATTGCCGCCCGCCGCGGTGGTATTGACGCATAGCGCGCGTTCCGCGACCAGCCGCCATAGCGGAATCGCCACCGCTTCGGCCGTTTCGACCACCGGTACCAGCGCACCGTCGCGCTGCGCAAGCAAGGGCACCAACGCCGTCACTACTGCGGCATCGACCAATGCCGCATGCAACGCGATGCGCGGCAGCTCGACGGGGTCGACCACATCGATCGCATCGCGTACCGACGGCGGCAATCCGGCCGGCAGGAAATGCGCGGTCGCATTATCGATCACCACCTGGTTGCCGGTCGCGAAGCTGGCGGCGAGCTGGTTCAACAGCACGCCAACGCTGTCGGCCGCGCACAGCACGGTGCCGCGCGGCGCGAAAACAAGCGTGTTGCGTTCGCCCGTCGGTCCCGGCAACACCAGCGAGGTCTGCAGCAGGCTGGTACGCACGTAATTTTCCGCCAGCGCAACGATGCGTTCATGACCGTGCGTGCCGGCCCAGGCAAGCAGGTCGGTGAGCAGCGGGCGCGACGCGCTGTGATCCTGCTGATGAATGGTGTGGGCGGCTCGCGTCGCGGCCGCGTTACGCTGCAGCCGCTTCAGGTACAGTGGGCCGCCGGCTTTCGGGCCGGTGCCGGATTTGCCTTCGCCGCCGAACGGTTGCACGCCGACCACGGCGCCGACGATATTGCGATTGACGTAGATATTGCCGACATGCGCACGTGCGGTAATGAAGTCAATGGTCTCGTCGATGCGCGAATGGATGCCCAGTGTCAGTCCGTAGCCGGATGCATTGATGGCATCAATCAGTTGCGGCAATTCGTCGCGCCGGTAGCGCAGCACGTGCAGCACCGGGCCGAATACTTCACGCTGCACGTCGGCGAGCGCAGCGATTTCGATCACGGTCGGCGTGACAAAGCTGCCGTGTTCGCACGCCGCCGGCAGGCGCAATTGATGCACCTTGTTCGAGCGCGCCTGCATGCGGTCGATGTGTGCGAGCAGGTTTTGCTGCGCCTCGGCGTCGATCACCGGGCCGACATCCGTTGCTAGACGGTCAGGATTCCCGATACTTAATTCCAGCATCGCCCCCTTTAGCATGGCCAGCGTCCTGTCGGCGATATCCTGCTGCAGGCATAACACGCGCAAGGCCGAGCAGCGCTGGCCGGCGCTGTCGAAGGCGGAGGTGATGACATCCTGTACCACTTGTTCCGGCAAGGCGCTGGAGTCGACGATCATCGCGTTCTGGCCGCCGGTTTCGGCGATCAGCGGAATTTCGCGCTGTTCCGTCGCCGCGCGTTTCGCCAGTGTGCGGTTGATCAATTGCGCGACTTCTGTCGAGCCGGTAAAGATTACGCCGCTCACGCGCGCGTCGGCGGTGAGCCGGGCACCGACCACTTCGCCGCGGCCCGGCAAAAATTGCAGCGCGCCGCGCGGAATGCCGGCCTCATGCAGCAACTGCACCGCGCGATGCGCGATCAACGGCGTCTGCTCGGCCGGCTTTGCTAACACCACGTTGCCCGCCGCCAGCGCCGCGCCGACTTCACCGATGAAAATCGCCAGCGGAAAATTCCACGGACTGATGCAGACCACCACACCGAGCGCCTGCGCATTCGGCGCGCTTTGGACCTGCATGGCGTAATAGCGCAGGAAGTCGACCGCTTCGCGCACTTCCGCAATCGCATTCGGCAGCGATTTGCCGGCCTCGCGGATCGCCAGTGCCATCAGTTCCAGCTGATGGCTTTCCAGTAAATCGGCGGCATGCATCAATGCTTGTGCACGCTGCGACGGCGGCGTGGTCTGCCAGTCGATCGCATAGGCGTCCGCGGACGCCAGCGCGCTGTCCACCTCCTCCGTCCCGGCCTCGGTTACCTGGCCGACAAGGTCGCGATGGTCCGCCGGATTGAGCACGCTCTGCGGTTGGCCGCCCGCTTGTGCGGCCGTCGCCAGCAGAGGACCGGCCTGCCATTGGCGGGTCGCGAAAATAGTGAACGCCGCATCGATGTCGCGCAGCACCTGCTCGTTGCTGAGATCGATGCCGGCGGAATTTTTGCGTTCGGCGCCGAACAGCTCGACCGGCAGCGGAATGTTCGGATGCGCGACGCCATCCAGCCGGTGCGCAACCTCGAACGGGTCGGCGATCAGAGAATCGATCGAGACGTTTTCGTCGACGATCTGGTTGACGAACGATGAATTCGCGCCGTTCTCCAGCAGGCGCCGCACCAGGTACGCGAGCAATGTCTCGTGCGAGCCGACCGGCGCATAGATGCGGCATGGCTTGTTCAATTTATCGGCGCCGACCACCTGGTCGTACAAGGTTTCGCCCATGCCGTGCAGGCACTGGAATTCATAATCGGTGATACCGCGTTCCTGCGCCCAGGTGAAGATGGCCGACAGCGTGTGCGCGTTATGCGTTGCGAATTGCGGATAGAGTACATCGGCCGCCGCCAATAGTCTTTGCGCGCACACCAGATAGGACACGTCGGTGTATACCTTGCGCGTGTACACCGGATAACCAGGCATGCCGTCGACCTGCGCGCGCTTGACTTCCGCATCCCAGTACGCGCCCTTGACCAGCCGCACCATGAACTTGCGGCCGCTGCGGCGCGCGAGATCGGCCAGGAAATCGATCACGAACGGACAGCGCTTCTGATATCCCTGCACCACGAAACCGATGCCGTCGAAACCGGCGAGCTCGCCGTCGTGCGCGAGCGCTTCCATCAGGTCGAGCGACAGCTCCAGCCGATCGGCTTCTTCGGCATCGATGTTGAGACCGATGCCGTATTGCTTCGCCAGCAGGATCAGCTGCTTCAGGCGCGGCAGCAATTCCGTCATCGTGCGCTCGCGCTGCGCGCGCGAGTAGCGCGGATGCAAGGCCGACAGCTTCACCGAAATGCCGGGACCGTCCTTGATACCGCGGCCGTTCGATGCGCGGCCGATCGCGTGGATCGCATTTTCATAGGCGGCGTAATACTTGGCTGCATCTTCTTCGGTCAGTGCCGCCTCGCCCAGCATGTCATACGAATAGCGATAGCCGCGCGCCTCGTTATCGAGACTGTTGGCGAGCGCTTCGTCGATTGTCTGGCCGGTGACGAACTGGTTGCCGAGCATGCGCATGGCCAGATCGACGCCCTTGCGGACCAGCGGCTCGCCGCCCTTCGCGATCAGCTTGGTCAACGCCGAGCCGAGTCCTTGTTCGCTACTGGTGCCGACCAGCTTGCCGGTGATCAGCAAGCCCCAGGTCGCCGCATTCACGAACAGCGACGGCGATTCGCCCAAGTGCTTGCGCCAGTCGCCCTTGCTGATCTTGTCGGCGATCAGGCGATCGGCGGTCTGGTGGTCGGGAATGCGCAGCAGCGCTTCAGCCAGGCACATCAGCGCGACGCCTTCTTCCGACGACAGTGAAAATTCATGCATCAGCGCGTCGACGCCGGAAGCGCGGGTGCGCTTTTCGCGCACTGCTTCGACCAGTCCGCGCGCCATGGCATGCGTATTTTTCTGCGCGGCAGGATTAAGCCTGGCCTGCGTCAGCAACCACCGCACCGCTTCGCGTTCGTCGCGGCGGTAGGCGGCGGTGATGGCCGCGCGCAACGGCGTCGGCGCGTGGTCGATGTCGGTGTGCAACGCGGCGAACGGCGCGATTGCAGCAAAAGAAGGTGCGGAAGCGATTGGCATAAGGTCAGTACAAATGAAAAATCACGAAAAATGGATGATTCGATTGTAGGGAGGATTAATAAGGATTAATTCTGGAATTTGCGATTGCTATCGAAATTTTGTATTTTGTGGGACAATCGCACCGAACAAAATTCTTACTAATCAAACATCATGCTTGACAAGATCAGCAAGAAAATTCTCTCGGAATTGCAGAACGACGGCCGCATCAGCAACGTGGAACTGGCGTCCCGCGTAAACCTGTCGCCTGCTGCTTGCCTGGAGCGCGTGCGCAAGCTGCAGGAAGCCGGCTATATCGTCAGCTACACCGCGCAACTGAATGCGCAATTGCTCGACGTGTCGCTGCTGGTCTTTATCGAAGTCGTGCTTGACCGTACCACGCCGGAAGTGTTCGAAGCCTTCAAGCGCAGCGTGCAGGTGATCCCCGAAGTGCAGGAATGCCATATGGTCGCCGGCGGCTTCGACTACCTGGTGAAGGCGCGCGTGAAGGACATGAATGCGTATCGCGAATTTCTCGGCAAGTCGCTGCTGCAGCTGAAAGGCGTGCGCGAAACGCACACGTATGCGGTGATGGAAGAAGTGAAGAACACGACGAAGCTGCCGATAAGGTGAAAGAAGCGGGCTCGAAATGAAGAAGAGGCAGTCAAACGGGCGCGCTTGCTGTGCCCTTTTTTCTGCCTCTTTTGCCGTTTGACCGGCGAGAAGTCCTGAACTTCTCCATGCCGCATCAGCGATGCGGCGATCGCTCAGAATCAGGAATGCTTCATGTTGCGCTTATGCGTTTCTTCGTAACGAACAAATATCCGTTCCAGCGCCCAGAACGCGACGCCCGATACCAGCACTCCAGACACGACCGCGTTGACGGTTGCGCGCGTCTCGTCCGCATATCCCCACGCCCACGGCGAAATCATGAGCCCTACACCGAGAACGGCATTGCTCCATTCCTCGATCTGGTTAGGAAGGAAGGTGTCTTCCACGGACAGAAGGATGACAAATACGCCGACCACCATCGCGGCCCATGCGGCGGCACCGGAAAGATTCAATATCCACGGAGCGACGCATAACCACACTCCGGCAAGCATTTCTATCCTGTCTTGCCAGCGATTGAGGGTTTCCATATCTGCCTCCTTTCTTTCAGCGAGCAGCCTCTAAGTTCAGTATAGGGCGGCGATCAAGGCTTACAACGAAACCTGCAGCGCCGGTCAGGCGTACGGATGCGAATCCGGTGTCATTCCGCGAGGAAAAAGTGCCGGCGCGGGAAACCTGATTCGCCCTCTGCGCCCGGCACGGACGCCTGCGTTTGAGCGCGGTCAAGGATCCCTCATAGCGAATCGGTAAAAGGAAGGAGTAGCGCCGTTGGCGCAAGCGGTCCGGGAGTCGACGCGATGATGCATCATGCAATGAGCTGGCACTGGCTGGGAACGGTCGCGATAGTGGCGTTCTGGGTGTTGATCATTGCGCTGGCGCTGGCGCCGATCAAATATCTGCAGGCCCAGCTGAACTCGGCCGACATGCGCGAACCGCCGTCCGGTGAAGAAAGCGGCGAGCCTGCGGCGCCGAAAAAATCGGACCCGACCGACGGCGTTCGTCATCGAACTGTCACGCCCTCTTAATTCCCACGTCATAAATCCTCCGTAGCATCTGCGCCGTGAAGTGAGCGTAGATTTCGCTCGGCTTGAGTGCGGAGGAAACGTGATGGAACCCGATATCGTGATCGTCAGGGATGGCGATGGTTACCACTTGTTGCACGGGCATTTGCGCCTGGCGACCGTGCTGGGCGAATCGCGTGAAGTCGTGGTCGATGTCCAAGGCGAGGGCAAGGTGAAGATCGTCAGGGCGTGCGACGGTTATTTTGTCGGCCGCGACGGTCAGCGGCTGCCGCTTCACAGGCATTAGAACCCATTTGAAAAAGGATACCCATGAACGATCTCACTCGCGGCGCGTTGCTGGCCGAGCCGGAAGATAGCGGCACCAATGTTTCGAACAACCCATCCTTCGACAGCGTGCTCAATGCGCGCCTGAGCCGCCGTTCAATTCTGAGAGCTTCGTTCGGCGTCGCCACCGGCGCCTTGTTCGGTACCGGCCTGGCCGCGTGCGGCGGCACCGATGCGGTGGTCACCGGCCTTGCCCCGGAAACGGCGAAGAGCCTGAAACTCGATTTCAACGCGGTGGCCAAGAGTTTGGCCGACGCGCTGGTGGTTCCGGCGGGCTATACCGCCAGCGTGCTGTTCCGTCTCGGCGATCCGATCGCCGCCGGCGTCGCCGATTACAAGAACGACGGCAGCGACAGCGCGGCTTCGTTCGCGCAGCGCGCCGGCGACCATCACGACGGCATGCATTACTTCGGTCTCGGCGCCGACGGAAAGTACAGCGGCAACGCCAGCGATCGCGGCCTGCTGGTGCTGAACCATGAAGCAATCACGCCGGCCTTCCTGCATGCGAACGGTCCGACCATTGTCAATGACGTGCGCACCGTGGCCGACGAGGTGACCAAGGAACTGAATGTGCATGGCGTCAGCGTCATCGAAGTCGGCAAGAGCGGCAACGCGGTCAGCTACAAGAAGGATTCGGCGTTCAATCGCCGCATCACCACTTTCACCGAAATGACGCTGGCCGGCCCGGCCGCCAGGTCGCCGCTGATGATCACAGCCTATTCGCCGGACGGTTCCAAAACCCGCGGCACGGTCAACAACTGCGCCAACGGCTATACCCCGTGGGGCACCTACCTGACCTGCGAGGAAAACTGGGCGGGTTATTTCCGCCGCGTCGCCGCCACCGACGATCCGCTGCGCAGCGCCAAGGAAAAGACCTCCTTCGCACGCTACGGCGTAAGCGGCAACGGCCGCGAACTGTGGGCGACCGCCACTGCCGAAAGCGCGTCGGACACCTCGTTCTCGCGCTGGAATGCGATGAAGACCGGCAGTTCCGCCGACGGCAGCGACGATTTCCGCAACGTCGCCAATACCTACGGCTGGGTGGTCGAGATCGATCCGTTCAATGCGGCGTCGACGCCGAAGAAGCGCACCGCGCTGGGCCGCTTCGCGCACGAAGGCGCATGGCCGGGTCCGGTCGTTCCCGGCAAGCCGCTGGTCTGGTACATGGGTTGCGACTCGCGCAACGAGTACATTTACAAGTATGCGTCGAACGCCGTGTGGGATGCGGCCGATGCCAACAAGGGCCTGCTTGCGGGCGACAAGTATCTGGACGACGGCAAGCTGTACGTCGCCAAGTTCAATGTCGACGGCAGCGGCCAGTGGATCGAGCTGAAATTCGGCGCCAACGGCATCACTGCGGCAAACGCTGCCTATGCGTTCAGCGATCAGGCCGACGTGCTGATCAACACTCGCCTGGCGGCGGATGCGGCCGGCGCGACCAAGATGGATCGCCCGGAATGGGGCGCGGTCAATCCGGTCAACGGCGAGGTCTACATGACGCTGACCAACAACAATTCGTCGAACCGTACGATCGCCAATGTCGACGCTGCCAATCCGCGCTTCTACAGCGATCCGAAAGGCAGCGCCGGCAGCGCGCAGAAGGGCAATCCGAACGGCCATATCATCCGCTGGGCGGAAAACAACGGCGACGTCGGCGCCACCGGCTTCAAATGGGACGTGTTCCTGTTCGGCGCGCGTTCGACCGCCAACGCGGACAATGTCAACGTGTCCAACCTGACCGCCGCCAATGATTTCTCCAGTCCGGACGGCCTGTGGTTTTCGAAGAGCACTGGTCTGCTGTGGATCGAAACCGACGATGGCGCTTACACCGACGTCACCAATTGCATGCTGCTGGCCGCGGTGGCCGGCAAGGTGGGGGACGGCGGCAAGAAGACCATCAGCAACGTTGACGGCAGCACCACCAAGGCGGTCGACACTTTCGTCGGCGCGGCGTTGGGCGAAACCAAGCTGCGGCGCTTCCTGGTCGGCCCGAAGGAGTGCGAAATCACCGGCCTCGCCGAAACCCCGGACGGCAAAGCCTTGTTCGTGAACATCCAGCATCCGGGCGAAGACACTAAGCCGAATTTCGCCGATGCTTCCAGCTTCGGCAGCCATTGGCCGGATGGCGGCAACGCCCGCCCGCGTTCGGCCACCATCGTGATCACCAGGAACGACGGTGGCCAGATCGGCGGCGGTTTAGCGTAAGCGCTTGCTCGCTCGTCAAGCGACGGCTGTAGCGGCCTGACGACGCGTGCGATGATTTGAAACCCCCTTCATCGGGGGTTTTTTCAATGGGGGATTGCACAATGATTCGATAATTCGAATATAATCGAATCATTATGGATACCAAATACGTTATCGCCGCCTTGGCGGCTCTGGCGCAGGAGTCGCGCCTGTCAGTGTTCCGGTTGCTGGTGCAGGCCGGTCCGGCCGGCGTGGCGGCCAGCAAAATTGCCGAGCAGCTCGACATTGCACCATCGTCGCTGTCGTTCCATCTGAAAGAACTGACGCACGCCAATATGGTGACGCAGACCAAGGCCGGTCGCTCCATCATCTACGCCGCCAACTTCGACACGATGAATGGCGTGCTCGGCTTTCTGACCGAAAACTGTTGCGGCGGGAATCCGTGTTCCCCCGTTTGCATTCCCGATTGTTCAAACGAAGGAGTCTGCTCATGAAACGCCTGCATGTACATGTCGCCGTCAATGACCTCGACGCCAGCATCAAGTTCTATTCGGGCATGTTTGCCGCCGAACCGACGGTACTGAGGCCGGACTATGCGAAATGGATGCTCGACGATCCGCGCGTCAACTTCGCGATTTCGCAGCGCGGCGCCGACGCTGGTCTGAACCATCTCGGTATCCAGGTCGAGTCGGCGGACGAACTGGGTGCGATGCAATCTCGCCTGCAAACGTTGCAACCCGGCGTCGGGAAGGAAGGCGGCGTCGCCTGCTGTTACGCGAAGTCGGACAAATACTGGGTGACCGACCCATCCGGCATCGCTTGGGAAACCTTCCATACGCTCGACAGCATCCCGGTATTCGGCGATGCGGACCAGCGCGAGCCGGCGAAACAGGCGTGTTGCATTCCGCGGCCGTCGGCCGGCGCGGATACGCAGTGCTGCGTGCCGGCGAGCGCCGGCAAACAAGCTCCCACCTGCTGCTGAGAAGAGAGAACGATGAGCGAAAAAGCCTATAACGTGCTGTTCCTGTGCACCGGCAATTCGGCGCGCAGCATCATGGCCGAAGCGCTGGTGACCACGATGGGTCGCGGCCGCTTCCACGGTTATAGCGCCGGCAGCAAGCCGGGCGGCCGGGTCAATCCGTTCGCGATCGAAAAGGTGAAGGAAACCGGCTATCCGCTGGAAAAACTGCGCAGCAAGAGCTGGGACGAATTCGCAGGACCGGATGCGCCGCAGATGGACTTCATCATCACGGTCTGCGACAACGCCGCCGGTGAAGTGTGTCCGGTCTGGCCCGGTCACCCGGCGTCCGCGCACTGGTCGTTCGAAGATCCGGCGGCGCTGCAGGGCAGCGACGAAGAAAAACGTGCCGCGTTCGGCAAGATCTTCCGGCAGATCATGGTCAGGATGAATCTCTTTGTCAGCCTGCCATTGCACCTGTTGGACACGAATGCGCTTCAGCGCGAGATCCGGAGAATCGGTGACACACCGGTGGCATCGGCATGAGCGCGTCGTCCAGCGTCGCATTTGCCGGTGGGGCGCCGGCGATCGGATTTTTCGAGCGCTATCTGACGTTCTGGGTGGCGCTGTGCATTATCGCCGGCATCGTGCTGGGGCGCGCCTTTCCGGAAGCGTTCCATGCGGTTGCACAGCTTGAGATCGCGCGCGTCAATCTCCCGGTCGGGCTGCTGATCTGGGTGATGATCGTGCCGATGCTGGTCAAGATCGATTTCGGCGCGCTGGCGCAGGTCAGGCGCCACTGGCGCGGCATCGGTGTCACGCTGGCGATCAACTGGCTGGTCAAGCCGTTTTCGATGGCTGTGCTCGGATGGCTGTTCATCCGCCATCTGTTTGCCGAATGGCTGCCGGCCGGGCAGCTCGACAGCTATATCGCCGGCTTGATCCTGCTGGCGGCAGCGCCGTGCACCGCGATGGTGTTCGTGTGGAGCCAGCTGTGCAAGGGCGATCCGTATTTCACGCTGTCGCAGGTCGCACTCAACGACGCGATCATGATCGTCGCATTCGCGCCGCTGGTGGCGCTGCTGCTGGGACTGTCGGCGATCACCGTGCCTTGGGACACGCTGATCGCGTCGGTCGCGTTGTACATCATAGTCCCGGTGATATTGGCGCAGGCAGTTCGCAAGGCGCTGCTGGCGAAGGGGGCAGGCAGCCTCGAACGGGCGGTGAGCAGGCTCGGCCCGTATTCGATTTCGGCGCTGCTGCTGACGCTGGTGCTGCTGTTTGCATTCCAGGGCGAAGCGATCACCGGACAGCCGCTGATCATCGCCATGCTGGCGGTGCCGATCCTGCTGCAGGTGTTTTTCAATTCCGGGCTCGCCTACCTGCTCAATCGCAGGTTGGGCGTCGCGCATTGCGTCGCCGGACCATCGAGCCTGATCGGCGCGTCCAATTTCTTCGAACTGGCGGTGGCGACCGCGATCAGCCTGTTCGGCTTCCAATCCGGCGCGGCCCTGGCGACGGTGGTCGGCGTGCTGATCGAAGTGCCGGTGATGCTGCTGGTGGTCGCTATCGTGAACCGTTCGCGGCGCTGGTATGAGGCAGCGCCGTAGCGGCCGCGGCTCTCGGCCGCACAAAAGTCTCCTTGGTCATTCCGCTCAGGTGGGTGCGTAGCCAGCGGTGCGCCGGGCTGCGCGTATCGCGTTCGTGCCACAGCATGTCGATATGCACGTTGGGCAGCGAGAACGGCAATTCTTTGGTAATCAGCGCGCCGGTGATGCCGGTCGACGCAATCAGGTGGCGCGGCAACACGGTGATCAGGTCCGAGGTCGCGACCACGCGGCCGGCGGTGAAAAACTGGTTGACCGTCAGCAGGATGCGCCGCTCGCGCCCGAGGTGCGCCAGTGCTTCGTCAACCAGGCCCTGCGCGCGGCCGGAGAAACTGACTAGCAAGTGGTTTGCCGAGCAATAGCCGTCCACCGTCAGCGGTTCCTTTGCCAGCGGATGGTTCTTGCGCATCACGCACACGTAACGGCCCGAATACAGCTGTTCGTGGCGGATCGGCGACACCGACACGCCCTGCCCGCCGGCCAGCTGCGCGACCACCCCGGGAAAGAAGCCGACCGCGAGGTCGATGTCGCCGCGCAACAGCATCGGCCGCGGTTCGCGCGTGGTCAGCGGCACCATGCGGATCGTCAGACCCGGCGCTTCGCGTTCGATCGAACGCACCAGCGCCGGCAGCCACAGCGCCGCCGTCGCATCCGCCATTGCCATGCGGAAGGTCGATTGGGCGGTCGCAATATTGAAATTCTGTTCCGGCGTGATCGCTTCTTCCAGCGCGGACAGCGCACTGCGCACTGCCGGCCACAGGCTTTCCGCGCGCGGCGTCGGCTTGACGCCGTGCGCGGTGCGGATTAGCAATTCGTCGCCGAGCGCGTCGCGCAGCCGGCGCAGCGCGTTCGACACGGCCGGCTGCGTCATTGCCAGCCGACCCGCCGCGCGCGTCAAATTTTGTTCGGTCATCACGGCGTCGAAGACGCGCAACAGGTTCAGATCCAGGCTCAGGAAGCTCATGATTCAACCTCAAAATGATGCTTGCAAGAAAGAAAACGGTGCATTGATATACGATTAAATTATAACTGATATGTAAAACGAGAATTGGTTTTATAACTGCCAGGAATCTATACTGCAATGCAGCAAAAGAGAAAATTGATTGAGTCAAAGTATTGTTAAGGAGTATGTCATGTCTATTTTAGCGATCGCCTTTCCCGCCGAAGCCGCGTTGCCGGCGCTGCAAGCCTTTGCCGGCAATGCCCTGAACCTCGTCCGCCCGATGGTCGGCCTGGGTGTATTGGCCGCCGTGTTCGTCGTATTCAAACCACTGCTGGTCGGCCTGCTGCGCGCGGCGTTGCTGGTGGTCAAGCCGCGCCAGACGCTGGAACAGCGTTCCGAGCGCCGTATCCTGCAAAGCGTCGTGATGCTCAACCGCATGGCGCGCGATCTCGACGGCAGCGATCCGGGCCTGGCCGCCGAACTGCGTTCGATCGCCGCCCGCGGCTAAGTATCAGCCCATTGCCATGACGACGCTCTCGCCCTCCGCCCCATTGCCGAATCTGCTGGCCGGCTGCGCGCATTTCGTGCGTCGCTCGCGCAGCATAGCCTCGATGCTGCCGTCGTTGCTGCTGAGCGGCCTGATGACGCTGGTGATCACCGCGGTGATGCACCTGATGTGGCGCGGTCCGGTCGACGGTTTCGTCGGCATGTGGATGGAAAGCTGGCTGACCGTGTGGCCGATTGCTTTCCCGCTGACGTACATTGCGGCGCCGACGTTGCTGAAATTCAGCACCAGTGTATCGGCGCCCTCGCCCGTCGCGACCCGCGCACCGGGCCTCGGCACCGGCGATGTTGCCGCCGTGTCCGATCGCGTTACCGCGAACCATGGATTGAGCGTCTTGCGCCTGAAGCCCAAGGAAGATTTCCGCGCATAGCTTACCGTTGTCTCCTCCTTTCCCTCCAAGGAAGGATTGAGCCCCGCAGGCGCAAGCCTTGCGGGGCTTTTTTGCGCTTACAAGCCGTGCAACAGCATCTGCGTATCGACCACGCGCAGGCTGCCGCGCACCGGCGTGCCGCTGTCGTGGAACCAGCGCTGCGCTACGAAAGGAGCGAAGCCGGTTTCTTCCCGGATTGCGAATTGGAAAATCGCGTCCCAGTCGCTATCGTGCGGCGTCACCCACACGACTTGCCGGCCATGATCGGCGTGTATGCCGGCATGGCGCAGATGGGCGCGCACGCTGTCGGCGCGTTCTTCGCGGCTGTGCGCATAGATGCCGTGTTCATCGGGCAGCGGCAGCACCGCAGGCACGCGTTTCTGTACCAATGCGCCGGCGTCGGTACGGAATTTCGCCCACGGTCCGATCAGCGTCTGCGCGACGAATTGCAGCTCGTTGTCGCTAAGCGGCTCATCCAGGTAGTAGCAGGAAAGGGTGCGGGGCATGGCGGTGGAATCGATACAGTTCAGGATTCATGATAAACCGGTCTGCGGCGCCGACGTCCGGAAAAATATTTTTGTTACCTGTCGCGATTCGACGGCCGGTTCTTGTCGAATATCGCAAACACGATCAGGCCGTAGCCGAGCAGGCGGATCAGGTAATACGCCGGCATATCGTCGCTGGCTTGCGAAATCGGTGCGAGAAAGATCCGGTTCAGCGCATCGATCAGGAACGACAGCGCGAAGAACAGGAAAAAACGGTCGCCGGTGCTGCGCCAAAAGCGCAGGAAGAACAGCGCCACGATGAACGAGGCCATCGCGATCGCACCGAGCATCAGGTGTACGACATTGTTCATGATTCGTTCACTCTTCCCAGATCAGCCCGTACAGAAGCGGCAGAATCGCTATCAATGCAGTGGCCAAACGCCACGGGACCAGGTCCACTCCCGGCGAGAAGACCAGCCGGTCGAGAATCAGCAGCACGTTGTTGATCGACAATCCGGCAAAGCACAACCCGCTCCATAGCAGCAGCCGGTAACCGTTTTGCCGATAGCCACGCAACAACAGCCAGGTACACAGCAGCGAGGTGAGCGCACACAGCGCATAGATAACGGGTGCCATGTCACGACTCCTTTCGCCATTTGAAGGCATCGGCAAACTGCTGCGCCTTCTTGCCGGATTTGGAATGGATCAGGTTGGTTATTTCCACCAGCCGGGTCGAATAGGCGTCGGCCACGCGATCGATCAGGAGCCGCATGTGCTCGTCGGCGGGATGGAAGCGGTACCGCTCGGGGGCGTGCTGCTCCGCGCGCAGCACGCCGGCCGCATGCAGCTCGGCCAGCAGTTCGGCGGCAGTCTTGTCGGCCAGGTACAAGCGCCGCGCCAGCATCGCGCAGTCCCACGCCTGCGCGGCGTCGTTGCGCAGCAGCAGCATCGCCTCCAGGTATGGTACGGACGGAATGCTGGTGAGAACGAAGCGCCTGACGTCGTCCGGAATGGTGGATCCGGTGATCATTCTTGCTGCTCTATGCAAAGGAAAAGATGCGTTTTGGAAAGCGCATCTTACTCATGCGTCCGTCGCGTGTCGACAGCAAACGGCGGCCGTCGAACGGCTGTTTGATTTTTCTCAAACCGCGGCGAACGCCGTGCTTTGCGTTGCCTCTCGCCGGCGTGGAAAACCAAATTTCCGTGCGCTTGTCCAACCGACCATCAACCCGACAAGGTGTCGACGGTGGACAACAAGAATCCGCACGAGCCCGGCCCGCAGCAGCTGCCGAACGAAGACCCCCGGCGTTCCCATCGCCGCACCTTCAAGCGCTACACGATCATCGTATCAGCGGCGCTGCTGGTGCTGCTGGTTGCCGGCACGGTCGCGGCCGGCGCATATATCGCGAACATCATTCCGACCACGCCCAGCATCGAAGACCTGCTCGACGCGCGCGCTGCGCAGCCGAGCATCCTGCTGTCGGCCGACGGCACCCGCCTGGCGACCTACAGCCGTGGCCAGCAGGAACAGGTAACGCTGGACCGGATATCGCCCGACGTGCTGAAGGCGCTGATCGCCACTGAAGACCATCGCTTCTACGAGCATCGCGGCATCGACGTCGGCCGCACACTGGCGGCGGTCGTGCACACGCTGCGCGGCGACGCGCAGGGCGGCTCGACCATCACGCAGCAGCTAGTGCGCAACATGTTCCCGGAGGAAATCGGGCGCTCGCGCACTATCGACCGCAAGCTGCGCGAAATCATCACCGCAATCAGGATCGAGCAGACCTATAGCAAGGACCAGATCCTGGAAACCTATCTGAACAATGTGCCCTTCCTGTACAACGTGGTCGGCATCGAAATGGCGGCGCGTACCTATTACGACAAACCGGCGTCCGAGCTCGATGCGCTCGAAAGCGCGACGCTGATCGGCATGCTCAAGGGCACCAGCTACTACAATCCGATCCTGAATCCGGAGCGCGCGCAGAAGCGCCGCAACGTGGTGCTGGCGCAAATGGTCAAGCGCGACATGCTGCCGGCCGCCGTCTTCGATGCCCTGCGCGACCGGCCGCTGCAGGTGAAGCTCACGCGCCAGCCGGATCCGCTCGGCGTGGCGCCGCATTTCGCTGTCCATGTACGGCGGCAACTGATCGAATGGGCGGAAGCCAACGGCTACAACATCTATACCGACGGCCTGGTGGTGTACAGCACGATTGACGATCGCTTGCAGCAAGCGGCGGCCGAAGCGGTCGAACGGCAGGCGCAGCTGTTGCAGGACATCGCCGACGTCGAATGGAGCCGCAGCGGCGCGCGTGTCGCCTCGCATACGCCGGACGCGTATGCGGCGCTGCGCAGGAAGGTCGAGCCGTTCCGCTATTTCTGGGACGAACGCGCCGAGCTGCTCGATACTTTCGTCCGCGAGACGCCGAACTACCGCAAGGCTGTTGCCGCCGGGAGTGCGCCTGACGCCGCGCTGTCCATGCTCAAGGACGACCGCCAATTCATGGCGCGCCTGCGCGAATCCAAGACCCGGCTCGAAGCCGGCTTCGTCGCGCTGGATCCGGCCAGCGGCGAAGTCAAGGCCTGGGTCGGCAGCCGCAGCTTCGAGCGCGACCAGTTCGATCATGTCGGGCAGGCCGAACGACAGCCCGGCTCCACCTTCAAGCCGATCGTCTACGGCGCCGCGCTGGAGCGGGGCTTGCGTCCGGATCGCAGTTATCCGGACGGCCAGGTCGAGATCCGCGCGCCGGACGGCAGCATCTGGCGGCCGTCCGACATGTCCGGCTATAGCGGCCGCATGATGAGCATGCGCGAAGGCCTGATCTATTCGAAGAACACGATCACCGCGCAAGTGATGCAGGACGTCGGCCTGCCGAGCGTGATCAGCCTGGCGCGCGCGCTCGGCGTGCGCCAGAGCCGGCTCGATCCGGTGCCCTCACTGTCGCTTGGCACCAGCCCGGTGACGCTGCTGGAAATGGTGTCCGCGTATGCGACCATTGCGCAGATCGGCGAATACCGCAAACCGGTGTTCATCAGGAAGATCGCCGACCGCGAAGGCCGTGTGCTGGCCGAGTTCAATACGGAAGCGGAAGCGCAGCGCGCGATGTCGGAAGACACCGCCATCGAACTGATCGACATGCTGCGCGGCGTCGTGCGGCGCGGCACCGGCACCGCGGTGCGCAGCCGCTTCAACATCGTCGCCGACATTGCGGGCAAGACCGGCACCACCCAGAACAACACCGACGGCTGGTTCATCCTGATGCATCCGGACCTGGTCGCCGGCGCCTGGGTTGGCTTCAACGATTCGCGCGTGACCATGCGCAGCGACTATTGGGGTCAGGGCGGCCACAATGCGATTTTGCTGGTCGGCGATTTCTTTAGCGACACGCTGAAGGCGAAGCTGATCGACGCGAAGGCCAGGTTCCCGCAACCGAAGCGAGCGCCGCCGCTGATGGTCAAGGCGCCGCCCGACGACTGGGTCGATTAAGTCGCGGACAGACTGGACTCGATGCCGCCCGGCTACGGTGTGATCTTGCGCGACCCGGATACGACGGTGGTGATCGGACCGGACGGCACGCAAACCGTCGAGCGCCGCGATCGTCATGGCACGCCGCCGCTGGCCGGCGACGAACTCGGCCGCTTCCTCAACGGCCTCGAACACGATCCGGCGACCGGCTCGCATCTCGATAGTAGCGGTGCATCCGGCGGCAGCCGGCAGTCGGGCAATGCCGATACGGCGTTCCCCGACGTCGGCCAATAGATGCAATCGGCTCGAGATGGCTGGCGCTGAAAAGCGGGTGGCGAAACGCGCTGTTAGTACCCGCCTGATTCCTGCGCGGTCTTGAGTGCGAGTCCGATTGTGGTCAACACCGGAATAGCGCATAGCACTGTCGCCGCCACCCAGGCGCGGCCGCTGCGCCGGCGCGCGCGATCGATGACCGCGACCAGCGGATCGGCGAGCAAGCCGCCTGCCAGCAGCGCCACATAGGCAAGCGAAAAGCCGGCATACAGATACGCATTGACCAGCAGCGCGCCCAACAGCAGCACCGCGACGCCGTTCGCCGCGCCGTCGAATGCGATGCGACGCCGTACCAGGTTGAACGCGACGCAGGCGGCTAGCGCGGCCGCCAGGGCGCCGCTCAACTGCCCGATCGCCTGGCTGGCATCGACCATCAGCGCCAGCGCGGCGCCGCCGGCAACGATCGTCAGCAAGGGCGCCGGCGTCGGCCGGCTGTCGGCGGCGTGCGCCAGCCAGCTCCATGCAGCGCAGATCAGCGCGGCGGCAGCCACAACGATCAACACCGCCTTCACCAGTCCGAGGCTGGCCAGCGCCGGCCAGACCACGACGGCAGCGGCGGCGGTCGCGATGAGCGCGCGCGCGATGGTGCGCGTAGCGACCGGCCGTACAGTTTCGCCGGCGATCGCGGCCGCTGCGCCGAGCAGCGCGATCCATGGCATCCAGTCGAGCACCTGGTGCGGCGCGAACGACCATTGCGCATGAAACACGGCGAAATACGATGCGAGAAAACCTGCCGCCAGCGCGAACGCCGGTTTGCGCGACGCGGCCAGCACCGCCAGCGCCACGCCGAACGGCAGCAGCGCGCTTTGCAGGAACAGCGGAATGACGAACGACGGGTCGGGCATGGCCGGCTCCTTGAAAAAGAGTGCAGGCTTCCGCGCCTGCACTACCGGTGTATCGGATTACTGCTTGCTCGCCTCGATATTGATGCGCAGTTCCACCTCATCGGTGGCGGCTTTCGGCACGCCGTAGGCCATGCCGAAATCGCTGCGCTTGATGGTCGAGCTGGCGACGTAGCCGACGCGGGTGTCGCCTTTCGGGCCGGCGCCGATGCCGATCTGCTTGAGCTTGAAGGTGACCGGCTTGGTCACGCCGTGCAGCGTCAGGTTGCCGGCGACGCTGCCTTCGCCCGCCGCGTTCAGCGTCACCGCGCTCGAGGTGAAGTTCATGGTCGGGAATTGCACCGCGTTGAAGAAATCCGGGCTCTTCAAATGCTTGTCCAGGCCGTCATGCTTGGTGTCGATGCTGTCGACCTTGATGTCGACCTTGATCTTGCTCTTTTCCGGCGTGTCGACCACCAGGTCGCCCGCGATGTCGTTGAAGCGGCCCATGAAACGGCTGATACCGCCGGCGTGGCCGACTTCGAAATATGCGACTGAATGCGCAGCGTCGATCTTGTAGTTGCCGGCGGGCGCCGACGCTGCGAAGGCGCTGGCGGACAGCGCGAGGCCGGCGATAGCCAGAATGGGGGACAGCGAGCGGCGATGGACGGTGTTGAACATGTGGAGTTCCTTTGCAAATCGATAGGGTTGACAGAATGAGGCCCCCATTCTATTGACAATCGGCAGCACGATAAACGACTTGGCGGGAATGACACCGTTTCCTGAATATTGACAATGGGCACCGTCGAAAATCACTCTGCCGTCAACGCCAGGGAAACAATGATGTTCCCGCCAGCGTCTTTATCGCAGCGCCGCATCTGGGTTACAGTCGGACCGTCCTCACCAATCGGCGCCTCCCCGCCTCCTACATGAAACCTCCGCGCTCCCTCACCGTGATGTTGGCCGGCCTGGCCATGCTCGGTCCGTTTTGCATCGATACCTACCTGCCGTCGTTCGCGGCCATCGCGCGCGATTTCGACGTCGCGCCGGTGCTGGTGCAGCAGACGCTGAGCGTGTACCTGGCGTGCTTTGCCGGCATGATGCTATTCCACGGCACGCTGTCCGATTCGTTCGGGCGGCGCCCGGTGATCATTGCCTCGCTTGGCGTGTTCACCTTCGCATCAGTGGGCGCGGCGCTGGCGCCGCAGCTCGGCTGGCTGATCGCGTTTCGCGCGCTGCAGGGTTTGTCGTCCGGCGCCGGCACCGTGGTCGGCCGCGCGATCGTGCGCGACCGGCTATCGGGGCCGCAGGCGCAGAAGATGCTGTCGGACGTGACCATCGTGTTCGCGGTCGCGCCGGCGATCGCGCCGGTGTTGGGCGGCTGGCTGCAAGTGTGGTTCGGCTGGCGCGCGGTGTTTGCGTTCCTGGCGGCGGTCGGCGCGCTGCTCGGCGTCGCCTGCTGGCGCGCACTGCCGGAAAGCCTGCCGGCCGACGCCAGGCAGGCGTTTCATTACCGGCCGATTCTCGGCAATTACTGGTGCGCGATCCGTCATCCACGGTTTCTGCTGCTGGCGTTCGCGATGGCCTTTGCGTCGGTCGGCTTCTTCATCTACATCGCGTCGGCGCCGCATTTCGTGCCGGACGTGTTGCGGCTGCCGGAAACCGCATTCGCCTGGCTGTTCATTCCGCTGGTCGGCGGAATGGTGACCGGCGCTGTCGTCGCCGGCCGGTTGGTGCACCGCTGGCCGCCGGCGCGCCTGATCCGCGCCGGCTACCTGCTGATGGCGCTGGCGGCAGCCGTCAATCTCGCCTACAACCTGATGCTGCCGGCACAGGTGCCGTGGGCGGTGATGCCTTTGTTCCTGTACACCTTCGGCATGGCGCTGGCGTCGCCTAGCATGATGGTGCTGATCCTGAATGTGTTTCCGGAGATGCGCGGATTGGCCGCGTCATTGCAGGCTTTCGTGCAAATGCTGCTGTTCGCACTGGTGGCTGCCGCGGTCGCGCCGCTGGTGAGTGCCAGCGCACCCGCGCTCGCGCTGTTTCTGGCGTTCTGCATTTGCTGCAGCGGCGCATGCCTGCTGGCGGCGCGCTGAACCAGCGCAAATCCGCGAACGCGTGTACCGATTCGCGGTCGTAGCGTGGTGAAGATCACAACGTGACCAGGAGGGAACAAGATGGAAATCGATATCGGCATCTCCGAGCAGGACCGGCGCGCGATCGTGGACGGCTTGTCGCGCTTGCTGGCCGACACTTACACGCTCTATCTGAAGACCCACAATTTCCACTGGAACGTAACCGGGCCGATGTTCCAGACCTTGCATCTGATGTTCGAGACGCAATACACCGAACTGGCGGCGGCAGTCGACGTGATTGCCGAACGGATACGCGCGCTCGGCAGCCCGGCGCCTGGCACCTACGGTGATTTCGCGCGCCTCACCAGCATCGACGAACCGGACGGCGTGCCGTTGGCGCAGGACATGATCCAGCAGCTGGTGCAGGACCATGAAACGGTGACTCGTACCGCGCGCTCGATGTTCAAGGCGGTCGACCAGGCCGGCGACGAACCGACCGCCGACTTGCTGACGCAACGCATGCAGGTGCATGAAAAAACCGCGTGGATGCTGCGCTCGCTGCTGGAGGAATAAGCCGGCGGCGCTCAGAAGCGGTAGCTGATACCGATGCGTAGCACCGGGTATGCCTTGAAGCGATTCATCTCGTCGCGCAGCGCTGAATTTTCGCGCGCGATATCGTTCGCGAACTGATTGCACAAGGCGGCGGGCGCCGCGCAACCGCTACTGCTGAGCGAGGTTTTGGGCGAGCCTTGCAATAGCACGCCGAGATCGGTCGAGAACGACCAGCCCTTTTCCTTGACCGATGGCCGGCCCCAACCGATGCCGAGGTACGGTACGAGCTTGTTGAAGTGGACCTTGCCGGTCACGCTGCCGACGCTTGCCGCATTGTAAGTATTGCCGGCGACCGTATAGTTGCCGACCGCGTTCGGTTGCGCACGGACGTCGATCTTGTTGCCGTTGTACGCGAGGCCAGCGGTCATGCGGAACGAACTTTCCTTCGACGGATACCAGTCGAGCAAGGCGTCGTAATTATTGGCTTTCAGCATCAGATCGTACTTCATGTCGCGCGTGCTGCCGCTGTACGAATAGTCGAGATAGCCGAGGCCGAAGCGGACATTCAGGTCGGGCCGCAGCGGCACGCTGGCATGAACGCCGATGCCGGTGGTGCCGACTTCGCCGGCGACACCGGTGTCCGCATACGCAGCGGCGCTGACCATCGATGCTGCAATCAAGCCAAAAGCGGCGAGCGCTTCTTTCACCATTGAATTCCTGTTCACGAGAGAGTGATAAGGCCAGGCAAATTTCGGCGCTGCAAAATTGCTCGGCGTACAGGCGTTTAGGACTGCGGAACCGGCGGAGCAGTTCCATCATGAATGAATTTGAAGAGGAGTATTGCCGACTATGCTGGTTCTGTCATTGAAACCTTGTCAGCGATCCTTGGCCTTGAACTTGAAACAGCAGACGTTGCCGCCTTTGGCCATGCATTCCTGGTGATCGATCGTGCTGTCGGTGAACGCCGATAACAGGGCCAGATCGAACTGGCAGATATCGGGGTTTTGCATTGCGAGATGGTGGAAAACGCAATTGTCCGCGTGGATTCTGGGGGCATCTTCGGTGTTGTCCGGATTGCCGGTGCTGTATCCGATCTCTTCCATGATTTCGGACAGCTTTTGTACTTTTTCTTCGCGCGTCTTGAGCTCCGGGTGCTGCGCGCGCAACTGCGCCGCCACCCTGGTGCCCATTGTTTTTAATTGCTCGCCGAGCTTGTCGGCGCCGCTCTGCTGCTGGATCGATTCCACCAGCAGTTGCGCGAACCACGAGTAATGGCGGGGGAAGCATTCACGGCCTTTTTCGGTCAGCACGTATAGCTGTTCCGGCCGTCCTCCGGATGGACGCGTAGTGCTTTTCTCGACCAGCCGCTCATTCTCCAGTGCCGCCAGATGCTGCCGCACCGCATTGCGCGTGATCGCCAGACCTTCCGACAGTTCATCCGCCGTCATGCCGGTCTTGTTTTTCAGTAGCAGCTTCAACAGCTCTTTTTGCCGGACTCCTAATATTTCGAGCATATCCATTCCTTGCGGCCCAAAGCAGCGTGTTGCCGGTAATTTGACGTCCTGATTAATTAACATTTTATCTTATGCCATTTGATAAGCCAATAAAAGCACATTTAACTGTACAAAGTTTCCTATAAGGACTACTCTGAAAGCATGCCGGAATCGGATGGCCGCAATGATACATTCACCCTATCAGACAGCGCGAGGCACATCATGACGATTTACGAAGTGAAACTCACGGGGCGCGAAGAAGTAGCGGAAGGCACGATGGCTTTTCATTTTGAAAAGCCGCCGGGTTTCACGTTCAAGCCCGGCCAGGCCGTTGACCTCGTGCTCCATGACGCCTCCGTCGACGGCGAGCAGGATGGGCGCCATGCGTTTTCGCTGGTCAGTGCGCCCTTCGAGAATCAACTAATTGTTGCGACACGGCTGCGAGACACGCTGTTCAAGCGCGTGCTCAAATCGATGCCGATAGGAGCTTCCGCGCATATTGACGGTCCGTTCGGATCGCTCACGCTGCATAACAAGCGAACGCGTCCCGCGGTGTTTATTGCCGGCGGCATCGGCATTACGCCGTTCATGAGCATTCTGCGACAAGCCGCGCAGGACCAGTTGCCGCACCAGTTGTCACTGATTTATTCGAATCGGCGGCCGGAGGATGCGGCATTTCTGACCGAGCTGCAAACCCTGGAGCAGCGCAACAAAAACTTCCGGCTGATCGCGACGATGACTGAAATGGACAAGTCGGCGCGCAGTTGGCAGGGCGAGACAGGTCTGATCGACGGCAGCCTGTTGAAGCGCACGATAGGCGACATCCTGGCGCCGATCTACTACCTTGTCGGGCCGCCCGCACTGGTGGCGGCGATGCGGCAGGCCTTGAATCTCGTCGGCATCGACGACGACGATATTCGCACCGAGGAATTTTTCGGTTACTGATGTAGTGGAACGGGCGCCCTGCCCGTAACGGCGTCGGATATGCGAAGGCGGACACGGACCTGCGCTGGGAGCGTCCACGCCCTGCTTGTTCGTCCGCCCGATGTTCCGGCGGACGGCTTCCTGAATCTTCGACGCGGCGTGCAAACGCCGGCTCCGATCGCCCCGTAAACCATCATCGAACCGAACTGGTCCGCGCCTCGCGGGCTTGACCGGAACCATCAGCGCGTCAATCAAATCGTGCGGACGATGCGGTAGCCATTCTGCCCTATCGACCGCGCAATTCCGACCACACTCCCTCGAAGGCAGGAACCATCCGCCCGGCTCCCGGCTCGTCTAGACCATGCTTCCGGCGGATTTCCTCGTTCCCATCGAACGCGTTTTCGCGCTGATCCGCCGAACGGCGGCGAGCGCCGCCCATCCTCTGTTTCGCTACTACGTTCTGCAAAATGACACATATAGTTCTGCAGTAAGGAACCACAAAACCTCTTGACCACTAGCGTTAAGGCCGCTATGATAAAAAACATGGAATCAAGTTCCGCAGCGTAGAACAGATTGATTCGAAAATTGGAACACAATTGAATCGCTTGAGTTCAGACATGAAACCGAACAGAAACCACCTTATTGGCTCAGTGGCCGCGACACTTGATCTGCTGGAAGTGTTCGATCAGAA
>UEXY01000077.1_pt1 | contig 29837 bp, 28 predicted proteins | sample 4301061 | NCBI WGS metagenome assembly UEXY01 (sample SAMEA4773184, study PRJEB27434) | metagenome | biome: 2259; feature: agricultural soil; material: soil | place: USA | collected 2014-09 | depth 0.25 m | reverse complement strand
GCAATTGCCCGCAGAAATTCCAAGCCCGGTATTTTTTTGTTTTCGTTTTGAAATTGTGTCGGCGCAATGACGTCGGACGGCGTTTGTTGCATGGGCGCCTATCGATACTGCTAAGAAAAGCAAGGCCGCCGACGATACCGTCAGACGAACTGCAGTCGGGCGCGACAGGAAATCTTCATGTTTGAATTGTTCAACCCACGCCGCCACGGCCGCGCACTGCTCGCCACCTCGCCCAACCGCTGGGACTGGGTGCTGCTGCCGATCGTGCTTGGCGTACTGGTCGCACTCGGGTTCGGCGCGATGCAGATGAGCCGGCCCTTCGTGGTCGGCGAAGCGACGCCGATTTCGCTGGATCCGATCTACCTGCCGTATTACCTGCTGCGTACCATTCTGCGGATGTTTACGGCGCTGGCGTTCGCGCTGCTGTTCAGCTTTGCGTTCGCCGCGATCGCGGTCAAGTACCGGGCCGCGGAAAAAGCGATGATCCCGATGCTGGACATCCTGCAGTCGGTGCCGATCCTCGGCTTCCAGGCGATTGCGATCGCGCCGTTCATCGCACTGTTCCCCGGCAATCTGCTGGGCGTTGAATGCGCGGCGATCTTCGCCATCTTCACCTCGCAGGCGTGGAACATGGCGTTCAGCCTGTACCAGTCGATGCGCACGGTGCCGCCGGAACTGAGCGAGGCGGCGCGCATCTTCCGGCTGTCCGCGTGGCAGCGCTTCTGGCGGCTGGAACTGCCATTCGCGATGCCGGGCTTGCTGTGGAACATGATGATGTCGATGTCCGGCGGCTGGTTTTTCCTGGTGGCAGCCGAAGCGATTTCGGTGGCCGGGCAAGACATCAAGCTGCCCGGCATCGGCGCCTACATCGCAGTCGCGATCGAGGACAGGAACGGCGCGGCGATCGCTTGGGCGATCATCTCGATGCTGGCCGGAATCCTGCTGTACGACCAGTTGTTCTTCCGTCCTTTGCTTGCCTGGGCGGACAAGTTCCGTTTCGAGGAATCGCAAGGCGAAACCGCGCAGCGCTCGTGGCTGCTGTCGTGGCTGCGCCGCAGCCGCTGGACGCACGCGCTGACCGACCGCTTCTGGGCGCGGTTGCGGAGTGCACTCGGCTGGTTCGGCACTCATCGCGACGGCACATCGCCGGCTGCGCGGCCGCGCGCCCCCAACCCGTTCTGGCCGCGCACGTGGGATGTGCTGCTGGCGGGCGCGGCGCTATTGGCAGCCTACCGGCTGGCGGTATTCGTGCATAGCGACGTCGGCTGGGCCGAAGCCGCGCATGTGGCGGGACTGGGCGTGCTGACGCTGCTGCGGGTGCTGCTGCTGATCGCGCTGGCATCCGCGCTGTGGGTGCCGGTGGCGGTGTGGATCGGGCTGCGGCCACAATATTCGCAGCGGGTGCAGGCGATCGCGCAATTTCTGGCGGCGTTTCCGGTCAACCTGATGTTCCCGTTGGTGGTCTACCTGCTGGTGCATCTGAAGCTCAACCCCAATCTCTGGCTCAGCCCGCTGATGGTGTTCGGCACGCAGTGGTACATCCTGTTCAACGTGGTGGCCGGGGCGTCGTCGATTCCGAACGAGCTGCGGCTGGCGGCCGACAATCTCGGCCTGAAAGGCTGGCTGAAATGGAAACGCGTGTATCTGCCGGCGGTGTTTCCGAGCTTCGTCACCGGCGCCATCACCGCCAGCGGCGGCTCGTGGAACGCGAGCATCGTTGCCGAATACGTCACCTGGGGCAAGACCACGCTGGTCGCCGACGGCCTCGGCAGCTACATCAAGCAGATGACCGACGCCGGCGATTTCCACCGGATCGCGCTCGGCATCGGCGTGATGTGCATCTTTGTCATGTTGTTGAATCGTTTTTTCTGGCGCCGGCTGTACCTGCTGGCCGAAGACCGCAGCCGTTGAGGGGGCTTCATGGGCAGTACTGCATTGATTGAATTGAAAGGCGTCGCCAAATCCTTCCGCACAGCCGACGGCGCACCGCGCACCGTGCTCGACGGCGTCGACTTCGCGCTGGCCGAAGGCGAGATCGTCGCGCTGCTCGGCAAGTCGGGCTCAGGCAAGTCGACGCTGCTGCGCATCATCGCCGGCCTGATTCCGACCGACCGCGGGCGCACCGCGTATCGCGGACAAGGCATCTACGGTCCCGCGGCCGGCATCGCCATGGTGTTCCAGTCGTTCGCGCTGTTCCCGTGGTTGACGGTCCAGCGGAACGTTGAGCTGGGCCTCGAAGCGCAGGGCGTGCCGCCGCACGAGCGCGAAAAACGCGCGGACGCGATGCTGGAACTGATCGGCCTGGCCGGTTTCGGCGGCGCTTTGCCGCGCGAGCTGTCAGGCGGCATGCGGCAGCGGGTCGGCATCGCCCGCGCGCTGGTGACCGACCCCGACGTGCTGCTGATGGACGAAGCGTTTTCCGCGCTCGATGTGTTGACCGGCGAGACGCTGCGTGACGATATCCTGCGGCTGTGGGACGGCAAGCGGATTTCGACCAAGGGCATCCTGATCGTTTCGCACAACATCGAAGAGGCGGTGATGATGGCGGACCGCATCGTCATCCTGTCCAGCGCGCCGGGCCGCATTCACAACGAGTTCAAAATCGATTTGCCGCGGCCGCGCGACGTCGATTCGATCGAAGTCCGGGCGCTGATCGACGAGGTCTACGCGCTGATGACCATGCGTCCGGTGCAGGAAGCGGTCGCCGGCGCGGCGCCGGCAACGCATCTCGGTTACCGCCTGCCGGAAACCGACATCAGCCGCATCGAAGGCGTGCTCGACTTGCTGGCCGACGCGCCGTTCAACGGGCGCGCCGACCTGCCGCAACTGGCGGAGGAAGCCGAGCTGCCGGACGAGGAACTGTTCCCGACCTACGAAGCGCTCGGCCTGCTCGGCCTGGCGCAGGTGGAGCAGGGCGACATCGCGCTGACGCCGCTCGGCCAGCGCTACGTCGAAGCCGAGCAAACGCTCAGGCAGGAGATTTTCGGCCAGCAATTGCTGACCCATGTGCCGCTGGCCGCGCACATCCGCCATCGGCTCGAACAGGAGCCGAGCGGCGCGCTGGCCGAAAAACCCTTCCTCGAATTGCTGGAGGAATTCCTGAAGGCGGACGAAGCCAAGCGCGTGCTCGAAGTCGCGGTCGAATGGGGACGTTACGGCGAGGTGTATGAATACGACTTCCACACCGGCAGGCTGAAGCTGCCGGATCAGGAAGAAGAATAGCCGGTCGATCTACGCATACCGCACCGGATCGCGATATGCCGGATCGTCATGCAATGCCCAGTACGCATCATGCAGCCGCTGCGTGATCGGTCCTGGAAACGCACCGCGCAGTGTGCGTCCGTTCACCTTCGCGATCGGCAGCACGCCGCCGCCGGTCGAAGTCAGGAACACTTCGTCGGCCCGCTCCAGCTCGGAGGCGGGTACGGCTTCGATGCGCAACGGAATGCCGAGCTTCTGACAGAGCTCGATCGCGGTGCGGCGCGAAATGCCTTCCAGCACGCCGCGGTCGGCGGTGCGCACCACGCCGTCCTTGACCAGGAACACGTTGAAGCCCGGCCCTTCCGCCAGGTTGCCGTTCGCGTCCACCAGACAACTGGTATCGGCGCCATGGTCGTAGGCGTCGTACAGCGACAGCACCAGGTCCAGCCAGTGGTAATTCTTGATGGTCGGGTCGACCGACTCGGGCGCGATGCGTTGCCGCTGGCTGACGAAGATATCGAGGCCGGCGCGCTGCTTTTCCGGCGATGCGATCCATACGAACGGTAGCGCATACGCATAAAAGCGATTGGTCGCCATGCGCGGATCGCGTGCGCCACGCGGCGGCACGCCGCGGGTGCAGACCATGCCGACGTAGGAATCCCGCAAGCCGCCGGCGCGCACGCAGCCGTGCAGGATGGCGCGCACCGCCTGCTTGTCGTAAGGGATGCGCATATGCAGCTTGTCCAGGCTGCTGAAGAAACGGTCGAGATGATCGCCGAGCCGGAAGAACGCACCTTGCCAGACGCTGGCGACATCGTAGGCGGCGTCGGAGCGCGTGAAGCCCCAGTCGAACAGGGACAGCTTGGCTTCCGACAGCGGCACCCAGTCGCCGTCGACGAAGGCGGCGCCGCCTTCGAATTCATTGGCCTTTACTTCACGCAGCATGGAGTTTTCCTTTCGTGATTTGAGTGCATCGAAAGATGCGCTGCCTTCGATGCTAATCCAAAATCGGCCAGCGAACCGGCACCCGGCGATTCGGTGTACGCTTCATCGGGCAATCCCTGTTTTCAGCCGGGATCGCATCGATCGCAAGGACGCTTCGCATGGTGACGCTTTACGAATACACGACGCAGCCGCACTACTGGATCGTTCATGACGACGACGGCTACTGGCTGGTGCCGGCGCGCAATAACGGCTGGAGCGAAAGAAGTCCGTTCGTCGGGCATGTGATGTCCTTGCGCCGGCTGGCCGATCCCGGCGGCATCGATCTCGGCATTCCCGACGCCGACTAAACCACCACCTTCTCCGCCCGCTTCTCGACAAAATCGCCGAGCCGTTGCTGCACCTCGGCGCCGGTCTGCACCACTGCCGCGATCAGCGATTCAGTGAACAGGCCGTCGGTGGCCGACATGTCGGCCACCTTGCTGATGCCGGACACGATCGCATAGTTCGACAAGGGCGCGTTGGCGGCGATCTTGTGCGCCAGCGCGACCGCCTTTTCCAGTGCGCCGCCGGCCGGCGTCAAGTGGTGCAGCAGGCCGGTGCGCAGACCTTCATCGCAATCCATCACGCGCCCGGTCAGCATCATTTCGACCATGCGGTTGGCGCCGATGATGCGCGCGGTGCGCACGGTCGCGCCGCCGCCGGTGAAAATGCCGCGCTGCCCTTCCGGTAGCGCGAAGTAGGCAGTGCGGTCGCCGACCCGCACATGGGCGGCGCTCGCGAGTTCCAGTCCGCCGCCGACCACCGCGCCCTGCAACGCGGCGACCACTGGAATCCCGCCGTGCTGGATGCGATCGAAGGCGCGATGCCAGGCCTGGCAGACGCGCATGAAATCCACCGCCGAGCGTTCCTTGACATAGTGTTCCTTCAAGTCGAGTCCGGCGCAGAAATGCGGACCCCTGGCGGCCAGCACGATCGCGCGCACGTGCGTGGGCACCGCAGTGAAGTAGCGTTCGATCTCGGCCACTGCGTGCTCGTCCAGCGCGTTGCGGCTGTGCGGCCGGTTCAGCGTGACGATTGCGACCGGGCCTTCGGTACTCGATTCGAGAAACTGGTATGACATGCATCCTCCGTGCGGAAGTGGGCAATAGTTACCCAAGCCAGCCACCCTCTGGGCGCGCTGTCGGTCGGGTATCGTGTAAATTACAGGGGAAGTATAGGCAAGCGATATCGCCGCGGTGCGCGTTTCACGCCAATTCATATGCAAAACACGCCATAATTCCCATCATGCCCAGCCACTCGCACCCGTACTCGGCGACCGTCTCCGCGCACTTCCTGCATGCGATGCTGCAACCGCTGCGGCTGCTGCGCGAGGATGCGGTCGTCATGCGCGTGCTGATGGATGCGCGCATCCCGGCCGAGTTGCTGGCGCAGCCGGGCGCACGCATTACGCGCGAGCAATTCGTGCTGCTATACAAGCGCATCGCGTTCGAGCTGGATGACGAAATGCTCGGCCTATGGTCGCGGCCGATACGCGGCGGCACGCTGAAATACCTGTGCCTGAGCCTGCTCGATGCGCCGACCGTGCTGATCGCACTGAATCGCTTTCTGCGTTTCTGGAACCTGATTCTCGACGACTACCGGCTGCAGATGTCGCGCCAGAATGGTTTCGTGCGCATTGCGCTGGTCGCGCGCCAGCGGCCGCTCGCGGTCAATATGCTCGGCCATGAACTGATGATGAAGCTGATCCATGGCATCGTGTCTTGGCTGCTCGGCCGCGAGATCACGATCGGGCGCGTCGAGTTTTCGTTCGAGCGGCCGGCGCATGCGGCCGACTATATTTTTCTGTATCCGGGGGAGGTGAGCTACGGCGCCAAGGAATCCTGCGTGTGGATCGCCGACAGCTATTGCCAGCTGTCGTTCAAGCGCGAGAAACATCAGCTGTGGGCGTTCCTGAAGCGCGCGCCGGAGGATTGGGCGTTTTCGATGTTCAATCGCGGCTCGATCAGCGCGCGCACCCGCGAGTACCTGGAAAGCCGGCTCGACCAGACCATTGATCTGCAGCAGGTGGCGGATGCCTTTCACATGTCGGCGCGCACGCTGACGCGCAAGTTCACGGCCGAAGGCGTCAGCTTTCAGATGGTCAAGGACGCGTTGCGGCGCGACGTCGCGGTGCAACGGCTGAGCAAGTCGAGCGCGCCGATCGCGGTCGTCGCGCGCGATCTCGGCTATGTGAACGCGGCGGCGTTCTGCCGCGCGTTCAAGCAATGGACCGGCAGCACGCCGACTGCCTATCGCCGCGGCGACGACAGGCAGCGCAGCGCTTGATCGCTTACTTGGCCGGCGCCGGCGTCGCCAGCGGCTTGCCCTTTTCGACCACGTACACGCCGACCAGCTTCAGCGGCCCGCTGCCGGTGTTCTTCGCGTCATGTACCTTGCCGGCCGGGATCACGAATGCGTCGCCGGCCTTGATCTTGAGCGGCGGCTCGCCGTCGAACAGGACTTCGCCTTCGCCCTCCAGCACATAGCTGATTTCATCGCCCGGATGCGTGTGGCGCCCGGCGATGATGCCGGGAGCGACTTCCACGCGCGCGACCACCGCTTCGCGCCCCGGCACCGACACGTCAGCCTTCTGCAGCAGTTCGCGCTTGAGGCCGTTTGCCTGCGCGAACGCGGCGGAGGTGCCGGCCAGGCCGAGCATGCAGACGAATAGAGCAACAATTTTCCGCTTGGTTTTCATTGTTTTCCTCTCAGTTGGGTGGGGGTCTCCGTCTGTCCTGGATCGGCACAGGCGGGTTCATTACAGCATAAAAAAAACCGGTGCTCACAGCCAGTACTCAAGCAGCCGCGTCGTCCACTCGCGCAAGCGTTCGCGCAGGCCGCGCCGGTGCCATTGCTCGGCTGTGATTTCGGTGGATTCGCGCACGTCGCGCTCGAACAGCGCGTTCATCTTCGCCGCGAAATCGGCGTTCAGCACGACCGCATTGAGTTCGTCGTTGTGCAGGAAGCTGCGCATGTCGACGTTGGTCGAGCCGATGGTCGACCAGACGCCGTCGATTACCGCGGTCTTGGCATGCAGCATCGCCGTCTTGCGTTCATATACCTTGATGCCGGCGGCGAGCAATTCGTCGTAGTACGAGCGGCCCGCATACAGCAGCGGGCCGACGTCGGTGAAGCTGGGGAACACGATGCGCACCTTGACGCCGCGCCGGGCGGCCTCGATTATCGCCTGCACCACTTGCCGGTCAGGCACGAAGTAGGCGGTGGTCAGATGCACGTAGCTGTCGGCATGCGCAAGCGCGGAAATGTAGGTCTTGTAGATCGCGTAATCCGCGTTGTCCGGCGTGCTGCCGATCGCGCGCACCAGCGCATTGCCCTGTGCTTTCAACAGTGGGAAATAATGCGCGCGCGGCGGCGCCTTGCCGGTCTGGCGGCGCCAGGTATCGAGAAACAGTTTTTGGAATTCCGCCACCGCCGGGCCGTCGATCTGCATGTGGGTGTCGCGCCAGGCTGCTTCTTTCGCATCTTTCGGTGGCGGCTCATGACGGCGGCGCCCGAGAATGGAACTCTTGCCGTACACCCTGCTGATATTGACGCCGCCGGTGAACGCAACGCGGCCGTCGACCACCAGCAGCTTGCGGTGGTCGCGCTGGTTGATGTCCCACTTGCCCTGCGCGTTCAGCGGATTGACTGGATTGAATTCGAGCACGGCGATGCCGGCGCCGCGCAGGTGCTCGAAAAATTCGCGCGGCGTGCCGAGTGCGCCGACACTGTCGTAAATCAGGTTGACTTGCACGCCGGCCGCCTGCTTTGCGATCAGCAATTCGGCCAGCGCGCGGCCAACCTCGTCGGCTTCGAAAATATAGGTTTCGAGGTTGATGTGATCACGCGCGCTGCGGATCGCGCTCATCATCGCCTGCATCGTTTCCGGACCGTCGTCCAGCAGCGTGACCTTGTTGCCGGCGACCAGCGGCTGTCCGCTGATCGCTTCTTCCGCTGCGACGTGCCGGGCAAGCATATCGGTGGGGCCGACCTTGGCTGCGATGCCGTTCAGCAGCGATTGCCTTTTCGCATCCGATACCGCGCCGGCCGCGTTGACCACGGTTGGCTGCTGGCGCGACAGAAGATCGCGTTCGCGCAGATAGCTGACGTCCGGCAGGCTGGCGCACGCAGCGATCAGCACCATCAGCGCCAGCGGACAGGCAACACGATCCATCGCGGCATTCTCATGATTGTGGCCGGTTGCCATTGGAATCGTTTTTCCGCGTGATAATTCCGTAAATGTCAACAATTGTTGAAGTAGCGCAGGGGTTCTGCTCCGCTACACTAGCCGCCATGCATATTGTCGGCGTCGACTTCACTTCTTCCCCACGCCGCGCGAAACCGATCACCGTCGCGCACGGCGAGAACGCGGGCCATCTGCTGCGCATCGAGCGAGTAGATGCGCATGCCGACTGGGCCTCGTACCGAGCATGGCTGGCGCAGCCCGGCCCCTGGCTCGGCGCCTTCGATTTCCCGTTCGGCCTGCCGCGCGAACTGGTCGAGCATCTCGGTTGGCCGCAAAACTGGGCGGAACTCGTTACGCATTGCGCGGCATTGGAACGCGCGGAGCTGCGCGCGATCTTCAAGGAATTCTGCGATGCGCGCCCGGCCGGCAACAAGTTCGCGCATCGCGCGACCGACGGGCCGGCCGGATCGAGTCCGTCGATGAAATGGGTCAATCCGCCGGTCGCCTACATGTTTCATGAAGGTACGCAGCACTTGCTGCGGGCCGGCGTCACGGTGCTCGGCCTGCATGCGGGCGATGCGCAGCGGATTGCCCTGGAAGGCTATCCCGGGCTGGTGGCGCGCGCGGTCACGCGGGCCTCATACAAGAGTGACGAGCGGGCGAAGCAGACGTTGGAGCGGCGCGCCGCGCGCACGCGGATCGTGCGCGCGCTGGAAGACGGCACGCACCCGTTCGGCATCACGGTGCAAATGGAAGATGCATTGCGGCAGCATCTGCTGGATGACGGCGCCGCCGACTGGCTGGATGCGGTATTGTGCGCGGTCGCCGCGGCGTGGGCGGCGCAGCGTCCGCATTTCGGATTGCCGCTCGCGCTCGATCCGGTGGAAGGATGGATCGCCGGTGCGGCCCACGGCGGCATCGAAGAATGAAAAAAAACGGCATCGCCGGCCCGCCAACGGGCCGGCCGCAAATCACCGCGGCTCAGATGTTGGGACCGATCCGTATCTTGCTCTGTATGCTTGAGATGGCGTAACCCTTCGCATCGATCTGCGCGAACACGTCGGCCGCCGACAGGCCGTGCACCGGTTCATTGTCGTGGTCGAGATCGATGTTGTTCTCGGCAGTTTCCCAATCAATGTTGGTTGCCTCCTCGGGAATCGGCCGCCCCTCGGGCACGGCGAGATAAGAAAACATGCCTTCCTGCTCGGGGCGTTTGTATACATCAACTTTCATGGTGACATCCTTTTAAGAGCCGGTGTCTGCTATTGACTTGGGCCCGCGCAAAAGGTTGCGTGTCGCCGCAAAAACAAACCCGCTCCGCCTTCCTCTTTTCTCAAGCTCCGCGCGGCTGGTCGTTTATACATGCCGCCCGGACACTTGCTTGCCGCATACACAACGAATTCGTAAAAATTTGTTTCCGAGTTGTATAAACGCGTATTGAATCGTAGAAATCCGGTCTTTAGAATGGACAACGTTGTGTCATGTCAAGAGAGGCGGCGCAACGCGATTCGGCGGTTCGCACGGCGGACCGATGTGTTTGCAGTTCGACGTGTATCGGATGTATGTCAGATCTATTTATACAGAAGCGCGACGCGAAAAAAAGCCGAACCCGCCGCGGGCTGCTGGGCGCACTTGCCTGCGCGGCAAGCCTGTTCGCGGTTTTCTCTCCGGCATCGGCTGCGATGCTCGATACCGCCCTCAATGAACAAGTCGTGATGCTGCCCGCCGGTTCCCGCGCGAGCGGCGCGGAACTGGAAACCACCATCTTCAAGCCGCCGGGCAACGGCCCCTTCCCGCTGGTCATCATGAATCACGGCAAGGCGCTCGGCAATCCGCGCAACCAGCAGCGCGACCGCTTCGTCGTGCTCAGCCGCGAATTCGTCAAGCGCGGCTATGCGGTCGTGATCCCGATGCGCAAGGGCTTTTCGAGGTCGACCGGTGACTATATCGACCAGGGTTGCAACATGACTGCGCACGGGCAGGCCCAGGCCGACGATTTGCAAAGCACGCTCGACTATCTGCGCACGCAGGACTGGGCCGACAGTGAGCGCATCATCGTCGCCGGCCAGTCGTACGGCGGCCTGACCGCGCTCGCGTTTGGCACTCGCGAAACGCGCGGCGTAAAAGGGCTGATCAATTTCGCCGGCGGCCTCAAGATGCACGGCGGCGATTGCCGCTGGCAGCAATCGCTGGTGCAGGCGTTCGCGAACTATGGCGCGCGCAGCACGCTACCCAGCATCTGGTTCTATGGCGAGAACGATCAGCACTTCAGTCCGCAACTGGCCGCGCGCCTGTACGACGCCTATGTACAGGCCGGCGGCCACGCGAGGCTGGTTGCTTTCGGTTCGTTCAAGAAAGATGCGCACGGCATGAGCGGCAGCCGCGACGGCGTCAGGATCTGGTGGCCGGAAACCGAAAAATTCCTGAAGGAACTCGGCATGCCGACCGAACCGGTGTTTGCGCTCAACGACGAAATCAAGTCTCCGCAGGCCGAATACGCGGCGATCGACAATGTCGATTCGGTGCCCTATCTGCGCGGCGAGGCGCGCGACCAGTATCGGACTTTCCTTGGCAAGTCGTATCCGCGCGCGTTCGCGGTATCGGCGGCCGGCGCCTGGAGCTGGGCCGAGGACGGCGACGATCCGGCCGGCCAGGCGCTCGCTGATTGCCAGAAGCACAGCAGCCAGCCATGCCGGCTGTATGCGGTCGACAATCGCGTGGTGTGGTCGGAGCAGCCATCGACGATGACCGCTGCTGCACCCGCCGCGCCTGCCACCGCCGCCATCACCGGCCCCTGATTCGCGTGTATCATGGCCGCCCCTTGAACTCTTGAGGCGACCATGACCATCGCTTGCGGTGTCGATTTCGGCACCTCCAATTCCACCGTCGGCTGGCAGCGTCCCGGCCAGGCCTTGCTGCTGTCGCTGGAAGACGGCAAGCCAACGCTGCCTTCGGTGGTGTTCTTCAACGCCGACGACAATGCGGTCAGCTTCGGCCGCGCGGCGCTCGCCGATTATCTGGCCGGCCATGAGGGCCGGCTGATGCGTTCACTCAAGAGCTTGCTCGGCACCAGCCTGATTGACGGCCAGACCGAAGTGCAGGGCCGGGCACTGTCGTTTCGCGAATTGCTGGCGCAATTCCTGCGCGAACTGAAATGCCGCGCCGAACAGGCGGCCGGACGCCCGTTTGCGCAGGCGGTGTTCGGGCGGCCGGTGCATTTCGTCGACGACGACGCGAGCGCCGACCGGCTCGCCGAAAATACCTTGCGCGACATCGCGCGCAGCGCCGGCTTCAGCGAGATTGCCTTCCAGTACGAACCGATCGCCGCGGCGTTCGACTACGAATCCGGCATCGAGCGCGAAGAGCTGGTGCTGGTCGCCGACATCGGTGGCGGCACCTCCGACTTTTCGCTGCTGCGGCTGTCGCCGCAACGCGCGCGCAAGGCTGAGCGGCGCGACGACATTCTCGCGACCGGCGGCGTGCATGTCGGCGGCACCGATTTCGACAAATACCTGAACCTGTCGTGCGCGATGCCCTTGCTCGGCCTCGGCACCCGTATGACCAACGACAATGAAGTGCCGTCCAGTTATTACTTCAATCTCGCGACCTGGCACACGATCAACTTTGCCTACACGCAGAAAGTATGGCGCGAACTGCAGGACGTTTATCGCGACGCGCGCGAACGCGACAAGCTGGCGCGGCTGCTGAAGCTGATCGAACAGCGCGACGGCCACTGGCTGGCGTTGAAGATGGAGGAAGGCAAGATTGCCTTGTCGGATGCGATGACGACGGGATTGCGGCTCGAGCGCATTGCGTCGGACCTTACGCTGGCGCTCGATCGCGTGCGCTTCGACACGGCCATCGCGCATCTGGTGGACAGTGTCGAACGCACTGTCGGTAACTTGCTGCGCGATGCCGGCGTCGGCGCCGACGCGGTCGACACCGTGTTCTTCACCGGCGGATCGAGCGGCGTGCGATCGCTGCGGCAAAAAATCTCCGCGTTGCTGCCGGCGGCGCGGCGCGTCGAAGGGGATTTGTTCGGCAGCATCGGCGCCGGCCTGGCGCTGGATGCAGCGAAAAAATTCGGCTGACTGCGCGGCGATTGCGTTCCGTCGCGCAGCCTTGCGCGAAACTTCGTGCGGCGCCGGTTGTCATTCCTTTCACGGAAAGGACGGCAATATGGTCGAACAGAAATGGCCGCAGTGGATCTGGATCGTCCGCCACGGGCAGAGCGCCGGCAATGTCGCGCGCGACGCCGCCGAAGCGGCCGGCCTGCCGCTGATCGATATCGCCACGCGCGACATCGACACGCCGCTGTCGGGGCTCGGTGAACAGCAAGCCGCGGCGCTCGGCCACTGGTTCGGCCGGATGCCGGCGGCGCAAAAACCGAATGTCATCCTGTGCTCGCCATATGCGCGTGCGCGCAGCACCGCGCGAATCGTGCTCGACGCTGCGGGCATCGATGCTGATCACGTCGCCTTCATCGCTGACGAGCGCCTGCGCGAAAAGGAGTTCGGCATCCTCGACCGCCTGACCAGGCTCGGCATCGTGCAAAAATATCCGGAGCTGCACGAGCAGCGCGCGCATGTCGGGAAATTCTATTTCCGCCCGCCTGGCGGCGAAAGCTGGTGCGACGTCATCCTGCGCTTGCGCAGCGTGCTCGACACCATCTGCCGCGAATACCGACGCGAGCGCGTTCTGATCGTCGGCCACCAGGTAATCGTCAACTGCTTCCGCTATCTGCTCGAACGCCTGGACGAGCGGCAGATTCTCGACGTCGATCGCGCGGCCGACGTGCCCAATTGTGCGATCACCGCGTACGAATTCGATCCGGCGCGCGGCACCCGCGGCAAGCTGGTGCCGCGCCTGGTCAATTTCGTCGCGCCGCTGCGCGAGGCCGGCGCGCTGGTGACCGCCGACCCGGACGTGCCGGGCGCACCGAAGTCGTGAGGCCGCATGAGTGACCACGCGTTCGGCGCCGGGCGGTAGAATCGGCAGATTCGCTTTTTCCCTCGCCTGCCATGACCGTCATCCGCTGTTCCTGGGCCAATCCGGCCAACCCGCGCTATCTCGCCTACCACGACGACGAATGGGGCGTGCCTTGCCACGACGAGACGCGGCTGTTCGAGATGCTCAATCTCGAAGGCGCGCAGGCGGGCCTCAGCTGGGAAACCGTGCTCAACAAGCGCGACCATTACCGTATCGTCTTCGACGGCTGGGATGCGCAAAAGGTCGCACGCTACGATGCCGCCAAGGTCGCCGCACTGCTTGCCGATCCGGGCATCATCCGTAATCGCCTGAAAGTGGCGGCGGCAATCACCAATGCACGAGCCTATCTGCGCCTGCGCGACGAAGCCGGCGGCCTGGCGCCGTTCCTGTGGGCATATGTGGACGGCAAGCCGATCTGCAACGTGTGGCAGCAGACCAGCGACTGCCCGGCGACGACGCCGCTGTCCGACCGCATTTCGAAGGATTTGAGCAAGCGCGGCTTCAAGTTCGTGGGGTCCACCATCGTTTATGCGTACATGCAGGCGATCGGCATGGTCAACGATCATTGCGTTGCCTGCTTCCGGCACGGCTCATGACGCGAGGCGTGCCGCCCATTGGCGCCGCCGCATTTGCGTCGCGTCAAGCGATCGGCAGGGCATTCTGGTAAACGTGATGGTTGCGCCACGTCTACCGACTATCCGACCGGGGGCTATTGATGATGCGACTGCCGATGCTTGTTGCGCTGCTGATGCTAGCCTCTTGCGCGCTCGCCGACGACGGCGGCTTTAACGGCGCGTGGGTCGCATGGATCTGCCCGGAAGGCGTCGCGCGCGATTCCGGCAAGTGCTCGAATTTCGTGCTGGAGCTGCACCAGCAGGGCGACCAGCTGTGCGGCGCGCATTTTTTCGCGACGTCCGGCGCAGCGCGCATCGACGAAGGCGCGGCGCCTTCCATCACCGGCCGCATCGCCGACGATACCGCGACCCTGATCGCGATCAGCACCCGTGCGGCGCGGCCGGTCAGGGTGCGCGCCGCGATGAAAAAGACCGGCGGCATGCTGCATTGGCAGCGCCTCGACAATCCGCCCGGCGATTACCTGCTGCCGCTCTCCGCCAATCTCGGCAAGGCGAAGAAAAGAACGCTGTTCGCGCCGCTGTTCGAGCAGGAGCTCAAGGCGGCCTGCTCGTCGGTGTTCGCGATGGCGGCGGAGGGCGCCGCACAGCAGGCGCCGCGCTGAAGCGTTCGTGACTTTGCCATCGATAAACGGTGCATGACGTGAATGCCGGTTGCCATGTCGATAGTCGATTGTCGACGCGTCACAGCCTTCCCGCATGGGGGTGATTCCGCTATGCTGCGGGCTTCAATTGCTCAATCAGGAAAGGAAAGGAGTTGCCATGCTTGCCACGCGAATGCTCAGCGTATCCATCGATGTTGCCCCCGAGCAGGTAATCGCCTATATCCGCGATCCGCGCAATCTGCCGCAATGGGCGCCGGCGTTCTGCAAATCGGTGCGCGCCGAAGGCGACGGCTGGATCGTCGACACCGCGCGCGGACCGGTCGGTTTGCGCTTCGTCGCGCCCAACCCGTTCGGTGTGGTCGATCATTATGTGAGCACCGCGCCCGGCGTCGAGATTTACGTGCCACTGCGCGTGCTGGCGAACCAGTCTGGCAGCGAAGTCGTGTTCACGCTGTTCCGTCTGCCCGACATGTCGGATGAACAATTCGACGAAGACGCCGGCCTTGTGCTGCGCGACCTGAACACGCTGAAGACGATGCTCGAACGCTGATGCGCTCACCCGCCGGGGCGCGCCCGGCGCATTCAGGCATTGCAACGGCCGCATCATTTCGCGCCGGCCTCCGGCGCTGAATCTTCTTAGCAGGACGGCACCTCTTTCCGGATTTTCTCTTGTTGAAGGACTGCTACATTCATTGCGTGGACGGCTTGTCCGTCCGCGCAAAGGTGGCAATCAGGATCGGTCGCTCCGGCGCTTTTGCCGGGCGCGCCGTCACGCAGTCTTTCCTCAGTGTCTCCTGAGGTTGGGAGTGGAGATGAGCTAATCTCCACTCCATTTTTTGCCGGGCACATCGGTTTTTCATCGACCAGTCCGCCGGTGACGATGCCCTGGATTCAGCGTGGACACTGCATGTCCATGCTGCGAACTGTCAAAAGCTCACGCGCAGATCTCCACCGGCGTCCCGCTTGGCACCAGCTCGAACAACTCGATGATGTCGGCATTGCGCATGCGCACGCAGCCATGCGACTGCGGCACGCTCATCGGCGCGCTGTCGGGGCAGCCGTGGATGTAGATATAGCGTCGCATCGTATTGACCTCGCCGAGGCGGTTGACGCCCGCTTCGCAGCCGGACAGCCACAGGATGCGAGTCAGGATCCAGTCGCGCCCGGGATGGGCGGCCGCCAGTTCCGGCGTGTGGATTTCGCCGGTCGGGCGGCGGCCGGCGAACACCGTTCCGGCTGGCATGCCGGCACCGATCCTGGCGCGGACGATGTGACGCCCGCGCGGCGTGCAGTTGCTGCCGCGCTGTTCGCCCGCGCCCTTGCTCGCCGTCGATACCGGATAGCGGCGCAGCACCGCGCCGCGGTCGTCGAGCAGGTCGAGGGTTTGCCCGGGAAGGCTGATGACGATGCGGAGCATGGCGGGATCGATGCAAGGGAACAGCGGCTACGATAGCAGCCGCCGCCGGCCTCGCACAAGAGCCGGCATTGCGCCCGGACGCCGGCAGGCAACCTAGCAAGAACATACAAGCGCGGCGCGCGCGCCGGCATTACCATCCATGTCTGAAAGGATCCGTAATGTCTCATCCCACCCGTTTTTCCAGTTTCGCCGCCGGCGCGCGCGACACCCTGCCGATGCTGGTCGGCGCCGCGCCGTTCGGCATGATCTTCGGCACGCTGGTATCCACCGGTCCGCTCGCTGCCTGGCAAGGGCAACTGATGTCGCTCAGCGTGTTCGCCGGCTCCAGCCAGTTCATCGCGGTCGGCCTGGTGGCCGGCCATGCCGGACTGCTGCTGGTCTGGCTCACCACCTTGATCGTCAACCTGCGCCACATGCTATATGCGGCGGCGTTGCTGCCGCATGTCGCGCAACTGCCGGCGCGCTGGCGCTGGACGCTCGGCTTCCTGCTGACCGACGAAACTTTCGCTGTGATGAACAGCTATTACCGCAAGCATCCGCGGGCGCCGCTCGGGCACTGGTACTTCCTCGGCTCCGGGCTGTCGATGTATGCCAACTGGCAGGCGTGGACGCTGGTCGGACTGCTGTTCGGCGCAGTGTTCCCGCAACTGCAATCGCTCGGCCTCGACTTCGCGATGGTCGCCACCTTCATCGCGATCGTGGTGCCGCAACTGGCGCGGCTGCCGCATTTCGCAGCGGCGCTGGCGGCCGGCGTGTTTGCCTATCTGCTCAAGAATCTGCCCTACAAGCTCGGCCTGATGGCGGCGGTGCTGGCCGGCGTCGCGGTCGGTCTCGCGCTGTCGCGCTGGGAGGCGCGCGCCGCACTGCAAAGGAAGAACGCATGATGAATTACACCTGGATGATCATCGGCATGGCCGTGGTGACGGTCGCGGTCAAGGCCACCATTTTTGTGCTCGGCGGACGCGTCGCATTTCCGCCGCTGCTGCAGCAGGCGCTCGGCTTCGTGCCGGTCACGGTGCTGACCGCGATCATCGTGCCGATGATACTGGCGCCGCACGGCGCGGGCATCGAGCTGAGCTGGCGCAATCCGCAACTGGTGGCATCGATCGCCGCGGTGCTGGTGTGCGCGGCCACGCGGCGCCAGCTGCTGACCATCGTGATCGCGCTGGGCGTGTTCTTCGGCTGGCAGTTCGGCATGCTGCATGGATGAGCGGCGCGAACTGATGCCATTTCAATAAGCTCGCGCCGCTATGCCGTGAACGCCTGCTGATTGTCGTTGCGGAGAGCGGCAATGGCTGGCAGAATTTCCGGCGATCAATAATCAAGACGGAGTAATCAGGATGGGGCGCGCACTCGGGCTACGCGGCAAGTGTGGTCGAACGCGTGCGCAACGCGATCGCCGGTCTCGGCGTGCGGGTGGGCCAAAATACGCTGAGCCTTTCCGCCAGCTTCGGCATCGCCGAGCGCCATGCGGGCGAAAACATTTCCGACACCATCAATCGCGCGGACGCGGCGCTGTTCGATGCCAAGCGCGCCGGCCGCAATCGCTACGAGATCTCCGGTTGAGCGCCTGAAAACTTTTCCGGGATCAGTTAGACTCGTGCGTGCGCGGTCGCTTCAGACCGCGTCTTTTTTCAATCCGGAGCGGGGACGACCCCGTCTCTTTCGTACCAGCGTGGACGGCCACTTGTTTTGAAAGGTGGAATCATGTCCTGGCTCATTCTCGTACTCGCCGGCCTGCTCGAAATCGGCTGGGCTGTCGGCCTCAAATATACCGATGGCTTCACCCGGTTGTGGCCATCCGCGGGCACGCTCGCCTCGATGGTGTTCAGCGTCGTGCTGCTCGGCGTCGCGATGAAGGAATTGCCGGTCGGGACCGCGTATGCGGTATGGACCGGCATCGGCATCGCCGGAACCGCAGTGCTGGGCATCGTGCTGCTGGGCGAGGCGGCATCGGCCGCGAAGATCGTTTGCGTGCTGCTAATCCTGGCGGGGATCGCCGGCTTGAAGTTCCTCGGCTGACCCGGCCGCCAGGCAGTTTCTAGGCGTTCTGCTTCCTTTTCCGTTTCGGCGCCAGCAGCGTATGCCGGCAGCTCGGCGCGCCGCACAGGCAGCGGTACGCGCGCTTGAGCGCCGGCGTGTGCCGCTCTTCCAGGATCAGGCCGTAGTCGTAGTTCAGTTCTTCGCCGCGCGCGATGTCGCGCAACGCGTAGATGAACACGCGGCCGTCTTCTTCGCGCGCTTCGCAATTCGGCTCGCATGCGTGATTGATCCAACGCGCATCGTTGCCCTGGCTGCCGCCGTCGATGATCTTGCCGCTGTCGAGGCTGAAGAAGAAAGTGTGGAAACAGTCGGCCGGCTTGGCGTTTTCGCGCCGCACCGCTTCCTTCCAGTTGATGCGCTCGCCCTGGTATTCGACGATGCAGGTGCCGGCGGGGATCTTGCGGGTGGCGAAGACGCCGTTGCCGTGGATTCTGGAGTTTCTGACTGCGTAAAAAGGCTTCGCGGAGGATGCGGATGCTGTGGTTTTCGAGTGGGTCATGGAAAGCTGTCTATGGACGTCGTATGCCCCGCAAGGCATGGTGTTTTCGGTATATCGGGATTGTCGCAGGCCGGCGCATAGTTTACACATTCGTTCAGCCCGACGTTGATATATGTCGAACGAAATCCGGCATGAAATATTGGCGTCAATACGCCTGCGCTTGCTTCCGGCAGCGGCGTTCTCAGGCTCGTCTTGCGACAAGTGTGGCGATGATGACGGCATGGGGCGGGAGCGGCGCCCTCGCTTCTGCTGCCCAGCCCTCGTTACAATGCGTCTTTTCACCGACGGTCATCGTATGCCACGCGCGCCTCTGCAACCCGCGACCCTCTCCCTTTCCGGCGGCGTGCCTTACGCCGACAGGTTTGGCGACGTCTACCATTCGGCCGATGGAGGACTGGAACAGGCAAGGCACGTCTTCCTCGGCGGCAATCGCTTGCCCGAGCGCTGGCGCGGACGCCGCCGTTTCGTGATTCTGGAGACCGGCTTCGGCCTCGGCCTCAATTTCCTTGCGACCTGGCAGGCATGGCGGGCCGATGCGCAGCGCGGCGAGCAGCTGCATTACGTCGCGATCGAGAAGCATCCATTTTCCGCTGCTGGCCTGGCACAACTGCATGCGTTGTGGCCGGAGCTAGGCCCGTGGTCGCAAGCGCTTCGTGCCGCATGGCCGCCGCTGGTGTCGGGCTTCCATCGCTTGCTCCTCGATGAAGGCCGCGTCGTTCTCACGCTGGTGTTCGGCGATATCGCCGACTGCCTGCCGCAGATCGATGCGGCGGCCAATGCGTTCTACCTCGACGGTTTCGCGCCGAGCAAGAATCCCGATATGTGGGCGCCGGAAGTTCTCGCCCGCCTCAAGCGGCTGGCGGCGCCGGAAGCGACGCTGGCCACTTATACGGTGACAGGTGCGGTGCGGCGTGCGCTGACGCAAGCCGGTTTCGTCTGCGCCAAGCAACCGGGTTTCGGCCGCAAGCGCGAAATGCTGGCCGCGCAATTCGCGCCGCGCTGGCAACCGGCGTCGCGCCATGCGCCAAGCGAGCGGCGCGCGATCGTGATCGGCGCCGGCGTCGCCGGCAGCGCCGCTTGCGAACGGCTGGCCGCGCGCGGCTGGCAAGTCATATTGATCGAGCGCCACGATCGGCCGGCGCAAGAAGCGTCCGGCAATCGCGCCGGCATCGTGATGCCGCTGCTGTCGCGCGACGACAACCTGGTATCGCGGCTGGCGCGCGCGGCTTACCTGTTTGCGGTACAGGACTGGCGGCGGCTGGGCGGCATCGGACAGGCATTCGCCGGCGAAGCCTGCGGCGTGCTGCAACTGGCACGCGATGCGCAACAGGCGCAAACGCAGCGCGACATGATTGTCGATTTCAACTACCCGCCGGAATTCGTGCGCTGGCTGGATGCGCAGGCAGTGGCCGGATTGACCGGCAATGCCGCGTCGCACGGCGGCTGGCTGTTCGAGCGCGGCGGTTGGCTGGCGCCGGCCAGCCTGTGCGACGCGCTGCTGTCCGCCTGCGGCGAGCGGCTGCAAAGACGTTTTGCACGCGGCGCGACGACCCTCGAACGTAGCGGCGGCGACTGGTGCGTGCGCGACGCCGCCGGCGATGCCATCGCGCAAGCACCGGTGGTGATCGTCGCGAATGGAACCAATGCAACTCTGTTGCCTCAAACACAAGCGCTGCCGCTGAGCGCGATTCGTGGTCAAGTGACGCATGTGCCGGCCGACGCACTGCCGGCGTTGCCGGTGGTGTTATGCGGCGACGGTTATCTGACGCGCCCGGCGCAAGGCATTTGCAGCGTCGGCGCGTCCTACGATTTCGATGGCGATCCGTCGTTGCGGCAGGCCAGCCATGCGGAAAATCTGCAACGGCTGGCGCAGGTCTTGCCGCAGGTGGTGTTGCCGGCGGATGCGCAACTGGATGGGCGGGTCGGTTTCCGCTGTGTGTCGCCGGACCGGCTGCCGCTGGTCGGCGCGCTGCCGGATGCGGATGCGCCGATTGCCGGCAGCCGCTTGCGCGACGTGCCGCGGCTGCCGGGTTTGCATGCTTTGCTGGCTTACGGTTCGCGCGGCCTGATCTGGGCGCCGTTCGCCGCCGAGCTACTGGCAGCAACGCTGGAAGGAGAGCCGCTGCCGATCGAACGTGAACTGGCCGATGCGCTCGATCCCGCCCGCTTCGCGCTGAAAACCTGGCGCCGCGGCGGATGAAGGGCATCGGCATTTTTGCCGGAGTACTATGCGCAAGACGGTCAAATACCTGGCGATCGCGGTCGCCGTGCTGCTCGCGCTGTTGCTGGCCGCAGCCGGCATCGTCGCCGCGACCTTCAACCCGAACGATTACAAGCCCTTGCTGATTCGGCTGCTGCAGGAAAAGAAACAGCGCACACTGAGCATTCCCGGCGACATCAAGCTGAGTTTCTTTCCGAAGATCGGCGCCGATCTCGGCAAGCTCAGCATTTCCGAGCGCAATGGCAGCGCCGAATTCGCCTCGGTCGAGCGCGCCGGGGTATCGCTGGCGCTGATCCCGCTGCTATCGAAGCAACTGGTGGTCGATCGCGTGCAGATCGACGGCCTGCGCGCCAACATCGTGCGGCACCAGGACGGCAGCAGCAATCTCGACGACCTGCTGTCGAAAGAGGAGAACGGCGGGCAGCCGATCCGTTTCGATATCGACAGCGTGCATCTCGGCCATGCGCATATCGTGTTCGACGACCGGCAGCAGGCGCGCCGCTTCGACATTACCAATCTCGATCTGGATACCGGCAAGATCGCCGACGGCGTGCCGAGCAAGCTGCAGCTCGCCGCCGACATTCATGGCACGCAGCCGAAGATCGATGCCAGGCTCGCGCTGAAGAGCGGATTCACGCTGGAGCTGCAGCAAAAGCACTACGTGTTGAAAGGGCTGGAGGCCGAGCTGAAAGGCGGGCTTGCCGGCTTCACCGATCTCGCGCTCAAGCTCGCCGGCGACGCCGACCTGAAACCGGCGGCGAAGCGTTTTGCGCTGGACGGCATCAAGCTGAGCGCCAGCGGCAAGCGTGCACGCGAAACGATCGAGGCAAAATTCGAGCTGCCGAAACTGACGGTGACCGATGCGCAGGTCGCCGGCGGCAAGCTCGGCGGCGAAGTCAGGCTGACCGCGGGCGAGCGCAGCATCAACGCCAGTTTCAGCGTGCCGTCGTTCGACGGTTCGCCGCAGGCCTTCAGGCTGCCGGCGCTGGCGCTCGACGCGGCGATCAGGGAAGGCAAGCTGGATGCAAAGGCAAAGCTGTCCGGTGCGCTGGCCGGCGATATCGACAAGCTGCTGTTCACGTCGCCGCAGCTGGCGCTGGCGCTGTCGGGCAAGCAGGGCGATACCGCGCTCGGCGGATCGCTGGCTACACCGCTGGCACTCGACCTGAACACGCAGCGGATCGATTTGCCGAAGCTGATGGCCGACTTCACACTGCCGAATCCGGGCGGCGGCACGCTATCGCTGAAAGCCGGCGGCAAGGCCGCTATCGATCTCGGCAAGCGCAGCGCATCGGCGGTGCTCGACGGCAGCCTCGATCAGAGTAGATTTGATGCCAAGCTCGGGTTGCGCGATTTCTCGGCGCCGGCGTATACATTCGATATCGGCATCGATCAGCTCGATCTTGACCGCTACAAGAGCAAGCCGGCCGCCGCCGGCACCGCGCCGGCGGCAGAGCAGCCGATCGACCTGTCCGCGCTGCGCACGCTGCGGGCGAACGGCAGCGTGCGTGTCGGCGCGCTGAAGGCGGCTAACATCCGCAGCGCGAACCTGCGCTTCGATCTGCGCGCGGCCGGCGGCAGGCTCGACATCGAGCCGCTCGCCGCCAACTTATACGGCGGCCGCATCGCCGGTGCGCTGACCGTGACGGCGGCCAATCCGGCGCGGTATTCGGTGCGGCAGACGCTGTCCGGCGTCGACGTCGGTCCGCTGCTGAAGGACGCGACCGGCAAAGAGCCGATCGAAGGCCGCGGCAATGTGCAGCTCGACCTGAGCACCGGCGGCGCCACTTTCGACCGGATCAGGAAGGGCTTGAACGGCAGCGCGCGGCTGGAGTTGCGCGACGGCGCGCTGCATGGCGTCAACATCGCGCAGGCGGTGCGCAACGCAAAAGCGAAGATCGGCCAGCTGCGCGGCGACGAAGCGCCGCAGGCCGGCACCGCGTCGGCCGCGGAAAAAACCGACTTCAGCGAACTCGCCGGCAGCTTTCGCATCGTCAACGGCGTCGCGCACAACGACGACCTTAACATCAAGTCGCCGCTGATCCGCGTCGGCGGTTCCGGCGACATCGACCTCGGCGCCGAGCGCATCGATTACCTGGCGCGCGCCACCGTGGTGTCGACGCTGCAAGGGCAGGGCGGGCCGGAACTGCAGGCGCTCAAAGGGTTGACGGTGCCGGTGAAACTGACGGGACCGTTGAATGCGATCGGCTGGCGCATCGATTTCGCCGGCATGGCGAGCGAGCTGGCGAAGCAGAAGCTCGACGAGAAAAAAGAGGAAGTAAAAGCGAAAGCGCAGAAGTCGCTGGATGAGCAGAAAACAAAGATGCGTGATCAGCTGAAGGATCAGCTGAAAGGGCTGTTGGGCAAGTAGCGCACGCCACCGTTTATTCGGTTACCACCAATATAACCGAAGCTGTGTTCTTCGCAAGCAAATCACATGAATGGTAGCGGCTTTTGCACGCATTTCTTTCGATTGCCTGCGACGCTGTAAACATAATGTCGCATTTATGCAGCAGCCTTGCTGCGGCACATCATTCAAAACCGGATCGGGCGACAACTTTTGCGCAAAAAAGTTTTGCGCAATTCATCGGTTTTCTCATAAAAACACGATGGAAATAATGCTTTGAGTAGAGCATTTGAAAACTCTATTTTCCAACATTTTTCGCTCTACAAAAAAAGCCCAAAATTTCCTATCGACTATAGTGAACTACGCGTATTATTAAATTGCGGAGTGGAAATCCATATCTGTATCCGACACCCCCACGACCGGTAGATTTACAAAGGAAAATCCCCATGAAAATCTTCGACAACTACGCAGCACGGTATGAGCGGACACGGGAAGAGGAATACTCCCTGCAAGAATATCTGGAACTGTGCAAGCGCGACCGGCTCGCCTTCGCCACCGCTGCCGAGCGCATGCTCGAAGCGATCGGTGAACCGGAGCTGATCGATACGCGCCACGATTCGCGGCTGTCGCGCATCTTCGCCAACAAGGTGATCAAGATTTATCCCGCCTTCCGCGAGTTCTACGGGATGGAGGAAGTGATCGAGCAGGTCGTCTCCTATTTCCGCCATGCCGCGCAAGGCCTCGAAGAACGCAAGCAGGTGCTCTACCTGCTCGGACCGGTCGGCGGCGGCAAGTCGTCGATCGCGGAAAAGCTGAAGGCGCTGATGGAAAAAGTGCCGTTCTATTGCATCAAGGGTTCGCCCGTCAACGAATCGCCGCTCGGCCTGTTCAATGCCGACGAAGACGGCGCGATCCTGGAAGAAGACTACGGCATTCCGCGCCGCTACCTGAAAACCATTCCGAGTCCGTGGGCCGTCAAGCGCCTGCACGAGTTCAACGGCGACATCAACCAGTTCCGCGTGGTCAGGCGTTACCCGTCGGTGCTCAAGCAGATCGCGATTTCGAAGACCGAGCCGGGTGATGAAAACAACCAGGACATTTCTTCACTGGTCGGCAAGGTCGACATCCGCAAGCTGGAAGACTATTCGCAGGACGATCCGGATGCGTACAGCTACTCCGGCGGCCTGTGCCTGTCGAACCAGGGCCTGATGGAATTCGTCGAAATGTTCAAGGCGCCGATCAAGGTGCTGCACCCGCTGCTGACCGCGACGCAGGAAGGCAATTACAAGGGTACCGAAGGCTTCGGCGCGATTCCGTTCGACGGCGTGGTGCTCGCGCACTCGAACGAATCGGAGTGGAAGGCCTTCAAGAACAACAAGAACAACGAAGCCTTTCTCGACCGTATCTATATCGTCAAGGTTCCGTACTGCCTGCGCGTGTCGGAAGAAATCAAGATTTACGACAAGCTGGTGCGTACTTCATCGCTGTCGCAGGCGCCTTGCGCGCCCGGCACGTTGAAGATGATGGCGCAGTTCGCGGTGCTGTCGCGCGTGAAGGAACCGGAGAACTCCAGCATCTTCAGCAAGATGCAGGTATACGACGGCGAGAACCTGAAGGACACCGATCCGAAAGCGAAGTCGAAACAGGAATACAGCGACTACGCCGGCGTCGATGAAGGCATGAACGGCCTGTCGACCCGCTTCGCGTTCAAGATCCTGTCCAAGGTGTTCAACTTCGACAATACCGAAGTCGCGGCGAATCCGGTGCATCTGCTATACGTGCTGGAGCAGCAGGTCGAACGCGAGCAGTTCCCGCCGGAGACCGAGCAGAAGTACCTGTCTTATATCAAGGAGTTCCTGGCGCAGCGCTACGTCGAATTCATCGGCAAGGAAATCCAGACTGCTTACCTGGAGAGCTATTCCGAGTACGGGCAAAACATTTTCGACCGCTACGTGACGTTTGCCGACTTCTGGATCCAGGACCAGGAATTCCGCGACCCGGATACCGGCGAGAGCTTCGACCGCGATGCATTGAACAGCGAGCTCGAAAAGATCGAAAAGCCGGCCGGGATTTCGAACCCGAAAGACTTCCGCAACGAGATCGTCAACTTCGTGCTGCGCGCGCGCGCGCAAAACAACGGCAAGAATCCGGCCTGGACCAGCTACGAAAAGCTGCGCACGGTGATCGAGAAGAAGATGTTCTCGAATACCGAGGAACTGCTGCCGGTAATTTCGTTCAATGCGAAGGCCAGCGCCGACGATGCGAACAAGCACCAGGAGTTCGTCGCGCGCATGGTGGCGAAAGGCTATACCGCGAAGCAGGTGCGGCTGCTGTGCGAATGGTATCTGCGGGTGCGCAAGTCGTCGTGATGTAATAAAGGCCCCTCTCCCGCCAGCGGGAGAGGGGTGGGGGTGAGGGTGATTGCCAAGGCAATCGGACGCAATTCGCGTTGTTTGCAAGGGATGTCGATAACAGTGGTAGCCGGTTCTCCTGCTGCCGCCCTCACCCCTAATCCCTCTCCCGCCTGCGGGAGAGGGGAGTAAAAACGCCCATACAGTTCAGGAGGCACTTTGGCTTACCTCATCGACCGGCGTCTGCAGGGCAGGAACAAGTCCGCTGGCAACCGCGAGCGCTTCTTGAGGCGTTACAAGGGCCAGATCAAGGACGCCGTTACGCGCGCGATCAAGGGCCGCTCGATCACCGAGGTCGAGAAAGGCGAAAAAGTATCGATCCCGGTCAAGGACATCAACGAACCCAATTTCGGCCATGCGCATGGCGGAGTCTGGGAAACCGTGCGGCCGGGCAACAAGGAGTATCAAAAGGGCGACCAGCTGCAGCGGCCGAAAGGCGGCAGCGGGACGGGCAAGGGCAAGGCCGGCAACAGCGACGAAATCACCGAAGACGACTTCGTGTTCGAGCTGACGCGCGAAGAGTTCATGAATTACTTCTTCGAGGACCTGGAGCTGCCCAACCTGGTCAAGACGCAGCTGACCTCGATCACCGAATACAAGCAGCAGCGCGCCGGCTACACGATCTCCGGCACGCCGACCAACATCCACGTGCTGCGCTCGATGCGCGGCGCGATCGGCCGCCGCATCGCGGTCGGCGCCAAATCGCGCCGGCGGCTGAAGGAAGCCGAAGCGGAGATGGATGCGTTGCTCAAGTCTGTCTTCGAAGACGATCATCGCGTGCTGGCGCTGCGCAAGGAAATCCACCATCTGCGCGCCAAGCTGTACGGCATTCCCTTCCTCGATCCGATCGACCTGCGCTACAGCAACCGCATCAAGGTGCCGAAGCCGTCGACCCAGGCGGTGATGTTTTGCGTGATGGACGTGTCGGGTTCGATGGACCAGGCGAAGAAGGATGCAGCCAAGCGCTTCTTCATCCTGCTCTACCTGTTCCTGGAACGCGCGTATGAAAAGATCGACGTGGTGTTCATCCGCCACCATACGCAGGCGACCGAAGTCAGCGAGGACGAGTTCTTCAACTCGCGCGAATCGGGCGGCACCGTGGTGTCGTCGGCGCTGCACCTGCTCGACAAGGTAATCCAGGAGCGGTACGCGAGCAGCGACTGGAACGTGTACGTTGCGCAAGCGTCGGACGGCGACAACTGGGACAACGATTCGGTGACCTGCCGCGAACTGCTGGTCAACAAGATCATGCCGATGGTGCAGTATTACGCGTACGTCGAAATCACCGAAGGCGAGCCGCAGAACCTGTGGCATGAATATACGCAGATCCCCGATTTCCATCCGCATTTCGCGATGCAGAAAATCGAATCGCCGGCCGATATCTACCCGGTGTTCCGTGAACTGTTCAAGAAACAACCGAAATGACGACAACCGCGATCAAGAAACCGGCAAGGAAGAGCGCTCGTAAAAAAACGGCGAAGCCGCGCCGTCTGCCCGAGCAATCCGAATGGACCTTCGAGCTGATCGAGCAGGCGCATGACGAGATTCGCCGCGTCGCCGAAAACTTCGGCCTCGACACCTATCCGAACCAGCTCGAAGTCATCAGCGCCGAGCAGATGATGGATGCGTATGCGTCGGTCGGCATGCCGGTGTCGTATGCGCACTGGTCGTTCGGCAAGCATTTCCTTGCGACCGAAAAGAGCTACCGGCGCGGCCATATGGGACTGGCGTACGAGATCGTGATCAACTCGAATCCGTGCATCGCCTACCTGATGGAAGAGAACAGTCTGACCATGCAGGCGCTGGTGATCGCGCATGCATCGTACGGCCACAACTCCTTCTTCAAGGGCAACTACCTGTTCCGCGCGTGGACCGATGCCGACGCGATCATCGACTACATGGTGTTTGCGAAGAATTACATCGCCGATTGCGAGCAGCGTTACGGCATCGAGGCGGTCGAGCTGCTGCTCGACTCCTGCCATGCGCTGCAGAACTACGGCGTCGACCGCTACAAGCGGCCGGCCAAGTTGTCGATGGCGAAGGAGCGCGAACGGCAGGAGGAACGCGAGCGCTACCTGCAGTCGCAGGTGAACGACTTGTGGCGCACGCTGCCGCGCCGCGAGGAAGTGGTCGCGGAGCAGGCGCCGGACCGCTTCCCGCCGGAGCCGCAGGAAAACCTGCTGTACTTCATCGAGAAGTACGCGCCGCTGCTACAGCCGTGGCAGCGCGAGATCGTGCGCATCGTACGCAAGATTTCGCAATACTTCTATCCGCAGCGGCAGACGCAGGTGATGAACGAGGGCTGGGCGACGTTCTGGCACTACACCATCCTGAACCAGCTGTATGACGAAGGCGTGGTCGGCAACGGTTTCATGATGGAGTTCCTGCAGAGCCATACCAATGTCGTGTATCAGCCGCCGGTCACCAGCAAATACTTCAACGGCATCAATCCGTATGCACTCGGCTTCGCGATGATGCGCGACATCCGCCGCATCTGCGAAGACCCGACCGACGAAGACCGCGAGTGGTTCCCGGACATCGCCGGCAGCGACTGGCAGAAGACGCTCGACTTCGCGATGCGCAATTTCAAGGACGAGAGCTTCATCTCGCAGTACCTGTCGCCGAAGCTGATCCGAGATTTCCATTTCTTCTCGGTGCTGGACGACGACAAGAAAGACAAGCTGTCGATTTCTGCGATTCACGACGATGACGGTTACCGTTACCTGCGCGAACAGCTGGCGGGCCAGTACAACCTCGGCAACCGCGAACCGAACATCCAGGTGTGGTCGGTGGATACGCAGGGACAACGCTCATTGACACTGCGCCATCACCAGTACTTGCGCCGGCCGCTGAACCAGCAGGCCGAGGAAGTACTGAAACATGTGGCGCGCTTGTGGGGATTCGACGTGACGCTGGAAACCGTCGATCCGGAGGGAAACGTGCTCGATACGATCGAGTGCAAATGCGAAAAGAGGCAGCGCGGAGGCTAGCCGGGTTTGCGGGGACGCCGCACAGAAAGGGGAGCGCCGCGAGGCGCTGCGGCATTTCCCGCAATCCACTGCATGGCTGTGCGCACGCCGCATTGCACTGCAGACCGTAGCGCGCCTCTTTTCATGGGCGCTTGCCGGAGCAATCCGGCAAGACTTGATGCCGAAGCGAAAGCTTCGGCATTTTTTTGACAGCGCCACGCCCGCTTGCCGCCGCTGTAATTTTTGCAGCCCCCTCTGTAGCCTCTTCCACGGCGCCGTCGCGTCACCTCTCCCATTTCTTCGTTCGCGCGCTGGCATGCAGATTGCGGCACATGATGGCGGCGGCCGGCGCGCCCGTTTTCCTGGGCGACGACGGCTCCGACGGGCAACACCGGATGCGCATCGGAGGGCAATGATGGACAACGACACAATCATTTCGACGCTGAACGATCTGATTGAAACCAGCAAAGATGGCGAGGAAGGTTTCCGTACCTGCGCGGATGACGCGCGCGACACCACGCTCAAGACTTTCTTCTCGAATCGCGCGCAGAGTTGCGCGGCGGCGGTGATCGAGTTGCAGGATATGGTGCGCGCCTACGGCGGCGATCCCGAAACCCGGGGCGGACTGGGTGGCGCGCTGCACCGGCGCTGGGTGGACATCAAGTCGCTGGTGACCGGCAGGAACGACCAGGCAGTGCTGAAGGAATGCGAACGCGGCGAAGATGTCGCGGTCGCCAGCTATCGGCGCGCACTGGAAAAGAATCTGCCGGCGGAAGTGCGCAGCCTGGTGGAGCGGCAGTACCAGGGCGTGCTGCAGAACCACGATCAGGTGCGGAGCTTGCGGGACAAGTATCGAAGCGCGTGACGCCTTGAGGCAATCGACTCAAGGCTTCCGCACGATGCGTCAAAGCCCGCGAAAAAATTCGAACAGGCTTGCCACGTCCGAGTAGGCGACGTTGAAGCGGAACCACGGCTGTTCCGGCGCCGCCAGGCTGAAGAACTCGCCGGGCGCCAGCCAGATGCCGGCGCGCAGCGCGCGGTCGGCGATCTGTTTGGCGGTCAGGTCGGCGCGTTCCAGCTTGGCCCAACAGAACATGCCGCCGCGCGGCGTCGCGAACGGAATCAATCCGGCTTCTTCCAGCCGTGCGCCGACCTGCGCCTGCGCGCGAACCAGCGCGGCCGACAGCCGCTCGACGTGCTTGCGATGGTGCCCTTCGGTGAGCGCGCTGTGCACCAGCCGTTCCGTGATCTCGGAACTGGTCAGAGTCAGCACCATCTTGGTGCGCGCGAATTCGGGCGCCAGTTCCGGCCGGCATGCAATGTAGCCGAGCCG
>UEXY01000067.1_pt1 | contig 29886 bp, 22 predicted proteins | sample 4301061 | NCBI WGS metagenome assembly UEXY01 (sample SAMEA4773184, study PRJEB27434) | metagenome | biome: 2259; feature: agricultural soil; material: soil | place: USA | collected 2014-09 | depth 0.25 m | reverse complement strand
GCTCGACAATGGGAAAACTGCGCAGAGAGGAAATGTCCGCATCAAAAATTCGCGCGCATGACCTCCTGTCGTTGCGCCGGACCGGCAAGCGCCGCAGTAAGGTCTGTGCCGGATTAGGCTATCGACACTTTCGATTGTAGAAGATATTTCTTATAGGAAATATAAGAAAACGCCGATCCCCTGCGTCGCAAACTATGTGTCGCCGTGTCGTATATTTGACGACAAAGATTCGGCAACAAGATGGCTGCCCGATTACCGAAAGGAATGAACGGCCTGGTTGAAGTTATTCGGTCAGCCGGTGCTCGACCGCATACCGGATCAGCGCCGCATTCGACGACAGCCCCATTTTCTTAAAAATACGGTTGCGATAGGTGTGGACGGAGCTGATGCTGATGCCAAGCTCGGCGGCGATCTGCCTGATTTGCTTGCCGGCCCCGATCAGCGATACCACCTGCAGCTCCCGGTTGGTCAGATTCTCATGCGAGAAAGCGCGCCTGGGTTCCCGTACGTCCAGCGCCAGCAGCTCCGCCAGCCGCGGACTGATATAGCTGCCGCCGGACATGATCCTGCGTATCGCCTTCAGCAGTTCCTCGGCCGCCATGGCCTTGGTAATGTAGCCGGCCGCACCCGTTTTCAGCGCGCGGATCGCAAAGCGCTCTTCCGGATACATGCTCAGGATAAGAATGGGGATGTCCGGGAAATGGCGGCGCACTTCGGCCAGCCCTTCGACGCCGTCGTAGTCGGGCAGGCTGATATCCAGGATGACGATGTCAGGCACATGTTGCGCGGCGAGTCGAATGATTCCCGCAATATCGGCGGCTTCGCCGACGACGCGCATGTCCTTGGACGAGCGAATGATTTTCTTTATCCCTTCGCGGATAAGTTCATGATCGTCGGCGATGACGACGCGTATCATCTCTTGCCTCCTTCGCGCGCAGCCGACACCGGCCGATTGCTATTATCCGCCGCGCCGTTTTCGACCGCCAGGGGAATTCGTACCGCAACCAGCGTCCCACGGGGCCGCAGCGGACCGACTATCAGCCGGCCGTTGGCGAGCGCCGCCCGTTCGCGCATTCCGGTCAGGCCGATCGAACGTGCGCTGCGCGCCCGCTTCGACGAGATTCCGACGCCATCGTCACGCACGCGCAGCAGCACCGAGCGGCCGCGACGTGCGACACACACCCACACCTGGCCCGCCTTGGCATGACGCAGGACGTTGGTCATCGCTTCCTGGAAGATGCGAAACAGCGTGGTCGCGATCGTCCCTGTCGGTTCGCGTACGTCGCTCGGGAGCGTGACGTCGCACCGGATCTTCGTGCGGCGCTCGAAGTCGCGCGCATGCCATTCGATCGCCGCGTACAGGCCCTGGTCGTCCAGTTCGGGCGCGCGCAGATCGGTCGCAATCTGGCGGGTCAGCTGGATCGCCTTTTCCAGGGTACGGCGCGCGGACCGGAGCTCCGCTGCGATTTTTCGCCGCGAAAGAGGAGCGTCCTGCGGGCGAATGCCATCCTCCAGCAGTTTGACGTCGATCTTCGCCGCCGACAGAATTTGCCCGAGCTGGTCATGGACCTCGCGCGCCAGCGCGACCCGCTCTTCCTCGCGCACCGTTTGCAACCTGTCGTACAGAACGCGCAACGCCTTCTGCGACGACAGGATCTCGCGTTCGACGCGCTTGCGATGCGTGATGTCCTGGGAAATTTCGACAAAATAGCGGGGGCAGCGCATTTCGTCATCGATCGTCGATACGAAATTATTGAGCCAGATCACCCTGCCGTCCGGCCGCACATAACGCATTTCCATTTCGAACGATTCGCGTTCGCCGGCGAGCAGTTGCTGCAGCAGCGCTTGCTTTCTCGCACAATCTTCCGGGTCGGTCAGGCTTCGCACCGAGCGTCCTGCCAACTCGCGCTCGGTATAGCCGATGAGCTCCTGGTAAGCCGCGTTGGCCCTGACGAATTTTCCCTCGATATCGATAATCGCAATGCCGCCCGGCGCCCGGTCGAATACCGCTGCAAGCAGCTTGCCGGCCTCGCGCAGCTCCCGGGTGCGCGAAGCAACCCGGCGCTCAAGTTCCGCATGCGCCGCCTTCAGCGCTTCTTCCGCGCGCTTGCGTTCGGTAATGTCGTTGCCGAACATGATCACGCCATGCTGGGTGGGATAACAGCGCACGTTAAACCAGCGGCCCGATGGCGTATGAAAATACTCGACCGAGACCAGCACCCGCAGTTCAATGGATTGCCGCAGTGCCTTGTGGAGTTCGCTGCCTTTGATATCGGGCGAAACTTCGATGCCAGGACGGCCGATCAGATCCTGTTTGCGCGCGTTGACGAGTTGGGCGGCGGTCTGGTTCAAGGTAACAATACGCAAGTCGCGATCAAGGCTGGCAAATGCTTCACTGGTCGCTTCCAGCACGCTGTCGAGGTCATGCTGGACTTCCGCGATTCGCCGTAGAAGTTCTCCCTCGCGCTCGATCGCCGCACGCCGGATGCGCGTCATCTGGATATGCGAGCGGACGCGCGCGACCAGCTCGCGCCCATTGAACGGCTTGACGAGGTAGTCGTCCGCGCCGGCCTCCAGCGCCTCGAGGCGTGCTTCTTCGCCCGCGCGCGCCGACAGCATGATCACGGACACCGTGTGAATCGACTCATCCGCGCGTATCGCTCGCAACAGCTCGAACCCGTTTGATCCCGGCATCATGACATCCATCAAGACCAGGTCAGGCGACGATTTGCGTATCGCCTCCAGGCCGCTTGCACCATCATGCGCGGAAGCCACCGCGCAGGTATCCGCCAGAAGGCGTTCAATGTAGCGGACGATATCTTCGTTGTCGTCGACCACCAGCACCCGTATGCGCTCCGCGAGCGACTTCTGCGCGGCGCGAACGACCAGCTCCGGAGAGCCTGCGACCCGTGATGTGCGACGCCTCATTTCCTCTAAAAACGCGTCGCGCGTTTTTCCGGAAACGCTTGCGGAATCGGTTTCGCCTTCATGGCCGCCAATGGCTGGGAGTCCGGTGCGCAACGGAATCCGCACGGTGAAAACCGATCCCGCGCCCAAAACGCTTTCCACCTCGATACGGCCGCCATGCAGCCGAACCAGCTCATGCACCAGGGCGAGCCCGATGCCGCTGCCCTCGTCCGAGCGGCCGACTGTCGACTGGCTTCGGAAAAAACGCTCGAAGACGCGGGGCAGATCGTCCGGCGCAATACCGGCGCCGGTATCCCGCACCGTCAGGCGGATCGCATCATGGTCGTTCTGAAGCGTCACCTCGATCGCTCCGGTGAGCGTAAATTTGAATGCATTCGAGACGAGGTTCAAGACGACCTTTTCCCACATCTCGCGATCGATCAGAATGTCCCGCTGCGGGACGGAGCACCGCACCGAGTAGCTGAGCCCCGCCCTTTCGACCGCGGACCTGAACAGGCTTGCGATCTCGCCGGTCAGCATGCCGATGTCGGTCGGCTCCAGCCGCAACAGCAGGCGCCCGGCCTCGATGCTGGCGAAATCCATGATGGAATTGACCAGCTTGTGCAGCCTGTGCGCGTTGCGGCGCGCCATGCCAAGACGCGCCCTGAGCGCCGGTGACAGCGTTGCGTCCTCGTGGTCGAGGATTTCCTCAAGAGGGCCGAGAATCAGCGTGACGGGCGTTCGAAGTTCATGGCTCGCGTTGGAAAAGAACTGGGACTTCGAACGGTCCAGTTCCGCCATCGCCGCCATCCTGCGGCGCTCCGCCTCAACGGCTTCGTTGTTCGCGACTGCCGTTGCGATGTGCCCGGCGACCAGACCGAAAAACACCTGGTACTCGTCGTCCAGCGCCTTGCGAGGATTGACGCCGACCACGAAAACGCCCCGCGGCGCCGGCTGCCCGGGCAGTCTGAACGGCAAGGCCAACGCCTGCCTCGGCTGCTCCGGCCACGCGCCGCACCGGTCTTCACCGCCAATGATCATTCCGGCATCGAACAACTGCGATTCGGAGGTTCGCGCCGCCCGCGCTATCGGATGCCTGCCGCGTGCCGGTACCGGCACCTGTCCCGCGGGTCTTTCCGGGTCGCCGCTGATCCCGGAGCAAAACACGGGGCTGATGAATTCACCGTCTGAATCGAATAAATACAACGCAGCGAACGGCATGTCATATCGGTTGCGCGACAGCGCCTCCACGATGGGATCGAATGCGTTTTCCTGCCCGCGCCCGCCAGCAATCCGGGTGGCAAGATCGCTCAGGGTACGCAACCGTCGTTCGTTGACGACCCGTTCCGTAGTCTCCAGCACGGCGACGAAGACGCCGCCGACGGCACCGCCTTCGATCTTGACCGGGCTATACGAAAACGTGAAGTAGCATTCCTCGACGAAGCCGCGCCTTTCGAGAAAAAGCAGGAGATCGTCATGCCTGGTTGCCACGCCGGTGGTCAATACGGCGGTCAGCATCGGACCGATGGTGGGCCACACTTCCGACCATACATCGGCGGCACGCCGCCCCAGCGCCGCCGGATGCTTGTCGCCGAAGATCGGAATGGCGGCGTCGTTATAAACGTAGACGAGCTCGGGCCCGCATAAGACCACCATCGGGAAATGCGAATTCAGGCAGATGCCTACTGCGGTGCGCAGGCTTTCCGGCCAAGTCTGAATTGCCCCGAGCGGTGTCCGACTCCAGTCCTTGTCGTGGACCGCGCGAATCATTTCGGCATCGCCGGTGAAGAACATGGCGACGCCCCCCGCACCGCCAGCGGAGTGCCCCGGCGGCGACAGATGATGATCGGATGGCGAAGCGCTGGCGCTCATTTCATTCACACACCATGCGCGAGGCCGGCGGCGATCAGGTTTTCGGTAAGGTTACCCCGCGCTGCCCCTGGTACTTGCCGCCGCGGTCCTTGTATGAAGTTTCGCACACTTCGTCGCTCTCGAAGAACAGCACCTGCGCGCAACCCTCGCCGGCATAGATCTTCGCCGGCAGCGGCGTGGTGTTGGAAAATTCCAGCGTCACGTAGCCTTCCCATTCCGGCTCGAACGGCGTCACGTTGACGATGATGCCGCAGCGCGCATAAGTCGATTTGCCGAGACAGATGGTCAGCACGCTGCGCGGAATGCGGAAGTACTCGACGGTGCGCGCCAGCGCAAAAGAGTTCGGCGGAATGATGCAGACCTCGCCCTTGAAATCGACGAAGGATTTCTCATCGAAATTCTTGGGATCGACGATGGTGCTGTTGATGTTGGTGAAGATCTTGAATTCGTCGGCGCAGCGGATGTCGTAACCGTACGACGAAGTGCCGTAGCTGACGATCTTGTGGCCATCGACGTGACGCACCTGACCAGCTTCGAAGGGTTCGATCATGACGTGTTCCTGCGCCATGCGCCGGATCCACTTGTCGGATTTGATGCTCATTGTTTTCGCGGAGGGTTGGTGTGGAATCTGGCCGCGCCGGCTGTCGTCCTGACGCAGATTTCCCGCGATTTTACGCGAAAACGCGCGCTCGATTGCCTTTCTGCGGACCGCGCATTGCGCTTCGCCGTCGCGGATCGCTCAATCCGGACGGTCTTGTCGAATTGGTTACAGCGCCCGCCGCGACGGCTCCGGTTGCATGCCGTGCAGCGCATGGAACGCCGACGCCTGGTATACATACTGCTGCTGCACGCATTCCGCATAGGCCTGCTTGAGCAGTGTCGGATCCTGCAGCAGCCTGTCCTTCCATTCGCCGAGCCGCACCTGGTGCCGGATCAGGTCGCGCAGGATGCCCGCATGCTCGGTCACGCCGACCGCGTTGCAGCCGATCAGAATATCCCGGCTGAATTCCAGCCGCAGGTATTTGAAGTTGCGTTCATCGGCCACTTCGACCCATTGCCCGCCATGTACACCCTGCCACTGGCCGAACGACGACGAGATCAGCCCCATCGTGTCGAGCACATCGATCTGCCGCACGCCGCGCTGGAACGCATGCTTGTCGCTCATGTTGAGCGCCGCGCAATACGCCTGGTCGGCGGCATTCGGCTGCACGCCAGAGATGATGCCGCGCCCGGTCGCGCTGTCGAAGATCTCGGCGCAATCGCCGGCCGCATACACGCCGGGTACGCTGGTCCGCATCGACGCATCCACCACCACTCCCTGCAGGCACTTGATGCCGCTGCCTTTAAGAAAGCCGATATTCGGCGTGCTGCCCGTGCAGTACACGATCAGCTCGGCCTGCAGCTGCGCGCCGTTCGACAGGCGCGCGATGCGTGGCGAACCGATGTTCTGCAGGCTGGCGCTGCCGATGCCAATCACGCGCGCCGACGTGATCACCTTGACGCCCTTGTGCTCGCACCAGCGCTGGATCATGTCGCCCGCACCCTTGCCCATCATGCCGGGCAGCATGCGGTCGCGCTTTTCGATCACCGCCAGGTTGACGCCGCGCGCGGCGAGCGCCTCCATCACGATGCAGCCGATAAAGCCGGCGCCAATCAGGATCGCGCGCGCGCCCGGTTGCGCAAGCTGCATGATGCGGCGCGCATCATCGAGCGTCCAGCAGGCGTGCACGCCGGGAAATTCGATGCCGGGAATGACCGGAACGCGCGGCGCCGCGCCGGTCGCGATCAGCAGCTTGTCGAAAGCGAGCACGCTGCCATCTTCCATCTTGACGGTGCGCGTGCGGCTGCTGACATGCACGGCGCGCCCCCGTTTCTGCTGGATTCGCAAATGGGAAAAATGCTCATCGTCGCGCCGCAGATGCGTGCCGGCCTCGCCGATCTCCCCCGCCAGTAGATGCGGAATCGCCATGCGCGAATACGGCGGCCCTGACTCGTCGCCGATCAGCACGATCTCGTCGGCGGGCGCGTGCTTGCGGAGGGTTTCGGCGGCGATCACGCCGGCCGGGCCGTTGCCAAGAATCACGTGCCGCATGTGCCTGCCTCATGCCCGCCATTCACGCCGGCGGCAGCGATGTTTTGCATTTCCTGCTCCTTGTGGATGAGGACTCACAAAAATCACTATATCAACCGGCCGGCGTTATCGATTGAACAATGTCAATCAGAGCATATGATGAGCAGCAAAGTCAGCGCTGCATCGATTCCCACACCTTTTGCAGCCGCTTGACCGACACCGGCATCGGCGTGCGCAATTCCTGCGCGAACAACGATACGCGCAACTCTTCCAGCAACCAGCGAAATTCCATCATCTTCGGGTCCGCGCTCTTCTGCCGGTCTTTCAGCGCACGCTGCCATGGCGCCGCAACCTGCGCCCATTCCGCCATCAGCCGCGCGTCGCGCGCCGGGTCGGCGCGCAGCTTTTCCAACCGCACATTGATCGCCTTCAGGTAACGCGGAAAATGAGACAACTGCACATAATCGTTGTCGGCGATGAAGCGCTTGCCGACCAGCACCTGCAGCTGCGCCTGCATGTCGGCCGCACTCTGCGCATGCGCCTTCGCGCCCTGGAGTTTCTTGGGCAGCGTGTAGTACTCGACCAGCACTTGCGATGCGAGACGCGCGATTTCATTTACCAGCAAGCCGAGGCGCGCCTTGCCCTCGTCCTTGCGCCGGCTGAATTCGTCTGCGTTTTTCGGCAACGGCTCCTGCATGCATGCGCGTTCGAGGCCGGCGTGAATGATCTGGTCGCGCAACTCCTCCTGCGAGCCGAGCGACATGAATTGCATGCCCATCTGCTGCAGGCCGGGGATGTTTTTTTCCAGGTATTTCAGCTGCTCCTTCAGCTGCAGCGCGAACAGCCTCCTTAGTCCTAGTCGATGCACGCGCGCGGCCTCCGCCGGATCGTCGAACACTTCGAGATCGCAATGCGTGGCCTTGTCGACCAGCGAAGGGAAGCCAATCATGGTCTGCTTGCCCTGCTGGATTTCGAGGAGTTCGGGCAGTTCGCCGAAGGACCAGGTGGTCAGATTCTGGTGCGGGCCCGCCTCCGTGCGCTTGTCAGCGGCCGCGGACGACACTGGGTTGCGGCTTTCGCCGGAATGACGGGCCTTCGTCTCTTCATCGTCGAATGATGCCGCCGTCTTCTCCGCCAGCTTCTGGAAACTCGCGCGCGCCTGCCCGCCGAATTCCGCCTGCAGGTTCGCGAGGTTGCGCCCCATCTCCAGCTGCCGTCCATGCTCGTCGACGATCTTGAAGTTCATGAAGTGATGCGCCGGCAAGGTCTCCAGCTTGAAGTCGGTGCTCTTGGTCGCGACGCCGGTCTGCTCGCGCACGTCGGCGATCACCGCGTCGAGCAGCTTGCCGCTGCCGAACTCTGCGCGTTCGCAGAAACCGGCTGCATAATCCGGCAGCGGCACGCAATGGCGGCGCAGCTTTTGCGGCAGCGATTTCAGCAGCAGATGCACCTTCTCCTTCAGCATGCCCGGCACCAGCCATTCGCAGCGGTCGGCCGATACCTGGTTCAACGCATACAGCGGCACGGTCAGAGTCACGCCGTCGCGCGCGCTGCCCGGCTCGAAATGATACGACAGCATCATCGCCACGCCTGCCACCGTCATCGTCTTCGGAAACAGGTCAGTGGTAACGCCCGCCGCCTCGTGCCGCATCAGGTCGTCACGGTTCAGATGCAGCAGCTTCGGATGCTTCGCGATCGCGCCCTTCAGCCATTTCTCGAATGCGATGCCGTTATGGATATCCTGCGGAACCAGCTTGTCGTAGAACGCCTCGATCAATTCTTCATCGACCAGCACGTCGAGCCGGCGCGACTTGTGTTCGAGGTTTTCGATCTCGCGCACCAGCTTCTGGTTGTGCACGAGGAAAGGCGCGCGCGTGTCGAGTTCGCCGCCGACCAGTGCGCTGCGAATGAAGATCTCGCGCGCCTCCTTCGGATTGATCAGCCCGTAATCGATGCGGCGCTGGCTGTACACCACGAGTCCATACAGCGTCGCGCGCTCGTACGCGGACACTTGCGCCGAGCGCTTTTCCCAGCGCGGATCGCCATAGGATTTCTTCAGCAGATGGCCGCCGACGCGCTCCAGCCATTCCGGCTGGATCTGCGCGATGCAGCGCGCATACAGCCGCGTGGTCTCGATCAGCTCCGCGCCCATGATCCAGCGGCCGGCCTTCTTCGCCAGGTGCGATCCCGGCCAGATGTAAAACTTGATGGCACGCGCGCCAAGATAATGCGATTCCTCGTCGGACTTGAAGCCGACGTTGCCGAGCAAACCGGTCAACAGCGCGGTATGCAATTGCTCGTAGGTCGCCGGCGTCTCGTTCAGTCGCCAGCCCTGTTCGCGCACCAGGGTCAGCAGCTGCGAATGCACGTCGCGCCACTCGCGCAGCCGCAATTGCGACAGGAAGCTGGCACGGCAGTTGTCCATCAGTTGCTTGTTCGATTTCTTGTGCTCAATCGCGTCTTCAAACCATTTCCAGATTTTCAGGTATGCGACGAACTCCGACTTGTCGTCGGCGAACTTCCGATGCGCATTATCGGCCGCATCCTGCGCTTCCAGCGGCCGCTCGCGCGGGTCCTGCACCGATAGCGCGGACGCGATGATCAGCACTTCGGTCAGGGCGGCACTGTCGCGCGCGGCGAGAATCATGCGGCCGACGCGCGGGTCGAGCGGCAGTTTCGCCAGTTGCCTGCCGAGCGGCGTCAGCTGGTTCGCATCGTCGACCGCGCCCAGTTCCTGCAGCAATTGATAGCCGTCGGCGATCGCGCGCCCCATCGGCGGCTCGATGAAGGGGAAGCTCTCGACGTCGGTCAGCCGCAGCGACTTCATGCGCAGGATGACCGCGGCGAGCGAAGAACGTAGGATTTCCGGGTCGGTGAATTTCGGCCGCTGCAGGTAATCCTGCTCGTCGTACAGGCGGATGCAGACGCCGGCGGCGACCCGTCCGCAGCGGCCGGCACGCTGATTCGCCGCCGATTGCGCAACCGCCTCGATCTGCAACTGCTCGACCTTGTTGCGATAGCTGTAGCGCTTGACCCGCGCCAGGCCGGCATCGACCACGTAGCGAATGCCGGGAACGGTCAGCGAGGTCTCGGCGACGTTGGTGGCGAGCACGATGCGGCGCGCATTCGAGATCTTGAACACGCGCTCCTGCTCCTGCACCGACAGGCGGGCGAACAGCGGCAGGATCTCGACGTGCGGCGGATGATGCTTGCGCAAGGCTTCGGCGGCATCGCGTATCTCGCGTTCGCCCGGCAGGAATACCAGTACGTCGCCGGAACCGATGCGCGCCAGTTCGTCGACCGCATCGACCACCGCATCCATCAGGTCGCGCTGCTCCTTCTGCGCGGACGGTTTTGCCTCGCTCTTGTCGGCCGGCTGTATCCGGTCGAAGTGCGTTACCGGCCGGTGCAGCCGGCCCGACACTTCGATCACCGGCGCCGGTCGGTCGGTCTTGCCGAAATGGCGCGCAAAACGATCGGCGTCGATGGTGGCCGAGGTGATGATGATTTTCAGGTCCGGGCGCTTCGGCAGCAGCTGCTTCAGGTAGCCGAGCAGGAAATCGATGTTCAGGCTGCGCTCGTGCGCCTCGTCGATGATGATGGTGTCATATTGCCTGAGCAGCGGATCGGTCTGCGTTTCGGCCAGCAGGATGCCGTCGGTCATCAGCTTGACCGACGCTCCCTTCGACAGAGTATCGGTGAAACGCACCTTGAAGCCGACATGCTCGCCCAGCGGTGATCCGAGTTCCTGCGCGATGCGCTTGGCGGTCGACGACGCCGCGATGCGGCGCGGCTGCGTATGGCCGATCAGGCCTTTCCGGCCGCGCCCGAGTTCGAGGCAGATCTTCGGCAGTTGCGTGGTCTTGCCCGAGCCGGTTTCGCCGCAGACGATGATGACCTGGTGCGCGCGCAGTGCGTCGGCGATCGCCCTGCGCTTGCCCGAGACCGGCAGCTCTTCCGGGAAAGTGATCGGCGGCAGCGGATTGCGGATGGCGGAGGTCTTCGCCGGCGGTGGCGTTTGTTGGGCTTGTTCTGGTGCAGACATATCGGGGCGAATTATACAGACGGCGCTCGTGGACCGATTCCGGAAGGGGGCGCTCTGTATATAATGCCGATCATGGAAAATCCAATTCAGTTCGTGCAGTGGCTGCGCTCGGTTGCGCCATACATTCACGCGTTTCGCGGCAAGACCTTCGTGGTGGCCTTCCCTGGCGAACTGGTGATCGCCGGCGCGCTGCCGGTGCTGGCGCAAGATTTGTCGCTGTTGCATGCGCTCGGCATCAAGGTGGTGATCGTGCACGGCTCGCGGCCGCAGGTCGAGGAGCAGTTGGCACTGCGCAAGCTGAAGGCGCGCTACCACAACGGCCTGCGCATCACCGACGCGGCGGCGATGGAATGCGTGAAGGAAGCAGCCGGCGAACTGCGTCTCGACATTGAGGCGGCGTTCAGCCAGGGCTTGCCGAATACGCCGATGGCGCATGCGGCGATCCGTATCATCTCCGGCAATTTCGTCACTGCACGGCCGATCGGCGTGATCGACGGCATCGATCTGGAATTCACCGGCGTCGCGCGCAAGATCGCCTATGAGACCATTCACCCGATCTTAAGTGCCGGCGGACTGGTGCTGCTATCGCCGCTGGGTTTTTCGCCGACCGGCGAGGCATTCAACCTCACGATGGAAGACGTAGCCGTGTCGGCGGCGACCGCGCTGCACGCCGACAAGCTGATTTTCATCACCGAAACCCCGCTGATGACCAGTGCGGAAGGCCGCGATGTGCACGAACTGACCGCCGCGCAGGCGGACACTCTGCTCAGGGGCGGCGCCTTGCCGCCGGACACCGCGTTCTATCTGCAAGCCTGCGTGAGAGCCTCGCGCAGCGGCGTGCCGCGCGCGCATATCGTGCCGTTCGAGATGGACGGTTCGGCACTGCTGGAAATCTTCACGCACGACGGCGTCGGCACCATGGTCAGCACCGAAAACCTGGAATCGCTGCGCGAAGCGACCATTGAAGACGTCGGCGGCATCCTCAAATTGATCGAACCGCTGGAAGCCGACGGCACGCTGGTCAAGCGCGGCCGCGAACTGATCGAGCGCGAAATCGATTATTTCTCGGTGATCGAGCACGACGGCGTGATTTTCGGCTGCGCGGCGCTGTATCCGTTCCCGGCGGAAAAGATGGCCGAAATGGCTTGCCTGACCGTCAACCCGGACGTGCAAAGCCAGGGCGACGGCGAGCGCATCCTCAAGCACATGGAAAACCGCGCGCGCGCCGCCGGCTTTGCCAAGATGTTCGTGCTGACGACGCGCACCGCGCACTGGTTCCTGAGGCGCGGCTTCGTGCACGCAACGGTCGACGACCTGCCGAAGGACCGCCAACACATGTATAACTGGCAACGCAAGTCGCTGGTATTGATCAAACAACTTTAAGTGAACAAGGAGTAGAACATGGCCCGCACGATCCACTGCGTCAAATTGAACAAGGAAGCCGAAGGACTGGATTTCCCGCCGTATCCCGGCGAACTCGGCAAGAGGATCTACGAAAACGTCTCGAAGGAAGCATGGGCCGGCTGGCTCAAGCATCAGACCATGCTGGTCAACGAAAACCGCCTGAACCTGGCGGATGCGCGCGCACGCAAATACCTGGCGACGCAGATGGAAAATCATTTCTTCGGCGCGGGTGCGGATGCCGCAGCCGGCTACGTGCCGCCGACGGAATAAATCCGTTTTCGGCGAATCAAAGAAGCCCGCTGATTTGCTTCAGCGGGCTTTTGTTTGCCTGCCGCAAACAGTCAAAACGTCAGTTTCTTCACACCTTCGGCCGTCCCCAGCAAGCCGACATCCGCGCCACGCCGCGCGAACAGGCCGACCGTCACCACGCCGACGATATTGTTGATGCGCGCTTCCAGTTCCACCGGCTTCTCGATCTTCAGCCCGAGCAGGTCGATGATCATGCAACCGTTGTCGGTGATCAGCGGCTTGCCGTCCTTCAGGCGCAGGCGCGGTTCGCCGCCGAGCGCCTTCAACTGGCGCGCCACGGCCGCCTGCGCCATCGGTATCACCTCGACCGGCAGCGGGAACGCGCCGAGCAGGTCGACCAGCTTGGAGCCGTCGGCGATGCAGATGAACTTGCTGGCCACCGAGGCCACGATCTTCTCGCGCGTCAGCGCCGCGCCGCCGCCCTTGATCATCGCGCCTTGCGCCGTGATTTCATCGGCGCCGTCAATGTAGACCGACATCGATTCGACCTCGTTCAGGTCCAGCACCGGGATGCCGTGCGACCGCAGGCGCGCCGCAGTGGCTTCCGACGACGCGACCGCAGCCTTGATGCGATCCTTGATCTTGCCGAGTTCGTCGATGAAAAAGTTGGCGGTGGAGCCGGTGCCGACACCGATAATTTCTCCGGCAGGGACATATTCGATGGCGGCGCGGGCAACGGCCTGTTTCAGTTCGTCTTGAGTCATGGTGCGGGGGAAGGCAAAAGAAAGCGCTTATTTTAAGCGCTGCGATGTTCACAAACAGACTTTTTATCGTGAATGGCGGTCGGCAAACATGGATCGAATGGTAGACTTGCTATACAGCATTATTCTGCTTTAATCAAATCAAAAGCGATGCAAAAATGACAATCGTACTTGTAGTGGATGACAGTAAGGTATCGCGTCTGCTGTCCCGTCAGTTCATTCTCCAGAAACACCCCGACTGGACCATCGCAGAAGCGGCGAGCGGCGAGGAAGCGATAGAAAAGCTGGACACCGTCACGCCCGACCTGGTGCTGCTCGACCTCAACATGCCCGGCATGGGCGGTCTCGCGGCCGTGGAAAAAATTCAGGCTAAATGCCGTTCGGCGCGCATCACGCTGCTGACTGCGAACGTGCAGGACGCCATCCGAGACAAGGCCAGCGCGATGGGAATCGGCTTCGCCGAAAAGCCGATCACCGAAGCCCGCATCGCTCAGATCATCGCCGCTTTCGAGAAACAGTAATGTTCCAGCTCACCGACCTTCAGCATGACGCGCTGGTTGAAATCTTCAACCTCGGCGTCGGTCAGGCCGCCGCCGCGATGAGCCGTATCGTGAACGAGGAAGTCACGATGTCGGTGCCGATGATTGCCTTCCAGAGCCGCGCCGAAGTCGCGCAGACGCTCGGCAGCGGCGAAGGCCGCCGCATCTGCGCAGTCGCGCAGCAATTCAAGGGCGCGTTCAATACCGAAGCCTTCCTGATGTTCCCGGAAGACAAAAGCCTGGAAATCGTGCGCTTGATGGTCGGCCAGAGCCTGTCGCTGGAGGAGCTCGGCGAGATGGAACAAGAGGCGATGAGCGAGATCGGCAACATCATCCTGAACGCCTGCATGGGTACGCTGGCGAATGCGTCCGGCCGCGAATTGCAGGGTTCGCTGCCGATGTATCACGTCGGCACCGGCGACGCCATTCTCTGCCACTCCGGCAGGGAATGGGACGGCGTGGTGCTGACGCTGAAGATCGACTTCAACATCGAACGTCACCATATCTACGGTTACGTCGCGTTCCTGCTCGACGTACCGGCTCTGCACGATCTGCAGCATTACATCGACGGCTACCTGGCGAAACTGTCCGGCTGATGATGTCGCCCCCGAAAGAAGCCACGCAGCTCAGATTGCTGGACGGCGTGCTGAAGGCGGTACGAACCGGCATCATCGTCTTCGATACTGAGCAGCGAGTGGTGCTGTGGAACCAGTGGATGGAACAGTATTCCCGCCTTGGCGCGGACGCGATGCTGGGCAAGACTTTCACCGAGGTTTTTCCGGACATGGCCGACGGCCGCACGCATGTCGCCATCCGGGCTGCATTGCAAAACAATTTCGCTTCCCTGTTGTCGCAAACGCTGAACAAGGCGCCGTTCCCGCTCCATGCGAATCCGGTCGACGCCGCCGCCGGGGTACGCATGCAACAGGCGGTGCACGTGATGCCGCTGGAGATCGCCTCCTTGCCGCGTCACTGCCTGGTGCAGATCACCGACGTCAGCATGGCGGTGTCGCGTGAGCGCAAGCTGCGCGAAATGGCGGTCGAGCTGGAGTCTCAGACGATGGTCGACGGCCTGACTGGCATCGCCAACCGGCGTCGCTTCGACCTGCATCTGGACGACGAATTCCGGCGCGCCAAGCGCAACGCCTCGCCGATCTCGCTGATCATGATCGACGTCGATTACTTCAAGAATTACAACGACAACTACGGCCACCAGCACGGTGACGAATGCCTGGTGCGGATCGCCAGTACGCTAGGCCGCGTGCTGAATCGCTCACGCGACCTGGTTGCGCGCTACGGCGGCGAGGAATTCACCGTGATCCTGCCGGACACCAATGAGGACGGCGCGCTGCAGGTAGCCGAAACGATGCGGGCGGAAGTGGAAGCGCTGATGATCGAACACGCGTATTCGGGCGTCGGCAAATACGTCACCATCAGCCTCGGCGTCAGCACGCTGACTCCCGAACACGCGACCAAGACCGGTACGCCGATCCATACCGCCGATCGCGCGCTATACCAGGCCAAGCGCTCGGGACGCAATTGCGTGGTCGTCCACGCGGACCACGACAAAAGAAAATAGCAGGCGCCGACGCCGACAGCCGCGGGTCAGACGCTGCGCAGACTGCTTGCAGCCAGCGCCAGTGCCGTGATCCGCTGCCAGTCGCCGGCCTGCAAGGCGTCCTTCGGCGTCAGCCAGGAACCGCCGACGCAAGCGACATTCCTGCATGCGAGGAACTGCGCGGCGGTTTCCTGCGAAATGCCGCCGGTCGGGCAGAAGCTCACGTCCGGCAGCGGTCCGGCGATCGCATTCAGCATCCCTACTCCGCCTGCCGGCACCGCCGGGAACAGCTTGAGCTGACGAAAGCCGGCTTCGCGCGCGGCCATCACCTCCGACGGCGACATCACGCCGGGCAGCAGCGGCAAGCCGCTCGCCCTGGCCGCATCGATCAAGCTCGGCGTCAAGCCGGGCGACACGCCGAATACTGCGCCGGCATCGCGCGCGGCGGCGAATTCGTCCGGCTGCGTCAGCGTGCCGACGCCGACGATGGCATCCGGCACCTGTTCCGCGATCGCGCGGATCGCGGGCAGTCCGTGCACCGTGCGCAAGGTCACTTCCAGCACCCGGATGCCGCCGGCCACCAGCGCCCTGGCGAGCGGAACGGCATGTTCGATATGGTCGATCGCAATCACCGGAATTACCGGCGACGCGCGCATGATTTCAAGCAGGTTCATGATGGGTTATCGGCGTGGGATCAAAAAATCTTCGTCGGAAAAGGATTGGTCTTCAGGTACGGCAAGCGAATTGTCCTGCTCTTGCGGCATGTGCAGCGGCGGCGGCAGGCCGAAGGTGGCCGCGCCCTCTTCCGCCGCACTGACCGCCGAGCGGAACATTGCGAACAGTTCGCGCCCCATGCCGACATGGCTGGCCGACAGATCGGCCGTCGCGATCGCGCGCGCATCCCATTCGGCCTGCGGCACCAGCGCTTGCAAGGTACCGGTACCGGCATCAAGGCGGATCAAGTCGCCGTTGCGCACACGGCCGAGCGGCCCGCCGGCCAGCACTTCCGGCGATACGTGAATCGCCGCCGGCACCTTGCCCGACGCGCCGGACATGCGGCCGTCGGTCACCAGCGCGACATGGCGTCCCGCATCCTGAAGGCTGCCCAGTGCCGGCGTCAGTGCATGCAGTTCCGGCATGCCGTTGGCGCGTGGCCCCTGGTGCCGCACCACGGCGACGAAGTCGCGGTCGAGCTTGCCGGCCTTGTAATCCAGCATGAAAGCTTCTTGCGAATCGAACAGCAGCGCCGGCGCCTCGACCACGCGATGCTGCGGCTTGACCGCCGACACCTTGATCACCGCGCGGCCGAGATTGCCCGACAGCAGGCGCAGGCCGCCGTCGGCGGAAAACGGCGCGCCGGCCGCGCGCAACACCTGCGGATCGCCGCTGCTCGGCGGCGCCTCCTGCCACACCAGCGCCTGCCCCTGCAGCAGCGGCTCGCGGCAATGCGCGCGCAAGCCTTGCCCGAGCACGGTGGTGACGTCCTCATGCAGCAAACCGGCATCGAGCAGTTCGCGGATCACGAAGCCGGTACCGCCGGCCGCATGAAAATGGTTGACGTCGGCATCGCCGTTCGGATAGATACGGGTAAGCAACGGCACCGCCGCCGACAAGGCATCGAAATCGTTCCAGTCGATCACGATGCCGGCCGCCTTGGCGATCGCCACCAGGTGCAGCGTGTGGTTGGTCGAGCCGCCGGTGGCGAGCAAGGCGACGATCGCATTGACGATCGCTTTCTCATCGACCACGCGGCCGACCGGGATATAGTTGCCGCGCTGCTCGCTGATCTCGACCGCGCGGCGCGCCGCCGCCGCGGTCAGCGCATCGCGCAGTTCGGTGTTGGGCGGGACGAACGCGGCGCCCGGCAGGTGCAGGCCCATCACTTCCATCAACATCTGGTTGCTATTGGCCGTGCCATAAAAAGTACAGGTGCCGGCGCCGTGATACGACTGCGCTTCCGACTCCAGCAATTCTTCGCGGCCTATCTTGCCCTGCGCGTACAGTTGCCGGATCTTCGCCTTGTCGGAATTCGACAGGCCGGTGGTCATCGGCCCGCCGGGAATGAACACCGCCGGCAGGTGGCCGAAATGCAAGGCGCCGATCAGCAGGCCCGGCACGATCTTGTCGCAGATGCCGAGATAGACCGCGGCGTCGAACATGTTGTGCGACAGCGCGATCGCCGTCGCCATTGCGATCGTGTCGCGCGAGAACAGCGACAACTCCATGCCCGGCTGTCCCTGCGTCACGCCGTCGCACATTGCCGGCGTGCCGCCCGCGAATTGCGCGACGCCGCCGACGGTGCGCACCGCGTCCTTGATGATGCGGGGAAAACGCTCGAACGGCTGATGCGCGGACAGCATGTCGTTATATGCGGACACGATCGCCACCGACGGCTCCTTCTGCTGTTTGAGCAGCAGCTTGTCGCTAGCGGGAAAAGCGGCAAAGCCGTGCGCAAGATTGGTACATGCGAGCGCGCCGCGCTGCACACCCTTGACACGCGCCGCTTCAAGTCGCGCCAGGTAGGTGGCGCGATGCGGCTTGCTGCGCTCAAGGATGCGCGCGGTGACGGCATTCAGGACTGGATGAACGGACATGATCGGATTTCCATGAATTTTTTGAAATTTTACTACATAACTTCCTTGCCCACCTCCCCCTCGAACCGCATAACCTCCCCTTCGGCCGAAGTGAAGAAAGAGCACATTGGAAGAATAGTTTACTGAGAAAACTCAAAGAAGCTGGAAAAGGATCCCGCTACTCTGTAGTGAATTTACTAAAAAATATTGTATAGTTGAATACGTTGACTGTCTTCGGAAACGCCATGCACCGGACCGCCCTCACCGAAACGCCTTCCTTTCAAGCACTTGCCGAACATTACGCCGAAGCCTGCAAATGGCAGATGCGCGCCCTGTTTACCGAACAGCCCGGCCGCTTCGACCGTTTCTCGCTGGAAGCCGCCGGCCTGTTTCTCGACTACTCGAAGAACCGGATCAACGATACGACGCTACAACTGCTGCTGCAACTGGCGCGTGAACGCGAAGTCGAGCGGCGGCGCGATGCGATGTTCGCCGGTGAAAAGATCAACACCACCGAGCGGCGCGCGGTCCTGCACACGGCCTTGCGCGCACCGCGCAGCAGCCAGCTGATCGTTGATGGACAAAATGTGATGCAAGAGGTTCATGCGGTGCTCGACCATATCGGCGCCTTCAGCGAGCGCGTGCGCTCCGGCAACTGGCTGGGCCGCAGCGGTCGCCCGATCACCGACATCGTCAACATCGGCATCGGCGGCTCCGACCTCGGCCCTGAAATGACATGCCGCGCGTTGCGCCCCTTCCTGCACCCGCGCCTGACGCTGCACTTCATCGCCAATGTCGATGCGCATGCGTTGGACGCGGTGCTGTGCAAGGTCGATCCGGAAACCACGCTGTTCATCGTAGCCTCCAAGACCTTCACCACCCGCGAAACCATGCTGAATGCGCAGTCGGCGCGCGCGTGGTTCCTGCGCAGCGGCAGCGAGCGGGATCTGGCAAAACATTTTGTCGCGGTATCGACCAATACGCAGGCGGTGCGCGCATTCGGCATCGATCCGGAAAACATGTTCCCGTTCTGGGACTGGGTCGGCGGACGCTACTCGATCTGGTCGGCGATCGGCTTGCCGCTGGTGCTGGCGATCGGCTTCGACCACTTCACCGAGTTTCTCGCCGGCGCGCATGCGATGGACGAGCATTTCCGCACCGCACCGCTGGAACGCAACATGCCGGTACTGCTAGGCATGCTCGGCATCTGGTACCGCAATTTCTTCGGCAGCGCATCGCTGTCGATCGCGCCCTACCACCAGGACCTCAGCCAGTTCCCCGCCTATCTGCAGCAACTGGAAATGGAGAGCAACGGCAAGCGCATCGCCAGCGACGGCAGTCCGCTCCAGTTCCATACCTGTCCTATCGTCTGGGGCGACGTCGGCACCAACGGGCAGCATGCGTATTTCCAGCTGCTGCACCTGGGCACCGATCCGGTTCCGGTCGATTTCATCGCGGCGCTCAAGCCGGCGCACCCGATCGCCGGCCACCATCCGGTGCTGCTGGCCAATTGCTTTGCGCAGGCGGAAGCCTTCATGCGCGGCAAGAACGCCGACGAAGTGCATGCCGAGCTGCGCGCGCAGCAACTGCCTGACGAGGAAATCGATGCGCTGCTGCCGCACAAGATTTTCCCCGGCAATCGCCCGAGCAACACCATCCTGATGGATGCGCTGACGCCGGCGACACTGGGCGCGCTGATCGCGCTGTATGAGCACAAGGTATTTGTGCAAGGCACGGTCTGGGGTATCAACAGCTTCGACCAATGGGGCGTCGAACTGGGCAAGATGCTGGCGAAAAACATCGAACCCGAATTGACCGGCACTCCGTGCCCCAACGCGCACGACAGCTCGACCAATGGATTGATTGCACGCGCGAACGCCGCGCTGTCGCAATAGATCGCGGCGGGTCTGACCGCATCGACAATTCGCGCATCCATACTACAATTCAGAGCGCGTCGGCGTTTCGGCTTTCGTCCCGGCTTTTGCCTTACCTAACGTAATCCCCTTCGCACATCATGGCACTTACCGATTTTGACCTTGTCCTGTTCGGCGGCGGCGGCGACCTCGCAATGCGCAAGCTGCTGCCGGCACTGTACAACCGCGATCGCGCCAATGACCTGCCCTCCACCGCCCGCATCGTCTGCGTCGGACGCCATCCATGGAGCCGCGAAGAATTCCTCGACGCGATGGAGCAGAACGCCAGGCCGAACCTCGCATCGGACAATTTCAATGCCACCGCATGGGATGCGTTCCGCGCGCGCATCGATTATGTAGCGCTGGAAGCAACCGAAAGCAGTGCCTACCAGGCGCTGGTCGATGCGATGCGCAAGGACACCGCGGACATGCCGGTGACGCGCGTGTTCTATCTCGCGACGCCGCCCAGCCTGTTCGCGAATATCTGCCACAACCTCGCGCAATGCGGGCTGGCCACGCCCGATTCGCGCGTGGTGCTGGAAAAGCCGCTCGGCCGCGACCTCGCCAGCGCCAAGCGGATCAACCTCGAAGTGGGGCGCGTGTTTTCCGAATCGCAGATCTTCCGCATCGACCATTACCTTGGCAAGGAAACAGTGCAGAACCTGCTCGCGCTGCGCTTCGGCAACGTGCTGTTCGAACCGCTGTGGCGGCGCGAATGGATCTCCGACGTGCAGATCACCATCGCCGAGGAAATCGGCGTCGGCAACCGTCTCGATTACTACGAAACCGCTGGCGCCTTGCGCGACATGCTGCAGAACCACCTGCTGCAGCTATTGTGCATCGTCGCGATGGAGCCGCCGGTATCGGCCACGCCGAACGCGGTGCGCGATGAAAAGCTGAAGGTGCTGCGCTCGCTCAAGCACTTCACGCCGCATACGCTGGCGCATAACGTGATCCGCGGCCAGTACCGCTCCGGCCATGTCAACGGCGTCGCGGTGCCCGGCTATCGCAAGGAGCCGAACGCCGATCCGGCTTCGCGCACCGAAACCTTCGTCGCGGTGAAAGCGGAGATCGAGACCTGGCGCTGGGCCGGCGTGCCGTTCTACCTGCGCACCGGCAAACGGATGGCCGACCAGCTGGCCGAAATCGTGGTGCGCTTCAAGACCATTCCGCATTCGATCTTCGCGCAACCCAACAGTAGCTTTCAGCCGAACAGCCTGATCATTCGCCTGCAACCGGACGAAGGCCTGCAGCTCAACCTGATGGCGAAGACGCCGGGCGACGGCATGCGCCTGCGGCCGGTGGAGCTCGAACTCGATTTCCGCGAAACCTTCAAGATGCCGCGCATGGATGCATACGAGCGCCTGCTGCTTGACGTGCTGCGCGGCCAGCTCACACTGTTCATGCGCAGCGACGAACTGGAAGCGGCATGGGAATGGGTGGAGCCGATCATGAATTATTGGGAACAGGAAGGCGGCGAGCCGGTCCCGTATACCGCCGGCACCTGGGGCCCGGCCGCCGCCAGCGCGCTGATCGGCCGCGACGGCTTGCAGTGGCGCGAAGAAGCGCTGCCCGAGCTGTAAACGATGCTGCTCGATTCGATCAAGACACAGCTCGACACTTTATCCAAGTCGGAGAAGAAGGTCGCGCTCGCGGTGCTCAAGAATCCTGATCACGCGGTATCCGGCAACATCACCGCGCTCGCAAAGACCGCGCAAGTGTCGGAGCCGACCGTGGTGCGCTTCTGCCGCACGCTCGGCTACGACGGCTGGCACGAATTCAAGCTCAAGCTCGCGCAGACACTCGCATTGGCGTTGCCGCAGGCGGATGAATCGCCGCTGCAGGACGATCTCGCCGCCGATCTCGTGAACAAGATCTGCAGTCGCTCGATCAATGCGCTGCTCGACCTGCGCAACAACCTGCAGCCGGCCGCGATCGAAAGAGCGCTCGATGTCCTGGCGCGCTCCAACAAGATCGAAATCTGGGGCCAGGGCACGTCCGGCATCATCGCAGCCGATGCGCAACACAAGTTCTTTCGCTCCGGCGTGCCGACCGTCGCCTACGCAGATCCGCATATCCACGCGGTATCCGCCGCACTGCTGAAGAAAGGCGACACCGTGGTCGCGATTTCGCAGCGCGGCAACAGCACCGCGCTGCTGCATAGCGTGCAACTGGCGCGCAAGGTTGGTGCCGACGTGATCGCGCTGACTCCAAGCGGCACGCCGCTGTCGGATCTGGCGACTGCGCTGGTACCGATCGACCTCAGCTTCAACATCGACCCGTACACGCCGATCTCGGGCCGCCTCGCGCACCTGGTGGTGATCGACATTCTCGCGGTCGGACTGGCGCTCAGGGGCGGGCCGGAATTCCGCAAGAAGATGCAAAACGCGCAAAAAGCGTTGCAGAAACTCGACATGCAATTCGATTCTTTCCTGCGTCATCCGCCCAAGTCATGATCCATGTCGAGGCCCCGCCCGTGATGCGGTTATCATTGAGGCCTACCCCATTTTTCTTGCCGTCCGTCCATGAACCAGCTCGATCAACTGAAGCAGTACACCACCATCGTCGCCGATACCGGCGACTTCCAGACAATGAAGGCGTTTGCGCCGCGCGATGCCACCACCAATCCGTCGCTGATCCTGAAGGCAGTGCAAAAGGATGAATACAAGCCGCTGCTGGAAAAAGCAGTGCGCGATCACGTGCGCAAACCTATCGTCGAGATCATTGACAACCTGCTGGTCGCATTCGGCCTCGAAATCCTGAAAATCATTCCCGGCCGTGTATCGACCGAAACCGATGCGCGCCTGTCATTCGACACGCAAGACACCATCGCCAAGGGCCGCGCGCTGATCGCGCTGTACGAAGCGGCCGGCATTCCGCGCGAACGCATCCTGATCAAGATTGCGTCGACCTGGGAAGGCATCCGCGCCGCCGAGGTGCTGGAGCAGGAAGGCATTCGCTGCAACATGACGCTGCTGTTCACGCTGTCGCAGGCGATCGCCTGCGCCGATGCGCAGGTGCAGCTGATTTCACCGTTCGTCGGCCGCATTTACGACTGGCACAAGAAGTCGACCGGCCACGAATACGCCGGCGCCGACGATCCGGGCGTGCAGTCGGTCAAGCTCATCTACAACTACTATCGCAAGTTCGGCTACCGGACCGAAGTCATGGGCGCGAGCTTTCGCAACATCTCGCAGCTCACCGAACTGGCCGGCTGCGACCTGCTGACCATCAGCCCGGCACTCTTGCAGAAACTGGCGGCCAGCGACGCTGCCGTCGCCCGCAAGCTGAGCCCAGAACAAGCGCAGGCAGCCGATCTGAAGAAGCTGACGCTGGATGAAAAGAGCTTTCGCTACCAGCTCAACGACGATGCGATGGGTACCGAGAAACTCGCGGAGGGCATCCGCCTGTTCTGCGCGGATGCGGTGAAACTGGAAAAGATGGTGGAAGCACTGCGCTGACGCTCCGCCACCCGCGGCGGCGTTTCGCCTATTTTTTTTCGTTCTTCCTGGCTGCTGCATCGAGTTCGCGCAAATAGGTGAGCTTCTCGCCGATCTTGCCTTCCAGCCCGCGCGGCGCCGGTTGATACCAGCCGGGCTCGCGCATCCCTTCCGGCAGATAAGTCTCCCCGGCCGCGTAGGCATTCGGCTCGTCGTGCGCATACCGGTACAGCTTGCCGTAGCCGAGTTCCTTCATCAGCTTGGTCGGCGCATTGCGCAGATGCTCGGGTACCGGCCGCGACTTGTCCTTGGCGACGAACGCGCGCGCCGCGTTATAGGCGCTGTACACCGCATTCGACTTGGCGGCGCACGCCAGATACACCACCGCCTCCGCCAGCGCCAGCTCACCCTCCGGAGATCCGAGCCGCTCATACACTTCGGCCGCGTCCAGCGACAGGCGCAATGCGCGCGGATCGGCCAGGCCGATATCCTCGGTCGCCATGCGAATGATGCGGCGTGCCAGGTAACGCGGATCGGCGCCACCGTCCAGCATGCGCACGAACCAGTACAGCGACGCGTCCGGATTGGAACCGCGCACCGACTTGTGCAAGGCCGAGATCTGGTCGTAGAACGCGTCGCCGCCCTTGTCGAAGCGGCGCAGGTTTTCCGCCAGCGCGGTCGCCAGCAGTGCTTCATCGACTTCCTGCTGTTCATTGGCGGCAGCGGCGCGCGCGACGATCTCCAGGTTGTTCAACAGCTTGCGGCCGTCGCCGTCGGCGCTGGCGACCAGCGTCGATTTCGCTTCCGCGCTGAAATCCAGGCCGTCCAGTTCCTGGATGCAGGCGCGGTCGATCAGCAGATCCAGGTCTTCGTCCGACAGCGACTTCAGCACATACACCGCCGCCCGCGACAGCAGCGCGCCGTTGACTTCGAACGAGGGATTCTCGGTGGTGGCGCCGATGAAGGTGAACAGCCCGCTTTCGACATGCGGCAGGAAGGCGTCCTGCTGGCTCTTGTTGAAACGATGCACTTCATCGACGAACAGGATGGTGCGGCGGCCGGAATTGGCGCGCACCACCTGCGCGCGCTCGACCGCCTCGCGGATATCCTTGACGCCGGACAGCACCGCCGACAGCGCGATGAACTCGGCATGGAAGCTGTCCGCCATCAGCCGCGCCAGCGTGGTCTTGCCGACGCCGGGCGGCCCCCACAGGATCATCGAGTGCGGCTCGCCGGATTCGAATGCGACGCGCAAAGGCTTGCCGGAGCCAAGCAGATGCTGCTGGCCGATCACGTCGTCCAGTGTTTGCGGACGGAGCCTTTCGGCAAGGGGGATAGCAGCCACTACTGCTGAAACACGTCGGCGCCCTTCGGCACCACGAAGCGGAAGCGGTCGGCGGCGATCGCCGGATTCTTTTCAAACTTGCCGAACGTCAGCAGCGACACCTGGCCGAATGAATCGCGCAATTCCATCGCCAGCGGTACGCCATCCTTCAAGCCGATACCGATGCGGTCGAAGGTTGTGTCCTTGGCCTTCGGCGTCGCCTCCAGCCATTCGAGGCCTTCCTTGGTACCGGCGTCCTTCAGCGTGAAATTCTTTTCCAGGTCGTTGCTGCCGAACAGGATCGCCGCCGGCGACGAGCCGAGCGCATTGCCTAGCCGCCTGACCGTGACCTGGTTCAGATCCTTGTCGTAGATATACAGCTTTTCACCGTCGGCCTGCAGCAGCTGCTCATACGGTTTCTGATAAGTCCAGATGAACTTGCCCGGACGCGCGAAGATGAAAGTGCCGGTCGACGGATTGGACACCTTGGGGCTGCCGTCCATCATCTTGACCTGGCGCTGCGTGAATTCACCTTTGGCCGCTTTGGTGCTGCCGACGAAGGACTTGAACTGGTCGAGCGCGGATGCACCGGCGAGCCCGGGCAAGGCCAATGCGCAGACCGCCAGCAAGCGGGCAGCGCGGCGAATCACATGAAGTGATGAAGGTCCTGTTTGATTCAAAGCTTTTCCTATTCCTGAGTATTTCCGGCCGGGACAAGAATCTCGCGATTGCCGTTGGATTGCATCGCAGAAACCAGTCCGCTCTGTTCCATCTGCTCCAGCAGACGGGCCGCGCGATTGTAGCCGATGCGCAGATGGCGCTGCACCAGCGAAATGGATGCACGGCGGTTCTTCAATACCACCGCCACCGCCTGATCGTACAGCTGGTCCGACTCGCCGTTGCCGCCGCCTTCGCCGCCGAACGCGGCGTCCGCGCCCTCTTCGGCCACGCCACCTTCTAGGATTCCCTCGATGTAATTCGGTTCCCCTTGCGCCTTCAGGTGCTGCACCACCCGATGCACTTCATCGTCGGACACGAAAGCGCCGTGCACGCGCACCGGCAGGCCGGTCCCCGGCGGCATGTACAGCATGTCGCCCATGCCGAGCAGCGCCTCCGCACCCATCTGGTCGAGAATCGTGCGCGAATCGATCTTGCTACTGACCTGGAACGCGATGCGGGTCGGGATGTTGGCCTTGATCAGGCCGGTGATGACGTCGACCGATGGCCGCTGCGTCGCCAGGATCAAGTGAATGCCGGCGGCGCGCGCCTTCTGCGCGATGCGCGCGATCAGTTCCTCGACCTTCTTGCCGACCACCATCATCAGGTCGGCCAGCTCGTCGATGATGATCACGATGGTCGGCAGCTTCTCCAGCGGTTCCGGCGCATCCGGCGTCAGGCTGAATGGGTTGGGAATTTTCTCTTCCCTCTTGTCGGCGTCGGCGATCTTCTGGTTGTAGCCGGCCAGATTGCGCACGCCGAGCTTGGACATCAGCTTGTAGCGGCGCTCCATCTCGGCCACCGCCCAGTTCAGCGCATGGCCGGCCTGGCGCATGTCGGTGACCACCGGCGCCAGCAGGTGCGGGATACCTTCGTAAACCGACATTTCCAGCATCTTCGGATCGATCAGGATCATCCGCACATTGTTCGGGTCGGACTTGTACAGCAGCGACAGGATGGTTGCATTGATGCCGACCGATTTGCCGGAACCGGTGGTACCGGCCACCAGCAGGTGCGGCATCTTCGCCAGGTCGGCGACGATCGGGTTGCCGGCGATGTCCTTGCCAAGCGCCACCGTCAGACTGGAATGGCTGTCGTTGTACACCTTGGAGCCGAGGATCTCGGTCAAGCGCACGATCTGCCGTTTCGGATTCGGCAGCTCCAGTCCCATGTAGTTCTTGCCGGGAATGGTCTCGACCACGCGGATCGAGGTCAGCGACAGCGAACGTGCCAGATCGCGCGCCAGGTTGACGATCTGGCTGCCCTTGACGCCGGTAGCCGGCTCGATCTCGTAGCGGGTGATCACCGGGCCCGGATAGGCGGCCACCACCTTCGCATCGACGCCGAAATCCGACAGTTTCTTCTCGATCAGGCGGCTGGTGAATTCCAGCGTCTCGATGCTGACGGTTTCCTGCGCCGGCGGCGGCTCGTCCAGCAGCGACAACGGCGGCAGGTTGGTATCTGGCAGATCGGCGAACAGCGACACCTGCTTTTCCTTTTCGACGCGTTCCGATTTCGGCACCGCGATTATCTGCGGCTCGATGCGGATCGGCGCCGCTTCGACGATCTTCGCGCGCTCCTGCACCACCGTTTCCTCGCGCTTGACCGCGGCGACCTGCCCGAGCTTGCGGTCCTCGCGCGCCGCGTACAGGCTACGAATACCCTTGACGCCATCCTCGATCGCGCCGCCGATGCGCTCGGCCACCGCCAACCAGGACACATGGAAAAACAGGCTGAAGCCGACGCCGAACAGCAGCAGCAGGAACAGCGTGGCGCCGGTGAAGCCGAACGCCTTTTGTGCGGCGCCACCGATCAGTTCGCCCAGCACGCCACCCGGCGCACGCGGCAGCTGCGCCTTGAGCGTATACATGCGCAGGTATTCGATCGCCACGCTGCCGATCAGCATCAGCACGAAGCCGATCGAGCGTATCCACACTTCATGATGATGTTCCGGTTCCGGTTCCTTTTGCAGCAGGAAGCGCTGCGACAGGCGGCGATAGCCGGTCCATACCGAACGCAGTAGGAATACGCAGCACCACCAGGCGGACAAACCGAAGATGAACAGCATCAGATCGGCCAGCCAGGCCCCGATGCGGCCGCCCCAATTGTGCAGGTGCGGCACCACGCTCGCCTGCGACCAGCCGGGATCGGTCTTCGAATAGGTCAGAAAGATAAGGACCAGGTAAACGGCGACGGCGGTCAGCACGAACCAGCGCGCTTCCGACAGCAGCCGCACCAGCCGGTTCGGCAAGGGCGGCGCCTCCGGCGGATTGGTATTGCGGGTATAGGCTTGGGTTGTTCGGGTCATAACTGTAGAGAAATTCGCGGACGAGGCCGCCGGCGGCGAATTCGGCGGGCTTTGGGCCGACGCTCGGCCTCGCGAGGCATGTTCGTCTATAATCTTAACCAGTTTTTCAGGTGCAATACCGGTACGCCATTGAAATTTTGCCTTTTGGCGACATATGCATCGTACGCTGCCGATTATTGTTGGCAGCGTACGCCCTCGTCGACGAATTTCCTTTACTTCCCCATCTATTGTTATGGCAACCAGCAAACACGCACATGTACTGATTATCGGTTCCGGTCCGGCCGGCTACAGCGCGGCGGTTTATGCCGCGCGCGCCAACCTGAACCCCGTCCTGATCACCGGTGTCGAGCAAGGCGGTCAGCTGATGACCACGACCGACGTCGAAAACTGGCCCGGCGACCCGCTGGGCGTGCAAGGCCCTGAACTGATGCAGCGTCTGCTGCAGCATGCGGAACGCTTCAATACCGAGATCATTTTCGACCACATTCACACCGCGAAACTGACCGAAAAGCCGATGCGCTTGGTCGGCGATTCCGGCGAATATACTTGCGACGCGCTGATCATCGCCACCGGTGCTTCCGCGCAGTATCTCGGCCTGCCATCGGAAGAAGCATTCATGGGCAAGGGTGTGTCCGCCTGCGCCACCTGCGACGGCTTCTTCTACAAGGGACAGGAGGTGGCGGTGGTCGGCGGCGGCAATACCGCGGTCGAGGAAGCACTGTATCTGTCGAACATCGCCACCAAAGTGACACTGATCCATCGCCGCAACAAGTTCCGCGCCGAGCCGATCCTGGTCGACCGCCTGATGGCCAGGGTCGCCGAGGGCAGGATCGACGTCAAGTATGACCATACGTTGGACGAGATCATCGGCGACGATAGCGGCGTCACCGGCATCAACATCAAGTCGACCAAGGACGGCAGCATCAGCAAGATCGACGTGCACGGCGTGTTCGTCGCGATCGGCCACAAACCCAACACCGGCATCTTCGAAGGCCAGCTCGACATGCACAACGGCTACATCGAGACCCGGACCGGGCTGGAAGGCATGGCGACCGCGACCAACCTACCGGGCGTGTTCGCCGCCGGCGACGTGCAGGACCATGTATATCGTCAGGCGGTCACCAGCGCCGGCACCGGCTGCATGGCGGCGCTCGACGCCCAGCGTTATCTGGAAAGCCTTGAAGACTGATCCGGAATTCGCGGCCCGAATGACATCGGCTGCGATACGAAGCAACCCGTTTGCGTCGCGCCCTCCCTGGGCGGATGCAAACGGACAGGGAATACATCCATCATGCCTGGCTCCATCAAGGACTTCGCCGCACTGAAAGCACTGCGCGCGAACATCAAGGCGCAAGACGAGGCGCGCAAGGCGGCCGAAGCGGAACGTGTGCGCCGCGAAAAGGAAAGCCGACGAGATGCCGAACTGTTCCGGCATGCGATCGGCGACGTCGCCCCGCTGCCGCCGGCGAACAAGGCCGAGCCAGCCACCCCGCGTCCGTTGCCTATCCCACGCCAGCACCTGGCCGACGAGCAGGCTGCGCTGGCGGAATCACTGTCGGACGAATTCAACGTCGATACGCTGCTCGATACCGACGAAGAGCTCAGCTACGCGCGCGGCAACATCGGCCGCGATACGCTGCGCAAGCTGCGCCGCGGCCACTGGGTCATCCAGGGTCAGCTCGACCTGCACGGCATGCGGCGCGACGAGGCACGCGAAGCGCTCGCCGAATTCCTGCGCAATGCGGTCAAGCGCGGCTGGCGCTGCGTACGCGTGATTCACGGCAAGGGGCTGGGCTCGGTCAACAAGGAGCCTGTATTGAAGAGCAAGGTGCGCAGCTGGCTGGTGCAGAAGGAGGAAATAATCGCCTTCTGCCAGGCGCGGGCGGCGGACGGCGGGTCGGGCGCGCTTGTGGTTTTGCTGAAGGCTTAGCCGCAGCGCCAGCCTCCGCGCGCCGGCATGATGCCGTATCATGCCGGAATCGGCCACTTCTGTTCACTCGGCATGTCCCTGATCAAGATCCTCGAAATCCTCGCCATCCTGGTCGGTGCATTTTCCGGTTTCATCGAGGCGCGCAGCAAGCGGATGGACGTGGTCGGCGTCTTCACGGTGGCCTTCATCACCGCGTTCGGCGGCGGCACGCTGCGCGACATCCTGCTCGACAAGCGCCCGCTGTTCTGGGTGGCGCACCAGGAATACACGATCCT
>UEXY01000149.1_pt1 | contig 30026 bp, 26 predicted proteins | sample 4301061 | NCBI WGS metagenome assembly UEXY01 (sample SAMEA4773184, study PRJEB27434) | metagenome | biome: 2259; feature: agricultural soil; material: soil | place: USA | collected 2014-09 | depth 0.25 m | reverse complement strand
GCTGATCGCCGCGCATTGCAAAGGCGAACTCGAACCACAGGAGCGCAGCGCCTGACACGGAGATTGGTGAATAACGTAATGACGACAGACAAGGAATTTTCCGGCGTGACGGTCGCGATCGTCGCAGCCAGCGGTTATGCGCTCGATGCCGAAGCGGTCGCGCGCGCCAGCGCGCGGCTGGAATCGTACGGCTGCCGGGTGCGCAACCTGTACGATGCGGCGGCGAAGCATCAGCGTTTCGGCGGCACCGACGCAGCGCGGGCGGCGCAACTGCATGCAGTGGCGGCCGATCCGGACGTGCGAATTGTGCTTGCCTTGCGCGGCGGCTATGGCATGTCGCGCTTGCTCCCTGCGCTTGATCTCGCCGCGCTGGCGGCGAGCGGCAAGCTGTTCGTCGGCCACAGCGATTTCACCGCCTTGCAGATGGCGTTGCTGGCGCGCACCGGCGCCGCCAGTTTTGCCGGCCCGATGATCTGCGACGATTTTTCGCGCGAGGATGCGAGCGAATTTACGCTGCAGAATTTCTGGCATTGCGTGAGCGGCCCGACGCATGTGCTGCAGTTTCAGGGTGCGGGCAACCCGCAGATCGATGTGTCAGGCATCCTGTGGGGCGGCAACCTGACCATGCTCACCCATCTGGTCGGTACACCTTACTTGCCGCGCATCGAAGGCGGCATCCTGTTCATCGAGGACGTCAACGAACATCCGTACCGGGTCGAACGCATGCTGTTGCAACTGTTTCATGCGGGACTGTTGAACCAGCGGGCGATCGTGCTTGGCGATTTCTCGAATTACCGGCTGAACGGCTACGACAACGGCTATGACTTCGACGTCATGCTCGACTACCTGCGTCGGACTTTACAAGTCCCCATTCTGACCGGGCTACCGTTTGGCCACATTCGCGACAAGGCCACGCTCGCGGTCGGCAGCCGGACGCGGCTGCAGTGCGACGGCACGCTGTGTTCGCTGGCAATGAGCGATTACCCGACGCTGTCACGCGGCGCCTGACGGCGACACCAGGAATTTCGCCCGTAGCGCCAGGCTGTCGCCATGTTCGAGCACGGTCAGGCCGGGCTGGTCCGGCATGTGAAAAGCGTTGATCGGATGCGTGACCGGCTCCAGGCAAAAATAATCGAGGCCGGGCGGCCGATGCAACAGGATGTAGCCGTTACAGTCGGGCATTACCATCGTCAGCGTCAGGCCGCGATCCGGGTAATCGATGATGGCCCTGCCGTTCCAGCCGGTGAAACAATTTTCAATCAGCGGTCCTTCCAGCGGCGCGGGAGCGTTGTAATCCCACGTCGGAGGGAAGTGGGTTGTATGTTCGGTCGGAATCGGGTCCGCGCCGGACAGCCAGACGCCGTCGGCCTTGGCCAGTAGCCGGGTTTGCCCATTACGCACGAAATACGGATGCAGGCCCAGCCCGTAAGGCAGGGTCTTTTTCCCCATGTGGGTGACCGTCAGATCGATTTGCAGGCCATTCGGCAGCAGCAGGAAAGTCTGCGTGCTGCGATAGTGATACGGACTGCCGTCGAAGTGGCGCGACTCCAGCGACAGCCTGATGCGATTGCCCGCATGCTCCTGCACTTGCCATGCTTGCAGCCAGCCGTCGCCGTGAATCGGATAGCGTTCCTCGGCGCGGTTGGGGTGGAGCGGATAAAAATGCCCATCATGTTCGAAGCCGTCCTGCGCGACGCGATTCGACCACGGCACCAGCGGAAAGCAGGCAAGCGAGTAGCGGTCGCCGGACGCGCCATCCCATGGCCGGAACAGCGGCGTCCATCCGTGCTCGGTCATCCAGTTCCATGCGGTCACGCCGCCGCCGAACGTGGGCGCGATTTGCAAAGCTTGCGTATCGGATTGCAATGAAATGAGGTCGTCGCTCATGGCCGATCTATGTCATCCGCGAAACTGGTTGGCCGGCACGCCGGCAATATCGACGTTGAGCGCAAATAGACCACTGGCCAGGGGTTCTTGTTCCAGTTGCCGTGCCGACAGGCCGGCAGCTGCCCTGAAATGCAGCGCCCCGAGTTCGAGGCAGCGGAACACGTGCCCCACGCGTATTCAGGCGCGTTCACGACAAGCTTCGCGGTTCAATGCGATTCGCGTGGAACCGGCGCACCGCTGCTGCCGACCAGAAAATCGAGGTCGGCGCCGAGGTGCGCCTGCTGCACATGCTCAACATACAGTTTCGCGTAACCGCGGGTCGGCATCGGCGGCGCGGTCCACTCGGTTCTGCGGCGCTGTAGTTCGTCATCACCGACTTCCAGATGAAGGCTGCGCTCGCCGACGTCGAGCTGGATCATGTCGCCGTTGCGCACCAGCGCCAGCGGTCCGCCGACCGCCGCTTCCGGCGAGGCATGCAAGACTACGGTACCGTACGCGGTGCCGCTCATGCGCGCATCCGAAATGCGCACCATGTCGGTAATGCCCTTGCGCAGTATCTTGCCCGGCAGCGGCATGTTGCCGACTTCGGCCATGCCGGGATAGCCGCAGGGGCCGCAGTTCTTCAGCACCATCACGCACTGCTCATCAATATCGAGCGCCGGATCGTCGATGCGAGCGCGGAAATCCTCGATCGATTCGAACACCACCGAGCGGCCGCGATGCTTCAGCAGATGCGGCGACGCCGCCGACGGCTTGATCACCGCGCCATACGGCGCCAGGTTGCCCTTGAGGACCGCAATGCCGGCGTGATCCTTGAACGGCTCATCGAAACTCTTGATCACGTCGCGGTTGTAGCACTGCGCATCGTCGATGTTGTGAGCGAGCGTTTTGCCGTTGGCGGTGAGCGCCTTCAGATGCAGTAGATGGCGAATTTCGCGCATCACTGCGGGAACACCACCGGCGTAATAGAAATCTTCCATCAGGTAATGGCCGGACGGCTGAAGATTGACCAGGCAAGGCATCTCGCTGCCGATGCGGTCCCAGTCCTCCAGCGAAAGATCGACTCCCATACGGCCGGCGACCGCGAGCAGGTGCATCACCGCGTTGGTGGAACCGCCGATAGCGGCGTTGACGCGGATCGCGTTTTCGAACGCATCGCGCGTCATGATTTTGTCCATCGTCAGGTCTTCCACCACCATCTCGACGATGCGGCGGCCGCTCAGTTGCGCCAGGCGATTGCGGCGCGTGTCACATGCCGGAATTGCTGCATTGCCCGGCAGCGACATGCCGAGCGCCTCGACCATGCTGGCCATCGTCGACGCGGTGCCCATCGTCATGCAGGTGCCGGCGGAGCGGTTCATGCAGGCTTCGGCGTCGGTGAATTCCTGCTGCGTCATCAGGCCGCCACGCACCATCTCCGACATCATCCAGACGCCGGTGCCGGAGCCGATGTCCGTGCCACGGAATTTGCCGTTCAGCATCGGCCCGCCGGACACCCCTATAGTCGGCAGTCCGCAGCTGGCCGCGCCCATCAGCAGCGCCGGCGTGGTCTTGTCGCAACCCATCAGCAGCACTACGCCGTCGATCGGATTGCCGCGTATCGATTCCTCGACATCCATGCTGGCGAGATTGCGGAACAGCATCGCGGTCGGCCGCAACTGCGTTTCACCCAATGACATCACCGGGAACTCCAGCGGGAATCCGCCTGCTTCAAATACACCGCGTTTGACGAATTCCGCGAGTTCGCGAAAGTGGCTGTTGCAAGGAGTTAATTCGGACCAGGTATTGCAGATGCCGATGATGGGGCGGCCGTCGAATTCGTCTGCCGGATGGCCGGCCTTCTGCGTCCAGCTGCGGTGCACGAAGCCGTCGCGGTCCTGCTTTTCAAACCAGGCGCGGCTGCGACGTTTTGGATTTTGCGTGGTCATACGATCCTCGCGAGGAAGAAGGTCCAGGTTTCGACTCAGCATCAATATTGATTGGCTACCGAATCGAAAGTTCATGGGTTTCCAGTCTCGGCGGCCGGGTACGCTGATCGGGCGTGGACGAAACGGAATTGAAACGGCCCGGCGGAGGCATTCATGTCGGCGCGCCGGACGCTGTTGCACGGAGCGTGGCGCCGCCGGATTGCGGAGCAAGCGCGTATTTGCCCGGTGCGGGACGGTATAATAACGGGTTTTGATTCAATTCAGTAAAAGGTTTTTCAGTGCTTTCCACCGCAAACATCACCATGCAGTTCGGCCCCAAGCCGCTGTTTGAAAATATCTCCGTCAAATTCGGCGACGGTAACCGCTACGGCCTGATCGGCGCCAATGGTTGCGGCAAGTCAACCTTCATGAAGATTCTGGGTGGCGACCTTGAACAGAGCGCCGGCAACGTGATGCTCGATCCCAACGAGCGTCTCGGCAAATTGCGGCAGGACCAGTTCGCCTTCGAAGAAATGCGTGTGCTGGACGTGGTGATGATGGGTCATACCGAAATGTGGGCGGCGATGGCCGAGCGCGACGCGATCTACGCGAACCCGGACGCGACCGACGACGACTACATGAAGGCCGCCGACCTGGAAGCGAAGTTTGCCGAATACGACGGCTACACTGCCGAAGCACGCGCCGGCGAACTGCTGCTCGGTGTCGGCGTGTCGATCGAACAGCACAATGGGCCGATGAGCAATGTCGCGCCAGGCTGGAAGCTGCGCGTGCTGCTGGCGCAGGCGCTGTTCTCCAATCCCGACATCCTGCTGCTCGACGAGCCGACCAACAACCTCGATATCAACACCATCCGCTGGCTGGAGAACGTGCTCAACGAGCGCAACTCCACGATGATCATCATTTCGCACGACCGCCATTTCCTGAACCAGGTGTGCACGCACATGGCCGACATGGACTACGGCACGCTGAAAATTTATCCTGGCAATTACGACGACTACATGCTGGCGTCGTCGCAGGCGCGCGCGCAGCAGGTGGCGGCCAATACCAAGGCCAAGGAGCGTGTCGCCGAACTGCAGGAATTCGTGCGCCGCTTCTCGGCCAACAAGTCGAAAGCGCGCCAGGCGACCTCGCGCGCCAAGCAGATCGAAAAGATCAAGGTCGAAGACGTCAAGCCGTCGAGCCGCCAGAATCCCTACGTCCGCTTCGAAGGCGAGAAAAAACTGCATCGCCAGGCGGTCGAAGTGCAGGGCTTGTCGAAAACCTATGACCGCACGATTTTCAAAAATTTCAACCTTTTGGTCGAAGCAGGCGAAAAGATCGCAATCATCGGCGCCAACGGCGCCGGCAAGACCACGCTGCTGCGCTGCATCGGCGGCGACCTTTGCACTCTGCAGCCCGACAGCGGCATGACCAAATGGGCGGAGAACGCCAGCGTCGGCTACATGCCGCAGGATCCGACCGAGGAATTCGCCGCCGACAGGAACCTGACCGACTGGATGGGCCGGTGGACCAAGGAGGGCGACGACGACCAGGCGGTGCGTTCGATTCTCGGGCGCTTGCTGTTTTCCGGCGACGACGTGAAGAAATCGGTGAAAGTGCTGTCCGGCGGCGAGAAGGGCCGCATGATGTACGGCAAGTTGATGCTCGGCCGCCACAACGTGCTGCTAATGGATGAGCCGACCAACCACATGGACATGGAATCGATCGAGTCGCTGAACATCGCGCTGGACAAGTATGCCGGCACGCTGATCTTCGTATCGCACGACCGCGAATTCGTATCATCGCTGGCGACGCGCATCCTGGAAGTGAAGGATGGCGAGGTGATCGACTTCCAAGGCGGCTACGAAGAATATTTGAGCAGCCAGGGAATTGAATAAACGATAAGGCGCGGCGAGACGCTCAGCGCGATAATGATCGGTTTGAGCGGCTGGATTCGTCCGGATAAAGAAGCCGATCGAGCCGACGGCGCATATTACGCGCCATTTCATCGCCTTTTACCTTGAATACCGCCTCCAGATAAGGCCGGCGCAATGCGCGGAAGTCGTCGATCGAAGCCGCTTTTTCAACCTTGAGCTGCAGCCTGTAACCGCGCAGGCCGATCGTGCTCTTGATGGTCTTGGTATAAAAATGAAGGATGGCCTCGTATTGCGTTTGCCCTTCGGGCAGGATACTTTTGGCGGCTGGCCGAACCCGCGCCGCGGTCGGATTCACCGCCCGGCCCTGAATGTAGCCATTGGCGAGCAAGGCGATCAAGCTACCTTCATTGAGTCCGATACCGGCAACTTTTTTCAGCAGCGCGTCCGTGCTTTGCTTGCCATCCACCATTACCAGTAATGTGCGCAGCCGCGCAGCGAGATGGTATTTGCGAGTTGCAATTTCTTCGCGACCCTTGTCGGTCTTGTCGAAAATCGTTGTTGTCATAGCCTTCATTTTCCCCGCCGCGAAAACACGATTTCCGCGGTCCAAAGCACCAGTTATTACCAGCTGCGAGCGACGATCGGTGCATCGCTTCGTTATCTTTCGTTCACTCCTGCAGCTAAGGTTTTATAATGAAACGCTTACGGCTTTGTTGATTTTTATCGAACTTAGTGTCTATCCATCAACTTATGGCTAACTAGATAGACCAGGCGGCCGTTGTTCCCGCATATGCGCCTGCGGTTCACTTGAAAATCGGCTCTCGGTCCCTAGTTCTTCTTTATCCGGCATACTCGCCTCCTGCCCGAATCAATCGCCTCACTATCATGCAGATCCAACCCATCAAAACTGTCGAATTCGAACGTCCGCAAATGAACGCCGGCACCAGTTGCACTGCGAATGCCTGGGCGCGAGTGCCGGCCGCGCCGTCGCTTGCCGAGAAAACCGAACTGAAGCAGCGCATCAAGCGCTTGTTGAAGGAAAAACAGGCGGTCCTGGTCGCCCACTATTACGTCGATGCGGACCTGCAGGACTTGGCGGAAGAAACCGGCGGTTGCGTGTCGGATTCGCTGGAGATGGCGCGCTTCGGGCGCGACCATACGGCGAAGACGCTGGTGGTCGCCGGCGTCAAGTTCATGGGCGAGACGGCCAAGATCCTCAGCCCTGAAAAGACGGTGCTGATGCCCGATCTCGACGCTACCTGCTCGCTCGATCTCGGCTGTCCGGCCGATGAATTCGCGGCCTTCTGCGACGCCCATCCGGATCGCACCGTGGTGGTTTACGCGAACACCAGCGCGGCGGTGAAGGCGCGCGCCGACTGGATGGTGACTTCGTCGATCGGCTTGCAGATCGTCGCGCATCTGCATGCGCAGGGCAAGAAAATCCTGTGGGCGCCGGACAAGCATCTGGGCGGCTATATCCAGAAAAAAACCGGCGCCGACATGTTGCTGTGGCAGGGTTCCTGCCTGGTGCACGACGAGTTCAAAGGTATCGAACTGGAATTGCTGAAGAAGGAGCATCCGCAGGCCAAGGTACTGGTGCACCCGGAATCACCGGAAGCGGTGGTCGCGCTTGCCGACGTGGTCGGCTCCACATCGCAACTGATCGCGGCCGCGAAGTCGCTCGATGCGCAGGAATTCATCGTCGCCACCGACAACGGCATTCTGCACAAGATGCGCATGGCGGCCCCCGGCAAGCGCTTCATCGACGCGCCGACCGCCGGCAACAGCGCGACCTGCAAAAGCTGCGCGCATTGCCCGTGGATGGCAATGAACGGCTTGCAGAATCTGGCCGATGTGCTCGAATCCGGGAGCAACGAAATCCAGATCGATCCGACGACCGGCCGCCAGGCCTACGTCTGCATCGACCGTATGCTGGCGTTCGCCGCGCAGCAGAAAGCCAACGTGCGCCCAGGTAGCGACCTGGCGAAAGAACAAAAACTGTTTGCAGGAATCGGCCCGGCATGAGCACTTTACAGAATCCATTTGCCCCTTTCGACGCCGCGCTGGCGGCTGCCTTTGAATCGAATATCCGGGCCGCGCTGGCGGAAGACGTCGGCAGCGGCGACGTCACCGGCAAGCTGGTGCCCGAACAGGAATGGGTGAAGGCGCGCGTGATCGTGCGCGAGGCGGCGGTGCTGTGCGGCGCACCCTGGTTCGAAGGCGTGATGAAGCAGCTCGATGCACGCATTCGCATCGAGTGGCGTTATGCGGAAGGCGCGATGATGATCGCCGATAGCGAGGTCTGCGCGATCGAGGCGCCGGCGCGCGCCTTGCTGACCGCCGAGCGCACTGCTCTGAATTTCCTGCAATTGCTGTCGGGCGTGGCGAGCGCGACACGGCAGTATGCCGATGTCGTGCAAGGCACGCGCGCTGCCATTCTCGACACCCGCAAGACCTTGCCGGGGCTGCGGCTGGCACAGAAGTATGCAGTGCGTGTCGGCGGCGGCAAGAACCAGCGCCTGGCCTTGTATGACGGCATCCTGATCAAGGAAAACCATATCGCGGCGGCCGGCGGCATCGACCCGGCGCTGCGCGCGGCGCAGGCATTGAATGCCGGCGTGTCGATCCAGATCGAAGTCGAAAGCCTGGCGGAGCTGGAACAGGCGCTGAAGGCGGGTGCGCGTTCCATCCTGCTCGATAATTTTTCGCTCGACATGATGCGCGAAGCGGTCAGGCTGGCCGGCGGAGAGGCTGAGCTGGAGGCGTCCGGCGGCGTCAGCATGAAGACGGTGCGCGAGATCGCGGAGACCGGCGTCGACCGCATCTCGATCGGCGCTTTGACCAAGGACGTGCGGGCGACCGATTATTCGCTGCGCGTGATCGAATAGAAAAGCGGCTACGCTTGGCGCGACACCTGATCGCTCCATTCGTACGCCGCGAGTTGTACTTCCTGCAGATCCTCGGCCGATAGTTGCAGTCGCTGCAAGTCCGGCACCAGCAGGTCGCCGGCTTCTTCGAGGCGCTCCATGTGCTCCACCAGATGCAGCATTTCGCCGTAGATGCCGGCACGTGCGAGCAGCGCGTCGCCGACGGCTTTATCGACGGCGATCTGTTCCAGGATTTTCTCCATCGTCAGTCCGAACAGCGCATCCATCAGCGACATGATGCCGACCGTGAACGCGATATCGGCCATGCCGCGGTCGCCCGGTTTGAATTTTTCCGCCATCAGTTCGAGCATTTTGCCGCGCGTCGTCGCCAGCACCAGCAGCGGCGACACTCCGCCCGATGTCCGGGCCGGTTCCGCGTACAGCAGGATCTGCAGCCAGCGCTGCAGCTGGCGCCGGCCGAACAGCATCAATGCCTGCCCGAGCGACGCGATCCGATGCCCGTTGCCGAGCGCCGGCGAATTCACCATGCGCAGCAGGCTCAGGCTGAGCGAGGCGTCCTGCTTGATCGCTTGCTCGATGGCTGCGTTCTCGGCCTCCGAACTGATCAGCGATATCAACTGCACCAGCGCCAGTTGCGACGGCGATAGCTTTTTGCCGCTCAGAATGGCTGGTTTCGCGAAGTAGTAACCCTGAAAATAATCGAAGCCGAGGTCGAGGCAGAGTTTTACCTGCTCGATGTTTTCTACTTTCTCGGCCAGCAGTTTTTTTTGCGCCGACTTGAACTGTTGGCTCAGACGGGCCAGGTCGGCCAGCGGCATGTCCTTGATGTCGACCTTGATGATATCGACCAGCGGCAGCAGCTTGCGGATGTCGTCCGAATCGGCGGTCACATCGTCAAGCGCGAACGTGTACCCGGCCTGTTTGAGCTCGCCTATGCGCGCCAGGACCGGTTCGGTGACCTTTACCGTTTCGAGAATTTCCAGCACCACTTTTTCGCGTGGCAGGAATTGCACGAAATCGCTCATTAGCACCGACGCGTCGATATTGACGAAACCGAGCGAGGTGCCGATCACGTTGTCCATGCCGAGTTCGGACGCATGTTCGATGACCGAAGCGGTGGCTGCAAGATCGTCGATGACGTTGGCGGCGGCAGCATCGGCCCGGCGGAAAAGCAGCTCGTAAGCCACCAGGCCCTGATCGCGATCCAGGATGGGTTGCCGCGCGAGGAAGAATTCCTTGCCCCGATGCGCAGGGTCGGATAGGTCCGGAGATGAGTCGGTCATCGATGTCTATTGGTCGTAGTGTTGATCAGGGGGCCGAACAAACGCTTTTATTTGCAATAGTGCATCAATTTCCGGAATTTGACAGGAGCTCCTTCGAACAGTCGTCGCGGGTTATTAGCGGGGCGCCGGCGTTAATACGGTCGGCAATGCTTTCGGCAGGGTTTCAGGGAAGTCCTGGCTGAAATGCAGGCCGCGGCTTTCGCGGCGGGACAGCGCGCTGTCGACGATCATCGACGCGACGTCCACCAGGTTGCGCAGCTCCAGCAGGTCGCGCGTGATGCGGAAGTGCGAGTAATACTCGTAAATCTCTTCGCGCAGCAGGCGGATGCGGTGCTGTGCGCGTTCCAGCCGCTTGGTGGTGCGCACGATGCCGACGTAATTCCACATGAAGCGGCGCAGTTCGTCCCAGTTGTGGGCGATCACGACTTCTTCGTCGGCGTCGGTTACCCGGCTTTCGTCCCAGGCCGGCAAGGCGATGGCTTCCGGCTTCAGTTGCTGTTCGATGTGGCGGGCGGCGGCACGGCCGAGCACCAGGCATTCGAGCAGCGAATTGCTGGCCAGGCGGTTGGCGCCGTGCAGGCCGGTGTAGGCGGTTTCACCTACCGCGTACAGGCCCGGCAGGTCGGTGCGGCCGTTCATGTCGGTGACGATGCCGCCGCAGGTGTAATGGGCGGCCGGCACGACCGGGATCGGCTGTTTGGTGATGTCGATGCCAAGTTCGAGGCAGCGCGCGAGAATAGTCGGGAAATGCTCCTGCAGGAATTCGGGCGGCTGGTGGCTGATGTCGAGATCAACATAGTCGAGGCCGCGTTTTTTGATTTCGAAGTCGATTGCTCGTGCCACAACATCGCGCGGCGCCAGTTCCGCGCGCTTGTCGTGTTCCGGCATGAAACGCTTGCCGGCCGCGGCGCCGGCCTCGGCCGGCAGCTTCAGCAGGCCGCCTTCACCGCGCACCGCTTCGCTGATCAGGAAGGATTTGGCGTACGGATGGTACAGGCAGGTCGGATGGAACTGGATGAATTCCATGTTCGCCACGCGGCAGCCGGCACGCCAGGCCATCGCGATGCCGTCGCCGGTCGCAGTGTCCGGATTGGTGGTGTATAGATACACCTTGCCCGCGCCGCCGGTGGCCAGCACGGTCTGATCGGCCGCCAGCGTGGTGACCTTGCCGTTTTCCACATCCTGCACGTAGAGGCCGACGCAGCGGGGCGTGCCGAAGCGGCCATCCACCTTGTCGGATTTGATGACGTCGATCGCGCAATGGTTTTCGAGCACTGTGATGTTCGGATGGGAGCGCGCCTTCTGTTCCAGCGTGAGTTGCACCGCATGCCCGGTGGCGTCCGCGGCATGGATGATGCGGCGCTGGCTATGGCCGCCTTCGCGCGTCAGGTGGTAGCCGAGCTCGGCGGTCGGGTCGGGTGTGAAGGGAACGCCTTGTTCGATCAGCCAGTCGATCGCTTCGCGGCTGTGTTCGACGATGAAGCTGGTGGCGCTTTCGTCGCACAGGCCGGCGCCGGCGATCAGCGTGTCTGAAATATGCTGCTCGAAACTGTCGGTGGAATCGAGGACGGCGGCGATGCCGCCTTGTGCCCAGTTGCTGGCGCCGTCGAGCAGCCCGCGCTTGGAGATAACAACGACCTTGCGGGTTTGCGCCAGATGCAGGGCGACCGACAGGCCTGCCAGCCCGCTTCCGACGATAGCGACATCGAATTTCATATGATGAGTAGCGTTTTGCTGTGATTTCATTGTACGAAGCGACATCTTACCATTTGGCAATCTTCGGTTCCGGGCATGTGATAACCTCGCCGATCATCCCCGCGGTCGCAAGGACGAAAACAATATGACTCGAATAATCAGGAAAGTTGCCATCGCCATCGTCATATTGCTGCTGGCGCTGGCCGCCGCGGCGTTTTGGTACCGCGGCGCCAGCCAGCCGCAGATCGAGGGCCGGATTACGCTCGCCGGCCCTGCAGCGCCGATTGCGCCGATCGATGTCGTGCGCGACGCCGAAGGCATACCGCATATCTACGCGAAGTCCGCCGCCGATGCCTACTTCGCACTCGGCTTCGTGCATGCGCAGGATCGGCTGTGGCAAATGGAGCTGAACCGCCGCATTCCTGCCGGACGCCTGGCGGAGATTCTCGGCCCCAATGCGGTCGATACCGATCGCTTCCTGCGCACGCTCGGCGTGCGGCGCAATGCCGAAAAAATCCTGAACCATCTTTCCGCCGATACCAGGGCGGCGCTCGATGCGTATGCGCACGGCGTAAACGCTTACCTGGCGAATCGCAGCGGGCCCTTGCCGCCGGAATTCATCCTGACCGGCGCGCCGGCACCGGCGCCGTGGCAGCCGGTCGATTCGATCGGCTGGCAAACCATGATGGCGTGGGATCTCGGCGCCAATTGGACGCAGGAATTGCTGCGCATGCGCCTTGCGCAACGGCTGTCGCTGGCGCAGATCAACGAATTCCTGCCGCCGTATCCGGGCGATCCGGTGTTGCCGACGCAGGATTACACCACACTGTATCGCGAACTGAGCGGCACCGCCGGCCAGCTCGCCGCAGTCGCCGCCATCGCGCCGCCATCGTATGTCGACGGCATGGGCTCGAACAACTGGGTGGTCGGCGGCGCGCTTTCCGAAACCGGCAAGCCCTTGCTGGCCAACGATCCGCATCTCGGCCTGTCGGCGCCGGCGCTGTGGTATTTCGCGCATCTGTCGGCGCCCGGTCTCAACGTGATCGGCGCCACCTTGCCCGGCATTCCGACCGTGGTGCTGGGGCGCAATGACAGGATCGCCTGGGGCTTCACCAATACCGCGCCGGACGTGCAGGACTTGTTCATCGAGCGCATCAATCCAGACAACGGCAGGCAATATCAGACACCGGACGGCTGGGCGGATTTCAGGCAGCGCAGCGAGACCATCAAGGTCAAGGGCCAGCCTGACGTGACGCTGGAAGTGCGGGAAACGCGTCATGGCCCGGTGATCACCGGGGCCTTGCCGATCATCGACAAGGCCGCGCTCGATGCAAAAAAATACGTGGTGGCATTCGCATGGACCGCGCTGCGCGATGACGACTTGAGTTTGCAGGCCGGCATGGAATTCAATCGCGCGCAAAACTGGCAGCAGTTCGTCGAGAGCGCCAGAGATTTCGGCGCGCCGCAACAGAACATGGTTTATGCGGATATCGACGGCAATATCGGCTTTATCGCGCCAGCGCGCGTGCCGATCCGCAAGCCGGAAAACGACCTGAAAGGCTTGGCTCCTGCGCCCGGCTGGGAAGCGCGCTACGACTGGGCCGGTTTCATTCCGTTCGATGAATTGCCGCAGCAATTCAATCCCCCCGCGCAGCGCGTGATGACGGCCAACCAGAAGATCGTCGGCCCTGATTATCCGTACTTCCTGACCAGCGAGTGGGCGCTGCCGTATCGCGCCAGGCGCATCGACGCACTGCTCGATGCAAAACCGAAACACAGCATGGACAGCTTTGCGGCGATACAGAAGGATCATGTGTCGCTCGCCGCGGCCGACATCCTGCCGGTGCTGCGCAAGACGCAGCCGAAGTCCGGACGCGCGCGGACGGCGCTCGACCTGCTGCGCACATGGAACGGCGCGATGGATGCCGATCGTGCGGAGCCGTTGATCTTCACAGCATGGATGCGCACCGCATCGCGCGCCATTTTCCAGGACGAACTCGGCGAGGCGCTGATGAAGGACTATTGGGAGCAGCGCAATATCCATCAGCCGACCTTCAACGTGCTGACCGACAAGGGCGGGCAGGGCAGATGGTGTGCCGACGCCGGCAAGGCGGCCACGGCGCCGCAGGATTGCGGCGAGCTGTTGTCTGCTTCGCTGGAAGCGGCTTTGAGTGACCTCGAGCTGCGCTACGGCAAGGACATGGCCGCCTGGCGCTGGGGCGATGCGCACATGGCGCGCTCCGAGCACCGGCCATTCGGCAAGGTGGAGCCGTTGGCAAGGTTTTTCGACATTCGCGTGCCGACCCCCGGCGATACGTATACCGTGAATGTCGGGCGGCATAGCCTGCGCGACGAGAAAGAGCCGTTCACCAGCCGCCATGCGGCCAGCCTGCGTGCGCTGTACGATTTATCGAATCCGGAAAATTCGCGCTTCATCCATTCCACCGGACAATCCGGCAACGTGCTGTCTCCGCTGTATCGCAGTTATGCGCAGCGCTGGGCCGAGGCGACCTACCTGCCGATGAAAACCCGGCGCGAAGACGTAGAGAAGAAGCAGTTGGGCACGCTGACGCTGACACGCTGAAGCGCTGCGGATTAGCTGGAAGCGCAAATAAAAAAGGTTCTTCACGGATTAACGGGGAGCAACCAAAAATATCGTCGCGGCATTGAACCCGCTTGCCTTCAATCCCCGTCGTTCCCGCGCAGGCGGGAACCCATAAGCCGGCGGACAAAACCATCCGTTCATCGCATGACCGTCCTATGGGTTCCCGCCTGCGCGGGAACGACGAGGTGGTTTTTGGTGAGGGATGTCCTGTAGTCACCCGCTGGCGAGTGCCGTGGCGATTCGCGCGTCGCGGTGTGCGATGTCGATCGATGCACCAATCGCAGTTCGCAGGTAAAAAAAAGCCGCCGGACGAATCTGGCGGCCCTAAACCAGGAGTACCCGAAGGTAATCCTGGGACGATTAGACGGTTAGTCCGCGGCGTAGATGTCCACGTCCTTGGTTTCCTTGATGAACAGCGCGCCGATCACGACAGTGAGCAGGGCGATGATGATCGGATACCAGAGGCCATAATAGATGTCGCCTTTGAACGCAACCAGCGCGAACGAAGTGGTCGGCAGCAGACCGCCAAACCAGCCGTTGCCGATGTGATACGGCAGCGACATCGAGGTATAGCGAATGCGGGTCGGGAACAGTTCCACCAGCATCGCGGCGATCGGGCCGTACACCATCGTTACGTAGATCACCAGGATCACCAGCAGCACCAGGATCATGCCCTTGTTGATCTGCGCCGGATCGGCCTTGGTCGGATAGCCGGCGGCCTTGATCTCGTCGCCCAGCTCCTTCTTGAAGGTCTTGTCCTTCGCCGCAGCTTCTTCCTTCGACAGACCGTGTGCGTCATAGCCGTTGATGACCTTGTCGCCGATCTTGATCTGCGCGATCGAGCCCGGCGCGCCTTCCACGGTGGTGTAGCTCACCGACGAACTGGCCAGCACGGTACGGGCGATATCGCAGGAAGAAGTGAATTTCTTGGTGCCGGTCGGATTGAACAGGAACTGGCACTTCGCCGGATCGGCAGTCACTACCACCGGCGAACTCTTGATCGCCGTTTCCAGCGCCGGATTCGCATAGTGGGTCATTGCGCTGAAGATCGGGAAGTAGGTCAGCGCCGCGATCAGGCAGCCGCCGAGGATGATCGGCTTGCGGCCGATCTTGTCGGACAGCGAACCGAACACGATGAAGAACGGCGTACCGATCACCAATGACGCGGCGATCAGCAGGTTGGCCGTGGCACCGTCGACTTTCAGCGTCTGTGTCAGGAAGAACAGCGCATAGAACTGGCCGGTGTACCAAACCACGGCCTGGCCGGCGGTCAGGCCGAGCAGCGCCAGAATCACGATCTTCAGGTTCTTCCACTCGCCGAAGGACTCGGTCAGCGGCGCCTTGGAGGTCTTGCCTTCGGCTTTCATCTTGGCGAAAGCCGGGGATTCGTTCATGGACAAGCGGATCCATACCGAGACTGCCAGCAGGAACACGGAGACCAGGAACGGAATACGCCAGCCCCATTCGCTGAAATCGGCGTCGCTGAGCGAGGTCTGGACGCCCAGAATCACCATCAGGGACAGGAACAGGCCGAGCGTCGCGGTGGTCTGAATCCACGCGGTAAAGGCACCGCGCTTGTCGTGCGGCGCATGTTCGGCCACGTAGGTAGCCGCACCGCCGTATTCGCCGCCGAGCGCCAGCCCCTGCAGGATACGCAGCGAGATCAGGATGATCGGCGCCGCGATGCCGATCGACGCATAAGTTGGGAGCAGACCCACGATGAAGGTGGACGCGCCCATGATCAGGATCGTCACGAGGAAGGTGTATTTACGGCCGATCATGTCGCCAAGGCGACCGAATACCAGCGCGCCGAACGGTCGCACAATGAAGCCGGCCGCAAAGGCGAGCAGCGCGAAAATGAACGCCGTGTTCGGATCGGTGCCGGCAAAGAAGTGCTTCGCGATATATTTCGCGAGCGAACCATATAGATAAAAGTCGTACCATTCGAATACGGTGCCCAGCGATGATGCGAAAATGACTTTTCGCTCCTCCGCCGTCATGCCGCGTGCAGTCGCTGTCTGTACTGTCGCCATGCTGATCTCCTCATGAATTGATATGGATGTGCAAGGTCTCTTGCCCATTTGTTGCACGACTGGAGTGTGCGACTTAAACCTTACGGCACGCTTGCTTCAAACTTACAGAAGCTTACAGGCCCGACAATGTCGCGACGGCAATCCTTCGTTCCAAAAACGCTGTACCGCGCGCTCCAAAAAGAGGAATTTGTTTTACGAACGATCGTGCTAAAAATGTGATATTCTCAAATTTCGCTGAATCCCCGATTCGTTAAAAACCCAAGCTCGAGCACCGATTCGAACACTCAACTCTTCAATTCAAGGAGTCTCAAATGACCGATGCCGTCATCGTATCCACTGCCCGCACGGGCCTCGCGAAATCCTGGAAAGGCGCTTTCAACATGACCCACGGCGCGACCCTCGGCGGCCATGTGCTCCAGGCGGCAATCGAGCGCGCGAAGATCGAAGCGGGTGAAGTCGAGGACGTCGTCATCGGCTGCGCGACGCCGGAAGGCGCGACCGGCAGCAACATCGCGCGTCAGATCGCCTTGCGCGCCGGCTGCCCGGTGACCACCGCCGGCATGACCATCAACCGTTTCTGCTCGTCCGGCCTGCAGACCATCGCGACTGCCGCGCAGCGCGTGATTGCCGGCGAAGGCGATATCTATGCCGCTGGCGGCGTCGAGTCGATTTCCTGTGTGCAGAACGAGGCCAACAAGCACATGCTGGCCGAAGTCTGGCTCAAGCAGAACAAACCGGAAATCTACTGGCCGATGCTGCAGACCGCCGAGACCGTCGCCAAGCGCTACAACATCAGCAAGGAGCGCCAGGACGAATACGGGGTGCAGAGCCAGCAGCGCGCCGCCGCCGCGCAGGCTGCCGGCAAGTTCAACGACGAGATCGTGCCGATGACGACCATCATGGGCGTCGCCGACAAGGATAGCGGCATGCTGGTGACGCGCGAAGTCACGATCTCCGCCGACGAAGGGATCCGCGCCGACACCACGCTGGAAGGCGTATCGAAGATCCGCACCGCGATTCCCGGCGGCGTGATCACGGCGGGTAACGCGAGCCAGTTCTCGGACGGCGCGTCGGTGGCGATCGTCATGAATAGCAAGGTGGCGGAAGCCCGCGGCCTGCAGCCGTTAGGCATCTATCGCGGTTTCGCGGTCGCCGGCTGCGAGCCGGACGAAATGGGCATCGGCCCGGTGTTTGCGATTCCGAAGCTGCTGAGAAAAGCCGGCCTGAAAATCGACGACATCGGCCTGTGGGAGCTCAACGAGGCATTCGCGGTGCAGGTGCTGTACTGCCGCGACAAGCTCGGCATTCCGGCTGACCGCCTGAACGTCAACGGCGGTGCGATCGCGGTCGGCCATCCATACGGCGTATCGGGCGCGCGCCTGACCGGCCATGCGCTGATCGAGGGCAAGCGCCGCGGCGCCAAGTATGTGGTCGTGACCATGTGCATCGGCGGCGGCCAGGGTGCTGCCGGCCTGTTCGAAGTCGTGTAAAAAACATGGGCGCTGTGGCGCCCATATTTGCACCGGGTACCGACCAGTGCCCGATTCTTGAAATCGCTCATAGCGGCGTGCCGCGACGCGCCGGCGCGCATGGAGGTGAATCAGCATGCAATCGAAAATCATCTCTCGCCGCGATCTCGACTTCGTGTTGTATGAATGGTTGAATGCGGAGGACCTGACGCGGCGCGCGCGTTACGCCGATCATACGCGCGAAACTTTCAATGCCGCGATGGACACTTGCGAGCGGATCGCGACCGAGCTGTTCGCGCCGCACAACAAGAAAAACGATCAGGAAGAGCCGTATTTCGACGGCGAGAAGGTCCACATCATTCCGGAAGTGAAGATCGCGCTCAAGGCGTTTTGCGAAGCCGGCCTGATGGCGGCCGGCCAGGATTACGACTTTGGCGGAATGCAGTTGCCGTGCGTGATCGAGAAGGCCGGCTTCGCCTACTTCAAAGGCGCCAACGTCGGCACCTCGTCGTACCCGTTCCTGACCATCGGCAATGCCAACACGCTGCTCAAGTGCGGCACGCCGGAACAGATCGCTACCTTCGTCAAGCCGATGCTGGACGGCCGTTTCTTCGGCACCATGTGCCTGTCCGAACCGCAGGCTGGATCGTCGCTGTCGGACATCGTCACGCGCGCCGAGCCGCAGTCCGACGGAACCTATCGGCTGAAGGGCAACAAGATGTGGATTTCCGCCGGCGAACACGAGCTGTCGGAAAACATCGTGCACCTGGTGCTGGCAAAAATTCCCGATGAAAACGGCAAACTGATTCCCGGCGTGAAAGGCATTTCGCTGTTCATCGTGCCGAAGAAGCTGGTGAATACCGACGGCTCGCTCGGCGAGCGCAACGACGTGGTACTGGCCGGCCTGAACCACAAGATGGGTTATCGCGGCACTACCAACTGCCTGCTGAATTTCGGCGAAGGCAAGTTCAAGCCGCAAGGCCGGGCCGGTGCGATCGGCTACCTGGTCGGCGAGAAACACAAAGGCCTCGCCAACATGTTCCATATGATGAACGAGGCGCGTATCGGCGTCGGCCTCGGTGCGGTGATGCTCGGCTATACCGGTTACCTGCATGCGCTCGACTACGCGCGCGAACGTCCGCAGGGTCGCCATCCGACCGCGAAGGATCCGGCGCAGCCGCAGATTCCAATCATCGAACATACCGACGTCAAGCGCATGCTGCTGGCGCAGAAGGCCTATGTGGAAGGCGGCCTCGGCCTGAACCTGTATTGCGCGCGGCTGGTCGACGACGAAAGAACCGCCGAATCGGAACAGGCGCGCAAGCATGCGACGCTGCTGCTGGATATTCTGACGCCGATCGCCAAATCCTGGCCGTCGCAATGGTGCCTCGAAGCCAACAGCCTGGCGATCCAGATCCACGGCGGTTACGGCTATACACCCGAATACAATGTCGAACAGTTCTATCGCGACAACCGGCTGAATCCGATCCATGAGGGCACGCACGGCATCCAGGGGCTGGACCTGCTCGGGCGCAAGGTGTCGATGCAGAACGGTGCGGCGTTCAAGGCGCTCGGCGCCGAGGTGCAGGAGACGATTGTGAAAGCAGTCGAAGTGCCGCAGCTCGCCGGCTATGCGAAGGCGCTAGCCGCGGTTTTGCAGCGCATCGAGAAAGTCACGCAGACGCTCTATGCGGCCGGCGACATGAACAAGACGCTGGCCAACGCCTCGGTCTATCTGGAAGCCTTCGGCCATACGGTAGTGGCCTGGGTGTGGCTGCAGCAGGCTTTGCTGGCGGTCGGCAAGGGCGGACACGATGCCGATTTTTACCAGGGCAAGCTGCAAGCCTGCGCCTATTTCTTCAAATGGGAATTGCCGAAGGTGCAGCCGCAGCTTGATCTGCTGGAAAGCATCGACACCACCACGCTCGACATGCAAGATGCATGGTTTTGATTTCACGGAAAAGGACAAGGAGACTACATGCGCACCATCAAACAACTCTTCGACCTGAGCGGCAAGACCGCGCTGGTGACCGGTGGCTCGCGCGGCCTCGGTCTGCAGATCGCCGAAGCGCTCGGCGAGCAAGGCGCGAAGATCGTGCTGTCCTCGCGCAAGCAGGCGGACCTGGATGAAGCGGTTGCCCACCTGAAGCAGCGCGGCATCGAAGCCAGTGCGATCGCGGCCGACCTGGCGCAGGAGGCTGCGATCGCGCCGCTGGTGGCCGAAACGCTGAAACGACTCGGCCATATCGACATCCTGGTCAACAACGCCGGCGCCACCTGGGGCGCACCGGCCGAGGATTATCCGGTCGAAGCCTGGGACAAGGTGATGAACCTCAACATCCGCAGCATCTTCCTGCTGTCGCAGGCGGTCGGCAAGCAATCGATGATCCCGCGCAAGTACGGACGCATCATCAATCTCGCATCGATCGCCGGCCTGTCCGGCAACGGTCCGAACTCGATGCAGACCATCGCCTACAACACCTCGAAGGGCGCGGTCGTCAACTTCACCCGGACGCTGGCCGGCGAATGGGGCAAGCATGGGATTACCGTCAACGCGCTGGCGCCGGGATTCTTTCCGTCCAAGATGACCAAGGGAATACTGGACAACCTGGGCCAAGATAATCTTGCCAAGCGTGCGCCGCTGCAGCGCATCGGCGACGACGAAGACTTGAAAGGCGCAGCGCTATTGTTCGCGTCCGATGCGTCCAAGCACATCACTGGCCAGATCCTCGCGGTCGACGGCGGCGTCTCCGCGGTCCACTGATGGATACCGGCAAACCACAGCCGTTCCCGGTTGATATTCCGTTCCTGCAGGAACTGGGGGTCGAGTTTCTCAGTATGGGCAACGGCGAGGCGCAAGTCGCGCTCGATCTCGGCCAGCGCCACATGAACAGCTGGATGGTCACTCACGGCGGTGTGACCATGACGCTGCTCGACGTGGTGATGTCGATGGCCGGACGCTCGTTCGACCCGGAAGCGCGCGGCGGCGTCACCGTCGAGATGAAGACCAGCTTCCTGCAGCCCGCAGGCAAACCGGGCGGGCGCATCGTCGCCAAAGGCAAGGCCTTTCACCGTTCGACCACGATGTGCTTTTGCGAAGGCGAACTATGGGATGGCGACAAGCTGGTCGCCAAGGCGATGGGGACGTTCAAGTATCTGAAACGTCTCGATGTCGCGAAGAAGATGAAGCACGAATAAAGACCACCCCTAACATATTAGCGAGCCCACGATGACTACTTACCAACGCATGGTTCTTGCCTCCCGCCCGAAAGGCGAGGTCGCTGCCGAAAACTTCCGTCTCGAAACGGTGCCGGTGCCGGCGCTCAAGGACGGCGAAGTCCTGATCCGCAATCATTACCTGTCGCTCGACCCGTATATGCGCATGCGCATGGAAGACGCGAAAAGCTATGCGGCGCCGCAGCCGATCGGCGAAACCATGATCGGCGGCACGGTCGGCGAAGTGGTCGAATCGAAAAATCCGAACTTCGCAGCCGGCGACAAGGTGCTGGGCATGCTGGGCTGGTCCGAAATGGGTGTGTCCGACGGTGTGCTGCTGCGCAAGCTCGACACCACGCACATTCCGCTGTCGGCCTACCTCGGCGCGGTCGGCATGCCCGGCATCACCGCCTGGTACGGCCTGACCCAAATCATGCAGCCGAAGGAGGGCGAAACCATCGTCGTCTCCGCCGCCAGCGGCGCCGTCGGCAGCGTGGTCGGACAACTGGCGAAGCAGCGCGGCTGCCGCGCGATCGGCATTGCCGGCGGCAAGGACAAATGCGCTTACGTGGTCAACGAGCTCGGCTTCGACGCCTGCATCGACTACAAAGCCGGCAACCTGGTCGCCGATCTCGCGAAAGCCACGCCGAACGGCATCGACGCGGTATTTGAAAATGTCGGCGGCGAGATTTTCGACGCCTGCCTGGCACACATGAATCCGTTCGGGCGCATCGCCTTGTGCGGCCTGATCGCCGGCTATGACGGCGAGCCGATGCCGATCAACAACGTTCGCGCCTTGCTGACCATGCGCCTGACGATGCGTGGCTTCATCGTGTCCGACCATATGGACCTGTGGCCGCAGGCGCTGAAGGAGCTGGGCACGCTGGTCGCGACCGGCAAGCTGAAATTCCGCGAGTCGGTCGCACAGGGACTGGCGGCGGCGCCGGAGGCATTCATCGGGCTGCTCAAGGGTAGGAATTTCGGCAAACAGCTGGTAAAGCTTATCTAAGCAGGCGCACGCGGCAGCCGGCAGGTTCCTTCACGCTGCAGGGTCGAAGGAGCCAGCCGGTGGCTATGCCGGCCGTCATCAAAGGATTGAACCAGGAGCGCCATGTCCGATCTCATTCTGCATCACTATCCCAATTCACCGTTCTCGGAAAAAATCCGCCTCATCTTCGGCTTCAAGAAGCTGGCGTGGAAGTCGGTCATCATCCCGGCCATCATGCCGAAGCCGAACCTGACGGCGCTGACCGGCGGTTATCGCCGCACCCCGGTACTGCAGATCGGCGCCGACATCTATTGCGATACCGCGCTGATCGCCGATGTGCTCGAACGCATTGCGCCGTCTCCGCCGTTGTATCCGGCGGAGACGGCAGGCATCTCGCGCACGCTGGCGCAATGGGCCGACTCGACCTTGTTCTGGACCATGATCGCTTACGTGTTCCAGCCGGCGGCGCTGCCCAGTTTGCTCGGCCCGCTGACGCCGGAGCAGATGAAGGCATTTGCCGCCGATCGCGCCGCGATGCGCGGCAATGCGCCGCGCATTCCGGTCGCGGAGGCCGCCGGCGCACTCGCTGAATACCTGCGCCGGCTGGACCACATGCTGGCCGACCGCAAGCCATATCTGCTGGGGCAGCAAGCCGGCATCGCCGACTTCTCCGTGTATCACTGCATGTGGTTCCTGCAACTGGCGAAGCCGGTCGCCGGCATTCTCGACGGCGCGCCGCGCCTGAAGGAATGGATCGCGCACATGGCGGCGATAGGCCATGGCCAGTCGCAGAAGATGGACGCAGAACAGGCACTGGCGATCGCGCACGACAGCGTCGCCATCGACGGTGAACAACTGCCGTTCGTCGATATGCACGGCGTGGCTCGCGGCGAGCGCGTCGCGATCATGCCGACCGATTACGCGCTCGATCCGGTGGAAGGCGAGCTGGTGCTTGCCACCGCGACGGAATTCGCGCTGCGTCGCACCGATCCTCAGGCAGGCAACGTGGTGGTGCATTTTCCACGTGTCGGTTTTCAACTCAAGAAGGTTTAACGAACAGGCGGGAGGCAGCATGAAGGATTTTCAGAACAAGGTCGCCGTCATCACAGGCGGCGCCAGCGGTTTCGGGCGCGAGTTCGCCAACATCGGTGCGCGCCTCGGCATGAAGCTGGTATTGGCCGACGTGCAGCAGGATGCGCTCGACACAACGAAGAGCGAACTCGAAGCGCAAGGTACGCAAGTGCTGGCGGTGCGTTGCGACGTGCGCAAGGCGGAGCAGGTGCAGGCGCTGGCCGACGCGGCAATGGACAGCTTCGGCGCGGTGCATCTGGTGTTCAACAATGCCGGCGTCGGCTCCGGCGGCTTGGTGTGGGAAAACTCGATCGCCGACTGGGAGTGGGTGCTGGGTGTGAACCTGTGGGGCGTCATCCACGGCGTGCACAGCTTCACGCCGCTGATGCTCGAATGCGCAAAGAACGACCCGGCCTACCAGGGGCACATCGTCAACACCGCGTCGATGGCCGGTTTGCTGAACGCGCCCAACATGGGTATTTATAACGTCTCCAAGCACGCGGTGGTGTCGCTGTCGGAAACCTTGTATCAGGACTTGCAGCTGATCAAGGCGCCGATCGGCGCATCGGTGCTGTGCCCGTATTTCGTGCCGACCGGGATCAGCCAGTCGCATCGCAACCGGCCGGACGACGTCAAGGAAGACGGAGGGCCGACCGCCAGCCAGATCGCCGCGCAGGCGTTGGCGGAAAAAGCGGTTTCCTCCGGCAAAGTCACGGCGGTGCAAGTGGCCGAGCGCACGTTCGACGCGATCCGCGACGGCCAGTTCTATATTTATTCGCATCCACATGCGCTCGGCAATGTGCAGGAGCGGATGGAAGACATCGTCCTGCAACGCAATCCGGGCGATCCGTTCGCCGCCGCGCCGCATATCCGCGAGATGCTGCGGGCGAAAATGAATGTGCAATAACGCAGTGACCGGCGAGGGAAACATGAGCACACCGATCCAGTCGAACCAGTATGCCGCACTGCCGAACGGCATCAGGCTGCATTACGCCAGCGCCGGCGAAAAAGGCAAGCCGCTACTGCTGTTCGTGCACGGCTTTCCGGAATTCTGGTACGAGTGGGAATCGCAACTGGCAGAATTTGGCGGCGACCATTTCGCCGTTGCGCCGGACCTGCGCGGCTTCAACCTGTCCGATATGCCGAACGATTTGTCAGCCTACAAGGCGAAGCACATCGTCGATGATCTACGCCTGCTGGCTGCGCATCTCGGCTACGACAAATTCGTGATGATCGCGCACGACTGGGGCGGTGCGGTCGCCTGGAATTTCGCGATCGCACTGCCGCAGCTGCTGCACAAGCTGATCATCGTCAATGCGCCGCATCCCTACCTGTTCATGCAGGCGCTGGCTACCGATCCGGCGCAGCGCGCGGCGAGCGAATACATGAACTGGTTGCGCGCCGACGGTTCCGAGAAGGCGCTGGCAAAGGATGATTTTGCGTTGCTGGAAGGCGTGCTGAACGGTATGGGACGTTCGCCGACGCCGTGGTTCACGCCCGAGGTGCGCGCGAAATATCATGCATGCTGGTCGCGCGGCCTGGCCGGCGGCGTGAACTATTATCGCGCGTCGCCCTTGCATCCGCCGACCGGCGATCATGCCGGACCGTTGAAGTTGCAATTGAACGCGGCGGATTTCCACATCAAGGTGCCGACGCGCGTGATCTGGGGCGAGAACGACATCGCGTTGCCGAAGACCCTGCTGAACGGGCTGGATGAGTTGATCGACGATTTCAGGCTGGAACGCATAGCGGAAGGCTCACATTGGATCATTCACGAGCAGCCGCAGCGCATTAACCGGCTGATACGAGCGTTCCTCGCCGATTGAGCGGCAAGGAACGGCACCGGAATCGGTCATAATCGACGATCGACAATTCAATTTCATCGACATGGCACGAGAAGATTTTTCCTTTTTTCATTCGCTGCGGGTGCGCTGGGCGGAAGTCGATATGCAGGGCATCGTCTTCAACGGGCATTACCTGACTTACTTCGACGTCGCGTTTACCGAATACTGGCGCGCCACCGGTTTGCCGAGCGTGCTCGACCAGGCGCGCGACGGCCGCGAAATGTTCGCGCGCAAGGCGACCATCGAATACCAGGCGCCGGCGCGCTTCGACGACGTCCTCGATATCGGCGTGCGTTGTGCCGGTTTCGGCAGAAGCTCGGTGCGTTTTATCGTGGAGATCCATTTGGGCGACCGGCACCTGGTCTCCGGCGAACTGGTGTATGTGTATGCCGATACTGCCGAGCGCAAGGGCGTGCCGCTGCCGGACGACTGGCGCGCAGTGCTGACACGCGTTGAAAGATTGACGCCGGCGGCCGCATGAACGTTCGCGTAACTTTGGGCGACTGGGACCAGCAGCGCGCCGCTGCGCAGGCGATCCGGCTGCAAGTATTCGTGCATGAGCAAAAGGTGCCGCTCGAAATGGAGTGGGATGAAATGGATGCGACATGCCTGCACGCGGTCGCTTATGACGCCGTCGGCAACGCAATCGCAACCGGTCGCCTGCTGCCCGACGGCCACATCGGCCGCATGGCGGTGATGCAGCCGATGCGCGGCCACGGCGTTGGCGGCGCGATCCTGCAAGCGCTGATGGATGCGGCAAGAAAGCGCGGCGACACCGTGGTCGCGCTGAATGCGCAGACGCACGCCGCAGCTTTTTACCGGCGCTACGGGTTCGTGCGCGAAGGGGATGAATTCATGGAAGCCGGCATACCGCACGTCCACATGCGGCATCATTTCGTTTGAGCGGCTGCATCAGCGGATCAAGCGTTCCTGCAGGATCGCGTCGTTGCCGGCGTAGAGTTGAGCCACGGTCGACGCGCGCGTGCCATATTCCGGCGACTCGATGCAGACCGCCGACAACATGCGTTCCCATTCGAGGCTGATGCCGGTCTTCGGCAGCCGGCAATCCGGTGCACGCGTGGTATCGCTCAGCATGTCGAAATAGGCTTCGTGCGGCGCACCCTGGCATAGCAGGCTGGCGAATTGCGCCTTGGTGCGCACCACCTTTGGCCATGGCGTATCAAGGAGCCCGTTGGACAAGCCGTAGATGCCGGGCGCCAGCGGCTTGCCGTTGCGCTCGTCGTCCTGGCCGGCGTTGGAAAACCAGACCAGCTTGTTGCGATCGCCGACCAGCAGGTTGAAGCCGTTGTAATGCGAAGCGCGCCCGGACAGCGCCGCGACGTATTCCTCCGGCGCGGCCGTGCCGGCAAGGTAATCGGCAACCAGCGCGCCGCGCGTCGGCACGTCGGTGCGCTTTTCGTCCGGCGCCCGTACATTGGTGACGGCGGCAAAGCGGCCGTCGCGCGTAATTCCCATCCAAGTGCCGCCGCTGCGCAGATCGCGGCCTGCGTAGATTTGCGAATGATCGTCCCACCATCCGGCCGGGGCTGCCGGCCGATCGAAAAATTCATCGCGATTTCCCGCTGCCACCAGCGGTATGCCAGGAACGACCTGCCACGCGAAAACGATCAGGCACATGAAGACACATCCAAAAAATGTTCGGTATGGCGCGAACCGTCGATCAATGCATCCAGCCCGGCCTGCTCGACGGCGCGTTCGAGTGCTGCTTCAAAACCCGTTGGAACGGCCTGATAGATTTCCATCCAGGTCTGCCGTCCTTCGCTTTCTCCCGGGCGGCGCTTGAGCCCAATGACGATACCATATTCGCGCGACAGGGATGCGTGCATGGCCTCGACCTGCTGTTGCAGTATCGGTGCCAGTTCGCTGCGCACCCGGTAATAGATGTACAGATCCATTTTCATTAGTCAATCATGCTCAGTGGGTAGGGAAGAGCGCCGAACGCGAGCGCCGGGCCTTGCGCGGAACCGAGATGAATGGTTCCTTCCTCGGTTGCCGCCATTTTGATCTCGACCAGGCAGTCGCTGCCGCCGCGCGCGTTGCGTTCCGCATTGACCACCATGCCGCAAGGCTGCTCAGGGTCCGCGGTCGAGAATACTTCCGCTCCGGCGGCGACTGTCCCAGCATCGATCGTGGCGAGCAGCATCCGGCGTTTGAGCTTGCCGAGATACTGGCTGCGCGCGACGATCTCCTGGCCGGGGTAGCAGCCCTTCCTGAAATTGACGCCGCCGATCAATTCGAAATTCACCATCTGCGGCACGAATTGTTCCTGCGTCGCTTGCGTGATCTGCGGGATGCCCGCGTGAATGTCGGTCAGCCGCCAGCGGCGTGTGCCTACCGGCGTCAGCGTCTTGAGCAGCTCCGGCCAGGCCTGTTGCGCGACGTCGATCGGCGCGATCCACCGGTAGCGCGGCGCGCCCAATGCATCCGGCAGCCGGATCAGCGTGCCGGCCGCGCCGTCGATCTTGGCGAACGGCATCGCGGGCAGCACCGGAAACCAGTTGCCCAGCGCGCCGGCCGCGGCCTCGCCGCCGACGCCGAGCACTGCGTGGTCGTCGCTCAAGTCCTGCAGTTTCGCCTTGGCGCGCAGGATGAACATCTGCAGCCGCTTTTGTACCGCCGGCTGGATGTGGCGCGGCAGTTGCAACAGAATGTTGCCGTCCGCTTTCCAGATCAGCATTGACGCTAACATGCGGCCTTTCGGCGAGCAGTACGCGGCCAGCCGTGCTTCCGCCGACCCGAGGCCTTCGACATCGTTGGTCAACTGATTGTGAAGAAAGCCGGCCGCATCGTCGCCCGACGCTGCAATCAGGCCGAGGTCGGTCAGCGGCGCGACGAAGCTGCGCGGCAGCTCGCCGGTCGACGGCAAAGGAGCGAAATCGACCGTTTGCGAGGCGTCGTTTTCGTCTATGTGCGCGCCTTGGCCGGTGAGAAATTGCAACCATGCGTTCATAATTTCAGTCCTACGATCGGGAATTATTCAATTAGCGACTATGATCATGGGCTCGATTATAGTGACGTCTCGCAAAACGCGTCCGCGCAAGCATTCTCGCATTGCCAGGTATTCAGTCAAGGTGTGGTTTTGATCAGGAAATTTCTTCTCGCAATCATTGTTTTGTCGGCGCTGAGCGCCGCCGGCGTCATATTCTGGGCTAGCGCTCCGATTACCCGCGCCGATGCGCCGCCGATGGAGTTTTCCATCAACGCCGGCAGCAGCCTTCGCAGCAGCGCGCAGCAGATCGCGGCAGCGGGTGTTCCGGTCAATCCAATGTTGCTGGAATTGCTGGCGCGGATTTCCGGCAAGGCGTCGAAACTGAAGGCCGGCAATTATGAACTGAAGCCGGGAACCACGCCGCTGGAGCTGATCGACCAGCTCCAACGCGGCGAATTTGCGCAGGAAGCGCTGGCGATCATCGAAGGCTGGACCTTCAAGCAGATGCGGCAGGCCATCGCCGGCCATCCGGCTTTGAAGCACGACACGGCGGCGTGGTCCGACAAGGAACTGCTCGCAAAAATCACGACGCAGTACAGCATGCCGGAAGGCCTGTTTTTCCCCGACACCTATCTGTTCGCCAAGGGGTCCAGCGATTTGCAGATCTACAAGCAGGCGCATGCGCTGCTGCAGAAACGCTTGAACGACGCCTGGGCACAACGCGACGCGACGCTGCCTTACAAATCGCCATACGACGCACTGATCATGGCATCCATCATCGAGAAGGAAACCGGGCAAAAAGCCGAGCGCGGCATGATCGCGGCGGTGTTCGTGAATCGGCTGAAGCAGGGCATGCTGCTACAGACCGATCCCACCGTCATCTATGGCATGGGCGACAAGTTCCAGGGCAACATCCGCAAGCGCGACCTGGAAACCGACACTCCGTACAATACTTATATCCGCGTCGGATTGCCGCCCACGCCGATCGCGTTGCCGGGAGCGGAATCGCTGCAGGCGGCGATGCGCCCGGCGAATTCGGACGCGCTGTATTTCGTGTCGCGCGGTAATGGTACCAGCCATTTTTCGAACAACCTTGGCGACCATAACCGCGCGGTCAATAAATACCAGCGATAATGCCGACAGGTATTCGACAACAAGAAAATCGATTCATGGCACTTGGCAAATTCATTACTTTCGAAGGCATCGACGGCGCCGGCAAGTCCACTCACCTAGTCTTCGTCGCCGATCTGCTGAGGGCAAGCGGCAGGCGCGTGGTCGTGACTCGTGAACCGGGCGGCACGCCGTTGGGCGAAAAACTGCGCGAATTGCTGCTGCATGAAAAAATGCATCTCGAAACGGAGGCGCTGCTGATGTTCGCCGCTCGCCGCGAACATCTGGCGCAAGTGATCGAACCGGCGCTGGCGCGCGGCGACTGCGTCATTTCGGATCGTTTTACCGACGCCAGCTTCGCATATCAGGGCGGCGGCAGAAAACTCGCGCTGGAGAAACTGGAAGCGCTGGAGCACTGGGTGCATCCGCATCTGCAACCCGATCTGACGCTGCTGTTCGACGTGCCGCTCGACGTGGCGCGCGCGCGCCTGAATGCGGCTCGCGAGCCGGACAAGTTCGAGCAGGAGAAAGCGGAATTTTTCGAGGCGACGCGCCAGGCTTATCTGCGGCGCGCCGCGCAGTTTCCGGACAGGTTTCGCCTGATCGATTCGACCAGGTCGATCGGTGAAACCCAGGACGAGTTGCGAAAACTCGTCGCCGGCATTTGATCCGAACAAGATGACAGCGACTCTTTATCCCTGGCAGAACGGCGCCTGGCATCAGCTCCAGCAGTTGCGGCAGCGCCTGCCGCACGCGATCCTGTTCTACGGCCCGGAAGGCACGGGCAAAACCGCGTTCGCTGAATGCTTCGCGCAATCGCTGCTGTGCCAGGCGCCGGCGGCGGACGGCCATCCATGCGGCCGGTGCGATCCCTGCGGCTGGTTCTCCCAATACAGCCATCCCGACTACCGGCGCGTGCGGCCTGAGGCGCTGGAGGAAGACGGCACCGCCGATAGCGAAGACGGCGAGGCCGGCGACGGCAAGAAAGCCAAGGCGGCCAAGGCGCCATCCAAGGAAATCAAGATCGACCAGATTCGCGCGCTCGCCGATTTCATGAACATCTCGACGCACCGGCAGGGCATGCGCGTGATCGTGCTGTATCCGGCCGAGGCGCTCAACACTGCCGCCGCCAATGCCTTGCTCAAGACGTTGGAGGAGCCGCCGCCCGGCACCCTGTTCCTGCTGGTGTCGAATAGCCTCGAC
>UEXY01000176.1_pt1 | contig 30176 bp, 27 predicted proteins | sample 4301061 | NCBI WGS metagenome assembly UEXY01 (sample SAMEA4773184, study PRJEB27434) | metagenome | biome: 2259; feature: agricultural soil; material: soil | place: USA | collected 2014-09 | depth 0.25 m | reverse complement strand
GTTGCCGCACCTCGCCGGCCACCACCGCGAAGCCGCGCCCGTGCTCGCCGGCGCGCGCCGCCTCGATCGCCGCATTCAGCGCCAGCAGATTGGTGCGCGCGGCAATCTCGTTGATGACTTCGGTGATCACATGGATGCGGCGCGCTTTTTCCTGCAGCTCGCTCATCATTTCCGATGCGACTTGCGCGTCCTGCCGCGCATTGCTGATCTGGCGCAGGCCCTGATCGACTTCGGCGCGGCCGGCGACGCTTTCGGTGCGCACGTCGGCCGCGACTTTCGAGGCGCGCTCCGCGCTGGCGGCAATCTGCTCGGTGGTATGCGCCGTCTGTTCCGCGCGGTCGACGATGTCGTGCGTCGTCTGTAAATCCTGGTCGAGTTTTTTCCTGATCGAATCGACGAAATACGAGGTCTCGGCAGCGCCGATCATGATGTGGTCGATTTCGCCGCCCACTTTATCCGCAAACGCGGTCGCGTCGTCGCCGTCGCGCCGGCCGCTCAGCATCGCCACCGCGATCCCGGCCGCGCACGCAAGCAGCGCCAGCAGGAAAGGCTCGACTACAAGGCCGGAGAACCTTTCGAACGAGGCGAGCGCGGCGCTGACCACGACTACCGCGGTACCGAGCACCAGATAGCGAAGTAATGGATGTCGCATGATTCACGCTTTCTTCAAAGATTGCCCATCGCGGGGCGGCCGGGGGCCGGCGCGCTCGCGTCAACTTGACTGGCAGGATAGCGGTGAAGGCGGGAGGCCGGATGTATCGCGCGAAGCGGTCGCCCGGCAATACAGGCGCGGTTCAGGGCGTGGTATGGATGGCGGTCAAGCGGTGTAATCATGCTCCGTTTTCTTTACAGCACACTTACAGCACGCCGCCTTTTGCCGCCAGGTGTCGTTATGACAACGAGCAAAAACCGATGACAAGACGGGGGCACCGGACACTTTACCTGGGAGTAAATGCCACCCGCGTGAAATTGGAAGCCGGGCGCCGGGATGACGCTCTATGCTCCGCCGGCTATGGGTTTCGTCATTTCCGCCGGCCGCACCCAGCGATCGAAGTCCTGTTCGCTCACATAGCCGAGCGCCAGCGCCGCCTGCTTCAGCGTGCCGCCTTCACGATGTGCGTATTTGGCGATCTGCGCCGCGCGGTCGTAGCCGATATGTGGCGCCAAGGCGGTGACCAGCATCAGCGAGCGCTCCATCAGGTCGGCGATACGGGCACGATCGGCTTCGATGCCGCGCGCGCAATGTGCATCGAAACTGCGCATGCCATCCGCCAGCAGGCGCACGCTTTGCAGAAAATTGTGCGCGATCAGCGGCTTGAATACATTCAGCTCGAAATTGCCGGATGCGCCGCCGAAGTTGATCGCGACATCGTTGCCGAACACCTGGCAACACAACATGGTCAGCGCCTCGCACTGCGTCGGGTTGACCTTGCCCGGCATGATCGAACTGCCCGGCTCGTTCTCGGGAATGGTGATCTCGCCCAGCCCCGAGCGCGGTCCGGACGCCAGCCAGCGCACGTCGTTGGCGATCTTCATCAGCGCCGCCGCCAGCGTCTTCAACGCGCCATGCGCGGCCACCATCGCGTCATGCGCGGCGAGCGCCGCGAATTTGTTGGCCGCACTCCGGAACGGCAAGCCGCTCGCCTGTGCCAGCTCCGCCGCCACCCGCTCGCCGAATTGCGGATGGGTATTCAATCCGGTACCGACCGCCGTGCCGCCCGCGGCCAGCTCACACAGCGCCGGCAACGCGGCCGCCACGATCGCCGCGGCATGATCGAGCTGCGCGACGTAGCCGGAAAATTCCTGGCCGAGCGTTAGCGGTGTCGCGTCCTGCAAATGCGTGCGCCCTATCTTCACGATGTCGCGAAACGCGACGGACTTCTTTTCCATGGTGGCGCGCAGTTCCTGCAAGGCCGGCAGCAAGGCCGTCGCCATGCCGGCGACGGCCGCAACATGCATCGCGGTCGGAAAAATATCGTTGGAAGACTGGCCGAGATTCACATCGTCGTTCGGATGCACCAGCCGTCCCGCACCGCGCGGACCGCCGAGCAGCTCCGACGCGCGATTGGCAAGCACCTCGTTCATGTTCATGTTGCTCTGCGTGCCCGAGCCGGTTTGCCAGACCGACAGCGGAAATTCGCGCTCGTGTGCGCCGTCGATCACCTCCTCGGCGGCCTTGATGATCGCATTCGCCTTGTTCGCATCGAGCAGGTCGAGATCGCGATTGACGCTGGCGCACGCGCGCTTCACTCGCGCCAGCGCGATGATCAGCGCCGACGGCATGCGTTCGGATGAAATATGGAAATGATGCAGCGAGCGCTGCGTTTGTGCACCCCACAACCTGTTTTCCGGCACATCGATCGGACCGAAGCTGTCGTGTTCTGTTCGAGTGGCTGTCATGATGCGCTCCAGACGATAAGCGGACAAGATACCGTGCTATTCAGATGCTTATTTATTGTATTTAGTTTCTTGCCAGGCGGCTTGTGTCTTGCCATCCGTCATCCGCGCCAGACCCTATAATCAGGAATGTCCGTGCTGCATCTCATCACAACACCAGCCCATCATCAGAGCGCTGAACGAATCGAAGCAACCATGTCAATTCCCGCTAATCCGGCACGCTGCGGTTGGGCTTTAGGGCTGTCAGTCGCGGCACATGTCTGCTTGGTGTCCGTCATCGGCATTCGCGCGCCGTCAGCCATGGAGGCGGCTCGGGACCAAAGGCCGGCGCCGGCGCATCTCACCGTCAGCCTGGTGGACGCGCCGGCTGTGCCGCGGGAACGCATCGCGCCGCAGGCAGTAGCGGTCGCGACGGCTGCCAGGCCGGCGAGGCGTACGGAACGCCGGGCAGCGGATGATTTGCCGCCGCAACCGCCCTTGCCAGCCGATTCGCCTTCCCTGATCGAGATCTTTGCCGCGCCGCAGCCATACTACTTTCGCGCCGACGAATTGACCGACAAGCCACGGGTATTGATCGACCCTTCGCTCGATCTCGCGTCGTCGCTGCGAATGGAGCCGGCGCATTCAACGATAGTGCGGCTACTGATCAACGAAACCGGAGAAGTCGATCAGGCGATCAATGAAAAATCGACTTTTTCGGAAGACGCCCAGCGCGTTATCCTCGACACCTTTTCAAAAATGAAATTCGAGCCCGGAACGCGCGACGGCATACCGGTCAAGAGCGAGTTGCGCATCGAGATCATGCTTGAAGACCTTGCTCCGGCTCGATAAAACAAGGCATACAAGCAAAAAGGCATGCTTGTCCAAAGCATGCCTTTTTCATTCGAGAAACAGCGACGACCGAATCGTCAGGGGTTCAGTTCTCTCCAGATCACGCGCTTGCCGACGAAGCCGGAAGCGGAGCTTTCTCCGCCAATGCTCTTGGGCGGCTGCTCAGGTGTTGGATGATCGGCCGTAACCACGGTGGTAATCCGTTTTCCATTCGGCAATCGGAAGATATTGACACCGACAATCGGGGCGCTGAATTTTTGCGACACCAGGCTACCCTCCGCGCCCGCGACCGCACTGCCGGTCTGATAGTTCACGTAGTTCAGCCAGCCGGTCCCGCCAGGTTCGCAAACCGTATTCGACGGCACCGTCGTCGGCGCGATCAGCGTCCCGGAATCAAGCCGGCTGTCGATATTGACGCGCTCTCCCGCATCGGGAAGATTGAAGTACCAGCCGCGCGCCGATCTGAAATCGACCGGATTTGCGGATGCCGTTCGCGTTGCGTCCGACGTGGTGATGGTCTGTTGCACCAATATCGTCCGCGGATTGTCCAGTGTCGTGGCGGCATCGTCGTCCTTGATCGCGTACAGGCTCTGCTGCTGCATGTCGGTCAAATCGCTCGTCTCCAGGTATTTTCCGGTTCCCACGAAAATGACGCGCTTGCCGTTGATCTGGCCTAACTCAGGCCTGGTGGTGATCGGCTGGCGCGCTCCGGCAGAGTCCTTCAACACCGCGAATTTCATCGCAGCGCCGGCGTTGATATCGATACGCCAGACATTGCCGTACAAATCCCCGCCGTAGGTGTACGTAGTGGTGTTATTTTTTTCCGGGCTATCCGCCCATGATGCGATCTTTGCCAGACCGGTAGGCGTGGCGCTATCGCCCTCGTCACCCGGCAGCGGAATCGGACTGCCGATTGCGGCGCCGGTCAGCGCATTTCGCACGAACACATAGCCTTTGCCGTCGCCGGGACTGATATTGTTATAACCGGAGGTCAGCAGCACCGTCCAGGTTCCATCGTTCTTCTTGGTGACGACGGGTTGGCCGAAGCTATAGCCAAGATTCGCTTCGGTGCCGGAGTCGATTTCCCACAACAGCGACGGCGAATCCGGATTGGTGATATCAAGCGCATAGTATCCGCGCCCGCCGCCGTTCAGCCCGGCCACCAGTATCGTTCTCCAGGCGCTGCCGTCGTAGATGTCCGCGATGACGGGGCTGCCGTTCACATAGTTGGTATGCATCGTCGCGTAGTTGCTGTCGGCCAGCTTCCACATGTTCGGGATCACCATGCTGGGAACATAGGCCCAGCGCTCGACGCCGTTATCGGCATTGAACGCGTGGAGCATGCCGTCGTTGGTGCCCATGAACACCGTCTTTCCGCGACCGGCCTGCGCAGTGACAAAGCTGCTGTAGCCCGGATCGGTATAGCTGAAAGAAGGTTTGCCGACGAATGCGGGCTGCGACTCGATGGCGTCGCCCAGCGTCGCCTCGCGGAAACGGAACAGACGGTTGGCCGCCGGATTGCTCGAACGGCTTTCAAAACCTGTCTGGCCGCGCAGATAATTGACCAGGTTCGTTCCCGCCGCCGCGGCCTTCTGCGTGTCGTCCATCAGGGTTCGCTGGCTGAGCGACGTGCCGGTGAAATAGGACTGCTGCGTGGCCGTCATGTTGCCATATGTGAAATTGACCAGCGAGCCGGCGCTGCCGCGCATGTAGATGCTCCTCGTATCCGAGGCGGCGCCCACCTTGTCGCCCATCGTGCCGGTACGCGCAACCGGCATTTCGACCTTGCAGTCGGTGCCGGTCAGCGTGCCGCTGCAGGTCGCGGCAGTCGAATCCGGCGTCACGCAGTTGTAGACATTGCTGCCGCCGCTGGAATCCTTGACGATGGTGCCGGGAGCGCTGCAGACTCCGGAAATAATGTTTTCCACACTCCATTCCGCGCTTTCGCTTACCACGCCGGTGTCGAGATTGATCGTGCGCGCCTCCAGGTTGCCCTGCCATTTCACCGTCGTATAACTGGCGACGTACGCAAAGTTGTCGCCGGCGACAGGATTCAAGGTACTTGTTGCGGCCGCGGCACCCGAACCGATTTTGGAGCCAATGGAAGCGAGCGCCGTATTCAGGCCGCTCGCAAGCTGGGCCGGGTCTTTCGCGCTGAAATACGTTCCTCCGCCATTGACGGCTGCATGCCAGAGATCATCCACCGCCGTTTCGGTATCGGCGACGGGCACCGGCCAATTGATGACCGGAGATCCCAGCGCATTCTTCAATTTGTAGAAATCGCCAGATGTCGCGGTACTGTAATCGTTGGTGTACGACAGCGTGCCATCCACACCCAAACCGAGCGTGAACGTCGTCATATGCTGCTTGGCATTGTTGTCGCTGCTGGTGACAAACACATTATTCTTGCAAACATCGATCCCCGCACCAAGTGCGCCGGCGCAGTTATTCAGTCCCGAGGTTCGCAAGTCGGTTTCGTAATAATATTTTGCGACGTCGGCCAGCGTGTTCGAGCTTGCGGTTGGTCCCTCGTACTTCGGACGCGTGTTGATGTCGTTGTCCAGATTGCCCACAGATCCGCCATCGAGCCCTTTCACATCGGTACTCGTATCGGTATTCCAGTAACCGTCCGTTGTCAGAAGAGCGAAGTTCTGCTGGCAGGAATACTGCACCGGGTCCGCGCTGCCTACCGGCTTCTGCCCGGCAAAGATGCGCCCCACGATGCTGAGCGCGGAGCGCAGCGGCGTGGAAGTGCTGGGATTGATGTTGAACAGTGCGCCATACCATTTTTCCTTCTGCGAATTGGTACCCGATGCGCCGCTGCTGAATGTGTCGATCGGCAGGTAGTTGCCTGCACTCCCCTGGTTGGCGATCGTGATGAAACCGACGCGGAAATTCGTACCGATGGGCTTGAAAGCGAGGCTGGCCGCGGTTTTCATCGCTTGCATGCGGGTGCGGTAATAGGTATACCAGTTGCCGAAATTGGTTATCTCTTCGGCATAGGTGCAGGTCGTCGCCGCCGCGTCGCCGCAATCGGTGCGGCCGCCGCTCTTCGGGTAAGTGGCTGTGGACGACACGATGTCGGTGCGAGTAAACGTATAAGGCGCGATGCTTGCCATCCCCGTCACGCCGCCTGTCATGCCACCGCTCGACGTCGAAAAAGAACCGCTACCGGTAATACTGATATTTCCATTGCCCGTCGCACCGGCCACGGCGGTGGACGTAATCGTGATCGTGCTGCCGCTCACCGTGGCCGTATATTCGGGAGTGGACGCAAAATTATTGATCTGGTCTTTGATCGCGTTGGCAAAACCGGAATTGTCCTTCGTGTTACCCCAGCTTACCTTCGTGCCGAGGATGTCGATGCCATTGACCTTGATGTTGTCAATGCTGTTGCCCTTCGACGAGCCGACCGTCACGCTGCCCGTTGCCGCCACCGCGGTGACGGCAGGCGCCCCGATATAGCGCGGATATTTATACTTCGACGTCCTGGTCGACTGGCAGTTCGTCAATTTCGCATCGTCACACCAGCGCGATCTGGCGGGATTGATGTAGGCTCCGCTCGGCGCGCTCGCCGCGATGCAATTCCGCAAGTCCGCGGCATCGCAGTATTCGCTCGGAATCACCGAATAATAATACGGCGCACCGGACACCTTGATGACGTCATTCAGCATGCTTTCCGTGACCCGTTGATTCGGCGAGCCGGTGGTGCGTCCATACTTGAATGTCGCATTGGGATACAGGTAGTCGGTGTTCGTTCTGCATACCGACGTGTTGGTGAGCTCGGCGGCCGTCGGACTGCTCTTGGTGCACCAGACGCGATCCGGGTATTCGGTTGTCAGGTTGACCGTGGTTTTGCTGTCCAGCAGTTGATTCGTATTCTGCTTGTTATATGCGTCGGTCAGCACGCTCGCCGGATTGCTTTGACTGGCTTTGGAGCTGCCGTCGAAATTCGCCGCCGGCGTATAGCGAATGGCCGGGTTGTAATACTGCGTGTTCATGTCGCTGTTCATGTACGGCGGATCGCCCACAACGCACAGGTCGAGCACGCGCGTCGACCCCGATACGGCGCCCGAATACACCGTGCCGCTGTCGTCATCGCCGCTGTCGCGGCACTGCTTGTCGCCGTCGGCCGGCGTTCCGCTGCGTTCGCTGATGTAGTCCGGCGTAAAGTCCCACGCCATACTTCCGGAGTTATCCAGAATGAACATCAGGTTCGGCAGCACGCTGCTCGTCGTCGAGTTTGCCAACGGCGAGGTTGCCAGCGTAATGGGGGCCGCCAATGCGGACAAGGGCAGCGCGAGACTGGCTGCAAACGCGATGCACAGCAATTTGCTCGCTGACTGGCGAATGTCAAGCTGGGTTTTCATGGCGGCTCCCTAGTAAACGAATGCCTGTATATAGCTAACGGTTTGCCTCGGGCCGGTAACCCGGACTGTTACGCGATTGAGCGGAATCTTCCCGGTAATCCTCGCGCCCGCTTCCGACGCCGACCGGACCCGCTTCGATCCGGTGTCGTTGTCAAAATCGCTGAAAAGGCAGTCGGTCTCCGATAGCTTGTCGTTGGCGGTGCGGCACATGCGCTGGATGATGTAGCAAACGGTGTTGTCACTGGCATCCGGCGCCGCGCAAACGCTGGCGCCGCTGCTCCAGGTACTGTCTGCCGTAAGGTTCAAGGCGGGGTCTATATTCGAGTAGTACCCCGCTGCCGCATGCGTCGAATTGAAATCGTGGCTGGAGTCCGTGAATGGATCCTTGCTGGAGTTAGCCGCGCTGGTCTGCTGCATCCAGGTAACCGCGCGCTCCAGTCCGGCATCGGCGGACGCCGTGGCCGCCTGCTTGAACGCCAGGTTGCCGGAAATGACGGTGTTGGTATCCACCGAGCGCGTCAGCCCCACCACCGCGAGCATGATCGTCACCAGGGCAATCAGGGCGAGAAACAGAACTGCCCCGCGCTCCTTGTGCAAGGAATCGGCGTGGATAAAACGCCTGGTTTCGGGAAGTCTCATAGCGTATCTTTGGACCAGATCATGTTGCGCAACGGGATAATCGTTTCAAACACACGATAGCGGTAGCGCCGCCAGTCCGGATCGGCCTTCAGATCGATCTCGGGCGCCGGACTCGTCGCCGTACCAGCCCATGCGCAAAGACCGGTTGGAGCATCATCGGTCAAGGAGCTGCAGACATTGGTCACATTCTCTTTTTCCAGCAGCCCGTTGCGCGCTACCACTGCAACCCGAATGGCCTTGATGCGGTTGCGATTGGCAACGGTGGGCGCAGCCCACGTCGCTCCGCTGGCATCCACCCACTCCGTCACCTGGTTGCTGGCGGGCGTCGCGGAAACGCCGTATTGCGCCTGGATATTCACGATGCCGGAGACGCTTGGCGCGGTGTTTTCCATCAGATTATTGTTGGCGACGCTATACCGGAATTCGGTCCACTGGCCGAGGCAGGCAAAGCTGGCGCCGGTAGCGATTCCGCTTGCGGATTCCAGGGTGACCTGCATGGTGCTCGGCATGGCTGTCACTTTCGACATGCTGCACACTGAACCATTGGCGGCAAGCGCCACATCGTTGACCGCGCAACCGAGATTGTTGGTAACGCTGACCACGTTGCCCGTCACATTGGTGACAGTGATCGGAATTCCACCCATTTGCGTCGGGCCGATACGCACCGCCACCGTATCGCTTGCATTGCCGACACCGTCGGTAATCACCACCGGGAAGATGCCTATTTCCGACGTCGCGGCGTCGCCGTCGTGATCGACGGTTGGAGACGGGTCGCAACTAAGCGGCTGGTTCTGATGACTGAACACGGGCAATCCGAATCCGGCCATTTGTATTTGTCGCTGCATCGTGTAAAGCGCGATGCTGCCATTCGTCTGCGCGTCGGCAGTGCCGCTCGTGGAACGTTTCTGCCCTTCGAAATTGGTCACTACCTGCATGATGACCAGCGCCGTGATCAAGCCGATCGCCATCCCGACCATGATTTCCGCCAGGCCGAAGCCTGCTTGAGAAGCGCGCATTGAGCAGTGACTCGGCTTCATCACAAATCTCCGGAAACGCGCGCCACGTTGGTGACACCATGGGTCTGGTCGCTGCCCGGCAGTTGCCAGGTCACCTTCACGATGAAGCAGGACAGCTCGCCGCCACAGCTGGCATCGCCGCGAATCGTGATACGCCGGCCGTTGGGCAGGCCGGTCGCCGCCGAGATGTCGGTCCCCGGCACATCCTCCACAAATCCGGCAAGATTGGACTGGTTAACCCACAGCAGCCCCAGCCGCTGTTGCGCAATAAATCCGGCTTCCGCCCGATATCGCGCGTCTGCCGTTGCCTTGATCATCGACGCCTGCAAGCCGACCACGCCAAGTATGCCGATCGAAAAGATCAACACCGCAATCAAGCCCTCCAGCAGGATGACGCCCTGCTGGAACGACGACGAGGACATTTGCCGACGCGCTGCCTGCTTATCTGCGCGGGCATCGATGAAATGAGTTCTGCACATAGGCCGCATTCTCAGCATTTACGCGCGTCGGTTGAATCACTGACGTTCGGATCGCACATTCTGATGTTCCCGCTTATATTGACGGTGATACGCAGGTCCCGGCTCTGCGCTGCGGACAGCACGGCGGGGTCGGCGTCAACGTTCATTGCGGTAAAAATCGCGCCGCCCCCCGGAACCGGCGCAATCATCCGGCCGAGGCTGTCAAAGACGATCGGCGTGCCATCAGTCGCCTCGACCGTGATGGCATCGGACGATCCATCGCCGGCAGAGCGGCTTTGTATGGACGTGGGGCAGTTCGCGGTAACGGTGACGCAGCCGACAGTCCAGGCGGAGCCGGCGCCCAAGGTGAATTGCACCGGCGTGTTTCGTTTGACGGCCTCCGAACGCGCCAGTTGAAGCCCGTTCAATATCGATTCGCTGGCGTTTCGCAACCGCCCATTCTGGATCCAGGCGCCAAAGCTTGGCATGCCGAGCGCGAGCACGATGGCGACAATCGCAATGCCGATCATCAGCTCGATCAGCGTAAAACCGCTGGCGCCGGCATTGGATCCCATCTTCAGCATGTTTCCCCTTCCTTGGTAATCCAGCAGGTCGCGCCGGTGCTGCCAGGTACCGCGGACGTTTTGGCATTGTCCTGATTGATGGTATAGCTGTATCCGCTCATCCCTTCAGCCGCCGCGCCTGTGGCGGTGAGCATAAAAGTCGTCGCGTCACTCTCGCACGCATAGCTGAAGTATTTCGCCGCCACTGCTGCATTTCCGGTCGCGACGAGATCGCAACTACCGTTGACATAACCGGCGTAGCTACGGTTATCCTGAAAATGCTGTTCCAGCTTGACGCGCAATTCGGCCAATGCGCCGGTCGCCTCCTGTGTCTTGCCGCGCTGGACATATCTCTGGTAAGACGGAACGGCTATCGCTGCCAGAATTCCTACGATTGCGACGGCGACCATCACCTCGATGAGCGAAAATCCTTTTTTTCTCTTCATGACGCCCCCTTAACTTAAGGAAAGATAGAACAAAATATTGCGCGTTTCGATTTCAGCCGACCGGCGGTCGATTTGACCCCATGAGCGGCAAGCCGCCTGAAGGCGGCGAGATGGCGGGATGTGGAAGATTTGTCAGGTGCCGACGCCGGCCACCGCATCGTCGGCGTCCGACGGGATCGCATGCAGGTCAAGCTTGCCCGCTGCGCCGCGCGACAACCAGTAGTGGTGAAATGCATCACGCACACTGTCGCGCAGAACGCCGTCGTCCCACGGCTTGGTCAGGAAGCGATAAATTCCGCCGCGATTGATTGCGTCGATCACCGAATTGATCACCGCATGACCGGACATCATCATCCGTATCATGTCCGGATAGAGCGTTTTCACCCTGCTCAGCAATTCGGCGCCGTCCATCGACGTCACACCATGGTCGCAGATGATGACGTGAACCGTGTGGCGCGCCAGCAGTTCGAACGCATCCGCCGCCGTCGCCGCGGCAAGAATCTGGTAACCATCTGCGCGTAGCAGGCGCTTCAGCGCCGTCGCCGCGTCGACATCGCCGTCGACCAGCAGCAGGGTTTGCGTGTGCGTCGGCAGGGTATCGGCTTGCAACGGCAATTGCTTGCCGCGCCGCAGCAGCTGCTCGGCCTCCAGCACCGGCAGCGGACGGCTGAAATAATAGCCCTGCATATAGTCGCATCCGTGCCGCTGCAGATAGGCGAGCTGCGCTTCGGTTTCCACGCCTTCCGCAATGACCTTCAGACGCAAGCTGTGCGCGAGCGAAATGATGGACAGCACGATCGCCGCATCATCCGGATCGATGGTTATGTCGCGTACGAAGGACTGGTCGATCTTCAGCAAGTCGATCGGGAAGCGCTTCAGGTAAGACAGGCTGGAATAACCTGTGCCGAAATCGTCGATCGACAGGTGCACGCCGATCGCCTTGAGATTGCGCAAGATGCCGACCGCGTGTTCGACGTCATTCATCATCATGCTTTCGGTAAGCTCGAGCTCCAGCAGATGCGGCTCGACCCCGGTTTCATCGAGCACTGCCTGGATCGACGCCGCCAGGTCCTGCTGGTAGAACTGGCGCGGCGACAGGTTCACCGCGACGCGCACCTGGCCCAGGCCGGCGCGCTGCCATTCGACGCTCTGGCGGCAGGCTGTGCGCAATACCCAGACGCCGATCGGCACGATCAGCCCCAGCTCTTCCGCCAGCTGGATGAAGCGCGCCGGCGGCACCGTACCGAGCGTCGGATGCTGCCAGCGGATCAGGGCTTCCATGCCGAGCACGCGCCCGCTGCCCAGGTCGACCTGCGGTTGATAATGCAGCACGAACTCCTCGCGCTCCAGTGCATTGCGCAAGTCGGTTTCGATACGCAGGCGTTCCATCGCCCGCTCGTTCATCGCGGACGTGTAAAACTGAAAATTGTTGCGCCCGACTTCCTTGGCGCGATACATCGCGATGCCGGCATACTTGATCAGCGCATCGGGCTCGACGCCGTCGCTCGGCGACACCGCGATACCGACGCTCGACGCCATCACGAACTCGTAGCCCTCGATCACGATCGGCTGCGCGATCGCGTCCATGATGCGCTGCACCGCGGCCGGCGACAAATGCTCGTCGGCGCGTTCGGTCAGGACCAGCACGAACTCGTCCGCGCTCAGGCGCGCGATGGTGTCCGTTTCGCGCACCGCCTGTCGTAGGCGGGTCGCGACGATCTTCAGCAGTTCGTCACCGGCGCGATGGCCGAGCGTATCGTTGACGAATTTGAAGCGGTCGAGATTGAGGAACAGCACCCACACCAGATGGCCGTAGCGTCCGGCGTAAGCGCTCGCCTGGCGCAGGCGGTCCTGCAGCAGGTTGCGGTTGGCGAGCCCGGTCAGCGTGTCGCGATTGGCCTGGAATTCCAGTTCGGCCTGATAGCGCTTGGTCGCGGAGATGTCGTTCAGCGCCACCACGAAATGGTTGACCTCGTTCGATTCGTCCCGTACCGGCGCGAGATACATGTCGCTCCAGAACATGCGCCCGCTCTTGCCGTAATTGCGCAGGATCACATGCGTTTCGCGCTGCTCGCGCGCGGCGGCCAGAATCTCCTGTATCTCCGGCTGATCGCGGTCGTCCGCCCATAGCAGGCTGGTGCTGCGCCCGGTGACATCACTGGCGGTGTAGCCGGTAATGCGTTCGAAGGCCGGATTCACATACTCGATCGGATAGATCGGCGGCGCCGCGCTGGTGATGATGATCGCATTGGCACTGGCCTCGATCGCGCGTTGACGCAGCTTCAGCGCATCCTCGACGCGCTTGCGCGCGGCGATGTCACCGGTCAGCAATTCGTTGGCCAGCCGCAGTTCGGCGGTGCGCTGTTCCACCAGCAGATGCACGCGCCGCGAGCGCGACGACTGCGCCTGCACAAAAACCGCCAGCAACAGGCTGAACAGCACGCCGCCGATCAACCCGAACAACGAGCCGCTGTGATGCAGCGTAAACACGGCGGGCTGCGCCGAGATCTGGATTCGCCACGGCCTGCCGGCAATGTCGAAGTCGTGGATGATGTATTCCGGACTGTCGTGCAGAATCCATCGCGGCAGCAGGGATACGGCCTCGGACACAGGCGTGCCCTTTCCGAACGCCAGATTCGCATGGTTCGGCAAGCCGCTGGCATAGACGCTAATGTCAAGCGACGGATCGCCGAGCATGCCGTTCTCGTCCAGTATCTTTTCGATCAGGCCGGCCGCATTGAAGACCGCCGCAGTATCGCCGATCACTGCGCGGCGGCGTGCTTCGACGCTGTCCAGCGGCGCGCCATGCCGGTATACCGGCATCACCACCAGGAAGCCGCGCAAGCCGCCCTGCGCCAGCTTCAGCAGCACGGTGGACGATGCCTGGCCGGTATCGGTGGCGCGCTGTACCGCTTCGTTCAGATACGGATTCGGCGAAACATCCAATCCGAATGCCGCCTCGTTGCCACGCATCGGCTCGATGTAATCGACCACCAGATGATGCTCGCGCGGCCGCGCCGGACCCGGCTTGCCATCCCGCAGTTGCGTCATCGCGTAGTCCGGCTTGTAGCGTCGCATCTGCGCCTCGTACGCCGGCCGATCCTGCGGCGCGACGATACGATGGAACTCAAAGGCCTGGACGTACGAGTGGCGGCGCAGCAGCGGCTCGGTGAAGGTTCGGAACTGTTCCCGGCTGACCGGCTCGAAAGTGGCGAACAGTTGGTTCAGCACTGCCAGCACCTGTACTGTCTGCTCCAGTTGCTGCTGGACAGCCAGGATGCGGGCGTTGGCCCGTTGCTGAAATTCGAGCTCGGTCTTGTCGTGCTCGAGACGCCGCAATCCCAGGAACAGTGCCGTAGTCGCCGCAAGCCCGATAACCAGCACCAGCACGGCGACAATGGAAAGGGAAAAAGGCGGGCGACTTCGAGGCATTCCGGCTCCGGTGGTGGACTGCCAGCAAAGGCAAGTCGCTGACAGCGGCACAGCTGGCCGCAATTAACGTAACCCCGTTAGAGTAGCCGATTTATTGCTCCCAGGAAAGTACCAGATGTCACAACATACCAACATTCGCCGGGAATCAAGGAGGCGCAGAGCTCCGCTCTTTCATCTCCAGCAACGGATGTCAAAACACGGCAAGCCGAACGCGTTACGATAGAACGACCTTATCGACAGCTTCTGTTTCCGTCATGGCCGAATACCGTTTGCTGACGCTATGGCGCATCGAAGCACCGCTGCAGCGGGTATTCGACGCCATTTCCGACTCGCTGCGCTGGCCCGAATGGTGGGCCGGCGCCGACCGCGTCGAGGAACTCCGTGCCGGTGACGCCGACGGCGTCGGCGGCCTGCGCCGCTATACCTGGAAAAGCCGGTTGTCGTACCGGCTGAGCTTCGATGCCGTCACCACCCGCGTCGAAGCGCCGCGCCTGCTGGAAGCATGCGTCAGCGGCGACCTCGAGGGCAGCGGGCGCTGGACCTTCGAACACGAGGCCGGCATAACTCTCGTGCGCTACGAATGGCATGTGCGCTCCACCCGGCGATGGATGAACCTGGCCGCACCGGCCGTGCGTTCCATGTTCGTGCACAACCATCATGCGCTAATGCAGCAAGGCGAAAAGGGACTGGCCAGCCTGCTCGGCTGCCGTCTGCATGAGGCCGTCTATTGCGAGCAGCCGCCTGCCGGACGACGGCCGCTTGACGAGCGGATCGATTGGCCGGCGGCGATGGCGGCCGGGATCACAGCCGGCGTGGTCGCGACCATCGTGCAGATGATCCTATGGGAAGCGTCGTCCATTGCCGCGACCGACATGCTGCTGCGCGACGCCCGGCTCGCCGCCGCAATCGTAATGGGCGCGCGCGTACTGCCGCCTCCCGCGTCCTTCGACTGGAACGTCATGCTGGCGGCGACCACCGTGCATTTCGCATTGTCGACCGTTTATGGCGTGCTGCAGGCACCGGTCGCCGCGCGCCTCTCTTCGCTACCCGCTGCACTGGCCGGCTGCGCGCTCGGCCTGCTGCTGTACGCGGTGAACATGTACGGCTTCACCGCAATCTTTCCCTGGTTCGCAGCCAGTCGTGACTGGATTACCGTCACCGCCCATGTTTCGTTCGGCATGACGGCGGCTATCGCCTATAAATGCAGAGGCGCGTTCGCGGCAGCGCTCGAAAAGCGGCCGGCAGGAACAGCGGACTGAAGAAAATAACAATGGGAAGCGCACCAAGAGCGCGGCGAGACACCTGCTACTTCGCGTCCGGCTCCGGCAGCAGGCAGGCGTCGACGATCTGCAGATCGTTATCCTTGGCAAAGTTGAGTACGAAGTGGTAGGCGAGCGGCTCGATCTCGCGCAGATCTTCATTCACCACCACCGATTTCACGCCGCCCAGCACGGTGGGAAGCACATACGGCGAATAGCGCAAGTGAGCATTGAGCCCCCCCGAACCTTCCGGACGAAAGCACGACATCACACCGCACAAGCGCTCCGCCCAGTCGCTCGGGCGGAATTGTCTTCCGTCGCTGGTGACGCCCTGGATAAAGAACTCGCGGGCGACGGACTTGGGTTTGCTGGAATCGGCCATGTATGCGGCTTGTCTCTAGAATTACCACTTGGGCCGGCTGCGATTCAGGCGCGTTCCGGCATTTCGCCAGGCGCCATTATGCGGCGCCAAGCTTTTACTATTCTTGCATATTATATCTTATAGAAGAGTTGGGGCGAAACAATATTCCGCAATATGAAAAACGCAATCTGCGTGCTCAGCCAAGCCATACGGCAAACGACAGCAGCAGGAGCAACAGCATCCATAGCAGCAGCGCACGCCAGACCAATCCGACCGTGCTCTGCAGTGCGCGCACGGTCGCTTCTTCGCCGGGCGGCACATCGGGTTCGATGCTGACCGAATCGACGGTCGTGGCGTCGGCGGTCGGCATATCCGCTGCATTCTCGTGCGCGGTTCCGAGCCGCAGCCCCATCGCGCCACCGCCGGCGGACAGGATGATGCCGATCGCCTCGTCCTGCCAGCGATGTGCGAAATTGCGCCACGCGTAAATCGCATCCTCGAAGTTGCCGACGATGGCAAACGCGATCGCCGTCAGGCGCGCCGGGATCCAGTCAATCCAGTAAAACGCCGTGGTAGCGAAGCGGCCGAAGGCTTCGTTCTTCAAATGTTCCGGCTCGTTCCATGCGCGCGCCAAGTACTCGGCCACGCGATACATGACCGCGCCGGCCGGACCGAACGGCATGGCGAACCAGAAGAACACGCCGAACACATGGCGATGCGTGGTCACCAGCGCATTCTCGACCGCCACGCGCGAGATGTCGCCCACGCTCATACCGGTGGTGTCCTGCTTGGTCCATTCGGCGAGCAGGCTGCGTGCGCTGGCTTCATCGCCGCTATTGAGGGCCAGTTGAATCGAGGAGAAATAGTGGCTGTAGTGGCGGAAGCCCAGCGTCAGATAAACCATCAGGATGTTCCAGGCAAACGCCAGGAACGGACTGATCTTTAAGCACAACCAGTACACCAGCAAGGTCGACACCACCATGATCAGCATGGTCACGACCCATGCCATGCGGCCATGGCTGTCATGACCGGCATTGAACGAGGCTTCCATGCGCGCCGCCAACTGTTTGATGGCGGCATATACCGGGTTGTCCGCGCGCAGCGGCTTGAGCTGCTCGAACAACAGCGCGAAGAGAATGGAGAGAAAGGTCATCGGACGGCTTTGATAATTACACAACCGATACGATAGCGCAGCGTCACGTCTTAATCAAACAACATCGCCATCCTGCGATGCGATGCCGGTCATGCCTACGCACGCAGGAAATGAAACAGATTGCGCAACATGCCGGCGGTCGCGCCCCAGATGAAAAAGCGCTCGTATGGCATCGCGTAGAAAATACGCCGCCCGCCCGCGCTCGGCAACTCGACGGCGCGCTTCTGGTGATTCTTGCCATTCATCAGAAACGCCAGCGGCACTTCGAAGATTTCCGCCACTTCGAACGGGTCGGCGCGCAAATCGAACGGCGGCTCGACCAGTCCAACCACCGGCGTCACACGAAAGCCGGTGGCGGTGAAATAGTCGGGCAAGGTGCCGAGCACTTCGATATGGCGGCGATGCAACCCGATTTCTTCTTCCGTCTCGCGCAATGCGGTTTCGATGGCTGAAGTATCGGACTCGTCGACACGGCCGCCCGGCAGGCTGATCTGTCCGGCATGATCGTTCAGATGGGCGGTGCGCTGCGTGAGCAGTATGCCCAGTCCGGTGTCGCGCACAACCAGCGGCATCAGCACCGAAGCGGGCGTCGGATCGGTTGTCGCATTGCGCATCAGCCGCTCGTCGAACTTTTCCTGCTCCCATTGCGGCGGCTGCGCGAAGCGTTCGCGCAGCCAGTCGCGCGTCAGCCGGTCGGCCGCGACTGCCGGCTCGCCGGCAATGGATTCAACGGGAAGGGTTTCCGGATCGAAAATCAGCTTGGACAAAAGGTTTTTCCTGGAACGGGGGATCGCATCAACAGCAATTTTAACGTGAATAACCGCCATGCTCATTGCCACGCTTTCAAGGGCGCCGGAAATGAAAAAGGGCACCGCATCGGTGCCCTCTCGCTTGCAAACCTGCGGATTACTTTGCGGCCTGCTCGACTACGCGGCGGTTCGGCAGCTTTTCCTTGATACGCGCCGACTTGCCGGAACGATCACGCAGGTAGTACAGCTTCGCACGGCGCACATCGCCACGACGCTTGACTTCGATCGACGCGATCAGCGGCGAGTACAGCTGGAAAGTACGCTCCACGCCTTCACCGGACGAAATTTTGCGCACGATGAAGTTGGAATTCAGACCGCGATTGCGACGTGCAATCACGACGCCCTCGTACGCCTGTGCACGCTTGCGGGTGCCTTCAACCACGTTGACGCTGACGACGACGGTGTCGCCCGGCGCGAAATCGGGGATGTTTTTGCCCAGACGGGCGATTTCTTCCTGCTCGAGTTTCTGGATCAAGTCCATTTTTGGCTCCTATAACCATCTTGCCGGCGCTTCAACATGCTTTGCCCGGTAGAGGATGGGGTTAAACATGTGGATGAAATCATCCACTCGCTACTGCAACTGCAAACTGCTCAAAAACTTTTCATCGACCCGCGTCAGCAGCCCCGCTTCGCGTGCCTTTGCAATCAGGTCCGGGCGCTTCTTCATGGTCGCCAGCAGCGCCTGCTCGCGCCGCCATTTCTCAATTTCCGCGTGGTGCCCGCCCATCAACACCGGCGGCACCGCGACGTCTTCGTACACTTCCGGCCGCGTGTAATGCGGACAATCGAGCAGACCATTGACGAAACTGTCTTCCACCGCCGACACGTCGTCGTTCAGCACTCCCGGTAATTGCCGGATCACCGCGTCCATCAGCGCCATTGCCGGCAACTCGCCGCCCGACAGCACGAAATCGCCGAGGCTGATTTCTTCATCGACGCAACGGTCCAGCAAACGCTGATCGACCGCCTCATAGCGTCCGCACAACAGGACCACGCCCTGCTCGGCAGTGAACCGCATCACGCGTTCATGCGTCAGCGCCTTGCCCTGCGGCGACAGGTATACCACACGCGGCGCCGGCAACCCCTGTTGCGTCTGGCGCGCCTTTGCCGCGTCGATCGCGGCTTCCAGCGGCTTGGCCAGCATCACCATCCCGGGTCCGCCGCCATAGGGCCGGTGGTCGATGGTGCGGTAATTGTCGGTCGTGAAATCACGCGGATTCCATAGCGACAATGCACATCTTTTCTGTTCGAACGCACGCCGGGTGATTCCCGACTGCGTAATCGCGGCGAACATATCGGGAAAGAGCGTGACGACATCAAATTGCATCTTCACTCATCCCTAAAAACCGGGCTAGAAATCCAGGCCCCAATCCACCGTCACCTTTTTCCCCGCCTGATCCACCGTCTTGACGAACTGGTCGACGAACGGGATCAGCCACTCCTTCGGCCTGTCGACACCAACCGCTGGCAATGCCTGCACCCGCAAGATCGGGTGCGCGCCGTTGTCCATCAGGTCGACCACCGTTCCGAAGTCTTCGCCCTGCAGGTTTTCGACCGCCAGGCCGATCAGGTCGACCCAGTAGAATTCGTCGTTCGACAGCGGCGGGAAGTGGCTGCGGCGCACCTGCACGCTTGCGCCCTTGAGCGCTTCCGCCATGTTCCGATCCGCCACACCCATCAATTGGGCGACCACGTCTTCGCCATGGATCTTGGCCTGCATCATGTCGACGTCGCGCAGCGCCGGTTTATCCAGCCACCACGTTTTTGCATGCAGCATTGCATCCGCGTCGGCCGAGTAGGGTTTGATCCTGACCCAACCCTGTATGCCATAGGCACCGGTCACATGGCCGACCAGTACCAGATCGTCAGGGATCGTCATCCCCGATGCAATATCGAACGACAAGCCGAATCAGGCAGCGGCTTTGTCGCCGGCTTCTTTCACCAGGCGAGCGACGGTCGGCGACAGTTGCGCGCCGACGCCTTGCCAGTAGGCCAGACGGTCCTGCGTGACGCGGAAGCCTTCGTCCTTGCCGGACGCGACCGGGTTGTAGAAACCGAGGCGCTCGATAAAACGGCCGTCGCGGCGATTACGCGAGTCGGTGGCAACGATGTTGAAGAACGGGCGCTTCTTGGCGCCGGCACGGGATAAACGAATAACGACCATAATGTGTTTCCAAAAATTGTTCGAAGACGGAAAAAGCCGGGAATTATAGCTTATTTTTCGACCACCCCGCAAGTTCGGCAACAAAACACGATATATCGGCGACACTATGGCGTTGCTTTGCGTACGCGACTCATGCACACTACGCGCTCTTCCGATCCCGACTGACAGGACCATGACGACACCTCACAAGAACAAGACGCTTGCCACTCTGTTTGCCGCCGTGTTCGGCGGCCTGGGTGCGCATCGTTTTTATCTTTATGGCAAGAAAGACGTGTGGGCGTGGGTGCATCTAGCGCTGTTCCCACTTTCCTCATTTGCCGGCTTCCTGCAAGCACTGATGATCGGACTGACACCGGATGAAAAATGGGATGCGCAGCACAACCGCCATTCGAACCGCCAATCCGATTCCGGCTGGCCGCTCGTGCTGCTGCTGGTACTGACATTTGCCGGCGGCGCCACCGCCGTCATCGCCGCCCTGGCGCGCGGCTTCGATCTGTTATTCACCGGCGGCGCATACGGCTGACCGCGCCCCCACCACAGCACGGTCGGCATCAGCTTTTCGATCGGCACGAACAGACTCGCCGCTTCGATCCAGGCGAGATTCGTCGCGCCGGTAATGCGCGGCGCGCTTCGCCTGCAGTTTCGGAAAACCCTCAGTTGCAATTCTTCAGGTATTCACCTTTCATTTTCCAGGTAGACACGATGCGCGGCCTCCTTGATGCGAGCGCAAAGGAGTCCACTTCAGAGCGCGTGACTGACCGGGCTCTCGATCGGCGGCGTGCCTTCCTTGAACAGTTGCGTGAGCTGCTGCCGGAATTCCGGCGTGTCTTCATGCTGGTGCACGGCAACCGCGTGCTGTACCGCAGCCTCCAGCAATTCCTGGTCGGAGTCGGCGGCCATTGCAAGCGAGCAGTGGGAGTCGCTAGGGAATTCGCGACAATCGATGAATTTGCGGGCCATGACAGCCTCCATGAAATGAATGTATGAGCGGTGAATTTCTGCGATCGATAACAATAATTCGACGCGTGGCAGAACAACCGCAGCGGAACCACCACATCGTATTTATAGGAAGCGGAAACACGCAGCGCAAGACGTCGGCGCGCGGATGATGCGCAAGCGCCCTCTTAAATCGACAAGCTTTGATCTAGATTGATATGCTGGTCGTCTCAAGCAACTGGCAACCATCGATCTTCCAACTGCTATCTTCTTCCTGCTGCATCCAGAAAATCGCGAGCCATACTCGGCTGTCGCCATCGGTGACGCGGACGATCTGGATCGCATCACCGTCCACCACTTCGGGCCGGGAAAATATCACCCGCTGGTAGCGATAGATCGGATTGTATTCTTCCTTGATGAGACGCAGGAAATTGTCCGGACTTCCGATCAGCAAGCGCTTCTCGGGCGTCGCCAGTTCGAACGCGCCGGCCGCATCGTCGTTCGACAACGCCTCCAGCTGTGACTGCACGACCTCATGGATCGCGATCGCATCGGCAGTAGTGATATCACCGATCGCCGCCGCATTGGTCCACCATGGACCCGCAAGTCCGACCAGTAGGGTGGCCGTAGTCAACAACCGTTTCATGATCGCCTCCCGATCAGAAACCACGTTAGTCCAGTATATGGCAGATTAAAAAAAATGCCGGGAGTTCAGCATTGCATGAAAAATAAAAAAGGCAGCCCGGGGGCTGCCTCGTTGACGAACGGCCAATCAGAGCCGCGGCGTCAGAACTGTTCCTCGGTCAGCGCCATTACGCCCGCGCTGCCGTCGACAATCGCGGCGCGGTAGCCCGCTGCCTGCGACAGGATATGGTCGGCAAAGAAGCGCGCGGTGGCGATCTTTGCCTGGTAAAACTTCGCATCGCCCTCGCCTGCCTGCAACTTGCGTTGCGCAACCAGCGCGGCGCGTGCCATCTGCCAGCCGCCCAGCACCACGCCGGCCATTTTCAGGTACAACACGCTGCCGGCGAACACGCCCTTGATGTCGCCCTTCAGGTTGGCGACGACGTAGTCAACCACCTCTTCCAGCGCCTTCGAGCCGGCTGCGAGCTGGCTGCGAATCGCCGCCAGCTCGCCCGACGCATGCGCCGACAATTCTTCTTCGGTGCGGTGCACTTGCGCCAGAATCGCCTTGGCGGTTGCACCCCCATCGCGCACGGTCTTGCGGCCGATCAGATCGTTGGCCTGGATCGCCGTCGTGCCCTCGTAGATCGTCAGGATGCGCGCATCGCGGTAGTACTGCGCAGCGCCGGTCTCTTCGATGAAGCCCATGCCGCCATGCACTTGCACGCCATCCGATGCGACGTCGATCGACATCTCCGTTGACCAGCCCTTGACGATCGGCACCATGTATTCGTAGAACGCCTGATTGGTCTTGCGTACCGCATCGTCCGGGTGGTGATGCGCGGCATCGTGCGCTGCGGCGGTCACATAGGACAGTGCACGCGCAGCTTCGGTATGCGCACGCATCGACATCAGCATGCGGCGTACGTCCGGATGATGGATGATCGCGACCGGACCGCTGGAACCGGCGAGGTCGCGCGACTGCACCCGGTCGCGCGCGTATTGCACTGCCTTCTGGTAAGCGCGTTCGGCCACACCTATGCCCTGCATGCCGACTGCAAAGCGCGCGGCGTTCATCATGATGAACATGTATTCGAGGCCGCGATTCTCTTCGCCGACCAGCGTGCCGATCGCGCCACCGTGATCGCCGAACTGCAGCACCGCGGTCGGACTGGCCTTGATGCCGAGCTTGTGTTCGATCGATACGCAATGCACGTCGTTGCGTGCGCCGAGCGAGCCATCGGCATTAACCAGGAATTTCGGCACGATGAACAGCGAAATGCCTTTCACGCCTTCCGGCGCATCGGGCGTGCGCGCCAGCACCAGGTGCACGATGTTCTCGGCCATGTCGTGCTCGCCATAGGTGATGAAAATCTTGGTGCCGGAAATCTTGTAGGTGCCGTCGCCTTGCGGTACCGCGCGCGAACGCACCAGCGCGAGATCGGAGCCAGCTTGCGGCTCTGTCAGGTTCATCGTGCCGGTCCATTTGCCGGAGATCAGATTTTCGAGGTAGATTTTTTTCTGCTCGTCGGTGCCGGCGGTCATCAGCGCTTCGATCGCGCCATCGGTCAGCAGCGGGCACAGCGCGAACGACAGGCTGGCGGAATTCAGCATTTCGATGCATGGCGTCGCTACCAGTTTCGGCAGGCCCTGGCCGCCGAAATCGACCGGATGCTGCACACCCTGCCAACCCGCTTCGCCGAAAGCCTTGAAGGCTTCCTTGAAGCCCTTGGTGGTGGTGACCTTGCCGTCTTGCCAGTAGCTGGGCTCCTTGTCGCCCGCGACGTTGAGTGGCGCAACCACTTCGCTGCAGAATTTCGCGTTTTCTTCCAATACCGCTTCGACGGTTTCCGCACTCGCGTCTTCGCAGCCGGGCAACGCATTCACCTGGGACAGGTCGGCTAGTTCGTTGATCACGAACAGCATGTCTTTCAACGGGGCGACGTAGCTCACTTGAGACTCCAAAAAAATAGGCAGGAATGCGGGGAATTATTGCGGCAGCAGGCAAAAATTCCTGTCAGTTCCACGACAAATCCGGCAATCCTGCCAAGTATTTTCAACGAATTGCCATCAGCCGAGTTCGGCGACCAGTTGCGGCACGATCTCGAACAGGTCACCGACGATGCCGTAGTCGGCCACCGAGAAGATCGGCGCTTCGGGATCCTTGTTGATCGCGACGATCGTCTTCGAATCCTTCATCCCGGCCAAGTGCTGGATCGCACCGGAAATGCCGACCGCGATGTACAGCTGCGGCGCGACGATCTTGCCGGTCTGGCCGACCTGCCAGTCGTTCGGCACGAAGCCGGCGTCGACTGCCGCGCGTGACGCGCCCATCGCCGCACCGAGCTTGTCGGCCAGCGGTTCGAGGATCTTGAAGTTGTCGCCGGACCCCATGCCGCGACCGCCGGACACGATCACTTTTGCGGCGGTCAGCTCAGGGCGGTCAGACTTCGCGACTTCGCGCGACACGAACGCCGATTTGCCGGAATCGGCAACCGCGTTGACGCTTTCCACCGCCGCATTGCCGCCGGTTGCCGCCGCGTCGAAGCCGGTGGTGCGCACAGTGATCACTTTCACCGGATCGCTCGATTGCACGATCGCGATCGCATTGCCGGCATAGATCGGACGCTCGAACGTGTCGGGCGCATCGACCTTGGTGATTTCCGAAATCTGGCCGACGTCGAGCCGGGCGGCCACGCGCGGCAGGATGTTCTTGCCGTACGCGGTAGCCGGCGCCAGGATGTGCGAGTAAGCGCTGGCCAGCGCCAGCGCCTGTTCGGCAATGTTTTCGGCGAGGCCGTCGGCGAAGTGCGCGGCCTCGGCCAGCAGCACCTTGGTCACGCCGGTGAGTTTCGATGCGGCCTCGGCGGCGCCGCCGGCGTTGTGGCCGGCGACCAGGACGTGGACATCGCCGCCGCACTGGGCGGCAGCGGTAATGGTGTTAAGGGTGCTTCCCTTGAGCGAAACGTTGTCGTGCTCAGCGATGACAAGTGCGGTCATGATGGTTTTCCTGATCTGAAGAGGGTTAGATGACTTTCGCTTCGTTCCTGAGTTTGGCGACCAGCGTGGCGACGTCCGGCACGGTGATACCGGCCGAGCGCTTCGGCGGCTCGGCGACTTTCAGCGTTTTCAGGCGCGGCGTCACGTCGACGCCGAGATCGGTCGGCTTCACCACATCCAGGGTCTTCTTCTTCGCTTTCATGATGTTGGGCAGCGTCACATAGCGCGGCTCGTTCAGGCGCAGGTCGGTGGTGACGATTGCCGGCAGTTGCAAGCTCAGCGTTTCCAGGCCGCCGTCGACTTCACGCGTGACGCTGGCCTTGCCGTCTTCCAGCACGACCTTCGAGGCAAACGTTGCTTGCGGCCAGCCGAGCAGCGCGGCCAACATCTGGCCGGTCTGGTTGCAGTCATCGTCGATCGCCTGCTTGCCGAGAATGATCAATTGCGGCTGTTCCTTGTCGGCCAGCGCTTTTAACAGTTTCGCCACCGCCAGCGGCTGCAGTTCGACGTCGGTGTCGACCAGCACGCCGCGGTCGGCGCCGATCGCCATCGCGGTGCGCAGGGTTTCCTGGCATTGCGTCACGCCGCACGACACGGCCACCACTTCGGTCACCTTGCCCGCTTCCTTCAGGCGCATTGCTTCTTCGACCGCGATCTCATCAAAGGGATTCATCGACATCTTGACGTTGGCGATATCGACGCCGGTGCCGTCGGACTTCACCCGCACCTTCACGTTGAAGTCCACCACGCGTTTGACTGGAACCAAAACTTTCATAGCTTTGCCTTTTAAAGAAACAATTGACGTTAACGTAAACCAAACCGTGATTATAAAGAGAACTTGGCTCGACGCAGAAATTTAGCACGACCGTTCTTTTAGTTAGTAGAGAGTATGCACTAAACCGCCTGAAAACCCAAAAAACGGGAGCAAATTACCGCGCAGAATCGGCCTGGAATCGCCGCAGCGCCTACTGGAGAATATCGAAATGAGGGCGGCGCCTCATGCGCCGCATCAGTATTACTTGCGCTTCATGAAGAAGGTGAATTCCTTGTTGTTTTCGCTTTGGCCGACCAGCTCGTTGCCGGTCTGCCGCGAAAATGCCTGAAAGTCGCGCACCGAACCGGGATCGGTTGCGATCACGCGCAGGATTTCGCCGCTGGTCATTTCAGCCAGTGCTTTCTTGGCTTTCAGGATGGGCAGCGGACAGTTCAAACCGCGAGCGTCGAGCTCTTTATGAAATTCCATGGTCACTGCTCTATAGGAGATAAGGGTCGGGAAATTCTACCCCAAATCAGGATGGATTTGTGCGCCGCAGCAAGCACACCGTGGCAGCGCCCTTACACAGTCGGCCAGTCGAGAAATTCCACCGGCAAGCCGCGTGCGCGCATCCAGTCCGCCATCGCGTAGCCGGTACCGGCGCGCCACGGGCGCAGTTTTTCGGGAGCAACCAGCCGGTAGTCGACCAGTTCTTCCGACAGGCGGATCTCGCCGCACGCCTTTACATGATAGGCGATGATCAGTTCGTTCTTGCGAATGAATTCATACACGCCGATCAGCATGACGTCGGTGGCGTCGAGATTGGTTTCTTCCTTCAGTTCGCGTGCGACGCCCTGCTCCGGGGTTTCGCCGCGTTCCATGAAACCGGTGATCAACGCGAACATCTTTTCCGGCCACGCGGCATTGCGCGCCAGCAGAATGCGGCCATCGACCTCGACCAGAGCGGCCAGCACCGGGAGCGGATTGTCCCAATGCGTCCAGTGTCCGTCCGGGCAGGCAAGGCGGAGCCTGCCGCCTCCGCCCGCGTCCGCACGCTCGACGAGCGGTGCGGCGCACATTGGACAGTAACGATAGGCCATTACGCGCGCTGACGCACCCAGTCGGTCACGCCGTCGAGCGCCTTGCGCAGGCCGCTCGGGTCGGTGCCGCCAGCCTGAGCCATGTCGGGGCGGCCGCCGCCCTTGCCGCCGACCTGCTGCGCGACGAAGTTGACCAGTTCGCCGGCCTTGACCTTGGCGATCGCGTCCTGCGTGACGCCAGCGATCAGGCTGACCTTGCCGTCGTTGACGGCGGCCAGCACGATGGCGGCGGTCTTCAACTTGTCCTTCAGCTTGTCCATGGTTTCGCGCAGTGCCGGCACGTCGGCGCCATTGAGCGTGGCGGCGAGCACCTTGATGCCGTTGATATCGACCGCCTTGCTGACCAGTTCGTCGCCCTGGCTGGATGCCAGCTTGCCCTTCAGCGCGGCGAGCTCCTTCTCCAGCGTCTTGACCTGGTCGAGCACGTTGCCGAGGCGCCCGGAAATTTCCGACGGCGTCACTTTCAGGGTGCCTGCGGCTTGGTTCACGATGGCTTCCAGCGACTGCAGGTAAGCGACCGCGTTGTCGCCGGTCACCGCTTCGATGCGACGCACGCCGGCGGCGACGCCGCCTTCAGCCACCACCTTGAACAAGCCGATATCTCCGGTGCGCTGCACGTGTGTGCCGCCGCACAGTTCACGGCTGGAGCCGATGTCGAGCACGCGCACTTCGTCGCCGTATTTTTCGCCGAACAGCATCATCGCGCCGCTCTTCTGGGCTTCGTCGATCGGCATCACGCGCGCTTGCGTCGCGTGGTTGGCAAGGATCTCGGCATTGACGATCGCCTCGACCTTGCGAATTTGTTCATCGGTCATCGGGCCGTTGTGCGCGAAGTCAAAACGGGTGCGCTCGGCGTTCACCAGCGAGCCTTTTTGCTGCACGTGCGCACCCAGCACTTCGCGCAGCGCCTTGTGCATCAGGTGGGTCGCGCTGTGGTTACGCACGGTCTTCGCGCGCTTTTCGGCATCGACCTTGGCGCCGACAGTGTCGCCCACCTTGATCGAACCCTCGACGACGCTGCCGTGATGGCCAAACACGTCGGCCTGGATCTTCAGCGTGTCTTCGACCAGGAAGCGTGCCGCGGCATTGCGCAACTCGCCGGTGTCGCCTACCTGGCCGCCACTCTCGGCGTAGAACGGCGTGTGGTCGAGCACGAGTACGGCGTCGTCGCCGGAATTGGCTTGCGCGACCGGCGTGCCGTCGACGTAGATCGCGGTTACCTGCGCGGTGTCGTGAATCAGTGTTTCGTAGCCATGGAAAGTGGTCGGGCTGCCGCTGTATTCCAGGCCCTGCGCCATCTTGAACTTGCCGGCCTCGCGCGCGCGCTGGCGCTGCTGGTCCAGTAACTGGTTGAAGCGCGCCTCATCGACCGTCACGCCGCGCTCGCGGCAGACGTCAGCGGTGAGGTCGACCGGAAAGCCGTAAGTGTCGTGCAGCTTGAACGCGGTGTCGCCGTCGATCTGCCCGGCTCCCGATGCGAGCGCGCGCTCGAGAATTTCCATGCCGTTGGCGATGGTGCGGAAGAAGGCATCCTCTTCCTGCTTCAGCACTTCGGTTGCGCGCCTTTCATTCTGGCGCAGTTCGGGATAGGCGTCGCCCATTTCGGCGACCAGCGCCGGCACCAGCGCATGGAAGAACGGCTTGCGCGCGCCCAGCTTGTAGCCGTGGCGAATCGCGCGGCGGGCAATACGGCGCAGCACGTAGCCGCGACCGGCGTTGCTCGGGATGACGCCGTCGACCACCGTGAAGGTGCATGCGCGAATATGATCGGCAATGACTTTCAGTGACGGCGAATCCTTGTCGCAGTCGTCGGCGCCGGAGGCATCGACCACCTTCTTGGCCGCCGCGAGCAGGTTGACGAAGGTATCGATTTCGTAATTGCTATGTACATGCTGCAACACCGCCGTGATGCGCTCCAGGCCCATGCCGGTGTCCACGCTCGGCTTCGGCAGCTTGTGCATCACGCCCGCTTCGTCGCGATTGAACTGCATGAACACGTTGTTCCAGATTTCGATGTAACGATCGCCGTCTTCATCGGGCGAACCGGGCGGGCCGCCGGCGATCTCCGGGCCATGATCGTAGAAAATCTCGGTGCAGGGTCCGCAGGGGCCGGTGTCCCCCATCATCCAGAAGTTATCGGACGCGTAGCGCGCGCCCTTATTGTCGCCGATGCGCACGATGCGCTCGGCCGGCACGCCGACTACCTTGTTCCAGATCTCGTAAGCCTCATCGTCCTCCGCGTAGACGGTGACCCACAGTTTGTCCTTCGGCAGCTTGAACACCCCGGTCAGCAGCTCCCACGCATACTGGATCGCGTCGTGCTTGAAGTAATCGCCGAAGCTGAAGTTGCCCAGCATCTCGAAGAAAGTGTGGTGGCGTGCTGTATAGCCGACGTTCTCCAGATCGTTGTGCTTGCCGCCGGCGCGGATGCACTTCTGCGCAGTGGTCGCGCGACTGTATGGCCGCTTGTCGAAACCGAGGAACACATCCTTGAACTGGTTCATCCCGGCATTGGTGAACAGCAGCGTCGGGTCGTCGCCCGGCACCACCGGGCTGGAGGCGACGATGGCGTGGCCTTTCGATTCGAAAAACTTCAGGAATTTATCGCGGATTTCGGACGATTTCATGTTCTATGTCGAATGGGTGGGATGCGTTAAACCGTTGATTATACGTGATAGGCCCCCTCCGATTCAGCGCAATCCGAACGACGAAAAGCCCGCCGGGGAATCGCGGCGGGCCGGCTTGAAGTCGATTGACAATCAGTTAACCATCGTGCTTTTGGCGATAGATGTGGCGCGATTGGCGGTTTTCGCTGTGCTGAACGCGGCGCTGCTCGCGCGCGCCAATATGGCCGTCTTGAGCTGCGCGCGATTCCTTGCGCTCGACCTGCGATTGACCGCGCTCCAGCTTTGCGACTTCGCGGTTGTTCAGCGAGCGGTTGCCGATGCCCGCTTCGATGCGTTTTTGCTGTTCGACGTTGCGCTGCACGGCGGCTTGCATGCGCTGGCTGGAGGCAGCGCCGGGATTACCGGTTTGCGCATCGTGCTTTTCGGCACGGATATCCTGGCCGACACGGTTTTGCATGCGGCTGATGCGGGTCTTTTCAGCGTCGCTGAGGGAACCGTCCTTCAGCGCTTGCGCCTGCGCGCGGTCGATGTGCGCTTCTTCGCGCTCCAGTTTCGCGGCCTCGCGCGTGGTCAGCTGGCCGGATTGCAAGCCGCTCTCAATGCGCTGCTGCTGGTTGACGTTGCGCTGGACTTCGCCGGCGGCGGTTTGCGCGAATCCCGGCGCGGCGAGGATCAAGGCGGGCAGGACAAAGATCAGTCTTGCTGTTTTTATGAACTTTCCTTTCAGGTTGTCGGACATAGGCAGACGGCCTATGGCATATCAACCCGTCGGCGCATACCGACGATGACCGATAATCTGTAAGGAATGTAAGCAATGTTTACAAAGAAAAATCGGCACCGATCAGGTCGATGCGGTCGGTGCAGAACCCATCGACGCCCCAGTCCAGGATTTCGCGCGCGCGCGCCGGCTCGTTGACGGTGTAGCAAAACAGCCCGTAGCCGGCGTCCTTCACCGCGCGCGCCTGTCGCGGCTCGAGTTTTTTGTGGTTGGTGTGCAGCGCCACCGCGTCGAGCGCGCGCAGGCATGCCTGCCAGTCGGGCGCGATCGCATCGAACAGGCAGCCGCGCGGGATCTCGGGCGCGGCCGCTTGGGCGGCCGCCAAGGCCTCGAACGAAAACGAGGAAAACAGCGGCAGCGCGCGCGGGCCGGCGGATGCCGCGATTTCCTGCGCGAACATTTGGCGCGTCGCTTGCGCGACGATTCTTCCGGTTTGTACTTCGAAGCCGAGTGCCGGCT
>UEXY01000001.1_pt1 | contig 30455 bp, 29 predicted proteins | sample 4301061 | NCBI WGS metagenome assembly UEXY01 (sample SAMEA4773184, study PRJEB27434) | metagenome | biome: 2259; feature: agricultural soil; material: soil | place: USA | collected 2014-09 | depth 0.25 m | reverse complement strand
GGTAAACGACAGGTTGGCGTCGACCAGTGTGTAGGACGGTGTCGCCGTAGTTTCGAAAGTTGCCAGTCGATCCTGGCGCAGCGCATGCAGCACCGACACACCGCCGCGCCACGGCCCTTGGCGGTAACCGGCTTCGGCGCCGAAACGCGTGGCCGGCTGTAGCGGCAGGCTGCCGGCGTTTTCCAGCGTGCCGCGCGAGGTGTCGGCAAAGCTTCGCAGCGACAGGCCTTCACCGCGCAAGTTGTAGCTCACTTCGGCTTCGGCGCCACGGATCCTGGCCTTGCCCTGCGACCAGAAGCGGCGCGTGAATTCACCGGCCGGATCGTCATTGCCCTCGGCGTCGACCAGCGTGCCGTCGCTGCGGCCGAAGACGTAGTTGCGCACCCGGTTTTCAAACAGGTTCGCTTTCCAGCGCACCAGGCCTTCGGTTTTTTGCAGGTTCAGTTCGAGATTGCGCGAGGTCTCTTTATGTAGCGCGGCATCGCCGATGTCGAAGGTCGCGGTCGACTCATGCGGGCCGTTTGAATACAACTCTTCGATCGCGGGCGCACGCTGCGCAATCGAGACGGTGGCGCCGAGTCCGTAGCCGCGCGTAAACGACCACAGGCCGCCGACTGAATATGAATTGAGATTGAAGCGGCGATCCGCGAGGCCGATGTCTTGCGGCCGGCGCTTTACCGTTTCGGCACGCAGTCCGGCGCTCGCGCGCAGCGGGCCGAAATCGCGTTCCTCGACCAGGAAGGCCGCCAACGACGAGGATTTCGTGACCGGCACCGTATCCGGCCGGCCAGTCTCCGCCGACAGGGCGGAGAACTTGCTGTTCTCGCTTTGCACGCCGAAGGTACCGCGCCAGCCGGCCCGTGGCTGATGCGTGATCTCCCAGCGCGTTTCGGTAGCCTCGTTGGCGAAGTCGGTGGCCGGCGTGCCGTCCGCCAGCTTTTCGGTGTGCTGGTAATTGCTTGAGCCGATCTTGAACTTGAACGATTCGGCGCCGGCGAACGGCTGCCGGATCAGGCCGGCGAGATCCGCGCGCGTCTGCGACAGATCGATGAACGAACGCTCGGCGGTCGGGATGCCATAGTGATCGTTGCGGGTATCGATCGACGCGCCGACATAGCCCCAGTCGGCGATATGCGAGGCGCCGAAGCCGAGGCCGTGGGCGCGCGTGAACGACGACGGCAGCCTGCCGGAAGCGGACGCCGGATCATTCGGCGCAGCCAGGCCGGGGATGCGGTAGTCGACGGTATCGCGCGCGCTGCCGTCGACATGCAGGCCAATGCGACCGCTGGAGCCGTCGGCCGAAAACGACAGGCCCTTTTCACGATCGACCGAGCCGGCGCGCAACTCCGCCTCGCCAGTCGGCTTTGGCGACAGCTCGGTCGGAATGCGGTCGTTGACCACATTCACCAAACCGCCGATGGCGCCGGAACCGTACAGTAGAGCAGCCGGACCGCGCAGGATTTCGATCTGACGCGCGGTCGACACGTCGGTCGCGACTGCGTGATCGTTCGACAGGCTGGACACGTCGGATACCGACATGCCGTTCTGCAGGATTTTCACGCGCGGGCCTTCGAGGCCGCGGATGATCGGACGCGATGCGCCGGCGCCGAAACCGGAGGCGGAGACGCCGAGCTCCTGCGACAGTGTGTCGCCGAGCGATGCGCCCAGCTTGTTGCGCAATTCGTTGCCGGACAGGACTTTTGCCGGCACCAGGATTTGTGTATTTTCATCGTTGCCGAATGGGCTTGCGGTGACGGTGACCGTGGGCAGCGTTTTGTCGTCGGATTGTGCGAACACGGCGACGGAATGTGAGGCAAGTGCGGACAGCACGGCGCTCGCCATCAAGGTATGTTGAATGGGCATGATGATTGCTGAAAAAATGAAGTAAAGCGATCGCGCGCTTGCGGCGAGCGGATGGACAAGCGGATTCGCGGCGCGTCGGTCCCGCGCCGGCAGTCATCAAGCGAGGGGAGGGGCGCGTGGCGAGAAGTGACGGACCTGCGGCGCGTCCCACGAGGTGAACGCAGTCCACAGCGCCAGCACGCGCGCGCTGGCCAGCAGCGGCGCGGCAAACGGCGGAACATGTATCGAATCGGCTACCGTGGCGGCATCGAAGGCGACGCAGGAGTGGTGTGCGCGGGACTCATCGGCGCCGCCGGTCAACGAGGCATGCGCGACCGCTTGCTGCAGCTGTGCATGTTCGATCCGGTGCGTGAGGCCGGCCCATTGCGCAAACAGCAGCGCAAGCGCCAGCAGCAGCGCGAGCGCGGCATTGCGTTGCGTGCGGTGCCGGTCGATGCGCATCGTTTACTTTGCCGAGGCCAGCGTGGCGTCGGTGAGGCGGTAGTAGAGCCCCATCGGATCGTCTTTGAGGATGCTCATTTTGCCGCTCAGCACCACCGGTTCGAACGTGTACTTCACCGGTGTTTTGCTCTTCACTTCAACCACGCCTTCCGGTCCGGCCGGCATGCAGAACGCGCAGGTTTGCGGATTCAGCGAAATCAGAAAATGCTTCTGCTTCTCGCCCGGTTCGAGCGGCATCATGAAGCCCTGCACCTTGACTTCCTGCTCGTTCAGCGACGTGATCTCCTTGGAGAACTCGGGCAGAATGCGGTCCTTTGTCTTGACCTGCTTGACCTTGGCCAGCGTGTTCCAGGACAGCACGCCCTTGATTTCCGGCAGCGGCTGCACCATTGGCGGCGTGTTCGGCGGCGGCACGTGGCCGCCTTGGGCAGGCGGCACTTGGGTTGCGGAAAAAGCAAGCGCCGGCGCGGCTAGCATCATCATCAGGAACGAACGCAGGACTGTTTGCATGACATCTCCAGGAAGAAATCTAAAAAGATCGGAACATTGTAAGACGCGGTTGCGGGAGCGGAAGCTCGGCCAGACTGCAGTTCAATGCTTGTGCTTCATGCCGCACAGCTTGCCGATCGCGATGCCCTTGCATGCCTTGGTCAGGTCGGCGTGGCAGGCCTCCTCGTCCTTGCCCGACGTCAGACACTGCGCAGCGGACTGGTGTGCGGCGGCGATCGCCTTGTGCTGCTCGACCAACTCCTTCACATGCGCCGGCTCTTCCTTCGCCTGCGCGGACCATGCGAGGGTAGTCAGTAGTGCGGTCAGCAACAGTTTCATGCGGTTCTCCTTGATGATTAACGTGCGAGCGTGGCGGCGATGTCGGTGCGGTAGGCGCGCAGCGCCGGCAGCAAGGCGGCGATCAAGCCGATGCCGAGCGCGACCAGCGCCAGCCAGGCCTCGTCGGGCGCAATCGCCCAGCCGGACAGCGCCAGGTTCTGGTCCGCCGACAGCGCGCGGCCGAGCAGGCCGACCGCGGCATGGCCGGCGATCCAGCCCAGCGCTGCGCCGGCCAAGGCCAACAGCAAGCCCTCCGCCAGCAGCAGGTGCAACAGCTTGGCCGGTGGCGCGCCCAGCGTGCGCAGGATCGCCAGATCGGTCTTGCGTTCCTCCAGCGCGTGGTACAGCGCGACAAACATCGACAGCGCCGCCGACAGCAATACGATCGCGGCGATGCCGCGCAAGACATCGATGCCGACGCCGAGCAGGCGGAACAGTTTGGCCGCTTCGAACGCCGGCTGCGCCGCCTGCAACTCGCTCTGGCTGTTGATCAGGCGCGGCATGCTGATCGCGGCCAGCGGCGACGCGTACTGCACCAGCAGCGCGGTCAGTTCGCGCTCGGCATCCATCGCTTCTTTTTCTTCCTTGTCGTTGACGTCGATGCCGTTGACAACTTCATGCACCCGCCATACCGATTCCACCGGCGTCAGCACCAGCCGGTCGAGCACAGTGCCGGTCGGCTGCAAAATGCCGACCACGGTGAACGGCGCATCCTTGTGTTCCTCGCCGCCGCGCGCCAGACCGTGCGAACCGGCGAAGCGGGCGCCGACCACGGCGCCGGTCCTGGCTGCCGCCTGCGCACCGAATACCGTCTGCATCGGCGCGTCGAACGCCTTGCCGGCGGCCAGCGTGCCGCCGTAAAGCGCGATGTAATCGGCGTTGGTGCCGACAATGCGAAAGCCGCTGTAGCTGTCGCCGAGCGCCAGCGGGATCACTTTCTTGACCATGCGGTTCTGCGCCAGCTGCGCTTGCGCGGCAAGCGGGATGTTGCCGGTCGGGACGTCGATATGGTAGATCGACGACAGGATCAGTTGCAGCGGCGAACCCTTGGCGCCGACCACCAGGTCGATGCCTTGCGCGTCGCGCAGCGCGTGGTCTTCTAGTTGCTGCGACGCCGACAGCACGAAACTCATCATCGCGATCCCGACTGCCATCAGCAGCAGGTTGAGCGTGGTCGACAGCGGTTTGTGGCGCAACGATTTTAGCGCCAGCGTCAAGGCATTGAGCCGGGTCATGCGGCAGCCCCTGCGGGCAGTCGCAGCACCGCCGCTTCCGGCAGCGCCGCCAGGACGCGCGCGTCATGCGTGGCGATCACCAGCGAGGCGCCGCCGGCGGTTGCCTGCGCGGTCAGCAAGCCGATAACGGCGGCGCAGGCGGCATCGTCGAGGTTGGCAGTCGGCTCGTCGGCCAGCAGCGCCGCCGGATGATTGAACATCGCGCGCGCAATCGCGACACGCTGTTGCTGGCCTTGGCTCAACTGTTGCGGCTTGGCGCCGGCCTTGTCGGCCAGTCCGAGCGCAGCCAGGAGCGCATCGGCGCGCGCGGTATCGGCGCTGTGGCCGTTCGCATAGGCGGACAGCAGCAGGTTTTCGCGCACCGTCAAGCTGGAAATCAGCGCCAGTTTCTGAGGCAGGAATCCGACCGTCTTGCCGCGCCAGGCGTCGGCGGCGCGCGGCGACAGCGCGTTCAGATCGGTGCCGGCGACGCGCAACGTCCCTTGCTGCGGCGTCAGAATCGCCGCCAGCAGATGTAGCAGCGTCGACTTGCCGCAGCCTGAGGGGCCGAGAATGATCGCGTGTCGCCCGGCGGCGAGGGAAAACGCCGGCACCGATAACTGTGTGCTGGAGGAGCCTGGGTAGCGATAATGGAGGTCGGATATTTGCAACATGGTTGCATTATATCGCGCCGGACAGTGTGTCGACCAGCAGGAACTTGCTTGAAAATGGCCGGAGCGGGTTCGCGCCCGTTCAGCGTCGGGCCACTCCCGAAAACAAACAAGCGTACGACTAATGCATCGTACGCTTGCGACGGTAATGCTGAAACCGGACCGTGGTCCGGCGGGTATCAATCCCCGTACAGCTTCTGCTTGAGTTCGCGGCGCTGCTGCGCTTCCAGCGACAGCGTTGCGGTCGGACGCGCCAGCAGGCGCGGGATGCCGATCGGTTCGCCGGTTTCCTCGCACCAGCCGTATTCGCCGGCATCGATGCTGGCGATCGACTGCTGCACTTTTTTCAGCAGCTTGCGCTCGCGGTCGCGCGTGCGCAGTTCGAGCGCATGCTCTTCCTCGATCGTCGCACGGTCGGCCGGGTCCGGCACCAAGACGGTTTCACGTAGATGCTCGGTAGTTTCACCGGCGTTCTTCAGCAAGTCGCGCTCAAGCTGCTGCAAGCGCGCCTTGAAGAAGGCCAACTGCGCCTCGTTCATGTAATCCTTGTCGCTCATCTTAAGGATTTGCTCTTCGGTCAGCAGGGTGCCGTCGGCGGGGACGGCGGGGGTCGATTTAGTTGTTTTGGTAGCCACTTCGCTTACTTTCGAAACTACGGGTTTTTCCATTGTATCCATTAATCCGGCGCCTGCATTGTTACCGCTCATGGAGGTGCCGGATGTCTCTTTGGAACCGACTTTCGAGGCGGACGCCTGGGGCGGCCGCTTCAAATCCGTTGCTGCTGTTGCCTTGCCCGCCTTGGACACCGTCTTTTTCGTGTCGGTCGCCCTAGCGGTTCCGGCAATTGTTTTCGCGACGGATTTTACCGTGCTTTTTACCGTGGTTTGGGTGGATTTGGCAATCGCTTTCGTTGCGGTTGCGGAGGTTTTGGATGCAGGCTTGAGCGTGTTCCCGATGGTTTTGGCCAACTTGCTCGCGGTGGTTTTCAGGATCGATTTTTTGGCAGGCCGGGCGGCGGACGTCTTGCTCCTGGGCGCGACAGCCTTGCTGGCGCTTTTGGTCGCTGCGCTCCTGGTGGCGGATCTTGTAACGGTTGCGTTCATGGCGTCCCCTATGAATGAACTGTCCGACCTGTTCGATCCTTGCCCGAAAACCCCGCAACCCTCGCGTGCGCTGCTCTCAGGCAGGCTCAGACTGCATCAGGCGTCGCGCGATCTAAGTATCTTGTCAAACGACTACCTCCGCTGCTTGAATAAAAATCAAACAATAGTTTATACCAAACACTGTTCGAGACCGTGAATAAAAGTTTCTTTCGGGAGATTCTTGCCGATGAAGACCATTTTGCTGCCGCGCGGCTCGTCGTCGGTCCATTTCGCGCCGATATCGGTGCCCATCATCTGGTGCACGCCTTGAAAAACCACCTTGCGGTCGGCGTCCTGCATCCATAACACGCCCTTATAGCGCAGCATGCGCGGGCCGAACACCTGGACCAGCCCGCCGAGGAATTCGTCTAGCCTGGCGGTATCGAACGGCCGCTCGCTGCGGAACACGAATGCCGCGATCTCGTCCGAATGGTGTGCCTGGTGATGGTCGTGATGCGCATGATCGTGCCCGCAATGCGCGTCGCAGTCATGGTGCGCGTGCTCGTGTTCTTCGCCGGCGAGAAAGTCGGGGTCGATTTCCAGCTTGTCACTGAGATTGAAGCCGCGCAGGTCGAGCACCTCGCCGATCGGCGCCTGGCCGAAGTCGACTTTCGCCAGCGGTGCGCGCGGATTGATGCGCTTGAGGCGGGCACTCAGCGTTTCGAGTTCATCGACGCCGACCAGATCGGTTTTCGACAGCAGCAGCTTGTCGGCGAAACCGACCTGGCGCTGCGCTTCTTCGTGTTGGTCGAGTTGCTGCATCGCGTGCCTGGCGTCGACCACCGTCACCACCGCATCGAGCATATAGTGTGCGGCGACCTCGTCGTCCATGAAAAAGGTCTGTGCGACCGGGCCGGGGTTGGCGAGGCCGGTGGTTTCGATCACCACGTGGTCGAAGCTCAGTTCGCCGGCGTTGCGCTTCTGCGCCAGCGTGCCGAGCGCGACGATCAGGTCGCCGCGCACCGTGCAGCAGACGCAGCCGTTGTTCATTTCGACGATCTGCTCCCGACTTTCCTGCACCAGGATTTCATTGTCGATGTTCTCTTCGCCGAATTCATTTTCGATCACCGCAATACGATGGCCATGCGGTTCGCGCAGGATACGGTTGAGCAGCGTGGTCTTGCCGGCGCCGAGGAAGCCGGTGAGTATGGTCGCGGGTACTAGTTTCATGAGAGATCAATGGGCGCAGTCGGCGCACCATCCTTTTATGGTGAATTCGATGTCGTGGCTCTGAAAGCCTTTTCCCAGCGTTTCCTGCAAGGCGTCGTGCAGTAGCCCCGCCTCGCCGATGCTGTCGAGGCAAAACACTTTCGCGCAGCGCGTGCATTTGAAATGGCCGTGCTGGTGGTGCGGTGCGCGGCTGTCCTGCTCGCCGGTGTGTTCGGCGCCGGCACTGTAGCGGAACACGCGGTCATCGCCCGCGATCTTGTGCGCGAGGCCGGCATCGGTCAGGCAATCGAGCGCGCGGTACAGCGTGACGCGGTCCATGTCGGCGAACGCATCCTGCACATCCTGATGCGACATCGTGCGCTGCGCCCGCTGCGCGTCCAGCAGCGCCTCCAGCACCCTGACCCGCGCGGTGGTGATACGCACCGATGCGCCGCGCAATTGCTCTTCTGCCGTGGCGACAGTTTGATTCGCAGGTGCCGCCGGCACTGCTTTGGCTTTACTGCTCATTGAACCGATGCATTGAAAACAGGGTGGAAAATAGGCGTGCCATTTTGCAATCGAGTTGCAAAACCTAATATTAGCGCAATTTTCATCGGGCCGGACCTCAGCCTAGCCGGAACGCACCTGTTTATCGGGTTGGTGGCATGCCACGAGCAGCCTCATTTGTACCATCGACCTGCGAGGAGGCCAGTGGGCGATTTGCGATGAAATATCGGATTAGCCCGCGTCCTGCTGCAATTGTTCGACCAGTTCTTCCACCAGATAGCGGCGGTGCGGCGGCAGGGCCTGGATCCTGGCAGCCAGGCTGATCATTTCGGCCGAGGGTTTTTCGGCGCCTTTTGGCGCCGCCGGCGGCGTGGCTGTCGGCGATGTTCGATAGTGTTCCATCTGTTCGCCTGCATGCAAGGAACTTGCGGGCGGCGGTCCATAGTGCAGCCAGTGTTCGGTCACGTTCAGCCATGTGGCCAGCGTCGACAGTTTGTCGTTTGTCGGGATGGCTTTGCCGGTCAGCCATTTGTGCGCAGTCTGTGCCGATACGGCATTTCCCCGATGACGCAGATTGAATCGCAGGGCAAGCTCCGTCGCCCCCTGAACCGGTTCCTCGCTACGCCGCAGCGCGAGAGACAGGCGCCTGGAGAACGCAGCTTTTTCTTCTTTGGTAGGCATGCCGTGATTCTGCGATACGTCTTGTTGCGGCATGTCAACCGAATGAGGTAATAATATCTCAAATAGTTTAAATTTGTGCCTGCCTGAGATAAAATACCGTGGGGCAGTTGCAGAAAACTTAATTGCATGTGCCGAACCCTCCGCAAAAACCGGATGTCGAATCCGCATGACAAAAAGAACGCTACCGACGCGCGATCTCCACGCGCCATGGTGATGATTTACACGATGCTGCCGCTGCTGATGGTGCCGCTTGGTTTCGCCTTCGTTGTCGGTGCGATTCTTTCGAATCTGCGGAGGCTTCGTGCCGCCAGCGATCCGTGCGAAAAGGCGCATTGGTCGTTGAGAGTGGCGGCGCATACCCTGTTTGCATACGGACTGGCGGTGATCGGATTGCTGGCGGCGGACGGTTTCCGTGGCGAGCCGTGGCGGTTGGCAGAATGGTGGCCGTTGGTCACCCGCAGCTGGCACTGGTCGAAGAACGAAACCGTCATTGCCCTGACGGATGTGCTGACGCTCCTGATTGCCGCGCTTGGCTCGCTGGGCCTTGCCCACTATTTCGGCCATGTCGACGGCAGTGACGTGTGGCGTGCGCCGGGCTGGCGCAAGCACCCGATCCGAAATGAACGTGGTACCGGCCAAGATTCATGACGGCTTCTTGTCTTCCCCGCGATCTTCGCTCTGCTCGATTTTTGGCGTTACCGCTTTTTTTGCGCGCGGATGCGCGGCGTCGTATACCTGGGCCAGCCGCTGAAAGTCGAGCGACGTGTATACCTGCGTCGCCGCGATCGATGCATGGCCGAGCATTTCCTGCACCGCGCGCAAGTCGCCGGACGACTGCAGCAGATGCGACGCGAACGAATGGCGCAGCACATGCGGATGCACATTGGCCGGAATGCCGAGCGCCTGCGCGTGTGCTTTCAGCCGCAACTGCAGCACGCGCGGCGAGATGCGGGTACCGCGCCCGTTCAGAAACAGTGGACGAGGATCGGCCTTGACCAGCGTGTCGCGTACCGCCAGCCAGGCGGCAAGCGCCTGCAGCGCATGCTGGCCGACCGGCACCGTGCGCCGTTTGCTGCCTTTGCCGGTGACGCTGACCTCGGCCTCGCCGATATCGACCCAGCCGGCCGACGCATAACTGCCTTCCTTGACGAAGCGCACGTCCAGCGCGGTCAGCTCCGACACGCGCAGCCCGCTCGAGTACAACAGCTCGAACATCGCGCGGTTGCAGAGCTGATCGGGTGAATCGGCCGGCTTGCCCGGGCTGGGCTCGGCGACCGTGCGCACCGCGTCGTCGGCCGAGAGCGCTTTCGGCAGCGGTTTGCTGCGTTTCGGCGCTTTCACGCCTTCGACCGGATTGGCGCCCAGCGTGTCGTTCTCCGCCAGCCAGTCGAAGAAGCCGCGCCATGCCGACAGCTTGCGCGCGATCGAGCGCGCGTTGAGTCCTTTCGCGTGCAGCTGTGCAGCGAACCTGCGGATGTGGAAATGGGTGATCGATGTCAGCGCCGAACTGTCGGGCAGCGCGTCCGCCAGTGCGGCCAGTTCCATCAGGTCGCGCCGGTAATTGCTGACCGTGTGCGGCGACAGCTTACGCTGCTGTTCCAGGCTATCGAGATAGCTTGCGATACAAATGCGGCTGTGGTCGGCGCTCACACTGCAGAATGTTCAATCGAGCAGGCAGTTCATCGCCGCGCTGGCGGTTTCGCCGATCTTCGCCAGGAAGTCAGTCGCCATGTCGGCGCTGAAGCGATGCGGATCGGACGAGCCGAGCACCAGCAGGCCAAACGCTGCCGGCGCCGCGCCGATGCGCAACGGCAGCATTGCGATCGACTGCACCGACTCGGCGTCGTCGATCCAGGATGCTGCTTCGAACTGCTGGTTCGGACCGCAGTACGGCGCGGTCAGGCCGTTGCAGAAAATCCTGGCGTCCTCGGACACTTCCGAGGCAAACCAGGCATGCGCGAATTCATCGGCGACGCCCCAGATGCGCAGCGTCGCATGCGGTACCGAAAAAATCGTCTGCAGGCTGCTGATGAGTGTATGCGGCATGTCGACGTCGTTGCGCGCCATCAGCAGCGAACGCGTCCACAGCAGGAATTTTTGCGTGATCGCGTCGTTCTCTTCGCCGATGCGCAGCAGCTCGGCCAGGCGCAACTCCAGCGATTTGATCTTGTCGCGCAGGACTTCCATTTGCCGTTCCTGCAGCGATACCGCGCGGCCGACGACCGGGCTGCTCAGCTTCACCCGTGCCAGCAGTTCGCTGTGCTCCTCGAAGAAATGCGGATTGTCGGACAGGAAATCGGCGACGGCGTTGGAGTCCAGTTGGTAGGTCATATGCAAGCTTCGGTTGTGGTCGCGGTATCCGGTTGAACGCCAGCCGGAGATCAAGCCGTGATTTTAACCGACAACCGTCGCGCAGATGATGGGTGCTGACGACGCAAAAGCACCGGACGCCGCAGGTGGTCCCGCAGTGTCCGGTGTCTGGCGGTGGCGTCAGAACTTGTGGCGAATGCCGACGTTGAACGCTTTGTCGCCGCTGCCGGTCTCGATTGCGCTACCCACCGTAAACGGCGCACCATTGTCGTTCGTGATCTTGGCGAACGACGTGTAGAAGTTGGTTCGCTTCGACAATTGGTGCGAATAGCCGAGCGCCCACTGGTGGGCGTCCTGGTTGAGCGCGGAGCGGTCGTTCCTGCGGATGTAGGACGCGAGGATCGTACCGGCGCCGACCGGGGCGCTGACGCCGACCAGGTAATCGCGGGCGTCGATCGGGCTCAGGCCCTTGTCGACCTGGAATCCGAGGCTGGCGGCGGCGACACCGAAATCGTACCTGGCGCCCAGGAGGGTATTTTTGGAGCGATCGGTGGCGAGCGCATTTTCCGCGCGATGGTGCGCCACTTTCACTGCCAGCGGACCATTGTCGTAACCGATGGCGGCGCCGAGCTGCCGGTTCGCCTTGTTATCGCCGGCCACTTCGCCGAAACCGTATGCCAGCGAACCGACCACGCCGCCCATCGGCGCCGAGGCGAATTTGATGGTGTTGTTCATCCGCGTGACGGTCGGAATCAGGTTGGTGGCGGTGCCTGCGAGGCCGGTGTGAAACGGGTCGATCTGATCCAGTAATTCGAAATGCGGCGAGTACTGGCGCCCAAGATTGACGTCGCCCCATTGGCCGCCGAGGCCGACATAAGCCTGCCGTCCGAACAGCAGGCCACCCTGGCCCATGGTGCCATTGTCAATATTGAAGCCGGATTCCAGAACGAATTTCGCTGACAGGCCGCCGCCGAGGTCCTCGACGCCCTTGAAGCCCAGGCGCGAGCCTTGCTGTATGCCGCTGGTCAGCTTGGTGACGCTGCCGGCCGGCCCGCCGCGCTCGGCCACGATGCCGGCATCGACGATGCCGTAAATGGTCACGGCGGTCTGGGCCGAAGCTACGCTCGCGAGCGTGCCGAGCACGGCGAACGCAATTAAAGTTTTTTTCATCGTTCTATTCCTTGCTGAAGTAAGTGGTTGGCTGAAGATCCGCGCAAGTCGGATGCCTTCACCTTAGGCGCGGCCGGCAACGCTTGAACTGGATTGGTTCAGAGCGCCGCGGAGCGACGACGGAAAAAGCAAAAGTAAAGTACGAATGTGGCTTTTTTACCACGATTTTCGGTGAATTTGTTTTCAAAAAAGCATGTAAAGCGTTGCGAAATTGCCTAATTTCATTTAATTCGCGGATTTTTGTCTTCAGGCGAGACAGTGTTTGCGCTGCCTCAGTCGTGCCGCCGGCAGGGTAGGAAATACTGAAAACCGGTCCTATTCACGGAAAAGATGCTGTTGGCATGGCTAATCGAGAAGAGTTGATCATTATTCGCGCCGCCCGTGCCGGTCAGGCGGCGGCGCAATTGACGCTGGGCAAGCGTTACCTGTTCGGCGGCGCCGGTTTGCCGAAGAGCCTGGCGACGGCGCTGTATTGGCTGGACCGCGCCGCGCAGCAGGATCAGGAAGATGCCTGGCTGCTGATCGGCAGCCATGTTCCATTTGAAACCGTGCAGCAGGCGACGCAGCCGGCCAAGCTATATGTGTGGTACGAGCGCGCATTCGACGCCGGTGTCGCGCAGGCCGGGCTGGTGCTTGCCAAACTGGTGCTGGCGCAGGCCGGCGGCGCGGTCAGCGAAGCGATGCACAGCAAGGCCTTGCGCGCATTGCAGGTCGCCGCGCATGCCGGCATCGCCGAAGCACAATGGCTGCTGGCGCAATCGATCGGTCATGCGCAAACCGACGGCCTCGCGGCATGGCCGTCCGACCCTGCCGATAACGAAGCGATGCTGGCGTGGGCCACTCGTGCCGCCAACAGCGGTGTGGCGGAAGCGCAATATGCATTGGCCGACCATGCGTGGGCATGCGGCGACCATGCCGGTTTCCTGCAATGGGCGCTGCCGCTGGCGCGGCGCGTGCTCGAGGCGAGTACCGCTGGCAGCGCGCGCGAGCGCGACGTCGGGCTGGTGCTGCGTTGCGCGCATGTGCTGGTGGCCGGCGCGGATTTCGACGCCGCCGAGGTGGCGCGGCTGCTTGAATTCGCGGCGCAGGAGGGCGATAGCGAAGCGCAACTGTCGCTTGGACTGTGGCTGGCGCGCATGGAGGCGGGCGGCAAGCGCGTCGCCGCCATCCCCGGGCTGGCGAACTACAAGAAGGCGATCCGCTGGTTGTCGCTGGCGGCAGAACAGGGCCGCGCGGACGCCTGGTACGCGCTGTCGAAAATCTACCTGAAGCCGGAATGCTCGCAACGCAGCGTGGCCGATGCCCAGCGCTGTCTCGAACGGGCGGCGCGGGCCGGACATGGCCGGGCGCAGTTCGAGCTCGGCACCATCGGATGGCGCAACCGGCGCGAGCAGGAAGCCAACGATGTGCGCGCGGTCGAGTGGCTGCAGAAGGCCCAGACGCAAGGCGTGAGCGAGGCCGGACGATTGCTGGACAAGATCGCCGCGCGCGCGACTCCGGCGCCATGGGCGCAGGCCGCGCTGCAGCGGTTGACGCGCGACGCGCTCGCCTCTCATCCGTTGCTGGCGGCGCGCCTGGAGCTTGCCGCATGTTTCGGCCTGTCGCGCACCGAAATGCTGCTGATTGATCCGAAGGCCGCCGATCGCGGCCACTGCATGGTGGTTGATATCCGTGCGCTGCACCCGCATAGCAAGCGGCGCCTGATCCTGGTGCGCAGCGCGCAGGAGCGGCAGACGCTCGATCGGGTGGCGGCCGTGTTCGAACGAATGGAGTGCGGCCCGGGCGGACCGGAAGGCAATTACCGGCAGCGCTTGTATCGGTTGAAGACGCTGGTGCCGGAATGACGCGTCAAGCGCTTGTCATGAGCGGACCTTCTGGCCTCAGATCTCGATTTCGCCTTCAAACACGCTGACCGCCGGACCGGTCAGCAGTACCGGCGCGCCGCTGCCGGCCCAGGCGATCGACAGTTCGCCGCCGGACATCGATACCTTCACCGGCGAGTCGAGCAGGCCGCGCCGGATACCGGCCACCACCGCCGCGCAGGCACCGGTGCCGCAGGCGAGCGTTTCGCCGGCGCCGCGCTCGAATACGCGCAGCTTGATGTGGCGGCGGTCGACGATCTGCATGAAGCCGGCGTTGACCCGTTTCGGAAAGCGCGCATGGTGCTCGATCACCGGGCCGTCGAAATGTACCGCCGCGGTCCTTGCTTCGTCGACCACTTGCACCGCATGCGGATTGCCCATCGATACCACCGATACCCAGCTGGTCTTGCCATTGATCTCCAGCGGCCACAGCACGTCGTTCCCATCCTTCTTGCCGTGCAGGCCGCCAATGTCGAAGGGAACGCGTTCCGGTTCCAGGATCGGCGCGCCCATGTCGACCGTGATACAACCATCGGCTTCGAGTCTCGGTTCGATGACGCCGGACATGGTTTCGACCCTGATCGCGCGCTTGGCGGTCAGGCCCTTGTCGGTGACGAACTTGACGAAGGCGCGCGCACCGTTGCCGCATTGCTCGACTTCGCCGCCGTCGGCGTTGTAGATGCGGTAGCGGAAATCGACACCGCTCCCCTGCGGCTTTTCGACCACCAGCATCTGGTCGGCGCCGACGCCGAAGCGGCGATCGGCCAGCGCCTTCCATTGCGCGGGGGTGAAATCGATGCGCTGGTTGATTGCGTCGATCACGACGAAATCATTGCCGGCGCCATGCATTTTGGTGAATTTGAGTTTCATGCGGCGATTATAGCGTTTGGGTGCGGCTGTCAAGACTCCAGTGGCAGCGTATCCGTGCCATTCGGCGCGTACACGCTCGGCACGCCCGGCGGCCGCGTCTTGAAGCGCTTGTGCGCCCAGAAATACTCGGCCGGCGCTTCCAGCACGCGTTGTTCGATAAACGCGTTCATATGGCGGGTGGCGCCGGCGATGTCGTCGCCGGGGTAGTCTTTCCAAGCGGAATGGAAGCTCACTTTCCAGCCCTGGTAGTTCGGCAGAAAGGTGGCGACCACCGGGATCACCTTCGCGCCGGTGGCGGCGGCGATCCGGGCCGGCGCGGTCAGCGTCGCCGCCGGAATGCCGAAGAAAGGAACGAACTCGGCATCCTTCTCGCCAAAGTCCATATCCGGCAGCATGAAAAACGGCAGGCCATCGCGCATCGCGCGGATGATCGGCTTGACGCCTTCGCCGCGCGAGAACAGCTTGACCGCCCGAAAGCGCGAGCGCCCCTGGCGCAGCGCTTCATCGAATACCCGATTCTGCTGGCGCGTGTAGATCGAGCACAATGCCGACTCCAGCATCACCGCTACGCCGGCGACGTCGAGGCAAACGAAATGCGGGCACAGCAGGATGGTCGGGCCGGAATGGATTGCTTCCAGCGGCACGCGCGGTTCGACCACGATCAGCCGCTTCAGGCGCGCTTCGGACGCCCACCACAATACGCCGCGTTCCAGCACGCTGCGCGCGTAGGCCTGGAAATGTTTTTTCGCGATTGCCTTGCGCTCCCGCTCCGGTAGTCGCGGCAAGCACAGGCGCAGATTGGTCAACGCGATATTGCGGCGCGAACGCACGGTGGCGAACAGCAGCGTGCCGATCGCCTCGCCCAGGCGTCCAAGCAGCGGCAGCGGCAGCCAGTGCAGCAGCCACATCACGCCGAGCAGCAGCCTCATCGGTTTTCCCCCGCGCCGGCGGGCGGCGTCACGCCGTCCGGCGTCTTGTAGCGGTTATAGCTCCAGAAGTACTGCGCCGGACAGCGCGCGACCAGCTGTTCCATCGCCGCGTTGATCGCGCGCGCCTGCTGCTGCGGCGTGTCGCCGAGGGTCCGGTCGAACTGCACGAAACGCATCACGTAGCCCGCGCCGCGCGGCAGGCGCTCCGCATAGGTCAGAATGATCGGCGCGCCCGACAGTTGGTGCAGCTTGCCCGGCAAGATCATCGTGTACGCCGGTTTGCCGAAAAATTCCGCCCACGCGCCTTCGCCGTCTTGCGGGACCTGGTCCGGCAGTATGCCGATCGGTTCGCCTTGCCTGAGCGCCTTGAGCAGCATGCGTACGCCCGACAGGTTGGCCGGCGCCAGCCGCAGCAGTCCGCGCGCGCGGGCGCCCTCGATCAGCGGCTTCAGCGCGGTCTTGCGCGGCGGCCGGTACATCACGGTCAGCGGCGTTTTGGTGGCGACGATCTGCGCGGTGATTTCAAAACAGCCGAGATGCGGCGTGAGAAACACCACGCCGCGCCGAGCATCGAACGCGGCTTGTACCACGTCCCAGTTTTCGATGCGGGTGCTGGCCAGCACCCGCTGCTGCGGCGCGCACCAGATGAACGGCAGTTCGAGAATGTTCTTGCCGGCTTCGCGGATTGCCGCGGATAGATGTCGGCCGAATCCGGCGCGTTCGATGTTGCCTTTCAATCTATGGCGGTAGGAAGGTGATGCCAGGTAAACGAGCCAGCCGAGCGCCGCGCCGATAGTATGAAGTGCTGGCAACGGCAGTTTTGCCAGCAGGCGAAAAAGAGAAACGAGCATCAGGGCGGGTTGTGCGCTTGAGAAAGTTTGTGATTTTTTTCCAGACGCGTAAAATATCATATTCGTGTTATCCGCCGAGTTAATAGACAACTTGCGAGGCGGCATATAAATTTCGCTAAAGCGTCGCAGGCTCGGGAGTTTGGCCGCGACATGGTCAATATCTAACAAGGAGCCTGCAATGGCCAACGAATATCTTTTCACCTCGGAATCCGTCTCCGAGGGACATCCCGACAAAGTCGCCGACCAGATCTCCGATTCGATCCTCGACGCCATCCTTGCACAAGACCCGAAGGCCCGTGTCGCCGCGGAAACCTTGTGCAATACCGGTCTGGTCGTGCTCGCCGGCGAGATCACCACGCATGCGAACGTCGATTACATCAGCGTCGCGCGCGACACCATCAAGCGCATCGGTTACGACAACGCCGATTACGGCATTGATTACAAAAGCTGCGCGGTGATGGTCTGCTACGACAAGCAGTCGCCGGACATTGCGCAAGGCGTCGACGAAGGCAAGGGCCTTGACCTGGATCAGGGCGCCGGCGACCAGGGCCTGATGTTCGGTTATGCGTGCGACGAAACGCCGGAACTGATGCCGGCTGCGATCTATTATTCGCACCGCATCGTCGAGCGCCAGTCGCAACTGCGCAAGGACGGCCGTCTGCCATGGCTGCGTCCGGACGCGAAATCACAGGTCACGCTGAAATACGTAGACGGCGTGCCGGTCGCGATCGACACCATCGTGCTGTCGACCCAGCACAGCCCGGACATCGAGCACAAGGCGATCGAGGAAGCGGCGATCGAGGAAATCATCAAGCCGGTGGTGCCGCAGGAGTGGCTGAAGAACACCCGCTACCTGATCAATCCGACCGGCCGTTTCGTGATCGGCGGTCCGCAGGGCGATTGCGGCCTGACCGGACGCAAGATCATCGTCGACACCTACGGCGGCGCGGCGCCGCATGGCGGCGGCGCGTTCTCCGGCAAGGACCCGTCGAAAGTCGATCGCTCCGCCGCGTACGCCGGCCGTTATGTCGCCAAGAACATCGTGGCCGCCGGCCTCGCCAAGCGTTGCCAGATCCAGGTGTCGTATGCGATCGGCATCGCCCGGCCGACTTCAGTGATGGTCACCACCTTCGGCACCGGCAAGATCGGCGACGACAAGCTGGCGCAACTGGTGCAGGAATTGTTCGACCTGCGCCCGAAGGGCATCGTGCAAATGCTCGACTTGCTGCGTCCGATTTATGCGAAGACCGCCGCTTATGGTCACTTCGGCCGCGACGAGCCGGAATTTTCGTGGGAACGCACCGACAAGGCTGCGGCGTTACGCGCCGCAGCCGGCTTGTAAGCGCAACGTCCATGCGGTGGCCGAATCGACAATGTGAATCGATTGGGCGGAAGATCCGCTGCGCCGCTGCAATGCTTGTTGCCGCGGGTTGCCTGCCCGCGTTTGCCATTGGTGCAAACGCGGTGCAGCAAGCTGACTGGTGCAAGCGCCTAGTGACGCGCCTGCCCGGCGTGTCGGTTGCCGACTGTCAGCGCAGCGCGCTGTTGCCGACCGGCGCGGTGTCGCGCAACGGTTTCCCGATCCTGATGCGTACCCTCCCGGCCGTCAAATCCGGCAAGCAGGGCGAGCCGCTGCGCGTGCTGCTGCTGGGCGGCATACATGGCGACGAACTGACCGCCGCCGCGATCGTGTTCGAATGGATGCAATGGATGCAGGCCGCGCCGGCACAGGAATTCCATTGGCATATCGCACCGGTGGTCAATCCCGATGGACTGCTGGCCGCCAAGCCACAGCGGGTGAACGCGAACGGCGTCGATCTCAATCGCAATTTTCCGACGCCTGGCTGGGAGCAGGATGCGCGCCGCTACTGGGCGAAGACCACCGGCAGCGATCCGCGCCGCTTCCCCGGCCAGTCGCCGCTGTCGGAGCCGGAGAGCCGCTGGCTGCATGAAGAAATAGAAGGCTTCCGGCCGGACGTGATCATTTCCGTGCATGCGCCATTCGGTGTGCTCGATCTCGATGGTCCGGCCAAGGCGCCGCGCCGCTTCGGCCGCCTGTATTTCAATCGCGTCGGCGTCTATCCGGGTTCGCTCGGCAATTACGGCGGCCTGCACAAGAACGTGCCGGTGATCACCATCGAACTGCCGAACGCACTGGCGATGCCGGCGCCGGCGGAAGTGCGCCGCATCTGGCAAGACATGCTGGCCTGGATCGCGCGCAGCGTGCCGTCGCAAGCGGGCAAGGTGTCGCCGATCCAGCGCGCGTCGGCCAAGCCGGTGCCGGCCGAGCATTGATATTTTCGACGTTTTGCCGGCTATCGACTAAGGTATAATTCCGGCTCCAAGGAGCGTTGCAGCACGGTTTTCACAGGGCCGTGTCAGGCTTGGATTCTTATTCGCAACGGCGCTCACGTTACTTTTTTCTATTTCACCAGGAAAGGAGGGCGTGATGAGCGCCGTTATCTCGAGCACCACTTCGCAAGACTATTTTGTCGCCGATCTCGGCCTGGCTGATTGGGGCCGCAAAGAGATCAGGATCGCCGAAACCGAAATGCCGGGCCTGATGGCAATCCGCGAGGAATTCGCCGCGTCGCAGCCGTTGAAAGGCGCGCGCATCACCGGTTCGCTGCACATGACGATCCAGACCGCGGTGCTGATCCAGACGCTGGAAGCGTTGGGCGCGCAAGTGCGCTGGGCATCGTGCAACATCTACTCGACGCAAGACCACGCGGCCGCTGCGATCGCCGCCAACGGCACGCCGGTGTTCGCATTCAAGGGTGAGAACCTCGATGAATACTGGGACTTCACGCACCGCATTTTCGAATGGCCGAACGGTGAATATGCGAACATGATCCTCGACGACGGCGGCGACGCGACGCTGTTGCTGCATCTCGGCACCCGCGCCGAAAAGGATATCGGCGTGCTGGCCAATCCGGATTCCGAGGAAGCAGTCTGCCTGTTCAATTCGATCAGGAAGAAACTGGCCGCATCGCCGAACTGGTATTCGACCCGCCTCGCGCAGATCAAGGGCGTGACCGAAGAAACCACCACCGGCGTGCACCGCCTGTACCAGATGCACAAGGAAGGCAAACTGGCCTTCCCGGCAATCAACGTCAACGACTCGGTCACCAAGTCCAAGTTCGACAACCTGTACGGCTGCCGCGAATCGCTGGTGGACGGCATCAAGCGCGCAACCGATGTGATGGTCGCCGGCAAGGTCGCAGTCGTTTGCGGTTACGGCGACGTCGGCAAGGGCTCGGCGCAGGCCTTGCGCGCGCTGTCGGCGCAAGTGTGGGTCACCGAAATCGATCCGATCTGCGCGCTGCAGGCGGCGATGGAAGGCTATCGCGTCGTCACGATGGATTATGCGGCCGAGCACGGCGACATCTTCGTCACCTGCACCGGCAATTATCATGTGATCACGCATGCGCACATGAAGAAGATGAAAGACCAGGCGATCGTCTGCAACATCGGGCACTTCGACAATGAAATCGAAGTCGCCGCGCTCAAGCAGTACACCTGGGAAAACATCAAGCCGCAGGTCGACCACGTCATTTTCGCCGACGGCAAGCGCATCATCCTGCTGGCCGAAGGCCGCCTGGTCAATCTCGGTTGCGGCACCGGCCACCCGTCGTATGTGATGAGCTCGTCGTTCGCGAACCAGACGATTGCGCAGATCGAGCTGTACACCAACACCGCCGCCTATCCGGTCGGCGTGTACACGCTGCCCAAGCACCTGGACGAGAAGGTGGCGCGCCTGCAGTTGAAGAAGCTGAATGCGCAACTGACCGAATTGACCGATGAGCAGGCCAACTACATCGGCGTGCAGAAGACCGGTCCGTACAAGTCGGAACACTACCGTTATTAAGCGACCGTAACCCGGATTGCGCTGGGTTCCATCCGGGCTGCCGTTCTCTATGTGGGGGATGTCGATATGCGCTTGCTGATTACCTGGCTGATCAATGCGGTCGCACTGTTCGCCGTGCCGTACCTGATGAAGACGGTCTATGTCGAAAGTTTCACGGTTGCGCTGATTGCCGCGCTGGTGCTCGGACTGGTCAATGTGCTGATTCGTCCGATCCTGGTGCTGTTGACCCTGCCGGTTACGGTGCTGACACTGGGCCTGTTCATTTTCGTCATCAACGGCCTGCTGTTCTGGACGGTTGCCAACTTCGTCAGCGGATTTTACGTCGCCGGATTCTGGTCGGCGTTTGCGGGAGCGCTGCTGTACAGCCTGATTTCATGGGGACTGTCGGCCCTATTGCTAAAGTAAAAAAATGACACAACACAATTTCAGCATCGAGTTTTTCCCGCCGAAGACGCCGGAAGGCGTGGAAAAGCTGCGCGTGACGCGCGCGAAACTGGCTGAGCTGAGGCCGAAATATTTTTCAGTGACCTTCGGTGCCGGCGGCTCGACGCAAAAGGGAACGCTGGAGACGATATTGGAAATCAAGCGCGAAGGCCACGATGCCGCGCCGCACTTGTCCTGCATCGGCAGCTCGCGCGACAGCCTGCGTGCGATCCTGGCCGAATACAAGGCCAATGGCATCAAGCGGCTGGTGGCCCTGCGCGGCGATTTGCCCAGCGGTTACGGCGCGTCTGGCGAATTCCGCTATGCGAACGAGCTGGTCGAGTTCATCCGCGCGGAGACCGGTAGCTGGTTCCATATCGAAGTCGCCGCCTATCCGGAAATGCATCCGCAGGCGAAGTCGCCGCAGGACGATATGCAGAGTTTCGCGCGCAAGGTAAAGGCCGGCGCGAACGCCGCGATCACGCAGTATTTTTACAACGCCGACGCGTATTTCCGCTTCGTCGACGAGGCGCGCAAGGCCGGCGTCGACGTGCCCATTGTCGCGGGCATCATGCCGATCACGAATTATTCGCAACTGATGCGCTTCTCGGAGATGTGCGGCGCCGAGATTCCGCGCTGGATACGCCTGAAGCTGGCGAGCTTCGGCGACGACAGCGAGTCGATCAAGGCGTTCGGGCTGGATGTGGTGACCGGCCTGTGCGAGCGCCTGCTCGCCGGCGGCGTGCCGGGCATGCATTTCTATACGCTGAATCAGGCGGCGGCGACGACGGCACTGTGGAAGCGCTTGAACCTGCCGACTTATTGATTGAGCGCCGCCTCCGTGATCACTGCATCGAGCGCAATGTCGTGCGGGTCCGCGTCGAATGCGGTAACCGCGCACGCATAGCTGATGCCGATGGCGACCGGACGCGGCGTCGTCGCCAGCGTCCGGTCATAAAAGCCGCCGCCATAACCTAGGCGGAACCGTTGCGCGTTGAAACCGACGCAGGGGATCAGTAGCGCCTCCGGCCGTACCTCAATTCCGTCGGCGGGCACGGCGACACCGAAGCCGTCCCTGCTCATCGCATCACCCGGTCGCCACGCGATGAAGACGAGCGGAGCGTCGTTCTCGACCACCACCGGCAACGCCAGGCGCACGCCACGTTCGCACAAATCGGCATAGACCGGCCGCAAATCCGGTTCACCGCGTATCGGCCAGTACACGCCGAGCGTCGGCATGCGGTGCGTTTCCCACAACGCAAGCAGGCGCGCGCCGATCGCGGCATCCCATTCGCGCCGAACTTCGGCGGCAATCGCCTGTCTGTTCGCAAGCAACTGGCGCCGCAGCGCGCTTTTGTCGGAGGTTGTTTCAGGCATGGCTTGGGTGCGGGATTCGTGGGTTCACATGCTATTCTAGAAGACGTCGTTTCAGTATTTTTTTAAAGAAAGCGGTTCCTGATGTTTCCGATGAAATGGATTGCCGGCGTGACGCTCGCGGCTGCTTCGGCGTTTCTGTTTGTGCCCGTTGCTCACGCGAAAAAATTGGCGGCCGCCAGCTTTGCCAGCGACGACGATGCGTTCGCGGCATTGCGTGAGGCCGCGCGCAGCGGCGATGCCGCGCGCGCGGCCGAGCTTGCCGCCCGTCTTGGCAATTATGCCATTCCCTCGTATGTCGATTATTTCAGCTTGCGGCCGCGCATCGGCACGGCGCCGGAGCAGGAGATTCGCGACTTTCTCGCGCGCTATGACGGCAGCGCGATCGCCGACCGGCTGCGTAACGACTGGCTGCTGGAACTCGGCCGCGCACGCAACTGGGCGCTGTTCGACGAACAATATCCGCAGTTCGTGCTGAACGACGATACGCAATTGAAGTGCTATGCGCTGATGTCGAAGGCGCTCAAGGGCCAGAATGTCGCCGATGAGGCGCGCGCGCTGCTGGTGGCGCCGCAGAACTACGGAGAGGCGTGCCCGGCGCTGATCACGACGCTGGCGCAGGCCAGCCAGTTCTCCGCCGACGACGTGTGGGCGCAGGTGCGGCTGATCGCCGAATCCGGCTACAGCGGTTCGATACGCCGCATCGCGCCGCTGACCGATGCCAGCGAGAGTGCGTTGATGCACGCGCTGGACAAGCCCGATGCGGTGCTGGCGCGCGGCCCCGGCAGGGGGCGCGCAGCGCATGAAGTGTTCATCCTGGCGCTGGGACGCAGCGCGAAGAACAACCCGGCGCACGCGGTCGACATGCTGGTGACCGCTGCCAATCGCCTGAACGAGCGCGAACGGGCGCAGGCCTGGGCGCAGATTGCGTTGCAGGCCTCGTTCAAGCTGGCGCCCGACGCAGTCGTGTACTGGCATCGCACCGGCGGCGCGACGCTGTCGAATGACAGCCATCAGTGGAAGGCGCGTACCGCGTTGCGCGCAGGCGACTGGAAGCTGCTGAAGTCGGCCATCGACGCGATGCCCGCGCCGCTTGCGAACGATCCGACCTGGATCTATTGGCTGGGCCGGACCTATCGCACGGAGGGCAACACCGAAGAAGCGCAGCCGCTGTTCGAGTCGATTGCCGACCAGACCAATTTCTACGGCCAGCTCGCGCTCGAGGAGCTGGGCCGCCAGATCACCATTCCGCCACGCGCGCAGCCGGTGACCGCCGATGAAGTCGCGCCGATGGCCGACAACAAGGGTTTTCGCCGTGCGCTCAAGTTCTTCGATCTCAACATGCGCTTTGAAGGCTACCGCGAGTGGAATTGGGAGCTGCGCAAGATGAACGAGCGCCAGCACCTGGCCGCGGCGGAATTCGCGCGGCAAAAGAATGTGCTCGACCGCATGGTCAACACCTCGGATCGCACCAGGTCGGAAGTCGATTTCACGCAACGTTTTCCGTCACCGTTCCGCGATGTGATGCGTGCGGCGACCGAAAGGCTGGGGCTGGACATGGCCTGGGTGTACGGATTGATCCGGCAGGAGTCGCGCTTCATCCAGAATGCGCGTTCGCATGTCGGCGCTTCCGGGTTGATGCAATTAATGCCGGCCACCGCGAAATTTGTCGCGCGCAAGATCGGCCTCGGCGATTACTCGCACAGCCAGGTCAACGATATCGATACCAACATCATGCTCGGCACCAATTACCTGAACATGGTGCTGACCGATCTCGACGGCTCGCAGGCGTTAGCGACCGCTGCCTACAATGCCGGCCCGGGTCGCCCGCGCGCGTGGCGCTCGACCTTGCCGCGCGCGGTCGAAGGCGCGGTGTTCGCGGAATCGATCCCGTTCACCGAAACGCGCGATTACGTGAAAAAAGTATTGTCGAACGCGACCTATTACGCGGCGCTGTTCGAAGGCAGGCCGCAGTCGCTGAAAGCGCGTCTGGGCATGGTGGCACCCAAGGGATTCATGCCGAGCGAATTACCATAAGCACAAGCTCGGGCGGATGGGGACTGATGTCATGGACTATCGTTCTATTCTGATCATCGGCGGCTCCGGTTTCATCGGCAGCCATATCGTCGCCAAGCTCGCCGCCGCCGACTGCTGGATCACGGTGCCGACGCACCGCCTCGCGCATGCCGAACATCTGCTGGAACTGCCGATGGTGGAAGACGTCATCGAAGCCGACGTGCACGACGACGCTACGCTGGCAGGCCTGATCCAGGGCAAGGAGGCGGTGATCAACCTGGTCGGCATCCTGCACGGCAAAGCCGGCGCCGCCGGCTCCCCTTACGGGCCGGAATTCGCGCGCGCGCATGTCGAATTGCCGAAGCGTATCGTCGCCGCCTGCGCTGCGCACGGCGTGCGCCGTTACTTGCACATGAGTGCGCTAGGCGCGGACCGCAATGGGCCGTCGATGTATCAGCGCTCGAAAGCCGACGGCGAAGCGGCCGCCTTTTCCAATCCTGCGGTCATGACGACGGTATTCCGGCCATCGGTGGTGTTCGGCGACCACGATCATTTTCTCAACCTGTTCGCGTCGCTGCAAAAGCTGATGCCGGTAATGCTGCTGGCGGGCGCCGACGCGAAATTCCAGCCGGTGTACGTCGAGGACGTGGCGCAGGCCTTCGTGACCGCGCTACATGACGATCGCACCATCGGCAAGACTTATGAGCTGGCCGGGCCGACGGTGTACACGCTGCGCGAACTGGTGCAATTGGCCGGTACCTATAGCGGCCATCGGCGGCCGGTGGTCGGATTGCCGGATGCGCTGGCGCGGGTGCAGGCCTTCGTCCTGGAGCACCTGCCGGGTGATCCGCTGATGACTCGCGACAACCTCGATTCGATGAAGGTTGATAATGTCGCGCACAGCTCGATGGCCGACGCGCTCGGAATCGAGCCGACCGCGCTGGAAGCGATCGCGCCGTATTATCTGCAGGGCAGGCAGCCGCATAGCGGCGTCGGCGCCACGCACTTGAGGCGCTGATCCTGATCGTATCTTGCCGGTTTGGCAAAATCGCGCAAAACCTTTATCCTCGAATGCCGCGGTGCAATACGAGGCCGTATTTCATGCCGCACAGGATAGCCACGATTGGAAGCAAGCATGCATAGCACAGAACTCGACCCGACCCTTTCCCAAACCCTCGATGCCGCTGAAAAGGCCGGCCTGAAACTGGTGATCGGCAACAAGAATTATTCCTCCTGGTCGATGCGGCCGTGGGTGGCGCTGACCGCGTTCGGCATTCCGTTCGAGGAAATCCGGATTGCGCTGGACCAGCCCGATACCTCGTCGCGCATCGCGCAGCATTCGGCGGCCGGACGCGTGCCGGTGCTGATCGCCGGCGAAACCACGGTGTGGGATTCGCTGGCGATCTGCGAATACCTGGCCGAACAGTTTCCGGACAAGGGCTTGTGGCCGCAGGACGTGAGCGCGCGCGCGACGGCCCGTTCGATCTGCGCCGAGATGCATTCCGGCTTCACCGGGCTGCGCTCGGCGATGTGGATGAACATCCGCGCCAGCTTTCCCGGCAAGGGCCGCACGCCGGACGCGCAGGCCGACATCGCGCGCGTCTGTGAAATCTGGGAAGACTGCCTGGCGCGCTCCGGTCCGCATCAATTCCTGTTCGGCGATTTTTCGATCGCCGATGCGTATTTCGCGCCGGTCGTGATGCGCTTCCGTACTTACGGCGTGTGGCTGGCGCCGGCACTGCAAGCCTACGTCGACCGCGTGACTGCGCATCCGGCAGTGGCACAGTGGATGCGCGAAGCGCTCGATGAAAAAGATCGCCTGAAAAAATACGACATCTATCCCGATTGATCCTCGCGACATGAAAACCTACGTCGTCGGCGGCGCGGTGCGCGATGCCTTGCTCGGTCTGCCGGTGCAGGATCACGACCACGTGGTGGTCGGCGCGACGCCCGCGCAGATGATCGCGCGCGGCTTCACGCCGGTCGGCAAGGATTTTCCGGTATTCCTGCACCCCGACACGCACGAGGAGTACGCGCTGGCGCGCACCGAGCGCAAGACCGCGCCCGGCTATACCGGGTTCGTGTTCCATGCCGAGCCGGACGTGACGCTGGAACAGGACCTGGTGCGGCGCGACCTGACGATCAACGCGATGGCGCAGGACGAAAGCGGCGCGATCATCGATCCGTTCGGCGGGCGCAAGGATCTGCAGGCGCGCATTTTCCGCCATGTGTCGGTCGCGTTTGCAGAAGACCCGGTGCGCATCCTGCGCGTGGCACGGTTCGCCGCGCGTTTCACCGATTTCAGCATTGCGCCGGAAACCAATGCGCTGATGCGCAGCATGGTTGACGCCGGCGAGGTTGATGCGCTGGTGGCGGAGCGCGTATGGCAGGAGCTCGCGCGCGGCCTGATGGAAGCGCGGCCCTCGCGCATGTTCGAGGTCTTGCGCGCATGCGGCGCGCTGGGACGCATCTTGCCCGAGCTGGATGCGTTGTGGGGCGTACCGCAGCCGGAGCAGCATCATCCGGAAATCGATACCGGCGTGCACGTGATGATGGTGATCGATTGCGCGGCACGGTGGAATTATGGTTTGCCGATCCGCTGCGCCGCGCTGATGCACGATCTCGGCAAGGGCGCGACGCCGCCGGAAGAATGGCCGAAGCATCACGGCCACGAAGCGCGCAGCGTGCGCCTGGTCGAGGCCGTGTGCAAGCGCCTGAAGATTCCCAACGAATGCCGCGACCTGGCGGTAATGACCGCGCGCGAACACGGCAACATCGGCCGCGCGCTGGAATTGCGGCCGAATACCATCGTCACGCTGTTCGAGCGCTGCGACGCCTTCCGCAAGCCGCAGCGCTTCATCGACATGCTGCGCGCCTCCGAATGCGACCATCGCGGCCGCACTGGCTTCGCCGAGCGGCCGTTTCCGCAGGCGCCGCACCTGGAACAGGCGCTGGCCGCCGCCCGCGCGGTCAATGCCGGCGCGGTCGCGCAACGCTATACCGGGCAGCCGCAGCGCATTCCGGGCGCCGTCCACGCCGCGCGGGTCGCTGCCGTGGAGTTGGCGGTCGCCAAAGCAACACCGGACGCCTGAATAGTTCACAGAGTTAGTCAAAGTTGTTTCCTTTGTGGAACTTTTGCCCGGCTCTTGCTATTCTTCCATGGTGGCACTCCAATTCCAGCCTGTTTGCGCAGGCATACCGCTATGTCAATGGCTCGCTTTTCGGTGCTGATCGCCGCGCTTGCATGCGCAGCCGTAGCCCATGGTCAGTCGGTTTCCGTGGTGCGGGTCATGCTCGACGAGCCGATTCGGCCGTTGCCGCAAAAACTGGAATTCGACGCCGGCAAGGCGGCGCTCGGCAAGCGCCTGTTTTTCGATACCCGCTTGTCGCGCGACGGCAAGATCAGCTGCGCCAGCTGCCATGACTTCGCCAAAGGCGGTGCCGATGGTCGCGCCCGCTCCGCCGGTGTGGACGGGCGCATTGGACCGCTCAATTCGCCGACGGTATTCAACTCCGGCTTCAATTTTCGCCAGTCATGGATCGGTGCGGCCAATTCGCTCGAAGATCTGATCAACGTGGCGATCGGCAGTGCCGACATATTAGGTTCGTCATGGGACGAGATTCTCGCCCGGCTGCTGGCGGACGCCGCGCTGGTCCAGGATTTCAAGCATGTTTATCCGGAAGGGTTGACGCGCCGCAGCGCGACCGACGCGCTCGCGGTGTTCGAGCGCTCGCTGGTGACGCCGTCGCGCTTCGACGCCTATTTGCGCGGCGACGCCAATGCGATCAGTGCGGAAGAAAAGCAGGGCTACGCGAAATTCAAGAACTACGGCTGCGTTGCCTGCCACCAGGGCATGAATATCGGCGGCAACATGTTCCAGCTGTTCGGCGTGATGCGCGCCTACCTGAAGCAGGACGGCGCCGCTCACGAATCCGATCTCGGACGCTATCTGGTAACCAAGCGCGACAGCGACAAATACGTATTCAAGGTGCCGAGCCTGCGCAATGTCGCGCTGACCGCGCCGTACTTTCACAACGCATCGGCAAAGACGCTGGAAGAAGCGGTTGATGTGATGTTCAAGTACCAGCTCGGCAGGTATGCGCCGCGCGAAGACAAGGCATTGATCGTGAAGTTTCTCAATACCTTGAGCGGCGAGGTGCCGCCGCATGCGCTGCCGGAGCCGCCGAAATGAAACGTATGCTGCTGATCGCATGCAGTTTCATCGCGCTGCTGATGGTGTCGGCGTTTTTGTATTCCAAGACACAGGCAATCGATGTCGAGGTGCAAAACCAGATCGTGCCGGCGCTGCGCGAGCTCAAGCGGCTCGACGCCGAGTGGAATGCCGATGTCCTCAAGTCGCGGGTCGGCATCAACAGCAATTACGACGCGATCACCGCGCCGCTGCAGGAGGTGCGCGAATTGCGCGAACGCCTGATTCACGGTGTGCAGATGGTGCATGGCGGCGCGCTGGAGGCCGCGCTGTACCGGATGGAAAACGCGTTCGTCGACAAGGAAGAAATGGTCGAGCAGTTCAAGTCGCAAAATGCGGTGCTGCGCAATTCTCTGCGCTATTTTCCGACTGCCGTCAAGGAGTTCAAGACCTTGTTGCAGGCGAACCGTGCGAGGGCGAAGCAGGCGCGCGCATTCGCCGCGCTGGAAGTGCGGATTGATCGCCTGCTGGCCGACATCCTGCGTTTCAACGTGATGCCGGAAGCCGACCTGGGCGAACGGGTTGCCGCCGTCATCGCCGATATCGAACGCAAGCGCGGCACGTATCCCGACGGTGTGCAGGAAGCGCTCGGCCTGCTGGTTCGTCACGCGCAAATCGTGCTGCGGCAGCGGGTGGTGGAAGACGCGGTGCTGAAGCGCATTTCCGCGACGCCGACCGCGCAGTCGATCGACGCCTTGAGCAGCGCGCTCGACGAGGAATTCCACGACCTGCTGCAGGAGAAGCAGCAGTACCGTACTTACCTGTTCGTCTATTCCGGCTTCCTGCTGTTACTGCTCACCTATGCTGCATGGCGGCTGATGCACAGCTACCAGCTGATCGCGCAGGGTAACCGGCGCTTGCACGCGGCCAATGAGACGCTGGAACAGCGCGTGGCGCAGCGCACCGTCGAACTCGAACGGCAATCGGCGCGGCTGGCCGAGTTGGCGACGTACGATACGCTGACCGGACTGATCAATCGACGTCAGCTGATGATGCAACTGGCGCAGGCATTGCAGCGCGCCGAACGGCGCGACCGCGCGGTGGCGCTGATGTTCATCGACCTCGACGGCTTCAAGCAGATCAACGACACCTACGGACACGCGACCGGCGACCTGGCGTTGCAGGAAGCGGCGACACGCATCAAGCGCCATGTCAGGAAAGAAGACGCCATCGCGCGATTCGGTGGCGACGAGTTCGTCATCCTGCTCGCGGACGCCGGTACGCGCGACGGCGCGGTCCGCGTGGCGGAGGCCGTGTTGCGAGAACTGCGCGAGCTGACTGAAGTCGACGGCCGCCCGGTGCGGCTATCGGCCAGCATCGGTATCGGCAGCAGTCGCGGCGCCGGAAGCGTGTCGTCGCCGGAGGCCTTGCTCAGCCTCGCCGATCATGCGATGTATCAGGCCAAGCAGCATGGCAAGGATTGTTATCGCTTCAGCATGCCGAATGCGTGGGATGCTGAAGCGGCATGACGTGCAGATTTTCTTATCTGCCGTTATGGCTAAGCGCCCCGAAACTACGGTACCATTGCCGCCACGCAGCGCTCCCCTTTTGGAGCCAGTGGCGCGTCGGTGCTCCTTGTTGGGCGTAACAAGAAACAGCGAGTTCCACCACCGCCTAAAGAAATTTTCTATGCGTATCAATACCACTGCTGCACATGATGACCCCGAATGGGGAAATGCCCGTTCGGAAGCCGCTCCCGCGCAATCGATGGACGTCGCCGATTTGCTGGTCGCCTACCTGGAACAGATCGGCGTCGAATATGTGTTTGGCGTTCCCGGAGGCGCCATTGAGCCGCTGTACAACGCGCTCGCCAGGAGCAGCCGCCGAGGCGGCGTACGCCACATTCTGGCGCGCCATGAATCCGGCGCGGCCTTCATGGCCGACGGTTATGCGCGAGAGACCGGCAAGCTCGGCGTCTGCTGTGCCACGTCTGGCCCCGGCGCCACCAACCTGATTACCGGCGTGGCCTGCGCCTACGACAACAACATCCCGATGCTGGTCATCACGGGGCAGCCCGCATTACCGGCGTTCGGCCGGCATCCACTGCAGGAATCGGCTTGCACCGGCGTCAATGT
>UEXY01000136.1_pt1 | contig 30515 bp, 31 predicted proteins | sample 4301061 | NCBI WGS metagenome assembly UEXY01 (sample SAMEA4773184, study PRJEB27434) | metagenome | biome: 2259; feature: agricultural soil; material: soil | place: USA | collected 2014-09 | depth 0.25 m | reverse complement strand
CGCGCGAGCAGGAACTGCGCAATTTTCTCGGCGGCTTCAACTTCCCCGGCGACATGGTGACCAGCAAGATCGCGCCGTTTTCCGGCGGCGAAAAAGCGCGCCTGGCGCTGGCGCTAATCGTCTGGCAGCGCCCGAATCTGCTGCTGCTCGACGAGCCGACCAACCATCTCGACCTGGAGACGCGCGAGGCGCTGACGATGGCGCTCGCGCAATTCGAAGGCACATTGGTGCTGGTATCGCACGACCGCCACCTGCTGCGCGCGACCACCGAGCAATTCCTGATCGTGGCCGAGGGCAAGCTGCAGCCGTTCGACGGCGATCTCGATGATTATCGCGACTGGCTGCTCAAAACCAAGCTCGGCAAGGCCGACACTCCGCTGCCTTCGTCCCCGCAGGCGCTGGCGGCCGATGCTGCGCCGTCCGCATCGCGCGAAGATCGCCAGGAGCGCCGCCGCGTGGAAGCGGAAGAACGCCAGCGCCTGTCCAGCCTCAAAAAGCCGATAGAATCGCGCATCAAGCGTCTCGACGAGCAAATGGCGAAGTTGAACGCGCGCAAGACCGAGGTCGATGCGCGTCTGGCCGATCCCGCGATCTACGATGATGCGAGCAAGGAAGAACTGAAGGCATTGATCCTCGACCAGGCCTATCTGGCGAAGGAGCTGGGGCAGCTGGAAACAGAGTGGCTGGAACAGCAAGAAGCGCTGGAGCGGCTGGCTGCATGACGATAGGTGATCCACATGAATCAGGCGATTGACAAGCCCTTGCACGGTATCCGCGTGCTCGACCTGACCCGACTGCTGCCCGGTCCGGTCGCCACGATGCACCTGGCCGATATGGGTGCCGAGGTCATCAAGATCGAAGATCCCGGCGTCGGCGATTACGCACGCAGCATGGGGTACGTGCGCAACGAAGTGTCGCAATTCTTCATCGCCGTCAATCGCGGCAAGCAATCACTGCGGCTCGATCTGAAGAACCCGGTGCAGCGCGATGAATTTCTCGCTATGTGCGAAACCGCCGATGTCGTGGTCGAGAGTTTCCGCCCGGGCGTGATGGACAAACTCGGCATCGGATGGAAGGTGTTGAAGCAGCGCAATCCGAAACTCGTGATGTGCGCGATCTCCGGTTACGGACAGGATGGCCCTTTTTCCCAACTCGCCGGCCACGACATCAATTACATCGGCATCGCCGGCATGCTGGAACAGAATGTCGGCCCCGATGGCGTGCCGGCACTGCCGAATCTGCAGATCGGCGACCTGCTCGGCGGCGCCCAGGCGGCGGTGCAGGGTATTCTTGCAGCGCTGATCGGCGCCAGGATCAGCGGCCAGGGGCGCTTCGTCGATGTGTCGATGACCGATGCGGTGTTCGCGCACAACATCATGCCGCTGGTCGCGGTGAACAATTTCGGCCAGCCGGCTGCGCCCGGGCGCGACCTGCTGACCGGTGGCGTGCCCTGCTACAACGTCTACCGTACCAGCGACGACCGCTTCATGGCGGTCGGCGCGCTCGAATTGAAATTCTGGGAGGCGTGCTGCGATGTGCTGGCACGCCCCGATCTCAAGGCCCGGCACTGGAGCCTCGGCCAGCCGGTCGGCGGCAATGATGCGATGGCGGTGAAAGCCGAACTGGATGCGATTTTTGCGCAGCAAACCATGAACGCATGGGCGAAAAAATTCGCTGACGCCGATTGCTGCGTGACGCCGATCCTGCGCACCGACGAAGCGCTGGAACATCCGCTGTTCCACTCGCGTATGATGGTGGAACGCAAAACCCATCCGACCGAGGGCGATTACTGGTCCACTGGCGCAGCGGTCAAGTTCAGCGACTGAACCGTTGCGTCGTGCCTGCCGTGCCGGCCGACCCAGATCACTATGAAGCAGCCGTTTCCCGAACTCCGCACCGATCGCTTGCGCCTGCGACAGATTTTCCGATCCGACGCACCGGCCCTGTTCGAGATCCACTCCGATGTCGAATGGATGCGCTGGTACGGCGTCGACGCGCTCACCGAACTGACACAAGCGGTAGAACTGACCGGGCTATTCGCCGGCTGGTTCCATGTCGGCACCGGTTTTCGCTGGGGATTGGAGCGGCTGCGAGACCAGCGCCTGATCGGGACTTGCGGACTATTCCGCTGGAATAAGAGCTGGCGCAACTGCGCGATCGGTTATGAAATCATGCGCGACTGCCACGGCCACGGCTATATGCGCGAAGCGCTGACCGCGGTGCTGGAATATGGCTTCAACGTCATGCACCTGCACCGGATCCAGGCCGAAACGCATCCTGACAATCAGGCGTCGATCGGCCTGGCAACGCGCCTCGGCTTCCAGTTCGAAGGCGTGCATCGCGAACAGGCATTCTGGGGCGGCCGCTATCACGATCTGAATTGCTATTCGCTGCTGGAGCGCAACTGGCGTGCGCCACAAGATGCCGCGGCAGAGTGAGGAACGAGAGCTTGCAAAAGACATTGAACATCATCGGCTGCGGCAAGGTCGGCAAGACGCTGGGCCGTCTGTGGTCTGAGCGTCGCACGTTCGTGGTGCAAGACATCCTGAATCGCTCGCTCGACAGCGGGCAACGGGCGGTGTCTTTCATCCGCAGCGGCCGCGCAGTCAGCAACCATGCCGGGTTGCGCGCCGCGGATGTTTACATGATCGCGACCGCCGACGATCAGATCGCGGAAAGCTGCGATGCGCTGGTTCGCACCGGCCTTGTCAACCCTGACAGCATCGTGTTCCACTGCAGCGGCGCGTTGCGCGCCGATGAACTGGCGTCGGCAATCCATGCTGGCGCTGCCGTCGCCAGCATTCACCCGATCAGAAGCTTTGCCGACCCGGAGCAGGCGGTCACACAATTTCCGGGCACCTATTGCGGTACCGAAGGCGATCCGCGCGCGCTCGACCTCCTGCATGAAGCGTTCATCGCGATCGGTGCGCGACCGATCTCCATCGACGCCGAATTCAAGAGCGTGTATCACGCTGCGGCGGTATTTGCATCGAATTATCTGGTCACGCTGCTCGACGTCGCGCTGCAAGCCTATGTGCGCGCCGGCATTCCGCCCAAGACCGCGCTGCAGTTGATGGAACCGCTGGTGCGCGGCACGGTCGACAATGTCTTCCAGTTTGGCCCGACCGAGGCGCTGACCGGTCCCATCGCACGCGGAGATATCGCGACCGCCGTCAGGCAATACCGCGCGGTGAATGCATGGGACGAACGGCACGGCGCACTGTATAAGCAGCTCGGGAAACTGACCGCGGATATCGCCGCGCGGCGGCGAAACAAGAAGCCGGCCGACGGCACTTGAGCGAAGCGATTTTTTGGGAGTCAGCGCTTGGGCGCGTAGATGTCGTGACCGGCTTCGTCAATCTGGCGACGCAGCGCACGGCGCTCTTCGGGCGTCAATCTGCCTTGGCGGCGGGAATTGTCGGGAGCAGCATTGGATTGGTTATCGCCCGGCGCACCGTAACCGCTGCTGTCCGGATTGCCGAATTCGCGGCCGCGCCGGCGATCGATCTGCTGCGGCGCTGGCGCCCCATTGCGCGGGTCGCTCCGTTCCATTGCTGTATTTTCCAGCCGGTAGGCACGCGCAGTATTCCGCGCGTCGCGAGAAAAACCGAATGGCTCCGCCAGCGCCTGAACAGCACCGGAAAGCAAGAGAACGGAAACGGCAATGTGTTTGAGTCGCATATTCGTGAAGCGCTTTTAGCGGTACCCTGCGGTCTTCGCAAGCCCGGTCGGGACCACGGTCGCAGATCGTACTGGCATTGATGTTCAGTGTATGCTCCATCATGCGGCGCGATAACGCGCATAAGGTAAAGTTTGTAACACTTTGTAATGCTTTGCGCTGGAAATATTGATCGCCAATTTTCTGACGTTACCATAGCGCCATGAATACCACAAACCCAAGCATGAACTCTCCCGCCCCGTCCACGCCGGGCCACCAGGCAAAGATACTAGTGGTCGATGACGACCTGCGCTTGCGCGACCTATTGCGCCGCTATCTGGCCGAACAGGGATTCAACGTCGTCACCGCGGAGCACGCGCAGGCAATGAACAAGCTGTGGATACGCGAGCGCTATGATCTGCTGGTGCTGGACCTGATGCTCCCTGGCGAAGACGGCCTGTCGATTTGCAGGCGGTTGCGCGGCGCCGGCGACCAGACCCCGATCATCATGCTGACCGCCAAAGGCGAAGACGTGGACCGCATCGTCGGCCTCGAAATGGGGGCGGACGATTACTTGCCCAAGCCTTTCAATCCACGCGAACTGGTCGCACGCATCAACGCGGTCCTGCGCCGCAAAGGTCCAGACGAAATTCCCGGTGCGCCGTCGGAAACGCCGCAGACCTTCTCGTTCGGCGATTTCATCCTCGATCTCGGCACCCGCAGCCTGAAAAAGAGCGGCGAAACCATTCCGCTGACGACCGGCGAATTTTCGGTGCTCAAGGTGTTCGCCCGCCACGCGCGCCAGCCGCTATCGCGCGAGAAGCTGATGGAACTGGCGCGCGGGCGCGAATATGAAGTATTCGACCGCAGCCTCGACGTGCAGATTTCGCGCCTGCGCAAACTGATCGAGCCCGACCCGTCAAACCCGATTTACATCCAGACCGTCTGGGGCTTGGGCTACGTGTTCATCCCGGAAGGCCAGCCGCGCTAAATTGATCCCGATCATTGGAAACCGCCTGAGCTGGTTGAGGAGCGGCCTTCTCTGGCGCACCTTCTTTCTGCTCGCGTTCCTGATCGCGGCAAGCATGCTGGCATGGGTCGCCAGCTTCCGCGCGGTCGAAAGCACTCCGCGTGCGCAACAGATGGCCGCGCAGGTCATATCGATCGTCACCATCACGCGTGCGGCGCTTACCCATTCCGCACCCGATCTCAGGCGCGAGCTGCTATTCGACCTGGCCAGCAACGAGGGCATCCGCATCTACCCGCTCGAGGCGACCGATGTCGTCGAAGCGCCGCCCAACAGCCGCCACATGCCGGTATTGGAGTCGGACGTCAAGGCGCGTCTCGGCAAGGACACCAAGTTCGCCGGCAAGGTCAACGATGTGGCCGGCTTCTGGGTCAGCTTCAAGATCGACGACGACGAATACTGGTTGCGGCTCGATCGCGAACGGATCGAGGGCGTATCCAGCGTTCAATGGCTAGGCTGGGGCACCACCACGCTGGTGCTGTCGCTGCTCGGCGCGGTTTTCATCTCGCGCCTGATCAACCAGCCGCTCGCTCGCATTACTGCGGCGGCGCGCTTCATCGCCAAGGGGCGCCGGCCCGGCCCACTACCGGAAAAAGGCCCGACCGAGATCCGGGAAGCGAACCGCAGCTTCAACCAGATGGTAGCCGACCTCAACCGGGTTGAATCCGATCGCGCCGTCATTCTGGCCGGCATATCGCATGACCTGCGTACGCCACTGACGCGCATGCAGCTGGAAGTCGAGATGGTGCAGCTGCCGGACGACGCCCGCCAAGGCATGCAGTCCGATCTTGCGCAAATGGACGCAATCATCGGCCAGTTTCTCGAGTACGCGAAGCCGACCGACACTGCACGGCCCGCAAGCATCGACCTGAGCTCGCTGCTCACCGATTGTGCGCACGAGGCGGAACGCATGTCCGACGTGCGTGTCAATACCGACATTGCGAAGGGTGTCAACGTTTTCGGCAACGCCACCGAGCTCAAGCGCATTGTCAACAACCTGGTCGAAAATGCGCGCCGGTATGGCAAGACGCCGGATTCCAGCGTTACGGAGATCGATATCAGCTGCAAGACCAACGGCCACGAAGCGATCGTCGAAATCGCCGACAACGGTGGCGGCGTGCCGGAAGCCGAGATGGAGCGGCTGCTGCGGCCGTTCACCCGGCTCGACACCGCACGTGGCCAGGCCAACGGCGCCGGCCTCGGCCTGGCAATCGTCGAGCGCATCGTCAAGCGGCATCATGGCACGCTGAGATTGTCAAACCGGACCGGCGGCGGCCTGCGTATCAGGATTTCGATTCCGATTACCGGAGCGCTGAGCTGAAGCTTCTATTTCAGCATTGGCGACACATACTCCCGCAATACCACCGCATTATTGATTTGATGCTCCTTGCTGCTATACAGGAAGCTGACATGCCCCGATTCGAGATGCGCGAGCAAATCCCGAATGCCCTCCGGGTTCGCGCGCAGCTCCGCCGTGTAGCGGGCACGGAATTCCTCCCACTTGGCGGGATCGTGACCGTACCATTTGCGTAGCTCATTGGATGGCGCGATGTCCTTCGCCCAATAGACGATATCGAGCCGCTCCTTGGTCACGCCACGCGGCCAAAGCCGGTCGACCAGGATACGCTGACCATCGTCGCCAGTGCCGGGATCGTATACCCATTTCAGCTTGATGAGATCGCTCATAATGTTCGGATCGTTGATAACGAAGTCTACATAATGACGTACGACGACTATCCTTGCAGCGGACGGCCCATGAAGGACTCGCCGGTCGCAAGCCCGAATCAGCCGTGCTTCAGCTCAGGTCGCTCACCAGCGATGCCAGCGTTTCCACCGGCAGCTCTTCCAGATGCACTGGATAATTCGGATGATCGCAGCCGACCATCATCTGCGCGCCGCTCTTCAGCGCCGCCTTCATCGCCGAAGATAGTTCGAAACGCACGAAATGCACCGCCGAGGTCTTCTCGTCATTCTCGCGATCCAGGTCTTCGTCCGCAATCGCATACACACGCGACTGGCCCTCGACCTGAATAAACAGACGATCCTCGACGCCGATCAACTTGGCGAGCGCGGCCCTGCGCTCCGTTTCGTTCGCATATTCGATCAGCATGGTGGCCTTGAAATTGCTGCCGTCAGGAACCAGCGGATTGTAGGCGTCAAGCTCCGACTGAATGCCCTCTTCCTCGAAAATCTTTTCGATGCGCAGCATTTCCTGCACCTGGTAATGCACCGTCTTTTCGTCTTCGAACAGCAGCGTGATGTGATTGCCGAGCTGGACGCTGCGCAGCTTTTTGTGCTGGATGATCTCGGCGCGCAGCGTGGGGCGCGCCTTCGCATAGGCTTCGAGAGTCAGCAGGCTTTCGCGGGTAAGCACCATGAATTTTCCTTTGTTCTTCCATTAATCGCCATGATGGTTGCCGCCAATCTCGCCTTCCTTGAACAGGACTTCACGCAGTTCCTTGTCCATCTTCGGATCGCGGCGGCGTATCCATTCGAGCACCATTGCGGCGTGCTCCTTTTCCTCGTCGCGGTTGTGCGCAAGGATGCGTTTCAGTTCCGGATCGCTGGCGGCGTCGACACGCTGGTTATACCAGTCGACCGCTTCCAGTTCTTCCATCAACGAGGTGATCGCGCGATGCATGTCCATCGTCTCGGCCGACAGCTTGTCGATGGACTCGTGATAGCCTTCGTGCGCCATGATTTCTCCTAAATGCCATAGGCTTTGCGCAGCAGCGCCAAGGGGTGAGCCATTTCGGTTTTCTTCAGTCCGGCTTGTTCCGTGCCTTGCTCGATGTGGTGGCCGGCGAGCTGACAGTCCGACGAAATGTAATCGGGCTCATTGTTCGCCATCGCCTTGAACACCGGCTTGCCGATCTTCATCGCGGTCGCGTGAAATTCCTTCTTCACGCCGAAAGTGCCGGCGTGGCCCGAGCAGCGCTCGACCACGTTCAACCTGGTATCGGGTACGAGCTGCAGCGTCTCTGCGGTTTTCTTGCCGACGTTCTGCACGCGCGAATGGCACGGAACATGATATGACACATTCCCCAGCGACTGCTTGAAGTCCCTCTTGAGCAGCCCGTCGCGATTGCGCGACATGAAATATTCGAACGGGTCCCACATCGCATTCTTCACCAACTGCGTGTCGGCATCGTCGGGAAACATCAGCGGCAGTTCCTGCTTGTACATCAGCGTGCAGGACGGAATCGGCGTCAGGATCGCATAGCCTTCGCGCGCCAGTTTCGCCAGATGCGGGATATTGATGTTCTTCTTTTCCTCGACGCCGACCAGATCGCCCTGCTCCAGTTTCGGCATGCCGCAACAGGCTTCCTTTTCGACCAGCACGTACGGAATTTCATTGTGCGCGAGGATCGCCAGCAGATCGTGGCCGACGCCGGGTTCGTTGTAATTCACATAGCAGGTCGAATAGATGGCGACCTTACCCGGGGTGAGCGCACCGTCTTTGACCGCATGCGGCTGCGATGCCGCGGCGCCCGAGCGGAATTTTTTGCTCGCGAATTCCGGCAGCCACGCATCCTTGTCAACGCCCATCACGTTTTCCATGATGCCGCGCACCGCCTTGCTCTTGTTCACCGCATTGACGGTCTGCGTGACGATCGGGATGCCGGCGAACATACCGAGCCCGTCGGTATTCGACAGGAATTTGTCGCGCGCACGAACTTCGCCCTTTTTGTATTTGACCGCTTTCGCACGCAGCATCAGGTGCGGAAAATCGAGGTTCCATGGATGCGGCGGCGTGTACGGACACTTGGTCATGTAGCAGACGTCGCACAGGTAACACTGGTCGACGACTTTCCAATAATCCTTCTTGTCGACGCCGTCGACTTCCATCGTCGATGACTCGTCGACCAGGTCGAACAGCGTCGGAAAAACGCCGCAAAGCGACACACATCGGCGGCAGCCGTGGCAGATGTCGAACACGCGCTCCATTTCCTTGTTCAAGGATTCTTCGTTGTAGAAATCCTCGCTTTTCCAGTCGAGCGGATGCCGGGTCGGTGCTTCGAGATTGCCTTCGCGATTGGACATGGGTTCGTGGCAGGAATAGTTGGAAGGAGCTGGAATGGGAATGCGCTCGAAATCGTATAACGCATTCCCGTTCCCTCTCCCCTTGCGGGAGGAGAAGGTGCTGCTTGCGGAGCCGCTTAGTCGACCAGCGAATCCAGTGCTTTCTGATAACGGTTGGCGTGCGAACGCTCGGCCTTGGCCAGCGTTTCGAACCAGTCGGCGATTTCGTCGAAACCTTCATCGCGTGCTGTCTTGGCCATGCCCGGGTACATGTCGGTGTACTCATGGGTTTCGCCGGCGACTGCGGCTTGCAGGTTTTGGCGGGAATTACCGATCGGCAGGCCGGTGGCTGGGTCGCCGACCGTTTCCAGGTATTCGAGATGACCGTGCGCGTGACCGGTTTCGCCTTCCGCGGTCGAGCGGAACAATGCGGCGATGTCGTTCTGCCCTTCCACGTCAGCCTTGTTTGCGAAATACAGGTAGCGGCGGTTGGCTTGCGATTCGCCTGCGAATGCAGCCTTCAGGTTGGCTTCCGTCTTGGAGCCTTTCAGATTTGCCATGTGAATCTCCTTGTTGTTGTGACGCGAAATAACGGCTTGCGGTCTTGCGACGTGTGAACGAGTTGGTCGTCCACTCCAAAAATCTGAAGCTACACCCAGATTTCCAGCGGTATTGTGGGACGCGTGGAAGGAAAGCTCAAATTGGCAATTTCAATTCGACATATTGCAAAAAACAATTGATAACTCCAGAAAGGCAGATTCTTTCTATTGAAAATGCGACGCGGGTGTTGTCTGCGGCCCAATAGCCGACCTGTCATAATTGGCCGGATTGGCCGGACAAGCATCACGAAGCCGGAACAACTCTTTTCCTAAAAGGCAAGCCATGCTGAATTTCGATTTCTACAATCCGACGCAAATCCTGTTCGGCAAAGGCCGTATCGCCGACTTGTCGAAAGTGGTTTCCGCCGATGCGCGCGTGCTGGTGCTGTACGGTGGTGGCAGCATCAAGAGCAACGGCGTGTTCGATGAAGTGATGGCAGCGCTGGCTGGTCGCAGCGTGCATGAGTTTTCCGGCATCGAACCGAATCCGAGCTATGAGACCTTGATGCAGGCAGTCGAACTGGTGCGCAAGGAAAAGCTGGATTTTCTGCTCGCGGTCGGCGGCGGATCGGTGATCGACGGCACCAAATTCGTCGCCGCCGCCGCGAATTTCGAAGGCGATCCGTGGGCAATCCTGGAAAAGCGCGGGCGCAACATCACGCAGGCCTTGCCGTTCGGCTCTGTCCTGACGCTGCCCGCGACCGGTTCCGAAATGAATAACGGCTCGGTAGTTACCCGCAAGTCACTGCATGCGAAGATCGCGTTTTCCAGCAATCTGCTATTTCCGAAATTTTCCATCCTCGATCCGACCAAGACTTTCACCTTGCCGGCCACGCAGATCGGCAACGGCGTGGTCGATGCGTTCGCGCACGTGATGGAACAATACATGACCTACCCGGTCGACTCGCCGGTGCAGGATCGCTTCGCCGAAGGTTTGCTGCTGACGCTGATCGAGGAAGGGCCGAAAGCGCTGGCCCGTCCGGAAGACTACGATACCCGCGCCAACATCATGTGGTGCGCGACGTTCGCGCTGAATGGCCTGATCGGTGCCGGCGTGCCGCAGGACTGGGCGACCCACATGATTGGCCATGAACTGACCGCGCTGTACGGTCTCGATCATGCGCAGACGCTCGCGATCGTGCTGCCGAGCATGCTGCGCGTGCGCAAGGAAAGCAAGCGTGCGAAGCTGCTGCAGTACGCACAGCGGGTATGGGATATCACGTCCGGCGACGACGACAGTCGCATCGACCAGGCGATCGCGCGCACCCAGGATTTCTTCGAACAAATGGGTGTGAGGACCAGGCTTGCCGATTACAAGCTCGGTGCGCAAAATATCGACACCATCCTGAAACAACTCGAAAAGCACCGCATGGTGAGCTTGGGCGAGCGGCGCGACGTCACGCTCGACATCAGCCGCAAGGTGCTCGAACTCAGCGCCTGATGCGCGCAGTCAAATGGTGAGCTTACGGTCGTCGCGTTGGCCACGGCATCGGCGACGACTGAAAGCCGGTTTCGCTATGCTCGATAAATCAGCGCCACCGCCTCGGCCGCGATGCCTTCTTCCCGTCCGAGGTAACCGAGCTTTTCATTGGTCTTCGCCTTGATATTGACCTGCACCACACCAATATTCAGATCTTCCGCAACATTGGCGGCCATTTGCGCGATATGCGGCGCCATCTTCGGTGCTTGCGCGATGATCGTCGCATCGATATTGGCGATCAGATAGCCGGCGGCGGCCACCCTTTTACATGCTTCGCGTAACAGTAGGCGCGAATCAGCGCCGGAAAACCGCGCATCGGTATCCGGAAAGTGCCGGCCGATATCGCCCAGTCCGGCCGCGCCGATAACCGCATCAGTAATCGCATGCAACAGCACGTCCGCATCCGAATGCCCGAGCAGGCCGCTCGGGTGCGGAATCGCAACGCCGCCGACGACCAGCTTGCGGCCGGGCGCCAGCGCATGGCAATCGTAGCCTTGCCCGATGCGGAATGGGGGGATGCTCATGAGATTCCTTTCAAATGCAGTTCCGCCAGCGCGACGTCGTGCGGCAACGTGATCTTGAAATTGCGCGGGCTGCCTTCCACTAGTTTCGGCTTGAGGCCGAGCGCCTCCACCGCGCCGGCTTCATCGGTCACCGTCGACGCCTGTTCCAGTGCGCTGCGCAGCAACGCGTAGCGAAACATCTGCGGCGTCTGCGCCGCCCACAGGTGGTCGCGCGCCACGGTGGTTTCAGCGCGGCCATTGGCATCGCTGCGCTTGAGCGTATCGACCACCGGCAAGGCCAGCAGGCCGCCGACAGCGTCTTCCCGCAAGGCATTCACGAGGCGATCGATGAGGCCACCGGTCAAGCCCGGCCGCGCCGCATCGTGCACCAGCATCCAGTCGTCGTCGGCAACATGCTCTCGCATCGCGCGCAAACCATTGAGCACGGTCTGCTGCCGGCTTGCGCCGCCTTCATAAATCACCGACACATGGTCGGCGAGATGTTTTGCGCCGGACAGGAGCTCATTAATGTAGCCGTCCTCCGCGCTGACCACCACATAAGTGTGCGAAATCGCGGGGCTCGACGCGAACGTATCGAGCACATGCATCAGCATCAATTTGCCGGCCAGCGGCAGATACTGTTTCGGGCAATCGGCTCCCATGCGCGCGCCGACGCCTGCGGCGGGAATCAAGGCGAAGTGACGTTGTGAAATCATGCGGTGCAGACAAATGGCAAACCGGCAGCGCTACTCTTGCAATGCGGACATTGCGCTTCCGGCTGCGGTGAAGGGCTTGGTTTATAATCTCGGCATATTTTCTCACAGTCGAAGTCGGCCGAAACGGAGCTTTTGCCGGCGACTTCTGGCCAATAGACATTTTCCGATGTCGCCCGTTGATGTCCTTTGATCTAAAAAAATCACTTCCCAAGCCCGGTAACCGATTTGCGCTGCCCGTCGTACACGGCTCGGCCGACGCCTTTGCGCTGGCGCAAGCGGCCGTCGAACTGAAATCGCAACAACGCATGCTAGCGGTCGTGGTCGCCAACGCCACCGACGCCCAGCGCCTGCTGGCGGAAATCCCCTGGTTCGGCAACACGGAGCAGACCCAGTTGCGTTGCCACCTGCTGCCGGATTGGGAAACCCTGCCGTATGACGCCTTCTCGCCGCATCAGGACCTGGTGTCGGAGCGCCTGGCGACGCTGCATGAAATCCGCAGCGGCGGATGCGATGTGCTGATCGTGCCTGCCACCACGGCTCTGCTGCGCATGGCACCGCCATCCTTTCTCGCCGCCTATACCTTCTTTTTCAAACAGGGCGAAACCCTGGACGAGGCGCAACTCAAGGCGCAACTGACGCTGGCCGGTTATGCGCACGTGACTCAAGTCATGTCGCCCGGCGAATACTCGGTGCGCGGCGGCCTGATCGACCTGTTCCCGATGGGTTCGGCGCTGCCCTACCGACTCGACCTGTTCGGCGACACCATCGAGACTATCCGCACCTTCGATGCCGACACGCAACGATCGCTGTATCCGGTGCGCGAAGTGCGGCTGCTGCCGGGACGCGAATTCCCGATGGATGAAGCGGCGCGTACCGCATTCCGCGGCCGCTGGCGCGAGGAATTCGAAGGCGACCCGTCGAAGTCGCCAATCTACAAGGACATCGGCAACGGCATCGCGTCGGCCGGCATCGAATACTATCTGCCGCTGTTCTTCGACGACAGCGCGACGCTGTTCCAGTATCTGCCGAGCGACGTGACCTTCGCTCTGATCGGCGACATCGATGCGGCGATCAAGCGCTTCTGGAGCGATACACAGTCGCGCTACAAATTCCTGAAAGCCGACCGCGAGCGGCCGCTGCTCGCTCCGGAGCGGCTGTTTTTGAGCGACCAGGATTTCTTCACGCTGGCCAAGCCCTACGGCCGCTGGGTGATTCAATCCGGTGATGCGGCGTCGGAATTGTCGGCGCCGATCCCGAATATCGCCGTCAACCGCCGCGTCGACGATCCATTGGTCAACTTGCGCTCTTACCTGCTGCAGACCGGCAAGCGCGTGATGATCTGCGCCGAATCGAACGGCCGCCGTGAAACGCTGCAACAATATTTCAACGACTTCGATCTGGCGTTGGCGCCTTGCGAAGGTTTTGCCGGCTTCGCCGCCGCCTCGGCCAAGCTGATGCTCGGCGTCGCTCCTTTGCAGGCCGGGTTCGAACTCGCTCCCGACCTCGGCGACCTGGTCTTCATCACCGAGACCGAGTTGTATGCCGGCAGCGGGCGTCGCGCGGGGCGCCGCAAACAGGAAGCGGTTACGCAGGTCGAGTCGATGGTGCGCGATCTGTCGGAACTGAAAATCGGCGATCCGGTAGTGCACATTAACCATGGCATCGGCCGCTACATGGGCTTGTTCAGCATGGACCTGGGCGAAGGCGAAACCGAATTCCTGCACCTCGAATACGCGAAGGACACCAAGTTGTATGTGCCGGTATCGCAGTTGCATGTGATTTCGCGCTACTCCGGAGCGTCGCCGGAGGAAGCGCCACTGCATGTGCTCGGCTCTGGCCAATGGGAAAAAGCGAAGAAGAAAGCCGCGCAGCAGGTTCGCGACACCGCCGCCGAACTGCTCAACCTGTACGCACGCCGCGCGGCGCGGCAAGGCCACGCATTTCAATATTCGGCACGCGACTACGAGGGCTTCGCCGAGAGTTTCGGCTTCGAAGAAACGCCCGACCAGAGTGCCGCGATCAGCGCGGTAATCAAGGACATGACCGGCGGCAAGCCGATGGATCGCCTGATCTGCGGCGACGTCGGTTTCGGCAAGACCGAAGTCGCGCTGCGTGCCGCCTTCGTCGCCGTGATGGGCGGCAAGCAGGTCGCGATCCTGGCGCCGACCACGCTGCTCGCCGAACAGCATGCGCAAACCTTCGCCGACCGTTTTGCCGACTGGCCGGTGAGGATTGCCGAACTGTCGCGCTTTCGCACGGGTAAGGAAGTCACGCAAGCGATCAAGGGCATGGCCGACGGCACCATCGATGTCGTGATCGGCACCCACAAGCTGCTGTCCGGCGACGTCAAGTTTGCGCGGCTGGGGCTGGTGATCATCGACGAGGAACACCGCTTCGGCGTGCGCCAGAAAGAAGCCTTGAAAGCCTTGCGCGCCGAGGTCGACGTGCTGACGCTGACCGCGACGCCGATTCCGCGCACGCTCGGCATGGCGCTCGAAGGCCTGCGCGATTTTTCGGTGATCGCGACCGCGCCACAGAAGCGGCTGGCGATCAAAACCTTCGTTCGCAGCGAAGACCAGTCAGTGATCCGCGAAGCCTGCCTGCGCGAACTGAAGCGCGGCGGCCAGGTGTACTTCCTGCACAATGAAGTCGAGACCATCCTGAACCGCAAGGCGATGCTCGAAGAACTGCTGCCGGAAGCGCGCATCGCCGTCGCGCACGGCCAGATGCACGAGCGCGACTTGGAAAAGGTAATGCGCGATTTCGTAGCGCAGCGCTTCAACGTCCTGCTGTGCACCACCATCATCGAAACCGGCATCGACGTGCCGACCGCGAACACCATCGTCATGCACCGCGCCGACAAGTTCGGCCTTGCGCAGCTGCACCAGTTGCGCGGCCGCGTCGGTCGCTCGCATCATCAGGCGTATGCGTACCTGCTGGTGCATGACGTGCACGGCCTGACCAAGCAGGCGCAGCGGCGGCTGGATGCGATCCAGCAGATGGAGGAGCTCGGCAGCGGTTTCTATCTTGCGATGCACGATCTTGAAATCCGCGGCGCCGGCGAAGTGCTCGGCGAAAACCAGTCCGGCGAAATGCAGGAAATCGGCTTCCAGCTGTATTCCGACATGCTGAACGCGGCCGTGCGTTCGCTGAAGAACGGCAAGGAGCCGGATCTCGCCGCACCCTTGTCGACCACGACCGAAATCAATCTGCACGCGCCGGCCCTGCTACCGCAGGATTATTGCGGCGATGTACATGAACGGCTGTCGTTGTACAAGCGCCTCGCGAACTGCGAAGTACAGGACTCCATCGACGACCTGCAGGAGGAGCTGATCGACCGTTTCGGCAAGATGCCGGATGCAGCCAAGGCACTGATCGAAACGCACCGGCTGCGGATTGCCGCGATGCCGGTCGGCATTGTTAAAATCGATGCTCATGCGGAATCGGCGGTACTGCAATTCCAGCCGAATCCGCCGATCGATGCAATGCGCATCATCGAACTGGTGCAGAAAAACCGCCACATCAAGCTGCATGGCCAGGACAAGCTGCGCATCACCGTCAGCATGCCGGACCTGGCGGCGCGCGTGTCACAGGTAAAGGCGACGATCCGTTCGCTGGTCGCATGATGTAGACGTTGAAAGACTGCGTGGGCACAGAATGCCCACCCTACGATAGTTTTATTTTTTATCGAGACTGCTCCGGCAGCCCAACAATGAATCTGATTCTTCAAGGTCTGGACGCCGACAGCCCCGCTGTCGAACGTATCGCTTCTCTTGCCGATGCGCAACGTGTCGTTTCGCTCAACGCGCGGGCATTTCGCTGCGAAGGCGTCGGCGTATCCGATGCACTGAAAGCAAAGATCGACGCCGAATGTTTTGCCGCCCGGCTCGACTATGCGTTCATCGAACCTGGTCGCAAGCTGTCCGATTTCGGGCTGGTCGCGATGGACATGGATTCGACGCTGATCACCATCGAATGCATCGACGAGATCGCCGACATGCAAGGCCTGAAACCGCAGGTCGCGGAAATCACCGAAGCGGCGATGCGCGGCGAAATCGAATTCCGCGAAAGCCTGGCACGCCGCGTCGCACTGCTGAAGGGACTGGATGCGAACGCATTGCAACGCGTGTACGACGAACGCCTGAAGCTGTCGCCCGGCGCGGAAAAGATGCTGGCCGCGACCCAGGCCGCCGGCCTGAAGACGCTGCTGGTGTCAGGCGGCTTCACCTTCTTCACCGATCGCATGAAAACGCGGCTCGGCCTCGATTACACGCATTCCAACGTGCTGGAGATTATTGACGGCAAGCTGACCGGGCGTGTGCTCGGAGGTATCGTCGATGCTGAGGAAAAGAAACATACGGTCGAGCGCGTGTGCTCGGAACTGGGAATTTCCGCCAGGCAGGCGATCGTGATGGGCGATGGCGCCAACGACTTGAAGATGATGGGAATTTCCGGCATGTCGGTCGCTTTCCGCGCAAAGCCGATTGTCCGCGCGCAAGCTGATGTCGCCTTGAATTTTGTCGGCCTGGACGGCATCTTATCGTTGTTTGATTGATCGGTTGGCAGACCAACCCACGGAGGCTCGATGGCGCAAGAACTCGTGTTCGACAGCAAATTGGAATCCGCCAAGAATCTTGTCTGGTGGCTTTATATCGCGCATGGCGTCAGCTTTCTCTTTTCGCTTGGCGCGTTTTCCTGGATTCCGCTGATCATCAATTACATCAAGCGCGATGATGCGGCAGGCACCTTTGTCGAGAGCCATCACCGCTGGCAGATTCGTTCGTTCTGGTGGTACCTGTTCTGGATGGTGATCGGCGGCGTGCTGTTCATGACTTTTGTCGGCATCCCGCTCGCGTGGCTGGTGTGGACCGCGGCCTGGGTATGGAAAGCCTACCGGCTGATCAAGGGTTTGCTCGATCTCAACGACAACAAGCCAATGCCGCTCTGAACAAAGTCAGGCCGGCTGCTTCAACAGAGAAAACGCCTGCTCGATATCCGCGATCAGGTCAACTGGATCTTCCAGTCCGATATTGAAGCGCACCAGTTGCCCCTGCCCGCTCCAGCTCTTGCGCATCGCCTGAATCCGGTACGGCACGCACAGGCTGTTGGCGCCGCCCCAACTGAAACCGATCCTGAACAGATTGAGGCTATCGATGAAGCGATCGGTTTGCGCCTCGCTATAACGTTCGTCGAATATCACCGAGAACAATCCGCCGGCGCCGCTGAAATCACGCCTCCATATATCATGCCCCGGACAATCCTCGAATGCCGGATGCAGCACGCGTGCGATTTCCGGACGCGCTTTCAGCCACGCCGCGACTTGGCGCGCGCCAGCGTCATGTGCGTCGAAGCGCAGTTTCATTGTCGGCAAACTACGCAGCACCAAATAGGTGTCATCTGCGCTGACGCCAAAACCGATGCGCATGTGCGCCATCTCGATGCGATGGATCAAGTCCCGGTCGCGCGTGATCACCGCGCCCATCAGCACGTCGGAGCCGCCCGATTGGTATTTGGTCAGTGCCTGCATCACGATATCGACGCCGTGCTCGAACGCGCGGAACGCCAGTCCGGCTGACCAGGTATTGTCGATCGCAACGTGGATTTCCTGGCCGGCCGCGCGCCTGTCGCGCACCGCCTTGCAGATCGCCGGAATATCCGGCACTTCCATCGACACTGAACCCGGCGCTTCGGTCCATACCAGCCGGGTGTTCGGCTGGATCAGACCGGCAATGCCGGCGCCGATCAGCGGATCGTAAAAACGCGTGGTGATGCCGAAATCTTGAGCCAGCCAGCGCCCCAGCTCGCGGTTCGGGTTATACACGTTGTCGGGAATCATCACGTCGTCCCCGCTCTTGAGCAGCGCGAAATCGACCATCGCGATCGCCGCCAGGCCGCTCGGCGCCAGCAGGCAGTGCTCGCCGCCTTCGATCTCCGCCAGCCGCGCTTCCAGCGTGAACGTGGTCGGCGTACCATGCAGGCCGTAGGTATAGGCGCTCTTGTCCTGCCAGTTGCGCGAACGCATTGCGGCGACGTTCTTGAACAGCACGGTGGACGCATGATGAATCGGCGCCGGGAAGGCGCCAAAGCCTTCCGGTGCCATGTAATCGGTATGAATCAGCGCGGTCTGAAGCGATTTGCGGTCTGTCACGCGGCGTCTCCGGCTCGGTTTATTGCTGCTTGTTCTGGGGATTGGCGACCGACGCCGATTTCGGCTTGTCGCCGCCTTGCACGATTTTCAGGTTGAACGGTTTTTTGATCTTGCCATCGGCCGACTGCCATTCGCCGCTGATGCTATCGCCTGTCAACTTGCCGTCCCATTGACCGGACACATCAGTGCCGTTCTCGGACTCTTCCAGGAACAGGTCGTCGCCTTCGACTTCGCCCGCCAGCAACACGTTCTGCGAGCGGCCGAAGACAATGTATTCCCCCTCGATGCCATCGTCCATCTCGCTCTTGGTGTACAGGGTCGCCTGAATCTGCGCATCGCCGAGCGTGCCGCGCAGCGCCACCGGCTTGACGAACAGAATCTTGCCGGAAGCCGGTTGCTCCTGCTGTACGGCGTCCGCGAACAATGGTGCGACCGACAAAGCCGTCGCGAGAGTCAGCAGCACTCCGCCCACTACGCGCCGCATTACGCCTCCGCCCACAGGTCGTGCGCATCGGCGGCGGTGATTCTGACGTCGACGAACTCGCCGACTTTCAGCTTCTTGTGCGGCTCGTACGGCGGCTTGACGTAGACCACGCCGTCGATTTCCGGCGCGTCGGCGGTTGAGCGCGCGACGCCGCCGCTGACGCTCACCTCGTCCAGCAGCACACGCATCGTGCTGCCGACCTTTGCCTGCAGCCGTCTCTTCGAGATTTCTTCCTGCAATTCCATCACGCGCGCACGGCGCTCTTCGCGCACTTCTTCCGGCACCGGGTTCGCCAGCGCGTTGGCGGTCGCGCCCTCCACCGGCGAGTACGAAAAGCAGCCGAGGCGGTCGATTTCCGCTTCCTTCAGGAAGTCGAGCAGATATTGGAATTCCTGCTCGGTCTCGCCGGGAAAACCGGCGATGAAGGTCGAACGAATCGTGATATCCGGGCACATCTTGCGCCAGGCCTGGATCCGCTCGATATTCTTTTCGCCATTGGCCGGGCGCTTCATGCGCTTGAGCACATCCGGATGCGCATGCTGCAGCGGCACGTCGAGGTAGGGCAGCACCCGCCCCTCCGCCATCAACGGAATCACGTCGTCGACATGCGGATACGGGTACACGTAGTGCAGCCGCACCCAGGCGCCGTATTGCGCCGCCAGCTCGCCCAGCGCGGTCACCAGTTGCGTCATATGCGTCTTGATCGGCTTGCCGTTCCAGAAGCCGGTGCGGAATTTCACGTCGACGCCGTAGGCGCTGGTGTCCTGCGAAATCACCAGCAATTCCTTGACGCCGGCCTTGAACAGGTTTTCTGCTTCCAGCATCACGTCGGCGATCGGGCGCGACACCAGGTCGCCGCGCATCGACGGAATGATGCAGAAGCTGCAGCGGTGGTTGCAGCCTTCGGAAATCTTCAGATATGCATAATGTTTCGGCGTCAGCTTCACGCCCTGCGCCGGCACCAGGTCGAGGAAGGGGTCGTGCGGCTTCGGCAGGTGCTTATGCACCGCGGCCATCACCTCGCCGACCGCATGCGGGCCGGTGACTTCCAGCACCTTCGGATGCACGCTCTGGATGATGTCCTTGCCGGCCGCGTCCTTCTTCGCGCCGAGGCAACCGGTTACGATCACCTTGCCGTTTTCGGTCAGCGCTTCGCCGATCGCATCAAGCGATTCCTGCACGGCGGCGTCGATGAAGCCGCAGGTATTGACAATCACCAGGTCGGCGCCGTCATACGATTTGGCGGTGTCGTAGCCTTCGGCGCGCAACTGGGTGAGGATCTGCTCCGAATCGACGAGCGCCTTGGGGCAACCGAGAGAAACGAAACCGATTTTAGGAGATGGGGAAGCGTTGGACATGAAAAAAGGGGTACAAAGCGAATCCGCTATTGTACCCCTTCGGGGCCGCTTTCCCGGCGCCGCCGGCAAGCCGCCGTCTTTAAGGCATCAGTCTTTCTTGTTCTTGTCGTTCACCCCAAACGGGAAGGTGCCGAACATGTTCTTGGTCTGGCTTTGCATCTGTTCCTGCATTTGCATGAACAGGTTTTTGCTCTGCTCGATATAGTTGCTCATCATGCCCTGCATCATCGGCCCCTGCACATTCATGAACTGGGTCCACATCTCCTGGCTGAACGGCTTGCCTTCGTAAAAACCCTTGGAATTTTCGGCCAGCTTGTTCTGGATGTCGATGAAAGCCTGGATGTTCTTTTCGAGGTAAGAACCCATCATGCCTTGCATCGCATGGCCGTAGTAGCGGATGATTTGCGACAGCGCGCCACTGGAGAACATCGGCGTGCCGTTTGCTTCTTCTTCCAGAATGATCTGCAGCAGAATGCTGCGAGTCAGGTCTTCCTCGCTCTTGGCATCGATCACGGTGAATTCTTCGTTGTCGAGTACCAGTTGTTTCACATCGGAGAGCGTGATGTAAGAACTTGTCTGTGTGTCGTAAAGGCGACGGTTCGGATACTTCTTGATCAAGCGCTCGGAAATCTTTTTTGCACTATTCATCGAATATTCCAGTTATTGCGTCGCAACGCATGCATGTCGTTTCGTAAAAAAAGCGAACATTCGTTCGCCAACCGAAGTTTCATTATAGTGCGAAAAAACAAAGATTTACGCAACTACCGAAAGGCTTTGGCAGGTTTATTGCAATGCACTCGGGAAAATTGGCTGCGTGCCAAAAAATCGAAACTGCAAGCGGGGCGCGCACAGGCGCCCCGTGAATTGGTTACTTGTCCGCTTTCACCTTCACATAGCGGCCCGGCGCCGGCTCGATCGACTTGTGGTTATTGTTGCCGAATTTGCGCGGCGCGCCGACCTGCTTGCCGGCATGCTTGGCGAGGAAAGCCGCCCATTCCGTCCACCAGCTGCCCGGGTGTTCTTTCGCGCCGCTCAGCCATTCTTCGGCATTCGCTGCCGCGCTGTCGTTGGTCCAGTAGCTGCGCTTCTTCTTCGACGCCGGGTTGATGACTCCGGCGATATGGCCGGAAGCGCCGAGCACGAAGCGATTACGGTTGCGTTTTTTGGGATTGAGCAGAACGGTCGACTCATAGGCGGCGGGCCACGGCACGATGTGGTCTTCGCGTGAGCCGTAAATGAAGGTCGGCGCATCGATGCGCGATAAGTCGATTTTCTCGCCTGCCACACTGGTCCTGCCCGGCATCTTCAGCTTATTTTCCAAGTACAGGTTGCGCAGATACCAGCAAAACATCGGACCCGGCAGGTTGGTGCTGTCGGCATTCCAGTACAGCAGGTCGAACGGCAGCGGATCTTCGCCTTTCAGGTAATTCGACTTGACATAATTCCACACCAGGTCGTTCGGGCGCAAGCTGGAAAACGCCGAGGCAAAGTCGCGCCCCGGCATCAAGCCGCCCTGCCCGATCGCCTGCTCGCGCATCGTCACCTGCGCCTCATCGATGAAAACGTCGAGCACGCCGGTATCGGAAAAATCGAGCAAGGTGGTCAGCAGCGTGAGACTGGCTACCGGCTTCTGGCCGCGCGCAAGCAGCAACGCCAGCGCAGTCGACAGGATCGTACCGCCGACGCAGAAGCCAAGCGCGTTGATCTGTTCCTGGCCCGAGATATCGCGCGCCACGTCAATCGCCTTGACTGCGCCGTTTTCGATGTAGTCGTCCCAGGAGGCATGGCCGAGCGACGCATCCGGGTTGCACCAGGACATCAGGAACACGGTATGCCCCTGCTCCACCGCGTAGCGCACCAGCGAATTATCCGGCTGCAAATCGAGGATGTAGTATTTGTTGATGCAGGGCGGCACCAGCAGCAAGGGCCGCTCGTACACGGATTTCGTCAGCGGCTTGTACTGGATCAGCTGGAACAATTCGTTCTCGAACACCACCGATCCTTCGGTGGTGGCGACGTTGCGGCCGACCTCGAATGCCGATTCGTCGGTCTGCGAGATACGGCCTTTCTGCATGTCCTCGATCATGTTGGCGATGCCCTTGGACAGGCTCTCGCCCTTGGTTTCGATGAGCTTCTGCTGCGCTTCCGGATTGGTGACCAGGAAGTTGGCCGGCGACATCGCATCGACCATCTGCTGCACAGCGAAGCGGATCTTTTGCTTTGCGCGCGGCGCCGCCTCGACCGAATCGGCCATCGCCATCAGGAAGCGGGCATTGAGCAAATACGCAGCCGCGTTGAATGCATGCATCGGATTCGCCTGCCATTCCGGCGCCGTGAATCGACGGTCGGCAATCGCCGGCGTCTTCGAACCGAGCATGTCCTGCCACAACGCCGACATTTGCTGCATGTAGTCGTTTTGCAGCTTGGCGACCACGGACGGATCCATGGTCGCGCCAAATTCCTTGACGGTCGCCGTGATCGGCTTGGTATCCAGCGGCGGAGTGGCGAGCCAGGCCTGCCATGCGTTCGGATCGACGAACTGGGACATCCAGGCATTTGCATCAACTTGAGGCGGGAACATGTTATTCATGCTTGCTTCTCTGTTTTGGCGTAAGGTTACGGTTTGATTGAGTACTCGAAACTGTTATGCATATTGTCGCCATCGCATGGATTTACGTTGTATTGATGATGTCAATTACCGAGCAATCGGTGATTGCCGGGATCATGACTTTCCTGCTGTATGGCGTGTTGCCCCTGACGATCATTCTATACTTGATGGGAAGCTCGCAGCGCAAACGCAAGCGCGCCAAAGCTGAAAAATTACTACGGGATGCGGCGACTCCAGCCGCCCCGAAAGAAGGAGCGGAGACCGGCTTGTAGCAGGCTGAGGCAACGCATCTTCGCCGATCCTGGAAGAGATCTACTTGCGCCAGATCAATGAGGCCATCCGGCCGGTGACCCTGTCGCGGCGATAGGAATAGAAGCGTTGCCGATCCGTTACCGTGCACAAACCGCCGCCCGCTATCTGCTTCACTCCCACACCCAGTAGTGCGAGCCGTGCCAACAAATAAATGTCCGCCAGGTATTTTCCCGGCCGGCCGGCAATCGGACTGAAGGCGGATGCAGCATTCGCGCCGCGACCGGCAAACGCCTCGAAAACATCCTGCCCCACTTCGAACGCCTGCGGACCGATTGCCGGCCCCAGCCACGCGAGAATGTCGTCCGCTCCGGCATCGCGCATGCGCATCACCGTGTTGTCCAGCACGCCATGCGCCAGGCCGCGCCAGCCGGCATGCGCGGCGCCGACCACCGTCCCGTTCACATCGGAAAGCAATACCGGAAGGCAGTCGGCAGTCTGAATCACACATACCGCACCGGGCATGGTCGACACGACAGCATCGGCTTGCGGCGCGCCCTCCGTCGCAGCCGCATCCACGACGGTGACGCCATGCACCTGCGACAGCCAAGCGGGTTCGGATGGCAGGAAGGCGCGCAGCAATTTCCGGTTTTCCTGTACCGCTACCGGCGCGTCGCCGACATGGATACCGAGATTCAGGCCGCCGCCGCCACGACCGTCGTCATAGGGAGACGCGCTCGTGCCGCCGCCGCGGGTAGTCGACAAGGCGCCGACGTTGGCCGGCGCGCTCCAATCGGGGATGATGAATTCCATGAGCGTGCTTTCCGTGCTCAATCCGTCGCCGCGGCGTCGATGCCGGCACGCGCGAGCAGATCGGCGAAATCGGCGGGCAACTTAGCGAGCCACTCGCAACTCTTGCCGGACGCCGGGTGAATCAGGCCGAGGCGCTGCGCATGCAGCGCTTGGCGTGCAAACACCGATGCCAGATGCGATTTTCCGTATAGCGGATCGCCGACCAGCGTGAAGCCGGCTGCCTGCATATGCACACGAATCTGGTGCGTACGGCCGGTTTCCAGTTGGCAGCGCATCAGGCTGACCGGCCGGCCATCCAGGACGCCGGTCGCAACGCGCCGGTAATGGGTGACCGCCGGCTTTGCACTGGCGTGTTCGGATACAGCCATCTTGATGCGGTCGCGCGGATGACGGCCGATCGCGGCGTCAACTTTGCCGATCGCCTGCGGCGTTCCCCATACCAGCGCCAGATACTCGCGTTTCACGGTGCGCGCCTGCAATTGCCGCACCAGGTCGGTTTGCGCCTGCAGGGTTTTCGCGACCACCATCAAACCGCTGGTTTCCTTGTCCAGCCGGTGCACGATGCCGGCGCGCGGAACGCCGGACAGGGCTGGCAAATGATGCAGCAAGCCGTTGAGCAGGGTTCCGGACCAGTTGCCGGCGGCCGGATGCACGACCAGGCCGGCGGGTTTATCGATCACAAGGATGGCGGCATCTTCATGCACGATGGCCAATGTCATCGGTTCCGGCTTGAACGCATGATCTTCCGGCGCCGCCTGCGGCCGGACCATGACGATTTCATCGCCCAGCGCGAGCGTCTTCGCGCGGGCTGGCTGGCCGTCGACGGTCACATGGCCGGCGTCCATCCATTGCTGCAGGCGGCTGCGCGAGTAGTCCGACACCAGCTGCGACAATGCCTTGTCCAGGCGCACGCCGCAAAATTCGGGAGTCAGTTTCAGTTCGATCGGCGGCAGCTCGGGCAAGGCGCCGTCATCTTCGTCGTCGATATCGGTTTCAGGTAGGGAATGGGTCAAAATCAGCGTTTCGGTAGAGAACGTTACAGGCGGGCGCCATCGGCTATAATCGTGGCCTTGTCCAGATGTGCTCCCGCAAACGTCATGCAAAAAAGATCGTTGAAGTTCGCTGCCATTGCCCTTGCTTTGTCCCTGTCCGGGTGCGGTCTGTTCCCGGAGAAGATCGACGAAACCAAGGATTGGTCAGCCTCGAAATTATACTCGGAGGCGCGCGACGAACTATCGAGCGGTAATTTCGAAAAAGCGGTCCAGTACTTCGAGAAACTGGAATCGCGCTACCCGTTCGGCACCTACGCGCAGCAGGCGCAGATGGAAATCGCGTATGCGCATTACCGCCAGGGCGAGCAGCCGGAAGCGCTGGCCGCGGTCGAGCGCTTCATCAAGCTGCATCCGAATCACCCGAACGTCGATTACATGTATTACCTGCGCGGGCTGATCAACTTCAACGACAAGGTTAGTTTCCTCGACTTCCTGTCCAAGCAAGACCCGAGCGAGCGTGATCCGAAGGCGGCACGCGACGCGTTCGATTCGTTCAAGCAGCTGGCCGAGCGTTTCCCCGACAGCGTTTACGCCAAGGATGCCATTGCGCGCATGAATTACCTGGTCAACGCGATGGCGCAATATGAGGTGCATGTCGCCAAGTATTACTATCGCCGTGGTGCTTACTTGGCCGCTGTGAATCGCGCACAGATCGCGATTACCGAATATCGCGACGCGCCGGCGATCGAAGAGGCCTTGCACGTGATGGTGAAATCCTACGATGCGATGGGGTTACCCGAACTGCGCGACGATACCGAGCGGGTGCTGAAGAAAACATTCCCGAACAGCGTATATTTCACCGGCGGGCCGGAGAGTAGCTCGCCATGGTGGAAAATCTGGTAACGATCCGAAAGAGCCTCGCAACGCGAGGCTTTTCTGTTTTTGGCTCAGTCATTCACACGGCGCCGGAATATCCAGTTGCGATCGGTGGAAACCGCCGGCTCGAATGCATAACCTTCCAAATCGAAGCGCTTCAGCTTTTCCGGCTGCGTGATCCCCTTCACCGCCGCATAACGCGCCATCAGGCCGCGCGCGCGTTTGGCGTAAAAGGAGATGATCTTGTATCGGCCGCCCTTCCAGTCTTCAAACACCGGCGTAATGATTTCCGTCTCCAGCAGCTTGGGCCTGACCACCTTGAAGTATTCTTCGGACGCGAGATTCACCAACACCTTCGATTTGTGCTGCGCCAGCTCGCGCTTGAGCGCGGCGGTCACCAGCTCGCCCCAGAACGCGTAAAGATCCTTGCCGCGCGGATTGGCGAGCCGCGTACCCATCTCCAGTCGATACGGCTGCATCAAATCGAGCGGACGCAGTACGCCGTACAAGCCGGATAAAATGCGCAAGCGGGATTGCGCATAGTCGAGTTGTTTCGCGCTGAGCGACGGCGCATCCAGTCCTTCGTAGACGTCGCCGTTGAAAGCCAGCACCGCCTGCTTCGCGTTTTTCTTCGTGAATTTGCGCGACCAGGACGCATAGCGCGTCACATTGAGCACCGCCAGCGCATCGGAAATATCCATCAGGCCCGACAGCTGCGCGGGCGACAGCGTCTTCAGCGTGGCGATCAGTTCGGCGGAATGATCGATGAAATCGGGCAGCGTATGTACCTCGGTGTTAGCCGCTGTGTCATAGTCGAGGGTTTTGGCGGGCGAGAGAACGATCAGCATGGTTAACCAGTTTGAATTTCAAAAAGAAATGCGGCAATGATACCCAAACGCATCGTCATCGACACCAACGTCTGTCTCGACCTGTTCGTCTTCTGCGATCCACGCTGGGCAGCGTTGCTCGCGGCGCTGCAAAATTGCAGCGTGCAAGCGGTCACCCGCGACGATTGCCGGACCGAATGGCTGAAGGTGCTGGACTACCGGCACCTGCCGCTGGATGTGGACACACGTCCCGTCGCCATCGCAGCATTCGATGCGCTGATTACCCGCCTCGACGCCGAAGCACTGCGTCCGCGCGCCGAAGTGCGGCTACCGATCTGCAGCGATCCGGACGACCAGAAGTTCCTCGAACTGGCGCGCGACTCGGGCGCGCAAATCCTGATCACCAAGGACAAGGCGCTTTTGAAACTGGCCCGGAAAACCGTGCGGGCCGGCCTGTTCAGCATCCTGACGCCGGACAAATGGATCGCGGAGCTATAAAATCATCCTTTAGCTCAACCCGCACATCGACGATGAATACGCTCACCTCCCCTGCTCCCGTTAGTCACCCGGCTGCGCCGCAGTCGAAACTGCCGCGCGTCGGCACCACCATCTTCACCGTCATGTCGGCGCTGGCGGCGGAGAAAGGTGCCGTCAATCTCGGACAGGGATTTCCGGATTTCAATTGCGATCCGGCGCTGGTGGACGCGGTCGCCACAGCGATGAAAAACGGCCTGAACCAATACCCGCCGATGGCCGGCGCGCCGGCGCTGCGGGAAGCGATCTCTGCAAAAATCGCGAAACTGTACGGCCACCGCTACGACCCGGCAACCGAGATCACCGTGACCGCCGGCGCGACGCAGGCGCTATTGACGGCGATCCTGTGCAGCGTGCATCCGGGCGACGAAGTGCTGATCATCGAACCGGCCTACGATAGCTACGTACCGGCGATCGAACTGGCCGGGGGCGTGCCGGTGTTCGTGAAAATGGAACTCGGTCAGCAAGGCTATGCGGTTCCCTGGAACAAGGTCGCGGCCGCGGTGACGCCGAAGACGCGGCTGATCATGATCAATTCGCCGCACAACCCGACCGGCTCCGTGCTGCGCGAAACGGACGTCCGGGCGCTGTCCGATATCGTGCGCGGCACCGATATCCTGATCCTGTCGGATGAAGTTTACGAACACATGGTGTACGACGGCGCGCGCCACGAATCGGTCTGCCGTTATCCGGAATTGGCCGCGCGCTCGTTTGTAATCTCCAGCTTCGGCAAGACTTACCACGTAACAGGCTGGAAGGTCGGCTACGTCGCCGCGCCGGCAGCGCTGAGCGCGGAATTCCGCAAGGTTCACCAGTTCAACGTGTTCACGGTCAACACGCCGGTACAGCACGGGCTAGCGCAGTACATGGCCGATCCGGCGCCTTATCTCGATCTGCCGGCCTTTTACCAGCACAAGCGCGACCTGTTCCGCGATGGGCTGAAGGCCAGCCGCTTCCGGCTGCTGCCGTCCGACGGCACGTATTTCCAATGCGTTAGCTATGACGCAATCTCCTCGCTGCCGGAAGCGGATTTTGCCAAATGGTTGACTTCCGAAATCGGCGTGGCAGCGATTCCGGTATCAGCGTTCTACAACCAGCCGCAGGAATCCAGCATCCTCCGCTTCTGCTTCGCCAAGAAAGACGAGACGCTACGCACGGCCATCGAAAGGCTTGCCGCACTATAGAAATTTTCTGGGTATCCGTATTTCGTGGTTGGTATTGCGTTATGCGGCGCGGCGGAAATTGCCATGACCATACTCCGAACTTGCTGATCGTCTTGTTCGGCCAATAGTCGCCATTCGACAAATTTCTGTAACCGATATTGCTTTGCCGATTTTGGCCGGACATCCAGCGCATCCTTCGCCTGCTGTCCGGTCAGAGCGCGGCTTGCGATTATTGCCTTGTATTAACATTTACTTACAGGTGATACACCTTCACGTGATCATATTTTAGTGATCCATACGTAATATTCTCCTGGCAATGATCACTTGATATCTGCCATATCTGCCTTTAGGAGAACACAATGAAACGCACCAAGACTGCAAGTTCAGCTCTCATCCTGACCGCGCTCGCAACAGCTGTGCTGTCCACCGGCGTCGCATTTGCACAAACGGCATCCACAACGGATGCTACCGTTACAACAACCACTGCAACATCGACGCCCGTAACAACGACCGCGCCGCCGTCAACGACTACCCAGGCAACCGCAGCCACAACCACGGATCCGGCGGCTAGCACAACGACGACAACGGCTACTGCGACACCCACCACCACTACAACGGTGACACCGACCACGACTGCGACCACGACTGCGACCACTACATCGACGACTACGGCCACAACAGCGACTGCCAGGAAAGGCGCAACTGTCTACAAGCCCGGCACAACGGTGCCCTCCGGCGTGATAGCTAAGACCAATGGGGCCACCGTTGTATTGCCTGAATCGGCACAGGCTGGCCAGGCACGTGCCGCCGAGAACCGGGCAGCAGCGGCGGAAAAACGTGAAGCCATCGCCACGTTCAAGGCGGAAAAACCTGTCAAGGTCGACAAAATAGAAAAAGTGGAGAAAGTGGGGAAAGTGGAAAAGGTCGCAAAGATTGAAAAAATCGAGCGGCCCGAGAAAGTCGAGAAGACCCGCCGCAACTGAGTAATTCGTACCCAGCCGGGCAACAAGCGTTGCCCGGTTTTTTATTAGAACAACGATTGTTATTGGAATGAAAAAACTGACTCTCTTCGTAGCGGCACTCCTGTCGCAGGCTGCGCTCGCCCAAGGCAATGTCACCCTGAAGACGGGATATGACTACACCACGGGCAAGTACGGCACGAACACCCACACCGAAATTACAGCGATCCCGTTCATCGGCACCTACGAGACAGATAACTGGACATTGAAGGCATCCATTCCTTACGTGCGCATCACAGGCTCGGATAACGTTGTCGCCGGCGTGGGGGCCGTGCGTAAGACATCGAGCACTGTGCGCACGGACTCCGGCATGGGGGATCTCACGACAAGCGCGACCTATTCGTTCATGGTCGACCCGAAGTCGCAGTTCGGCATCGACGTCACGGCGAAAGTCAAGTTTGGCACCGCCGACAGCGACAAAGGCCTCGGCACCGGCGAGAACGATTACTGGATTCTGATCGACCCCTACACCAAGATAGGCAACGTGACCTGGTTCGGCGGCATCGGCTACGGCATGCTGGGATCGTCCGAAACATTGAAGCTCAAGGACGTCGTCAGCGCCAATGCGGGCCTGTCGTACAAGCTGGACCAACAGGCGAGCGTTGGCGCGATGCTGGACTATCGCAGCCGGTCCACCGACATTGGCTTCGTGCAGCGCGAGCTGACGGCCTTCTACTCGCGCAAGCTCGGCGGCGGGTACAAGCTGCAGGCTTATGCAACCAAGGGTTTTTCCGACGGCAGCCCCGACTGGGGTGGCGGTGTCAACGTGGCCTATAATTTTTGATTGCTTACTTCGCTTGAAATTGCAGGGTGCGCTGAACGCATCCTGCTTGAGCAGCACCATCCCGGGGTGTACCCGGAAACCGGACGCTCCGGTCATCAAAAATCACAGTGTTCGCCGCCGTTCCCTTCTCCCCCACCGCACTTCTAAACCTCAGGGACAGACCACGTTTCCCACGCGGTTTCCCATTGAAAAGGAGTTTACTGTGCCTTTTGCCTGCGAGGGTGCATCGATAAACAGCCAATGGCTGCAAACTGAGGCGACAACTACCTTGACACGCGCCGCCAGCAGTCGTGCGTTCAGCTTGGACATACAGCCACAGGTAGGGAGTCTCAGCCTTTCCGCGTCCCCAATTCAATACAGGCACTGGTTTGTCGTCAGCGTGCAGCTTTTGATCTGCCAACGCCATTCTTAGTTTACCCGTACAACGACATCACCGACTACGCGATAGCGATGTACAGAATTCAAGGCATTAGGCACGTTTTGGGAAAGAACACGAGTCGCTATATATTGCTGCCCATTCGACCGATAATTCTCCTTTTGCGCATCGACAAGGTGCCAAGCGCCGTCCATATAAACTTCGGCCCAATTATGATATTCGTCGGCCTTCGGCGCGCCATTCCTATCCATCACGTAACCGCCCAGCACTCGCGCCGG
>UEXY01000159.1_pt1 | contig 31931 bp, 31 predicted proteins | sample 4301061 | NCBI WGS metagenome assembly UEXY01 (sample SAMEA4773184, study PRJEB27434) | metagenome | biome: 2259; feature: agricultural soil; material: soil | place: USA | collected 2014-09 | depth 0.25 m | reverse complement strand
CGGTCGTTCATCGTCAACCTCCTGACAAGGCTTGCAGTACGTGAATGTTGCTGGCGGGAAGAACCGGGTCGTCCAGCGCCGCGCGATCATGCACGCGGCGGCCGTCAATGAAAATCACCACATGCCGGCGCAAGTGGCCCTGCTCGTCGAGAATATAGCCGCGCAGGCGCGGGTTGATGCGGAATGCATCTTCGAGCGCGGCGCGCAAGCCGGTGGCCGGACTGTCGACCTCCGGCACCTCGGTGAAGCGGCGCAATTGCTGCGTGAACACGAGCTTGGGCATGTCAAAATTATAGGAGAAGAATGCGGCGCGCTTGTGCGCAAGCTCAGCACTGGCGCATTGCGACCGACAGATGGAGTTTCATCAAGGCCATTTCGGCGTCAAAGACGGCAACCGACCGCGAACCGCCCGTTGCTCGCCGCGAAAACATCGAAACTAGAATAGTATTGGGGAGTTCCTTACGCACGCACGTGCTTTTTTCCTCGTTTTGCCGGACGATCCCGCATGACCACAGCCCGATCTCTTGACGACCTTCTCGACCAAGGTTTTCACACCATCCCCAGCCTGATCCATTGCCACGCGGAGGCCGCTCCGGCCCGTATTGCACTGATACAGGACGACCGGACGTTCAGCTACGCCGAGCTCGATGCCTTGATGAACCGCGTCGCCGCCGCCTTGCAGCGCGACGGCCTGCGGCCGGGCGACGCGATCGCGATCTGCGCGGCGAACTCGATCGCCTATGCGGCGGTGTTTCTCGGCGCGTTGCGCGCCGGGGTGGCGGTGGCGCCGCTGGCACCGTCATCGGCGCCGGACAGCCTGGTATCGATGGCGAAGGATGCGGATGCGCGCCTGCTGTTCGTCGACCGGCCGGCGGCGCAGGCGCTACAGCCGGTGCGTGCGCAGTTGCCGGCCGCGCTGATCACGCTCGATGATGGCGCGCTCGACGCCTGGCTCGCCGCGCCGGATGCCACGCCGGCGGCGGTCGGCATCCAGCCGGAGTCGCCGTTCAATATCATCTATTCGTCCGGCACCACCGGCGCACCGAAGGGCATCGTGCAAGCGCATTCGATGCGCTGGACGCATGTGCAGCGCGCCCGCATGTTCGGCTACGATGCCGATGCGACCTCGCTGATCTCGACGCCGCTGTATTCGAATACCACGCTGGTGTGTTTCTTCCCGACCGTCGGCCTGGGCGGCACGGCGGTGCTGATGGCGAAGTTCGATGCCGGCGCCTATCTCGCGCTGGCGCAGCGGCATCGCGTCACGCACACCATGCTGGTGCCGGTGCAATATCAGCGCATCATGGCGCGCGCCGATTTCGCGCAATACGATTTGTCGGCTTTCCGCATGAAGTTCTGCACCAGCGCGCCGTTTTCGGCGGCGCTGAAAGCCGATATCGTTCGACGCTGGCCTGGCGGCCTGATCGAGTATTACGGCATGACCGAAGGCGGCGGCACCTGCGTGCTGGCCGCGCACCGGCATCCGGACAAGCTGCACACGGTCGGCCAGCCGGCGCCCGGGCACGACATTCGCCTGATCGGCCACGACGGCCGCGAAGTGGCGCCGGGCGAGCTCGGCGAAGTGGTCGGCCACTCGCCCGCGATGATGGCCGGCTATCACAAGCAGCCGCAGAAGACCGCCGAAGCCGAATGGCGCGATCCGGGCGGCAAGCGTTTCATCCGCACCGGCGACATCGGCCGCTTCGACGCCGACGGTTTCCTGACGCTGCTGGACCGCAAGAAGGACATGATCATTTCCGGCGGCTTCAACATCTATCCGAGCGATCTCGAAAGCGTGCTGCAGCAGCATCCGGACGTGGCCGAGGCGGCGGTGGTCGGCGTGCCGTCCGAGCGCTGGGGCGAGACGCCGGTCGCATTCGCGGTGCCGAAGCACGGCACCGCGCTCGATGCGCAGGCGCTGCTGGCGTGGGCCAACCAACGCCTCGGCAAGACGCAGCGGCTGGCGGCGGTCCAGGTAACCTCGCTGTTGCCGCGCAGCCCCATCGGCAAGGTGCTCAAGCGCGAACTGCGCGATAGTCTGAACGCGGCGCCGGACTCCTTGTGAGCCGCAACCGATTTTCCATTTATCCGAAGCGCAACCATGCTCGACACATCACTCTACAACACCGAAGAAGTCCTGAATCTGCTGAAACTGGAATCGCTCGGCGACGACCGCTATCGCGGCCAAAGCCATTTCATGGGCAGCCCGAACGTGTTCGGCGGCCAGGTGCTGGGGCAGTCGCTGTATGCGGCGGCGGTCACGGTGCCGCAGCGGCGCGTGCATTCGCTGCATTCGCTGTTCATCCTGCCCGGCAATCACCGCTTGCCGATCGAATACGAAGTCGAGCGCGTGCGCGACGGCGGCTCGTTCAGCACGCGGCGCGTGGTCGCCTACCAGGAAGGGCGGCGCATCTTCGTGATGTCGGCCTCGTTCCAGAACCAGGAGCAAGGACTGGAACACCAGAAGGCAGCGCCGCCGTTCGCCGATCCGGAATCGCTGGCGTCCAGCGTCGGACAATGGAAGGCGCGTACTGAAAGCACGAAGCGGCCGTTCATGCCGGTGCCGGTGGACTTCCGCGCCGATCACGGCGGCGGCCTCTACGGCGGACATGAAGGCAAGACCACCAAGCAGCTCTGGGCCTGCGCGCCGCTGGCGCTGCCGGACGACACGCTGGTGCATGAAACGCTGTTCGCATACGTGTCCGATTATGGCCTGCTGTGGACCGCGCTGCAGCCGCACGGCGTGGCCATGGGCGATCCGCGGCTGCAAATCGCGAGCCTGGATCACACCATCTGGTTCCACCGTCCGTTCCGGATGGACGAGTGGCTGCTGTTCGCAATGGAAACTCCGAACGCTTCCGGCGGCCGCGGCCTGTGCTTCGCGCATGTGTACAATCGGCGCGGCGAACTGGTGGCGACACTGGCGCAGGAAGGCCTGATCCGCTTGCGCGACAAGGCGCCGCGAACCGCTTGAATCAAGGATAAGCATGGATGTCGTTTTATCGCCGGAAATCCTGGCGATGCTGTTCTCTGCCGCGATGGTGGCCGGATTCGTTGATGCCATCGCCGGCGGCGGCGGCCTGATCACGATCCCGGTGCTGCTGCTGGCGCAGGTGCCGCCGCTGCACGCGATCGCCACTAACAAACTGCAAGGCAGCTGCGGTTCGCTGACCGCGTCGCTGATGGTGTTGCGGCGCCGTCTGGTGCACTGGTCGGAAGTGCGCGCGCTGTTCGTCAGCTCGCTGATCGGCGCCGCCGTCGGCGCCTGCGCGGTGCAGTACGTGCGCGCGCAGACGCTCGACATCGTGATTCCGGTGGTGGTGGTCGGCATCGCGCTGTATTTCCTGCTGGCGCCGAACGCGGGCACCATCGACAGCCGGCCGCGCCTGAGCCGCGCGGCCTACCGCGGCGTGGTGGTGCCCGGCATCGGCTTCTACGACGGCATGTTCGGCCCCGGCACCGGTTCCTTTTTCTCGCTCGCCGGCGTCGCGCTGCGCGGCCAGAACCTGATCGCCGCGACCGCGCATGCGAAGGTGCTCAACTTCGCCAGCAATATTGCGTCGCTGGCGGTCTTCATTGCCGGCGGCAAAGTGCTGTGGACCGCCGGCGCCGCGATGGTTGCCGGCCAGGTGATCGGCGCGTGGGGCGGCTCGCACGCGATGGTGCGCGGCGGCACCAGGCTGATCCGACCGATGATCGTCACCGTGTGCGTGGTGATGCTGGGCAGGTATTTGTGGCAGAAGGGCTTGCTCGGCTGGTAGCAATCGCGGAATCGCGCCGGCGGCAGTCGCCTTCGGAAAAAATTCGCCCATCGAACTAGGCGCCGCGTTCCAAATCAACTTTCCGAATCACGCTATCCTGTAGATATTCAGGATTTTCCACTTCACGGGAACCCTCACTTGCCGCCGGCCGCCACGATATGAAACAGCTCAAAGACATCCCGCTTTCGATTCTCGACCTGGCGCCGATCCAGCTGCACGGCACTGCTGCCGACGCGTTCAAGCGTACGCTCGATCTCGCGCAGCATGCCGAGCGCTGGGGCTTTCACCGCTACTGGCTGGCCGAACATCACGGCATGCCGGGCATCGCGAGCGCGGCGACCGCGGTGGTGATCGGCCATGTCGCCGGCGGCACGTCAACCATTCGCGTCGGCTCCGGCGGCATCATGCTGCCGAACCATGCGCCGCTGGTGATTGCCGAGCAGTTCGGCACGCTCGAATCGTTGTATCCGGGGCGCATCGATCTCGGCCTCGGCCGCGCGCCGGGCTCGAACCAATTGACCGCGCGCGCCTTGCGCCGCTCGCTGCAGAACGACGACGATTTCCCGCAACAGCTGGCCGAGCTGCGCGCCTACCTGCAAGCGGATGCCGCACCACGCGTGCGCGCAGTGCCGGGCGCGGGTCTCGACATCCCGATCTGGCTGCTCGGCTCCAGCGATTTCAGCGCGCAACTGGCCGCGCATCTCGGCTTGCCGTTCGCGTTCGCGGGCCAGTTTTCGCCGGGCTACATGCAGGCCGCGTTGACGCTGTACCGGGAATTGTTCCGGCCCTCGGCGGCGCTGGAACGGCCGTATGCGATGGTCGGCGTGAACGTGTTTGCCGCCGACAGCGAGCAGGAAGCGCGGCGCCTGTCGACTTCACATCAGCAGATGCATGTGAACCTGGTGCGCGGCGTTCCCGGACAGCTGCCGCCGCCGGTGGCGAGCATGGACGGGCTATGGTCGCCGCATGAACAGGCGTCGGTCGAAGCGACGCTGCGGGCGTCGATCATCGGCGATGCAGCAACGGTCGCGCGGCAATTGCAGGCTTTCGTCCACACGACGCAGGCCGACGAGCTGATCATCAATTCGATGATCTTCGATCACGCGGCGCGCCTGCATTCGTACGAAATCGTCGCGCAGGCGCAGCGCGGCTGACGGCGGGAGCGAATCATGTACATGGTGTATTGGACGGTGGTGGAGGAGGGCATGGCCACTCCGCAGGCGCATGAGTTCAGTTCGGATGACATGAGCGCGGCGATGAAATTCATGGAAGAACTGCGCCGCCGTCAGCGCGGGGGCGCGCCGTTATGTTTCATCACCATGTGCTCGGAAAACCCGCACTCGGTCGGCCACCCGGGCGTCGCCGATCCGCATCCCGATTACAACTGGAAGAAGCGCCGGCAGTGAGCGCCGTAGCTACTCCCCGGCGGTGAGAATCGCCTGCGCGACGCGGCGCGCGCTCGGCAGAAAACGCGCAATGGTCGCCAGCAGCTCATCTTCACCGACCGGCTTGCCGAGATAGGCGTCGCAACCGGCCCAGTTGCCGCGAAACTTGTCGAACGCGGACGATTTACTGCTCAGCATCACCACCGCCGCATCCCTGGTCGCCGCGCTTGACTTGAGCTGCTTGCAGACCTGGTAGCCGTCCATGCCGGGCATCAGGACGTCGAGGAAGATGCAGGTGTAGTTTTTCGCTTGCGCCATGTCGATCGACGCCTCCCCGCTTTCCGCATAATCGACGTCGAAGCGGAATGGCGCCAGCTTGGCGCGCATGAAGGCGCGCACCGTGGCGCTGTCGTCGACCACCAGCACTGACTCGATCGGTTTCGGTTCGAGGAACACCGGCCCTGCCGGCGCCTCGCGGTCGGCCGCGCGGCGCCTGATGCCGTCCCATGCGCCGGCGACGGTCGGCGGACGGTGGGCCCGCTCGCGCAGCGCCGCCTGCATCTGGCCGTCGAGCAGTTCGAACAGGCGCATCCAGTGGACCGGCTTGCCCAGTCGCGGCCAGTCGCTGTCCGCCGCGCCGCGCCCGATCAACACCGCCGGCGCATGCGCGTTCGGGGCGCGCTGCCGCAGCTGCTGCATGCCGTCCGCACTATCGGAGTTGACCAGGTAGATGTCAGTGCGTTCTCCGGGCGCAGCGGCTTCCGCGTAATAGAACGCGCGGCGGCCGGTGAGGCGGAAGGTGGAGCACAGCATGTTTTTTTCGGCGTCCGAAAAGCCCAGGATTTCGAGCACGAAGCGGCGACTGCCGTGTTGGGAATCAGCAGGAGAAGGAGCCATGGTGAATGGAAATAACAGCGATTCGGTGAAGTTGAATGATGCAGGCACAACGAACTTATAGAAATAATAACAGAGTTGGCTTACAGAACCCTTGCAGAAACGTGGGAATAGCCGCCGTCGCCGATCGCACAAAACGCCGATAATGAAGCTTCGAAAAACCGGAGGAGGTAAGGCATGAGCGATTTTCGCAGCGACACCGTGACACGGCCGACGGCGGCGATGAAACAGGCAATGATGGAGGCGCCGCTGGGCGACGATGTGTTCGGCGACGATCCGACCGTCAACCGGCTGCAGGAACTGGGCGCGCAGATGCTTGGCTTCGAGGCGGCACTGTTTGCACCGAGCGGCACGCAGACCAATCTGATCGCGCTGATGACGCATTGCCAGCGCGGCGACGAAGCGATCGTCGGCCAGCAGTGGCATACCTATCGCTGGGAAGCCGGCGGCATGGCGGTGCTCGGGTCGATCCAGCCGCAGCCGCTGGAGCACCAGCCGGACGGCACCATCGCGCTGGCCGACATCGAGGGCGCGATCAAGCCGGACGATCCGCATTTCGCGCGCACGCGTTTGATCGCACTGGAAAACACCACCGGCGGCAAGGTGCTGCCGGTGTCGTACATGCGCGAGGTGCACGCGGTCGCGCAGCGTCACGGCCTGCGCACGCATATCGACGGCGCGCGGCTGTTCAACGCGGCGGTGGCGCTGGCCGGCGGCCGCGATCCGCTGCAGCAGGCGCGCATGCTGAGCGAATCGTACGACTCGGTGTCGCTATGCCTGTCGAAAGGACTCGGCGCGCCGGTCGGTTCGCTGCTGCTCGGCTCGGCGGACTTCATCCGGCAGGCGCGGCGCGTGCGCAAGATGCTCGGCGGCGGCATGCGCCAGGCCGGCGTGCTCGCGGCCGCCGGCATTCACGCGCTGCAGCATCATGTGCACCGGCTGGCGGACGACCATGCGAATGCACGCATGCTCGCCGAGGGACTCGCCGCCGCCATCGCCGCACATCCGAAGCTCGACGGCAAGGCCACGGTGCAGACGCCGCAGACCAATATCGTGTTTCTCGACGCCGATGCCGCCGTCGCCGACGATTTCGTTCAGCATCTCGCGGCCAGCGAGGTGCGCGTGACGAGCGGCTATTACCGGACCAGGGAGCGCTCAATGAAGCGCATCCGCTGGGTCACGCATCTGGATATCGGCCGCGCCGACGTCGAGCGGGCGCTGCAGGTGGTGGCGGCGTTCTGACCGACTACTTCGGTCCCAGCGTCTCGTTGAACAGGCTCTTGAACTCGCGCGGCGGGGCGCGCCAGTACTGCGGCGACGCCTCGGCCTGCACGCCGAGCCTGGCGGCCGCATGCCACGGCCAGCGCGGGTCGTACAGCATGCCGCGCGCCAGCGCGACCATGTCGGCCTGCCCCGATGCAACGATGCTTTCCGCCTGCTCGGCTTCGGTGATCAGGCCGACGGCGATAGTCGGCAGGCCGGTTTCACGCTTGATGCGTTCGGCGAACGGCACCTGGTAGCCGGGGCCGAGCGGGATCTTCTGCAGCGGCGACAGGCCGCCGCTCGACACGTCGATGAACGCACAGCCGCGCTTGCGCAGTTCCCGCGCAAAGGCGACCGTCTGCTCAAGGTCCCAGCCGCCCTCCACCCAGTCGGTGGCGGACACGCGCACGCCGACCGGCTTGTCGGCGGGGAACACGGCGCGCACCAGGTCGAATATCTCCAACGGAAAGCGCAAGCGGTTTTCCAGCGAACCGCCGTAGGCCTCTTCGCGCCGGTTCGATAGCGGCGACAAGAACTGATGCAACAGGTAACCGTGCGCGGCATGCAGCTCGATCGCGTCGATGCCGAGGCGGCTGGCGCGCCGCGCGGCCGCGGCAAAGGCGTCGCGGATGCGCTGCAGGCCGGCGGCGTCCAGCGCCAGCGGTGTCTCATCGTGCGCCGCGTACGGCAGCGCCGACGGCGCGCTGGTGCGCCAGCCGCCGGCGCCCGATGCGACCGACTCGCCGCCTTCCCATGGCACCCGGATGGACGCTTTGCGGCCCGCATGCGCGAGCTGGAGCGCGACCGGCATCGCCGAATGCGCGCGGATCGCCTGCAAGACCTTGCCGAGCGCCAGCTCGTTCGCGTCCGACCACAGGCCGAGATCGGAGGCCGAAATGCGCCCTTCGGCTTCGACCGCGGTCGCTTCGATGAACAGCAGGCCGGCGCCGGAAAGGGCGAGCTGGCCGAGGTGGATCAGATGCCAGGAAGTCGCCGCGCCTTCGTGCGCCGAGTACTGGCACATCGGCGCGATCGCGATGCGGTTGTTCAGCGTCAGGGCGCCGAGCGAAATCGGTGAAAAAAGGGGGCTCATCATTTCTTGGAAGTTGGGGGTTGGTCCCGGGCACGGCGCTCTGTTTTGCCGCCGATCCGATATGGCGTAAGCTTCTCCACTCCGCATCCAAAAAGATCGTCATGCCCACTCAAAACAAGCCCAATTTAACCATCATTGCGTCTTACGCGCTGGCCGCCGCCGCCTTGCTGATCGTGTTGCACCAGGGTTTGCTGGCCGCGCTGTTTTCCGGCCTGCTGGTGTACTCGCTGGTGCAGCTGCTGGCGCCGGCGCTTGGCAAGAACATCGGCGATCAGCGCGCCAGGATGATCGCGGTCGCGATCCTTGGCGTGCTGATCGTGCTGCTGCTGTCGCTGGCGGTGTGGGGCACGCTCAGCTTTTTTTGGAGCGATGCCGGCAGCATCGAAGTGCTGCTGAAGAAAATGGCGGATATCGTCGAAGCTTCGCGCGACCAGATGCCGGGCTGGCTGAAGGATCACGTGCCGGTCGATGCGGAAGCGCTGCGCGAAATGATCATCGACTGGCTGCGCGCGCATGCGGTGCAGGCGCAGTCGATTGGCCAGGAGGCCGGGCGCACCATCGCGCACCTGCTGATCGGCATGGCGGTCGGCGCGATGGCAGCGCTGTACGACGCCACCATGCCACCCGATTACAAACCGCTGGCGGCGGCGCTGCATGCGCGGGTGATCAACCTGCATGATGCGTTTCGCCGCATCGTGTTCGCGCAGGTGCGCATCGCCGGCATCAACGCGATTTTCACCGCGATCTACCTGGTGGTGGTATTGCCGCTGGCCGGCATTCATCTGCCGCTGACCAAGAGCATGATCGCGATCACTTTCGTCGCCGGCCTGCTGCCGGTGATCGGCAACCTGATTTCCAACAGCGTGATCGTCATCGTCAGCCTGTCGCATTCGTTGGCGATTGCATTGGCGTCGCTGCTGTTCCTGGTCGTCATCCACAAGTTCGAATACTTCCTCAACGCAAAAATCATCGGCTCGCACATCAACGCGCGCGCCTGGGAGCTGCTGGCGGCGATGCTGGCGATGGAATCGCTGTTCGGCTTGCCCGGCGTGGTCGCCGCGCCGGTTTTTTATGCGTATCTGAAAAAGGAATTGAGCGATCGGGGGCTAGTGTAATGAAACCCGGTGCCCGTATTCTGTGTCTGATGGACTGTCTGCGTGCCGCGACGCAATGACCGGATGATGCCGCTCAACCGCGCCGGGCCGCTTCGATCGCAGCGATGTCGATCTTTCCCATCTGCATCATCGCCTCGAAAGCGCGCTTGGCCGCCGCGCGATCAGGATCGGCGATCGCGGCAGTGAGGGCGCGTGGCGTGATCTGCCACGACAGGCCCCACTTGTCCTTGCACCAGCCGCATACGCTTTCCTGACCGCCGTTTCCGACAACCGCATTCCACAAGCGGTCGGTTTCGGCCTGGTCGTCGGTCGCAACCTGGAAGGAGAAAGCCTCGCTATGCGTGAACTCCGGACCACCGTTCAGGCCGATACAAGGGATGCCCATCACGGTGAACTCGACCAGCAAGACGTCGCCCTGCTTGCCAGCGGGATAGTCGCCGGGCGCGCGATGGATCGTTCCCACCACACTGTCCGGAAACGTCTCGGCGTAGAACTGCGCGGCTTCTATTGCGGTGCCGTTGAACCAAAGACAAATAGTGTTCTTGCTGACCATTTTCGTTCTCCGATTGATGACAAGTGCATGGATCAAACCATGAGGACTGCCCGATTACTTAAGCAATTGGCGTTCCCTGCTTCTTGCATGTAGTGCTGCTGAGAGAGCCCTCTGTCTACAGCTGATCCTGCAAGAAGCGCAGGAGCCGCGGCGCCAAAAACCCTGTATAGCTAGTCGGCTCGTCAATGGGATCCGACATCCAGAAATGCGGCGCGCCTGGCACAATCACCGTCCGCACGAAAAACTCCGCCTGCTTGAGCGCCGTCACAAACCCCTCTGACTGTGAATGCGGCTCAACCATATCGTCTTCTGTGCCCCACGCCACCAGAAACGCGGTCCGGTTGCGGTCGATCGTGGTATACGTCAACGGCGAGGCTTCGTAAAACAATTGCCTGCTTTCCATCGGACTCTTGCCCAACCAGGCTTCGGTGATCTGATCGCGCGGACGCGCCAGTTGATCATGCTGCCATTGGGCCAGCAGATCGTAAACACCGTAGACCCCGACAACCACTTTAACGTTCGTACTCACGCCAAAATACGAATCGTCCGGATAGGCGGCAGAGAACGGCGGGCTGTCGCCGGTCAGCGCCACGAGCGCGGCGAGGTGGGCGCCTGCGGAGTCCCCTATGAACCCGATCCGGTTGGCATCCACCTTGAGCGCCTCCGCTTTGTCCCGCAAAAATTGCACGGCAGCGCGGGTGTCATGGACTGCCGCCGGATAGCGGTTCTCGCTGCCGTGCACCAGGCGATAGTTAATGGAAAACAGCACATATCCGCGCTGGGCCAGATACGGTCCCCAGTACTGGTAGACTTCTGCCGTCCCGAGTTTCCATGCCCCGCGATGCAAGGCAATCAATGTGGGCCAGGTTCCTGTGCCCGGTGGCGCATAATAGTCTCCCGTCAAGACCTCGCCGTCATGTATTCCAAATTGGACGTTTTTCCTGATGTCTATGTCATGTGCGATGGACATGTAGCACCTCGGTTTTAGGGAAAACCATTTTGACCATTGGATAACAAGAGCATTAGGTGTTTTATACGATGGCTAGCGACGTGTAACAAGACCAGCGAACCCAGGAACGGCGACGAAGGTTAATGCAAGTCTATGCAGGCCTGCTGTCTCTAAGTAGGATTGTTCAATGCCAGACAAGATCGTCTTCCCGTTCACCGGCACGGCTACAATCCAAGATGAGCGGGTAAGTTTCAACAACGGACAGAGAGGGACGAAATGCCTTCCGGAAAAATTCTAGTCGCGCAAGGCGGTGGCCCGACAGCGGTGATCAATCAATCGCTGGTCGGCGTTGTGCTGGAAGCGCGTCGTTTTCGCAATGTCGAACGGGTCTACGGAGCGAAATATGGCGTACGCGGCATCGTGAATGAAAACCTTGTCGATCTGACGCAAGAAACCAGTCACAACCTGGAACTGGTGGCCAATACTCCTGCGTCTGCGTTGGGCTCCACGCGCGATAAACCCGATCTAAAGTATTGCGAGGAAATTTTCCAGGTGCTCCGAGCGCATGAAATCGAGCACTTCTTCTATATCGGCGGTAACGACTCGGCGGATACGGTGCGCATCGTCAGCCTCGAAGCGCAGAAGGCCGGGTACCCATTACGCTGCATTCATATCCCGAAAACGATCGACAACGATTTGGTCGGCAATGATCATACGCCGGGGTTCCCATCCGCTGCCCGCTTTGTGGCGCAGGCTTTTGCCGGTGCCAACCTGGATAATGCCTCCTTGCCGGGTATCTACGTCGGTGTCGCGATGGGTCGCCACGCCGGGTTTCTGACAGCGGCATCCGCGCTCGGCAAAAAATTTCCTGACGACGGTCCACACCTGATCTATTTGCCGGAACGCAGCTTTGTGCTTGAAAAATTCCTGGCCGATGTGAAGTCCGCGCATGAGCGCTTCGGGCGCTGCGTCATTGCGGTTTCCGAGGGAATCCACGATACGGCAGGCACTCCGATCGCGAGTTCCCTGGCAAAGAACCTGGAGCATGACGCGCACGGGAATATCCAGCTCTCCGGCACTGGCGCGCTGGCGGATTTATTGTGCGAAGAGATCAAGTCCAAGCTGAACATCAAGCGTGTCCGGGGAGACACTCTGGGCTACCTGCAACGTTCATTTTTCGGCTGCGTGTCCGATGTGGACCGGCGTGAAGCGCGCGAGGTTGGCGAAAAGGCCGTTCAATTTGCAATGTGGGGAAGCCAGGACGGATCGGTGGCAATCAAGCGCACAGGCAGTTACTCGGTTGAGTATGAGTTGCAGCCATTGGATGCGGTAGCGGGCAAGACGCGCGTGATGGAGGACGAGTTCATTGCTGCAGGCGGCACCGATATCACCGAGGCATTCCGGCAGTATCTGCTTCCGCTATTGGGCTCCGGCATGCCTGATGCATTCCGGTTACGGGCTAGCCCGGTTAAAAAAATGATGCATACGCCGCCCTGACATCGTATGCATCCGTTCAGTCGTCGGGAACAGGTCAAGGCCGATAATTGCAAAGCTGGCGCAGGGCGTTCACGCTGATGAAAATCGCTGCAGGCCCTATCCCATAAAGTCGGAAAGAACATCCTTTTCCATCGCGCGATCATACTTTCCCATCCGGGCCAGTCCGTTAAACTGGCAACGGATCAGGAATGCCTTTTGCGCTTGTTCCACATTGTTTTCTTGCCCCTTCCAGGCTGCGAGCACCGGTGCCTGCAGCGCCCGTCCGTAGGAGAAACTCACTTGCCAGGGATGCGGCCCCGTCTTGTTCATCTCGTTCAAATGGTCGGTGGCATCTTCCGCACTCTGTCCGCCGGACAGAAACACGATTCCGGGAACCGCCGCAGGCACGTAACGGCTCAGGCAACGTATCGTAGCTTCTGCCACTTGCGGCACACTGGCCTGCTGCGCGCACTTCATACCGGGAATCACCATGTTCGGTTTGAGCAACAGGCCTTCGAACATCACACGGTGCGCGTCGAGTTCGGTGAAGAGTTCGGCAAGCACGCGGGACGTTACCGTTTCACAGCGTTCAATGCCATGCACGCCGTCCATCAACACCTCCGGCTCCACAATCGGAACCAACTCCATCTCCTGGCAAAGCGCGGCGTAACGCGCCAGCATGTGGACGTTCGCCCGGATACCATACCCGCTTGGAAGGTCGCGTTCGTCGATTTCGATCACCGCCCGCCACTTTGCAAATTTCGCTCCCAGCTGTTTATATTCGGCAAGGCGCTCGCGCAATCCGTCCAATCCTTCGGTAACTTTTTCCCCGGCGTGCAGTGCCAGCGCTTTTGTGCCCTGGTCGACTTTTATCCCCGGGATAATGCCGCGGCGCGATAGCAGCTCCGCAAAAGGAGTTCCGTCTGTGGAGCTCTGGCGCAGCGTTTCATCATAGAGAATCACACCGCCCAGATACCGTTCGATACCGTCGGTAGTAAAAAGCAGCTCGCGATAGCGCCGGCGGTTTTCTTCGCTGGACGCCACCTGTATCGAATCAAAGCGTTTCTTGATCGTCGGGCCGCTTTCATCCGCTGCCAATATGCCTTTTTGTTCCGCGACGATGGCGCGTGCCACCGATTTGAGCTCATCTGTGTTCATGGCGGGTTACTCCAAATGGCGCTGCAATATCGAATCAACCGGGTTTGCGGACGACGCCTGTCGGCCGGTATTCAAGGGATGTTGGACCGGTCGTGATATTTCACTTCATTTCCCGAGTTCGTACGATGTCATAAATCAGTTCGACAGCAAAAAAGATCCGGACAATCCATGCGCCTGTAATAGGACTACACTAAAAGTGCGAGAAAACCGGGTGGAACATCATGACCGAGATCGACCCCAAGAGCACCTTCCGTGGACTTCCCCTGACCCCGGAGCAGGACGCGGAAGTCAGACACTACATCAAGGTTAAAAAGCAGCATGGCGAGCCGTGGGATACCCCGGAGTTGACGGCCATGCTCAAAGACATGCTGGAGCCCCCAGGCGACGACGAAGGACTCAGTGACGAAGAAAGCCTCGATGCCGCTGTCGGCGAATCGAAAGGGGCGGCAGAGCGCGCGGCGGCTTCCATTGACGAGGCCATGGATCCCATTGAGGCTAGTGAGGAGCGGAACGCCGCGATGGAATCCGAGTGCATGAAGGGGCCGAAACGGTGAATCCGAAACGACGCACGAGGCGGGCTGACAACCGCGCTTATCGGCAATAAAGCGTAGCGACACCGCGTTCGGGACCACGCACCTCAAACACCTCGCCATTGCCACAACGATACGTTACCCGAAGACGCTTCGGAACACCGGGCGCCGGGTCACCGCACAGATTGTTGTTCACGGCAATCGAAACATGCCGCCGCCAACCTACCGCTTGTTGCACCTGCTCCCGCACGTCGCATGAAGCCCCGCGTACACCGTATCGGGCTTCTTCGATGTAGATGCGCGCTCGTCCACTCTGCTGTTCCTGACGGCTTTGCGCCTCGATACCATCTCGATAACCCTGATCGTAGCCGCGACGATATTCCATGCTTTGTGCGCTCGCAGATACCGTGACCACGCTTAAGGTCATAAAGCCAACGGCGCATAAAATGCGTCCTCTTGCACGTTGAATTTTCATCTTCTTTCCGGAAAACAGTTTGGAGCAGTGGTATCCAAAGGGTTCGATTCAGAAAAGGAATCGTTCCCGCATTACCGAGAAGAACGGATACGCGTTGCGCCGGATGACGGTGTTCACAATCTGTTGCAAATTCCGGTCTTCCGTTATATCCCATCCGCTGCGCCGCCCAACACAATATCAACCACGAAATACGGATACCCTGAAACTCTCGACAGCCGCCGGCATCGCATGACAGTGGACTCTGTTCACCCGTGCCATTTAACCGGAGGAATGCCATGTCGAAATCCAGGAGAACTGCTGACCAGGACGAAAAGAAGCAGCCGCAGGAACAGCCGTCGTCGCAAGGCAACAATTCGAAGTCGGTCACGCCGAAGGACGTTTCTCCGCAAGACGCTTCCGCCCGCGACGTGATCGAGCGCAAGATCCTTTCCGACGACGCCGATGAAAGAGAAGAGGAATTGCTCGACGATGCGGTCGAGTCCACCTTCCCCGCCAGCGATCCGATCGCGATCCACGCGCCCGACAGGGAAGCCGAAAAGCGTCGTGCCGATCGCAAAATGGCTGAGAGGACGGCGCGCTCAGCCGATTAACTGGATCGCCACGCGCGCCGCCGCCAGATCCCAAGCCGCATGGCCGACCGTCTTCAGCACCGGCGTCGCACCGTCCTGCTCGATCCCATCGGCCAGCACGCTCGCCAGATCGCGCACCTTGCTCCAGTCGATCTGCGCGCGGATCAGATCGCCCGCCTCATGTTGCGCGCCGGCGAGATGATCGACGATGATGCGCCGCGCATGCAGCAACTCCGTGGGAAATTCCGCCATCTCCGGCTTGAAGGCGCCGACGCCGACCGCTAGCACGCGCGGCGGCAGTAGCGCCGGGATGACCGGCGAGCGGGCGGTCGTCAGCGCGATCACCAGGTCGACCTTCTGGCACTGCATGGCGACATCGTCGATGGCGACCGGTGCCGCCGCGATCCCGCGCAACGACAAGGCATCGCAAAATTTCAGTGCATGCGCGAAATCGCGACTGGCGACGCGGAAGTCGCTGATCGCGAAAAACGCGTGCAGCGCTTCCGCGTGCGCGCTTGCTTGCGCGCCGGTGCCGATCAGCAGTACGGACGCCGGCGTGGCCGGCGCCAGTTGCTGGATGCCGAGCAGCGTGACGGCGGCGGTGCGGCGCGCGGTGACGGTAGGGCCGTCGAGCAGCGCCAGCCTGCGCCCGGTCGCGCGCTCGAACACGATCACTTCGCCCTGGATTGCCGGCAGGCCATGCCGCGCATTGTCGGCGTGCACGGTGATCAGCTTGGCGACGCCGATATCGGCGCCGATCGCCGGCATGCCGAGCAGCACGCTGAACGCATCGATAGGCACCACCTGGCGCTCGGGAGCATTGATTTGATTGCTTGCCATTTGCTGCGCCGCCTGCGCGATCGCGGGAACCAGCGCGCTGTAGGGAAGGGCCTGGGCGGTGTCGGCGGCGGAGAGGATGTGCATGGTGTGATGTGGGCAGCGGAACGTATGCCGCTACTATAACGCGTGGCCGAACGGTTTCGCTTTAGCGCCCCTGTTCGGTCGTGCCGCCGGCCGGCTGTGCGGCGTAGTAGGCAGCCAGCGCGGCGATATCGGCATCGCTCAGGCGCTTGGCGATGATGTTCATCTGCATGCTGGGATCGGTGTTGCGCGCACCGCTTTTCCATGCGCGCAGCGTGACGGCGAGGTAGCCTCGGTGCTGGCCCGCCAGGTAGGGATAGGTCGGCGCTTCGCCGACACCGCCCGGACCGTGGCAACTCGCGCAGCCCTGCACGCCCAGCTTGTCGTCGCCGACGGTCGCCAGTTGCTGGCCGCGTTTCTGCGCCCGCGCCGACGGCGCCGCCGGTTTCGGCGCTGGTGCGGCAAGCGCGGCGTAGTACGCGGCAACCGCGTCTATCTGCTGATCGCTGAGAGCCTTCGCAATCGGCGTCATCACCGGATGGTTGCGGCTGCCACTCGCATAGTGGCGCAACTGCCGCGCGAGGTAGGTTTGCGACTGGCCGGCAATGCGCGGAAAGTTGGTCGCCGCATTGCCCTCGCCCTGGGCGCCATGACAGCCGGCGCAAGCGGCCACGCCCTCGGCGGCGCCGGAAGTCGCGATCTGCCTGCCAGTATCGGCCGGAGATTGCGCCTGCGCGGTCGCGCCCAGCAGTGCCGACAGCAGCGCCATCGCGAGAGCGGACAGTTTCATGTGTGCACCAGCGGTCCGGGGGATTTCAGGTATTGCTTGACGATCGCATCCGCCGCCCAGTAAGCGAGCGCGCCGACGGTATCGGTCGGATTGTAGGAAGCGTTCTGCGGAAAATTCGATGCACCGATGACGAATACGTTCGGCACATCCCAGCTTTGCAGATAGCGGTTGACCACGCTGGTCGATGGATCGTCGCCCATCGCGGTGCCGCCGGTATTGTGCGTAGTCTGGTATTGCGTGACGTTGTACGGCCCCTTGCGCGGCGCGCCCGCGACCTGCTGCCCGCCCATCGCCTTGCCGATGTCGAGCGCCTTCTGCGTGACGAAGGCCGACATCTTCAAATCGTTTTGCGGAAAGTCGAAAGTCATGCGCAACAGCGGATTGCCCCACGCATCCTTGTAGGTCGGGTCGAGATCGAGGTAGTTGCGCGGGCTCGCCACCGAGCTGCCGTGGACGTTAAGCACCGCGGTGTGGTTGTAATGCCGCACCACTGCCTTCTTCCAGTCCGCGCCCCAAGCCGGCGTGCCGGGCGGGGTCGGGTGGAATTCGATCGGCCGGCCATGCGACATCACCTCGCCGATGTACGCGCCGCCGACGAAGCCATGCGGCCCGTGATTGAAATTGTCGCTGACGAAATTGGCGATCACGGTGCCGTTTGCGCCCGAGCGCATGAACGGGTTGATATTTACTTTCCGATCGTAGAACACCTGCACCGCGCTCAGCGTCTGGTACGCGTAATTGCGGCCGACCACGCCCTTGCCGGTCTTCGGATCGTAGGGCATGCCTATGCCCGACAGCAGCAGCATGCGCACATTGTTCAGCGCGAACATACCGACGACCACCAGCTTCGCCGGCTGCTCGAATTCACGGCCGCCGGCATCGACGTAGGTGACGCCGGTCGCCTGCTTCTTCGTGCTGTCGAGATTGATGCGCAACACCTGCGCCTGCGTCTTCAGCGTGAAATTCCTGTCCTTCAGCAGCACCGGCAGCAGCACGGTTTGCGGCGACGCCTTCGCATAATGTTCGCATCCGTAGCGTTCGCAAAAGCCGCAGAACATGCAGGAACTCATGGTCATGCCTTCCGGGTTGGTATACGGCTGGCTCAGGTTGGCCGACGGTTGCGGAAACGGGTGGTAGCCAAGCGACGCCGCCGCCTTGCGGAACAGCGCGGAACCGTAGGGCTCCTTCATGGGCGGCGTCGGATAATCGCGCGCCCGCGCGTCCTCGAACGGATTGCCGCCGGCGATCTTGCGCCCCTTCAGATTGCCGGCCTTGCCGCTGACGCCGAGCAGGTATTCGAACCGGTCGAAGTAGGGTTCCAGATCGTCGCCGCTCACGCCCCAGTCCTAGATGATCACGTCATCGGCGATGAACTTTTTTCCATAACGCTCGATGGTGCGCGAGCGCATATTGAAATCGCTATCCTGGAACCGGTAAGTTTGACCGTTCCAGTGCACCGCCGCGCCGCCCAGCCCGGTGCCCGGCAGGAAGCTGCCCCAGCGCCGGATCGGCAGCGCAATATCGTTGCCGCCGTTGCGAAAGGTGAGGGTCTCGCGGGTATTGTCCTGCATCATCGCCTTGCGGACCGAGTAGCGCAGTTCGTCATGGATTTGCGGCGCCTGGAAATCCGGCACCGTGAAGCGCGGTTCGCCGCGCTCCAGCCCGACCACCTTCAATCCGGCGCGCGTCAGTTCGCGCCCGAGCATGGTGCCGACCAGGCCCACGCCAAGCAGCACCGCATCCACTTCCGCCAGCCTGGTCGCCACCGTTATTTCCCTCCGTGGCCTTCATGCGCCGGGATGTCCGGATGCACGCGGATCACGCCGCGGCCGTTGTCGGCCAGGCTCATCGGCGCGCGCGTGAATTCGATGCCGTGCTGATCGACCAGGTCGTAATACGATGCATACGCGCCGGGAAAACCGATCATCTTCCACGCCGCCATGTCCTTGTTGCCGCCATACACCGGGTCGCTGAAAAAACCCTCGATGCTCAGCTCCAATAGCGATTCGAAAAACACGCTGGACGGCACGCCATTCAGGTCGAAATTGCCGGTCTGCAGCGATTTCAGATAGGCATCCTGTTCCTGTGTACTTAGCTTGTCGAAGGCCGGCTTGCCGCGCGTGCTCAAATCGCTGCGGATGCCGCGCAAGGCGTTGCGGAACAGTTCGGCCGGCGTGAAAGGAAGCTGGTAGCCCTGGGTCGCCGCACCATGGCGCCAGGGTCCGCTGCGATACAGGCGCTCGCCCGCGCCCCAGGCACCGCCGAGTTGCTTGTCGAGATAATTCGGCACGCCGGCATCGAGCGCGCCGGGGCCGTTTTCGTCGGCCGGGATCAGCCGTTCGACCGCGGCTTCGACGAATTTTGCTTCATCCGGATTGAAAAAAATATACGTTGGAGGTTTTGCGACGACGGCGGCTTGTCTGCCGGTTTTCAGTGCATGCGCTTCGGACGCCGTTGCGGCGACTGCCGCGCCTGCGGCCTTGAAGAAGGCGCGCCGGGATAATTTCTCCATGCATCGCTCCCCACAGACGGTTGATGAAACCGGGGAAGAAGCAAGTTGTATTCCGCTTGCCGGTGGTTATGACGGTCAAAGGGCCGGCACGACGTTCGTCGTGCCGGCCCTCGATCCGATTACAGCGGCTTGGTTACAGCGACTTCAGATACTGCACCAGGTCGGCCATTTCGGCATTCGTCAGATTCAACGACTTCCTGGTGTTGTACGTCTGCACCACTGCTTCCAGGGTTGCGGCGCTGCCGTTATGGAAGTACGGAGCATGCTGCCACAGTCCGGCCAGCGGTGCGGTCCGGTACATTTTGGTCGCACTGCGCGATGCGTAGCTAGGCACGCCGGCCGCTTCCGGTTCGCTCACCACGTCGCTGATCGGGTGCAGCAGCGAATTGGCATCGGTCAACACGGCGCCGCTATGGCAGGTTACGCATTTTCCGTTCTGGTTGAACACCAGCTTGCCACGTGCAGCGGCGGCCGGATCGAAGCTTCCAGCCGGTGCCGTCGGCGCAGCCAGGCTAAGTTGATACGCCTGCAACGCCGGCAGCTTCGAGCTCACCTGGTCGTCGGTGCCGTTCTTGACGTTCACGCCGGTACGGGCATCGGAGAACGAACCATGGCCGCCCATCTGCGTAACGGATACATAACGGTTCCAGTAAGCGACATCCTCGCCGTCGCCAGTGGACGTGATGCGATGAATGCCTTGCAGACCATAGGCCGGCGGAATGACTTGCGGGCCGTTCTTGCCGTCGAAGTTGAAGCGCGGGTCATATTTGCCCTTGCCCCAGGAGCTGTAGACCGCTTTCTTCGTGGCGTCCAGCGCGGGCGACAGCGAAATGATCAGACCCGGATCGAGATCACGGTTGGCCCAGCCGTCGAGCCGCTTGCCGATGCCCGGCGCGAACGAATTGTCGACAGTCGAGTGGCACAGTGCGCAGGTGATACCCACCTTCGTCAGCGTGTCCTTGCCGTTGACGACCTCGACCGTGCCCTTGACGCCGACCACCGCGTTCAGTTTCAGCAGCGCGACCGTAGTATCGGGGCTCGTCAGGCTGATGCTGCCGTTCTGAATGCCTTGCACCACTGCTGCCGGCAAGGCTTCCGCATCGACCTTCAGGCCGACTGCCAGCGCGGTCGTCGGATCGACCGCGGTGCGGATCACTTCGTGCATACGCAGCGTGTCGGTCCACGTTGTTTCGTCGCCGAAGGTGTCAAAACGGAAAATGTCTTTTCCTTGCGCGACCAGCGCCGGGTCGGGAGTGTCGTTGTTACTGCCCCCGCAAGCGGTGACCAGTACTGCGACCACGCTTGCCGAAATGAACGCCAGCCAGACGCTGGAATACAAGCCGCTCCGGGGGTTCAGGGATTTTTCCTTGTTAAATAATTTCATGATCCATCTCCTTATTGACTATTTGCCTGGCTCCGGGCCGGTCGAACAATTCTGGAAAATGCAGAATGGTTATGGATCGACTCGAAGTTTTCTGCTTCAACCACATACGCGTTCACGCGTGCCTCCTGATTCAACGAAACGGCAACGTCACGCACCAGATCCTCGACAAACTTGGGGTTGTCGTAGGCACGTTCCGTCACATATTTTTCATCCGAACGTTTTAACAAGCCGAACACTTCGCAGGAAGCACTGCGCTCGGCGATTCCGACCAGCTCTTCGATGGTCATTTCCCCGGTAAGCGCCGCCTCGATGCTGATATGCGAACGCTGGTTATGCGCGCCGTACAGGGAAATCTCTTTCGAGCACGGACACAGACTGGTGGCCGGCACGACAACTTGCATCCAGAACGCATATTGACCGTCGGGGGCGACGCTGCCGCGCCAGCACACCTCGACGTCAAGCAGACTACGAACGCCCGAGACCGGCGCGGTCTTTTTCAAAAAATAGGGAAACCGCATCTCGATGGCGCCGCTATCCGCCCCCAACCTGTCCAGCATCGCCACAACCATCGACTTGAAGCCCCGCTGGCTGAGCGCCCCGGTTTGCGCCTCGAGAATCTCGATGAAGCGCGACATGTGCGTGCCTTTTGCCGTGGCGGGCAAACCCACCGTCATCGCCAGCGTCGCTACCGTCGGTGTCGCCGACCCGCCCGAGCAGATCATCAACGGATAACGCACATCCTTGATACCCACACCGTCAATACGAATGTTGCGCGTATCCGGTTGCGACTGGATATCGGGTAGGACCACTCTTTCTGGAGCGTTCATGTTTTCCTCTCTGCTCCGCCGATCGTCACTTGCCGGTCGCAGGAACGGCGCAAACTGCGGATACCAAGGGTGCGCATTGAGCTGGTTTCATAACAATTCCGTTAAGCAAAGCTACGAATCCGCCTACAGGATAATTCAATTAATAAACTAAGTACAGTTAAATATGTTTAAACCATCTCTTGTTGGGTAAGGTGACCCGTCGTTTCGGCACTTAAATACACTGACAGTTACATTAAAACATAAAGTACTTGTATATATGTTTTTAACAGCTTAATATGGAATGATTTTTTTTCAGAATCATGCCAAACTGGATTTACGGAATCCCGTGGCGATGGTCTCTGATGAAGTCCAACGGGTGGTGCGGGAAATGTGCTCGATCAGCTCCACCATTAAGTTGACAGGAATCTTTGATGAACTTGACAAGTAGCCCAGCCCGGATCGCCGAAACTCCCGCGCTGTCCCTCGGTCCAGCCGAAAAGTCGCTGGAATATCTCGCCTTTACATTAGGGCAGGAAGAATACGGGATCGATATTCAACAGGTGCGGGAACTGCGCGGCTATGACACCGTTACCCGTATCGCCAATGCTCCCGATTTCATCAAGGGAGTGATCAATCTGCGCGGCAGCATCGTACCGATTGTCGATATGCGGATCAGGTTCAAGCTCGGCACACCAACTTACGATCAATTTACCGTGGTCGTGATTCTCAACCTGGCCGGACGGCTAATCGGCATGGTGGTCGATAGCGTCTCGGATGTCGTCACTCTGAGTGCAGATCAGATAAAGCCGGCTCCCGACATGAGTATGGGCGGCGCAACCAACAAGGACTATCTGATCGGCATGGCGGCGCTGGATCAGCGCATGTTGATTTTGGTGGATATCGAGGAGCTCATGTCCGATTCGGAAATCGGATTGATGGAAAAGCCAGTTGCTTGAATTGGGGCGGCTCGTGCAGCGCCGTTCGTTATTACAAGGAAGATTACAAGGAAGAGAAAAGTGAAAAATCTAAAAATTAGAGCGCGCCTTGGCATCGGTTTCGGATTGGTGATTGCATTGATGATCGGCATTGCCTTTACAGGCATCAGCCGTTTGAACACCGGCAGCGCCATGATGCAAACGATCGTGAGCGAGCTGTACGTCAAGGCCGCCGTATCCAACCAGATCAAAAGCGGCATGAACACCGTTGCGCGCCACTTGCGCAACGCCATGCTGGCGACCGGACCGGAAGACTCCAAGAAATTTCTCGCCTTGATGATGGAGGCAAACAAGGGCACCAGCGACAGCTTCGCGAAAATGGAACAGCTGATCAACACGCAGGAGGACCGCGATCTGTTCAAGACCATGGTCGATACCCGCGCCATCTACGGGCAAGGCCGGGACAATGTCGTGAAACTCCTTAACGAGGGCAACAAGGAGGAAGCCGCGCGCTTTCTGACCGAGAAAGTGATTCCCCTGCACGGCAACTATATTGCTGCAATCGACAAGATGGTCGAGCACCAGGCAAGCTTAGTGGCGGGAAATGGAAAAATAGCGATCGACGACGCCAAATCCGCCACCATCCAGATGGCGGTGCTGTCGGTCATTGCCGTCGTACTTGCCATTATCACAGGCGCACTGATAGCGCGCTCGATTACCCTCCCGATCGGGAATGCGGTCGAGCTCGCGGAAGCAGTCGCGCAAGGCGATCTCACGCATGACATCAAGGTCGACAGCAAGGATGAAACGGGCCGTCTGCTGCAGGCGCTGAAGAACATGAACACGAGTCTTCAGAAAATCGTCGGTGAGGTGCGTTCCGGCACCGACACGATTACCGCCGCCTCGACGCAGATCACCACCGGCAATCTGGATCTGTCCTCCCGCACGGAGCAACAGGCCAGCTCGCTGGAAGAAACCGCATCGTCGATGGAAGAATTGACCAGCACCGTCAAACAAAACTCCGATAGTGCGCGGCAAGCCAACCAGCTGGCGATATCGGCTTCCGAAGTCGCGATCAAGGGCGGCTCGGTGGTGTCGCAAGTGGTGGACACGATGGGCTCGATCAACGAGTCGTCCAGGAAGATCGTCGATATCATCGGCGTGATCGATGGTATCGCGTTCCAGACCAACATCCTGGCGCTGAATGCGGCGGTGGAAGCGGCGCGCGCCGGCGAGCAGGGGCGCGGCTTTGCAGTGGTGGCGTCCGAAGTGCGCAACCTGGCGCAGCGTTCGGCGGCAGCCGCCAAGGAGATCAAGACCTTGATCGGCGATTCGGTCGAAAAGGTCGAAGTCGGCAGCAAGCTGGTCGACCAGGCCGGCACGACGATGAACGAAGTCGTGGAAAGCATCAAGCGCGTGACCGACATCATGTCCGAAATCACGGCTGCGAGCCACGAACAAGCGTCCGGGATTGAACAGATCAACCAGGCGATCACGCAAATGGACGACGCAACGCAGCAGAATGCGGCGCTGGTGGAGGAAGCGGCAGCGGCCGCGCAGTCCTTGCAGGATCAGGCAAATAACCTGTCGAAGGTGGTCAGCGTCTTCAGGCTGGATGGAAAGCACGAGTCGGCAATCCCGACCAATTCGGTCGGCCCGGCATCAAGCGCCAGGCCTCTGGGAAAAGCGCACCCCGTCAGGCTCGCCGCCAACCAGGCCGGCGCAGCCAAGAGAGCAGTCAATGCCAAGTCGACGTCCGGCGACGATTGGGAAACGTTCTAAACAGCACGTCGGCGCGGCCGTCGAACCCGGGGCCGGTCGTCCATAGTTTGGGAGTGCGAACTAATGGATGACCGGCCCTGGCCTAGATTTGCATGCCCCACTTGGCAATGGTGCGCTGCTCGATCGTGCGGAAGATGAAGTTTTCGACGAACAGTCCGATGAGAATAACGCTGAGGAGGCCGGCGAAGACACTGGGGATCTCCAGCAGGTTCTTGTTCTCATAAATAAACCAGCCGAGGCCTCCGCTGCCGGAACTTACGCCGAATACCAGTTCGGCGGCTATCAGCGTCCGCCAGGAAAACGCCCAGCCGATCTTGAGCCCGCTAAGGATGTTGGGGAAGGCCGCAGGAATCAGGATGTGGAACACATAGCGGAAACCGGTAAGCCCGTAGTTGTGCCCGACCATGCGCAAAGTGTTGCTCACCGCCATGAAACCGGAATGCGTGTTCAGCGCCACGGCCCAGACCACCGAATGGATCAGCACGAAAACCAGGCTGCCGGTTCCCAGGCCAAACCAGATTAGCGCTAGCGGTAACAACGCGATCGCCGGCAACGGGTTAAACATCGACGTCAGCGTCTCCAGGAAATCACGCCCGATGCGCGTCGTGATGGCAAACACGGTGAACACCATTGCAAGCGCCACGCCGGCGCCGTAGCCCATCAGCAAGACCTTGATCGAGAACAGGCATTTCTGAATCAGGCTGCCGCTGGAAATGCCGGTCAATAATGCTTGCAGCGTCGCGGCAAAGGTCGGAAACAGCAGTGAATTGTCGAGCACACGCGCATACACTTCCCAGATCGATACCAAAACACACAGGATCAGGACCTTGCGCACGGCGTTATTGTTGAACAATTTTTCCCATGAGGTGAGCGGCTTCTGGACCACGCCGAACTCCTTGCTGCCGAGGTTTTCCCGTACGAATTCCTGACGTTCCACATTCTTTCGCACGGCCTTGCGATCAGCCTGCATGGCGGGTGCGTTTCGATGGGCCTGCATGATCGGCGCGTTAAACATGGGACGTCTCCTCTGGCTCGACATTATCGGCAAACAGCATCGCGTTGATACGCTCCGACAGACTTTGACCATCGACGTCAACCGTGTCCTCGCCGCTGCTGTTGAGTTCTGCTTTGACTTGGCCGGGATGCGGCGACAGCAACAGGATCCGGTTTCCGATCTTGATCGCTTCGGCAATGGAATGCGTAACGAACAGCACCGTAAAGCGAGTGTCATCCCAAAGCTGCAACAACTCGTCCTGCATCTTCTTGCGCGTCAACGCATCCAATGCCGCATAGGGTTCATCCATCAACAGAACATCAGGCTCCATCGCCATGCCGCGGGCAATGGCTACGCGCTGCTTCATGCCGCCGGAAAGCATGTGCGGATAGCTGTTCGCAAATTGGGTAAGGTTGACCTTTTCGATATACTGCATGGCCTTTTCTTCGGCCGCCTTGCCGGACAGCTTGCCGCTGGAGACCAATGGGAACATCACGTTTTCCTTGACGGTTTTCCAAGGCGGAAGCTGGTCGAATTCCTGGAACACCATCATCCGGTCCGGTCCGGGCTTGGTGATGGGTTTGTCCTTGAGCCGGATCTCGCCCTCGGTCGGCGCGAGATAACCGCCCACAGCCTTTAGCAAGGTGGACTTGCCGCAGCCCGATGGACCAAGCAGCACGAATCGATCCGATTCATACACCTTGAAATCGACGCGATACGTCGCTGTAACCAAGTGTTCCTTGGTTTTATATTGCAGAGTCACCCCATTCACATCCAACAAGGGCGGCGGAATGCTGTTCATTCTTGTCTCCTCATGACGACTTCCGTCGTTTGTCACCGATCATTGGCAATAACGCTACCCGCAGCACGGGTGCGCCATCCATTATTATTTTTAGAATGCTCCAACTGACTGATTCGAATCCGGGTAAATTCGCAGCGTGGGCATTATGTGCCCACGCTAGCGTTCCTTATTCATCAGTTTCATCTGTATCGCCTACCATCACGCCGGCCGGATCGGCAGCCAGAGTACGGATTGATTTGATCGCGATAACCATCCGCACAACGCGTTCCGATTTTCTAATTACAAAGTTCTACTATGCGGAACCACATTAATCACTTTAAATAGTAAAGCCCTATTGTCTTGCTGGTCAAGCGATATTCGAGTTCCTTTAGGCAGAACTACTGATAACTCCATGGCCGGACGGCGCCCGCATGAGGCTCGGCGGACAGGCCCGATTCACCATCTAAAATTTATCGAACCGGACGCTCGCACGATCCGGCGGAAAAGTATCAAAACGCCTGAGCAAAGCTATAACATCAGGCTGCGAACTATCAGGCTCACACTACTCACGACCAGCAGTGCCCACAACCCCTGCGCGACGCGCCGGGCCGAGAGCTTGTAGTGCAACCGGTTGCCGCACCAGAGTCCGACGAGCATGAAAGGTATGAGGCCGGCGGCAACCATAAACACGCCTGATTGCGAATAAAGGCCGGCGATTGCGAAGGCTGCCACGCGGGCGATGCTGGAAACCGAAACCACGGTGCCCATGGTGGCCCGCAGCACCGACTTGTCTTCCAGCCGCCGTGTCAGATAGATGGCGTAGACTGGCCCGCCGGTGCCGAACAGCGCACTGAACACGCCGCCCAACGTGCCCAGCGGAGCAGCCCAGATTCGGCCGATCGGCTTGGCGCCGACCCGAATCAAAATGCTGTGCGCCACGTAGCACAGCACGAATACGCCCAGGCCGAGCATCAGCCATTTGGTTGGCGCATTGACCAGTACCGTTGCGCCAAGTGCGATCCCGACGAACAGGAAAGGCACGACGAGCCCGACCTCGGCACGGGCAATGGAGCCGTGATTCTTCACACCGATAAGCGAGCTGGCGAACATGTCAAGCAGTACGATCATGGGTACCGCGAACTGGATCGGTACAAAATTCACCATGAGCGGCATGGCCACGATCGAGGATCCAAAACCGGTAATTCCTAGAATCGTATAGGCCAGCAGCACGATCAGGGGCAAGCTGACGAGCATTGCCACCGGAAAGGACAGTACGTCGTGAAATGCCTTGGCGGCGACCGTCGATGAGATCATGTAAAAAACCATCCCGATCAGCCAGACGATGGCTGCCGGTTTTTTCATGCGCATGGAATCCCCCGTTTTTCGCATCGCTTCCGGCTTCATCCGCGCCTGCCAGCCGCAGCGAGCCGGCGCTTCAGTTCCTTCGACCGTAACGAGCTCTCGAAATCCTGCCGGGAACCAGCGGCCTCCCAGTCGGCGGCCGCGATCGCGTTCAACTGCCGCTTCAAGGAAATGAGCGTCGACGGTTCGCAGCGGCAAATGGCGTCCGTATATTCATCGACCCTCGCCCACAACTGCGCCGGCATCACCAGGTCGGTCAGGAATCCGATGCGCATCATTGCCTCGTCGTCTATCGCCCCGGCGGTAAGAAAGAGACGCTTCGCTTCGGCAAGCCCCAAATGCGTGACATAGCGGCGCAGTCCTCCCGGGTAATAGTGCAAGCCGAAGCTTGCCGCCGGCATCACCATGCGGGAGCCGCGAACCCCGATGCGGAAATCGCAGCACAGCGCGAGATCGGTGGCGCCGCCATACACGCTGCCGTTCAGCGCGCAAATCGTCGGCAATGGATAATTCTCCACGGTGTCGAGCAAGTCTTCAAAATCCCGGTTCAGTGTCTCCACGATTGCCTGAATCGTGTATCCGGAACTGAAGCTTTTGTCGCCTGCGCCGCTGAAGACCACCACCCGCACCTCGTCCCGCCGCCGAATTTCCGCGAGGTGGGAACGAATGACCGCGATATCGTCCGGATCGATCCGGTTATGTTCGCGCGGACGCCGCAGAAGAATCGTCGCGGTCGCGCCCGTAAAATCCAGCCCCGGGACATCGTCGGGTAGGTCTGCATGCTTCATTGTGCGACTCCTGTCTTGCGGCGCATCATCCGGAAAATTCCACCATCAAGTCTTTGGCGCCGACAACCGTCCCCGGCGTGACATGGACCCGTTCAATCGTGGCATTCCGCTCGGCCCGAATCATGGTTTCCATCTTCATTGCTTCGATCGACATCAGCGGTTCACCCTTCTTCACCGTCTGCCCGGCTTTGACCGCCACGCTCACCACCATGCCCGGCATCGGCGCACCGATGTGATTGGGATTGTTTGGCTCGGCGCTCCGCCGGGCGGCGGCATTTACCGCGCCGGCGCGATCGATCCGGACCACCCGGGGCTGTCCATTCAATTCGAAAAACAGCTTGGTCTGCCCCCCGCTTTCCAGGTCGGTGCGCCCCAGCAGGCGCAGCACCAGGGTCTTGCCCCGATCGATGTCGACCGCGATTTCCTGCCCCTCTTTCAAGCCATAAAAAAACACCGGCGTGGGCAGCACGCTGACGTCGCCAAAACGGCGGCGATGCTCCGCATAATCGAGGAACACTTTCGGGTACATCAGATAGGAAGCCAGCTCCTGTTCACTGATCGCGCGGCCCGCCGCTTTCTCCGCGATGCCGTGCGCGGCGTCCAAATCCACCGCGGGCAGCTGCGCGCCTGGCCGCCCTGCGAGCGGCTTCGCGCCTTTCAGAACTTTCCGCTCCAGCGCTTCAGGAAAACCGTCGGCCGGAAAGCCCAGCTCGCCCCTGAACAGGGAAACCACCGACTCCGGGAATGCCAGGTCCAAGTCCGGACTGCATACGTCATCCGGCGACAAGTCGGCGGCAACCATGAAGAGAGCCATGTCGCCGACGACCTTCGACGTCGGCGTCACTTTGACAATGTCGCCAAACAGCCGGTTAACCGCGGCATATGTGTGCGACACGTCCTTCCACCGGTGTTCCAACCCCATTCCACGTGCCTGCTCGCGCAGGTTGGTGTACTGCCCGCCAGGCATTTCGTGCCGGTACACATCGGACGTACTCGCGCGAATGTCGGCTTCGAACGGCGCGTAACTTCTTCGCACGCCTTCCCAGTACTGGGAGATCGCACACATCGCGTCGGCGTCGACGCCGGGATCGCGCTCGCTGCCAGATAGCGCGGCGGCGATCGAACCCAGGTTGGGCTGCGACGTAAGTCCGCTCATCGCATCCATCGCTCCGTCGACCGCATCGCAGCCGGCGTCGATCGCCGCCAGCACCGATGCCGCGGAGATTCCGCTGGTGTCGTGCGTATGAAAATGGATAGGCAAGCCCACCTCCTGCTTGAGCGCCCTGATCAATGCATGCGCCGCGCGGGGCTTGCACACGCCCGCCATGTCCTTGATCCCGAGAATGTGGGCGCCGGAGCGCTCCAATTCCCTGGCCATCGACACGTAATACTTGAGACCGTACTTCGGCCTGGCGGTGTCGAACACGTCGGCTGTATAGCAAACCGTGCCTTCGCACAAGGCGCCCGCTTCCCGTACCGCGTCCATCGCCACCCGCATATTCTCGACCGAGTTCAATGAATCGAAGACGCGGAATACATCGACGCCGCCTTTCGCGGCCTGCTCGATGAAATGCCTGACCACGTTGTCCGGGTAATTCGTATAGCCGACCGCGTTCGACGCACGCAACAGCATCTGGAACAGGATGTTGGGCACGCGCTCGCGCAGCTGCGACAGCCGGTCCCATGGGTCTTCCTTGAGAAACCGCATGGCGACATCGAATGTCGCCCCGCCCCAGCACTCCAGCGAGAACAGCTGCGGCAGCAGCCGCGCGTAGCAGGGTGCGATCGCCAGCATGTCCGCGGTGCGCATACGGGTGGCGAACAGCGACTGGTGCGCGTCACGCATCGTCGTATCGGTCAACAGCACGCGCGGCTGCTCCTTCATCCACTGCGCGAACCGGTCGGGACCGAGTGCCAACAGTTTGTCGCGGCTTCCGGGCGGAATCGCCGCCTGCCGATCGGCGGCGGGAAGAATCGGGTTGGGCAGGATGCCGGCGGGGCTGACGCGTCCCTTCATCTCCGGGTTGCCGTTGACGGCGACTTCGCCGAGGAAGCGCAGCAATCGTGTGGCCCGATCACGCCGGGTGGGGAACAGGAACAGTTCCGGCGTGGTATCGATGAAGCGTGTAGTGCAGTCGCCGGACCTGAACGTCGGATGGTTGATCACGTTTTCCAGGAACGGAAGATTGGTCGCGACGCCACGGACGCGGAATTCGCGCAAGGCGCGATCCATGCGCGCCATCGCCTCGTGCGGCGTCGGCGCCCACGTCGTCACCTTCACCAGCAGCGAATCGTAGTAGGGCGTGATGATGGCGCCCGAATACGCAGTGCCGCCATCGAGCCGCACGCCGAAGCCCGACGCGCTGCGATAAGCGGTCAAGCGGCCGTAGTCCGGCGTGAAATTGTTCTCCGGGTCTTCCGTCGTGACACGACATTGCAATGCGTGGCCGTTCAGGCGGATGTCGGCTTGCATCGGCACGCCGCACGCCTGCTCGTCCTGCGCTCCGATGCGCGCACCCTCGCTGATGCGCAGCTGCGCTTTCACAATATCGATTCCCGTGACTTGTTCGGTGACGGTATGCTCGACCTGGATGCGGGGATTGACTTCGATGAAATAGAATTTCCCGGTATCGGCATCGATCAGGAATTCCACGGTGCCAGCGTTGGTGTAGGACACCGCCCGGCCCAGCCGCAGCGCGGCTTCGCACAGTTGGACCCGGGTCGCGTCGTCAAGGTAGGGCGCAGGCGCCCGCTCGACAAGCTTCTGGTTCCGGCGCTGTACCGAGCAATCCCGCTCGAACAAGTGCACCAGGTTGCCGTGCGTGTCGCCGAGGATCTGCACTTCGACATGACGGGCGCGGCGCACCAGTTTTTCCAGATACATCTCATCGTTGCCAAACGCGGTCAGCGCCTCGCGACGCGCGACTTCCAGCTGTCCGGGCAAATCCGCTTCGGATTCGATGACGCGCATGCCACGCCCGCCGCCGCCCCAGCTAGCCTTCAACATGAGCGGATAACCGATCGTGGCCGCCAGCTTTTTTACTTCTTCCATATCACGCGGCAACGCAGAGCTCGCCGGCATCACCGGCACGCCGGCCGCCACTGCAGCAGCACGCGCCGCGACCTTGTTGCCGAGCGTACGCATGACGGCGGGAGTGGGGCCGATGAAGCAGATGCCATTATCGGCGCACGCCTGTGCGAAGTCCGGATTCTCCGACAGAAAACCGTAGCCCGGATGGATCGCATCCACGTTGGCTTGCTTGGCGATGCGAACGATATCGTCGATATCGAGGTAGGCGGAAATCGGCTTTTTCCCCTCGCCCACCAGATAGCTTTCATCCGATTTGAAGCGGTGCAGCGCGAAGCGGTCTTCCGCCGCGTAGATCGCCACCGTGCGGATTCCCAGTTCGGCGGCGGCACGCATCAAGCGGATCGCGATTTCACTACGGTTCGCAATCAGGATTTTTCGTATGGTGCGCATCTGCTGATGATGTGTTTTCATGATTTAAGCTAGGTTTTGTGCGTGAAGACGTATGTCGCGGGACACCGCATGCAGGCGATTTCCATTCCATCGCCGCGGCCATTCTTGGAGCGCTCAGTCAATCCATCCCGCACAACCCTTCGCTTCAAACCGATTCAGGAAATCTGCTGGTAATACAGATTTTGCGGATGATTGGCCTGCGCGAAGAAAAACCAGCGCTCGGCGATGAGGCCA
>UEXY01000019.1_pt1 | contig 32332 bp, 28 predicted proteins | sample 4301061 | NCBI WGS metagenome assembly UEXY01 (sample SAMEA4773184, study PRJEB27434) | metagenome | biome: 2259; feature: agricultural soil; material: soil | place: USA | collected 2014-09 | depth 0.25 m | reverse complement strand
GGCTTCACCGCGTCCATCGAGAAGCCGGTGATCTATCGCGGCAGCACGATCGGCTCGATCAAGATCGAAGTCGGCAGCACGCGCCTGCGCAGCAACATGATCAAGGGTTTGCTGGAATCGATGGCGGCGGTGATGGCACAGGCCGTGCTGTCGATCGCACTGATCCTGATTCTGCTCGACCGCCGCCTGGTGCGGCCGCTGCAGAGACTCGGCCTGGGTGCGGAACGCCTGGCAAGCAGGCAGCTGGACGTGCCGTTCACCTGGCGGCGGCTGGACGAAATCGGCATGCTCAGCCGCCGCATGGAAGACACCCGCGTCAGCCTGCGCCGGCTGTTCGAGGAACTGGATCGCAAGAACCAGGAACTGGAGCAGGATATCGACAAGCGCAAGCACGTCGAACAAGAGCTGTACGAGCGCGAAGAACGCTACCGCGCGCTGGTCGAGCAAAGCCCGATCGCGATCATCGAGTGGGACAGCCATTTCAAGGTCATCGAATGGAACGCGGCGGCCGAACGCATCTTCGGCTTTCCGCGCGCTCAGGCAGTCGGCAGGCATGCGAGCTTCATCACCCCGGATGCGACGCGCGAAGCGGCCGATGCCATTTTCCGCCAGCTTACCGCAGGCAAAGGCGACAGCCGCAACATCAGCCAGAACCGCCGCGCGGACGGGCAGATCATCACCTGCCAATGGAGCCATACCCACATCGCCGATGACGCGGGCAAGTCCGACCGCCTGCTGTCGATCGCCGAAGACATCACCGAGAAGCGCCGCGCGGAAGAGGCTCTGAGCCTGTCCGAAGCGAAGTTTGCCGGCGCTTTCCAGGGCAACCCGGACTCGATTTCGATTGCTCGCATGAGCGACGGCATACTGATCGACATCAATCAGACTTTTACCGAGATCACCGGCTACACGCGCGAAGAATCGGTCGGAAGAACAGCGCTCGATCTGCAGATCTGGGTCTGTCCGCAACAGCGCAAGGCGCTGCTGCAGGAAGTGAGCGTGAACCGGATGGCGCGAAATTTCGAGTGGGACATGCGCACCAAGCACGGCAGGGTGCGCAAATGCATGACCAACGCGACCGCTTTCAGCGCCGGCGCCGAACGCTACATGCTGGCTGTGATCCGCGACGTTACCGACCAGCGTCTACTGGAGGAACAGAAAGCGGAGGCCGACCGCGCGCTGCTGCGGCTCGCACAGGGCACGCGCGACTTCGCGGGCGAATCTTTCTTTGAGCTGCTGGTCGCCGATCTGGCCTCTGCGCTGCGCACCGATTGCGCTTTCATCGGGCTGCGCGTCGCCAACGCACAGAACACGATCCGCACCGTCGCCACGCATGTGCGCGGCCATACCGTCAGTAACTTCGAATACGCCAGCACCGGCACTCCTTGCGAGCGCACACTGGAAGGCGACATCGGCGTTTTCCCCGCCGCCACCCGGGCCGGTTTTTTGCACGAAATCGGGCTGGGCGAACACGACTGGGAAAGCTACGCCGGCGCGCCATTGCGCGATTCTGCCGGTAATACCATCGGCGTGCTGGCGGTGATGCATTCTGCTCCGCTCGGCAATCCGGACCTGGTGAAGTCGCTGCTGCAGGTGTTCAGCGAGCGCGCGTCGGCCGAGCTGGAGCGCAAGCGGGCGGAGGAAGAAATGCGCAACAGCGAACAGCGCTTCTCGACGATTTTCCAATCGTCGCCGATCGCGATGTTCGTCACCCAGGTACGCGGCAACTATATCGTCAAGAACGTCAACCGTGCATTCGAACAGTTGTTCCTGCGCGAGCGCGACCTGGTGATCGGCAAGAACACCATGGAGCTCGATCTGTATTGCGACGCGGCGGACAGGAGCTCGCTGATCGACGAGCTGAAGGCCACCGGCACCACCCAAAGCCTGCACGAAGTCTGGATGTATCGCGGCGACGGCAGCAAGGTGCTGGTGCAGTTCGCCGGCCATACGTTCACCCTGGCCGGCGAACGCTTCGGCATTCTGGCCTGCGCCGACGTCACCGACAAGCGTCGCATCGAAAACGAGATCCGCGAACTGAATGCGCACCTGGAACAGCGCGTGATCGAGCGCACCGAAGAGCTGCAACAGGCCAACGAAGAGCTCGCCTACACGCTGGAGACGTTGAACAAGGCGCAGGAAGAATTGGTACGCAGGGAAAAGCTGGCGGCGCTCGGTTCGCTGGTCGCCGGCATCGCGCACGAACTTAACACGCCGATCGGCAACAGCCTGATGGTGGCGAGCACGCTGATCGACCATGCGCGCGAGCTATCCGATAGCTACACGAACAACGAATTGAAACGCTCGGCGCTGGAAAATTATATCGGCGACGCTGGCAAGGCGGGTGACATCCTGGTGCGCAACCTGCAGCGCGCGGCGGACCTGGTAACCGGCTTCAAGCAGGTCGCGGTCGACCAGACCAGCTCGCAGCGCCGCAAATTCTCTGTTGCCGAAGTAGTGTCGGAAATCATGCTGACGCTATGGCCGACACTCAAGAAAACCTCATTCATCGTCCGCCAGGATATCCCCGATGCGCTAATGATGGATGGCTACCCCGGCCCGCTCGGCCAGGTGATCACGAACCTGGTGAACAATGCGCTACTGCACGGATTCGAGGGTCGGCAGTCGGGCACGGTGTCGATCGCCGCGGAGATCGTCGACGACGGCTGGATCGAGGTGGCGGTCAGGGATGACGGCGTCGGCATTCCGTCCGTCAATCTGAACCGCATTTTCGATCCCTTTTTCACCACCAAGCTCGGCGCCGGCGGCTCCGGGCTCGGCCTGAATATTGCGCACAACATCGTCACCGGCATACTCGGCGGCCGTATTCGCGTGCAAAGCGAACCGGGCGGCGGCAGCATTTTCATCCTGGCGTTGCCGCTAGTGGCGCCGCAACGGCAAACCGAGGAAGAGCCGATCCGGACGCGGTCTTCCGTTGTCTGACTCGATCTACTTCCATTCGCCGCGCAAGGCCAGCACCTGCGCATACAATGCGTCCGGCGTCGCCATGGCCGGCGCAACCGGCCGGCCGACCACCAGCGACAGCCGCGAGAACGGCCCGCGCCGGAACGAGCGCTCGAACGGATTGCCCGGGCCGCGCGTCAGCATGCTGCCCCACAGGCCGCGCAAGGCCATCGGGATCACCGGCACCGGCGTACGTTCGATGATCTTGCTGATGCCGCCCTTGAACTCATTCATGTCACCGGTGGACGTTAGCCTCCCTTCCGGGAAAATGCACACCAGTTCGCCTTCATGCAGCGCCTGCGCGATGTCGACAAAGGCTTTCTCCATCAGCCACGGATCTTCCTTGGCGGACGCAATCGGAATCGCCTTGGCGGTGCGAAAAACCCAGGACAGCAGCGGGACCCTGAAAATACGATGATCCATCACGAAGCGGATCGGCCGCGGACTGGCCGCCATGATGACGACGGCATCGACGTAGCTGACATGATTGCAGACTAGCACCGCCGCACCCTGCTCCGGGATTCGCTCGGTGTCGACGACATGCACGCGATGGATGGTGTGGATCAGCAGCCAGGCGAGGAAGCGCATCAGGAACTCCGGCACCAGCGAGAAGATGTAAAGCGCGACGACCGCATTGAGCAAGGCGGTAGCCATGAACAGCTGCGGAATCGTGTAACCCATCTTCAGCAGCGCCATCGCGAACAGCGCCGCCACCACCATGAACAGCGCGTTCATGATATTCATGCCGGCGATCGTGCGCGACACGTGCTTGCGGTCGCAGCGCGTCTGAATCAACGCAAACAACGGCACGATGTAAAAACCGCCAAACACGCCGATCATGACGATGTCGAGCAGAATGCGGATGCTGCCATGCTGCGTGGCGAAACCCGCCATGTCGACCAGCGCGGTATTGGTGTATGCAAGGCTGGCCAGATACAGGTCGACACCGAACACCGACAGGCCGATGGAGCCGAACGGCACCAGGCCGATTTCGACCTTATGTCCTGACAGCCGCTCGCACAGCAGCGAGCCGGCGCCGATGCCGAGCGAAAAAACCGTCAGCAGCAGCACGAACACGCTGTGGTCGCCGTGCAAGTAATCCTTTGCATACACCGGGAACTGCGCCAGGATCACGGCGCCGTAAAACCAGAACCAGGAGTTGCCGAGCAGCGACAGGAACACCGGCCGATTCTGGCGCGTAAAGCCGATGTTGCGCACGGTTTCGGTGACCGGATTCCAGTTGATCTTCAAGTCCGGCTCGGGCGCCGGCGAATGTGGAATGCGACGACTGAACAGCCAGCCGAGCACGGCGATCGCGATGGTGCCGAACGCCACCAGTTCGACGCCCCACGGCTTGCGCACCACGAGCACCGCGCCCAGCACCTCGCCGAGCAGGATGCCAACGAAGGTGCCCATCTCGATCATGCCGTTGCCGCCGACCAGTTCTTCCTGCTTCAGGTGCTGTGGCAGGTACGCGTACTTGACCGGACCGAATAGCGTCGAATGCAAGCCCATGCCGACCACCGCCGCCACCAGCAGCCACAGGCTATGCATCACCCAGCCGACCGCCGCGATCGCCATGATGGCGATTTCCAGCAGCTTGACATAGCGCGCGAGGCCGGATTTTTCGAACTTGTCGGCCAACTGGCCGGCGGTGGCGGAGAACAGCACGAAGGGCAGGATGAACAGGCCGGGAATCAGGTTGTTGAGCAGGCCGGGATCGAGCGCGGTCCAGCTCAATGCGTCGTAAGTGAGAATAGTCAGCAGCGCGGTCTTGAACACATTGTCGTTGAATGCGCCGAAGAACTGGGTCCAGAAGAACGGACCGAAGCGGCGTTGTGCAAGCAGGGAAAACTGGCTGGATTGGCTCATGTCGATGGATTGGCAAGAAGTAAGTGAGGAAATTGGCGTGGCGACTAAGTGACTTTTTCCGCCAGCGCCAGCCCGCTCAAATATGCATTCTCCACGCGCCCGCTGCCGTCAAGGCCGGCGGCAAACCAGTCGCCGCAAACGCCGATGCGCGCCTGTGCATCCCACAGGCAATCCGCGGGCAGCGTGCTGGCCGCCTGCGCGTAACGCCAGCGGTGTACGTCGACATACACCGGCCTTACCTGCGAGCCGGTCGCTTCGTGAAATGCCTTCAGCAATTTTTCCTTGACCCGCTCGGGATCGTCTTCCAGGTGCTCGTGACTCCATTCCGGCGACGCATGACCGATCCAGTGTTCACCCGGACGGCGCTGCGGCTTCGACGCATCGCGGGCGATCCATTTCAGCCGCGAGCCTTGTACCCAGGCGCCGTCATAGCCGAGACCGAGCTCCTGTTCGAAACCAAGGATCAGCGCCCAGCACGGCGCCAGATGCTCCTGTCCGACCTGTTCCGCCAGCGCCGATACCGGGCGCAGCAAAGGCAGCGCCTGGTCGGCCGGCACGCTGACGAGAACCGCATCGAAGGGGCCGGCGCTGGCGTCGATCGGCACCGTATCGGCGCGTACCGCAAGCAGCCACTGCTGCTCATATCGTTCCAGTGCCCGGACCGCATGCCCTGTGCGCACGTCGAGATCCTGGGCAAGCCGCTGCGCGAGACTATCCATGCCGGGCACTGCCACCAGGCGCCGGCGGGCATGCGTTCCCGCAGCTTTCGCAGCGCCTTGGTCTAGCGTCACCAGCCGGCCTTCCCACGGCGCCACCCAGCCGGCCTTGCGCCAGGCGGCGGCTACCTTTCTGAAGCGATCGCTGGACGCGGTGAAGTATTGCGCGCCGTGGTCGAAACCGCCGAGCTCGGTCTGCCGCGTGCCCATGCGGCCACCGACGGCGCCGTTCTGTTCGTAGACGGTAACGCGATGCCCGCGCTGCTGCAGATGTGTAGCGCAAGTCAGGCCGGCGAGGCCGGCGCCGATGACGGCAATGTGCATGACGAAAATCCTTTCTCGGATTCGGGATAATGCTTGAAACAAAAAAGCCGTTCATGGTCGGTTCACCATGAACGGCTCCTGCAGCCTTGCGGCGCCTGGACGACGCCTACTCGTCGCCTTCGGCAGGCCAGTCGCGGATATACGCCTTGAGCATCTTGTTCTCGAAACTCTGCGCTTCGAACACCGCCTTCGCGACATCGTAAAACGAGATCACGCCGAACAGCGTCTTGGCGCTGACCACCGGCACGTAACGCGCATGCCGCTCCAGCATCAGGCGGCGTACTTCGTTGACTTCGGTATCCGGCGTAATCGTGATCGGATGATCGTCCATGTGCTTGCGCACCGTATCGCTGCCGATCGTTCCCTTGTTGAGGTGCAGCGTCTTGATTACTTCGCGGAAGGTCAGCATGCCGACCAGTTCGCCGAATTCCATCACGACCAGCGAGCCGATGTCTTTCTCGGCGAGGGTATCGATCGCCTCCGCCATCCGCGTGTCGGGCGTCACGGTATAGAGAATATCCCCTTTGACTTTCAGGATTTCAGAAACTTTCATTGGTCGCCCCGGATTGTTGTTATGCCATTTGAAATGTAGCTTAACCAGAATGAAAAATCCAGCGCCGCAGCTGTCGTCCGCGCGACAGCCTGATATTTCGTTCGATGCTACGATTGCGGGGTAAAAAACTGATTCAAAACAAGTTTCGGAGACAAATTCATCATGAGCGCCCCCAAATATCCAGGCTTCGACACGCTGTCGCTGCATGCCGGCGCGACGCCGGACCCAGCCACCGGTGCACGCGCGACGCCGATCTATCTGACCACCTCCTTCGTCTTCAGGGATTCCGATCATGCGGCATCGCTGTTTAACATGGAGCGCTCGGGTCACGTATATTCGCGCATTTCGAATCCGACCACCGCCGTGCTGGAGGAACGCATCGCTGCGCTGGAAGGCGGCGTTGCCGGTATCGCGGTCGCCAGCGGCCAGGCGGCGCTGCACCTCGGCCTGGCCACCATCGCCAGCGCCGGCTCGCACGTGGTGGCATCGCGCGCGCTGTACGGCGGCTCGCAGAATCTGCTGGCTTACACGATGAAGCGCTACGGCATCGAGACCACCTTCGTCGATCCGCGCGACCTCGACGCATGGCGCAAGGCGATCCGGCCGAATACCAAGGTGCTGTTCGGCGAAACGCTCGGCAACCCGGGACTAGACGTGTTGAACATTCCTGAAGTGGCCGCGATCGCGCACGAACGCCATCTGCCGCTGATGGTCGATGCGACCTTCACCACCCCCTATCTGCTGCGGCCGTTCGACCTTGGCGCGGACCTGGTCTACCATTCGGCGACCAAGTTTCTGAGCGGGCACGGCACTGTGATCGGCGGCCTGCTGGTCGACGGCGGCACCTTCGACTGGCAGCGGGCCTATGAGAAGACCGGCCATTTCACCGAGCTGTGCGAGCCGTACGACGGCTTTCACGGCATGGTGTTTACAGAGGAATCGACAGTCGCCGCGTTTTCGCTGCGCGCGCGCCGCGAAGGCTTGCGCGACTTCGGCGCGGTGATGAGTCCATACAATGCGTTTGCGATCCTGCAAGGCATCGAAACGCTGGGTTTGCGGATGGACCGCCATGTCGCCAACACGCGCAAGGTGGTCGAATTCCTGGCTGCGCATGCCGCGGTCGAATCGATTGCTTACCCCGAACTCGAATCACACCCCGATCATGCGCTCGCGCAAAAGCTGCTGCCGAAGGGTTGCGGTTCGGTGTTTTCGTTTAGCATCAAGGGCGATCGCGCGGCCGGCCGGCGCTTTGTCGAATCGCTCAAGCTGTTTTCCCATCTCGCCAATGTCGGCGACGCCAAATCGCTGGTGATTCATCCGGCATCGACCACGCATTTCCGCGTGCCGACCGAACAGCTGGTCGAGGCCGGCATCACCGAAGGCACGATGCGCCTGTCGATCGGGCTGGAAGATGCGGATGACCTGATCGAAGATCTGGCGCGCGGATTGAAAGCCGCGCAGAAGGGAGCATGACATGCTGATCAACGTCAACGGTTACGATGCCTACTGTTATACGGGTGGCAAGGACTTCAATCCCGCGCTGCCGACCGCCGTATTCATTCACGGCGCGCAAAACGATCATTCGGTCTGGGTCTTGCAGACACGTTATTTCGCGCATCACGGCTTCGGCGTGCTGGCGGTCGACTTGCCCGGCCACGGCCGCAGCAAGGGCGCACCGCTGGCCAGCGTCGAAGCGATGGCCGACTGGCTGCTGGCGCTGCTCGACGCCGCCGGCGTCGGTAGCGCGACCCTGATCGGACACAGCATGGGTTCGCTGATTGCGCTGGAGACCGCATTCCGCGCACCGGCTCGTGTCGACAGGCTGGCGCTGGTGGGAACTGCCTACCCGATGAAAGTGTCCGACACGCTGCTCGACACATCGAAGAACGATGAACAGACCGCGATCGACATGGTGAATATCTGGTCGCATAGCTCGATCGCGCAAAAACCCTCGTGCCCCGCTCCCGGTTTTTACGTGATGGCGGGCAGCCAGCGTCTGATGCAGCGGATTTCGGCGCAGAATCCGGCGCAGGTGTTTTACACCGACTTTGCCGCCTGCAATGCGTACGCGAATGGAGAAGCCGCGGCGAAATCGGTCGCCTGCCCGACCTTGCTGTTGCTCGGCAAGCGCGACATGATGACGCCGCCCAAGGCTGCCCTCGCGCTGACCAAAGCGATTCCGCACTGCCAGCTGGTGCAAGTCGACAATTGCGGCCATGCGCTGATGGCCGAGCAGCCGGATGCGGTACTGGAAACGCTGTTTACTTTCGGGAAGGGTTAACTTGATCGAAGGAATTCCGGTTGCAAGCCGACGCCGCCGGGACTAAGCTGGAACCATGGCAATAACGAGGAGGACATCATGGCCAGCGTCATGCAGAAGGAATATGCATCTTTCGCGGAATTCTACCCGGCTTATCTGAGCGAACACTCCAATCGCACCTGCCGTGAGCTGCATTTCGTCGGGTCGACGCTAGCACTGTTCTGCCTTGGGGCCTTGCTCCTTACCGGTAATTTCTGGTGGTTGCCAGCGGCCTTGGCATGCGGTTACGGATTTGCCTGGGCCGGGCATTTCGCATTCGAGAAGAATCGGCCCGCCACCTTCAAGCATCCACTCTATTCGTTCATGGGTGATTGGGTGATGTACTGGCAAATGCTGACCGGGCAGGCCTCATTCTGATTCACACGCGCCCCGACGCGAAATGGCTGGCGAGGGTCTGATCAAGACCCCGCTCCACCGCATTTTCCACTTCCTTTGCCAGCGCCGCATTTCCCGCCACATTGAATACGAACAGGCGGTACACGTCGGCAAGTTTCAATTGCTCCGGATTGGCCAGTAAAGCCCAGGTGTCCAGGCCGTCCGCGACGCGCTTGCCGAACTGTATGCGCTTCGGGGTGTTAGCCTTGATGCGCCCGACCCAGCCCGCATCGAGCATTTTTTGCAGCAACGATTCCGACTCGTCGAAACCGAGCCGCGTCGACGCCCGGATGGTTCGCGCGTCGACCGCCGCGCCTGCACCGGCGCGCGCCTGGTGCAATACCGACAGCACCGCCATCGCGTCGATGAACGCACTGCCCGGCGTCGCGACATGCCACCAGCGCTCGTATTTCACGATCGGTAGCGCGGCCGTCAATACCGCTCCCATTAGCGTGATCAGCCACGACACGTAGATCCACAACAGGAAGATCGGCATCGCCGCCAGTGCGCCGTAGATCACCGTATAAGTCGGAAACTTGGTGATGAACACCACGAAAATCCGCTTGGCGATCTCGAATGCGGTGGCTGCCAATAGACCGCCGCATGCCGCATCGCGCCAGTCGACCAACCGGTTCGGCACCGCCATGTAAAGCAGCGTAAACGCTCCCATGGTCAGCAATACCGAAATCAGCGTGTACGAAATCGCGCCTATCAACGGGAACGAAGTCGCCAGACTGCCGGTGGCGGTAAACAGATCGGAAGTGAAAGTGATCGATACGCCGATCAGCAACGGACCGAGCGTCACGATCGCCCAGTAGACCACGATCCGTTGTGAAATCGGCCGTGCCGCCTTGACCCGCCAGATGTGATTGAACGCGCGATCGATGGTGAGCATCATGATGATCGCCGTCACGATCAGGCCTGCCGCGCCGAACGCCGACAGGCGGGTCGCCTTGGTCGCGAACTGGTTGAGGTAGCCGAGGATCGTGTTGGCGATCGCCTTCGGCATCAGGCTCTTGATGAAATAGGCTTCAAGCGAGGCGCGAAAGGTATTGAACAACGGGAAGGTGGTGAAGATCGCGAAGGCAATCGTCAGAATCGGCACCAGCGCCAGCACGGTCGTGAAGGTCAGGCTTCCGGCTACCTGCGGCAACCGCTCTTCATCGAGGCGCCGGCGTGCGAACCGCAGCAGGCCGCGTACATCGTCCAACGGGAAATTGCGCAGAATCGGCAGCTTGAACGGGAACATGCGATGGACGGTCTTAGGCGGCATTGCTGCGTCGGGCTGGTCGTAAAGCATCCTATAATATCAAGCATGAATCGCGCTGACCTTCCCATCCTCGTTTTATATTATTCCCGGCAAGGAGCGACCCGTAAACTCGCGGAGCTGATCGCGCAAGGCGTGGAGAGCGTTGCCGGCTGCGAAGCGCGCCTGCGCACCGTGCCCGCGGTATCGACCGTGACCGAAGCCACCGAACCCGACATTCCGCCGGAAGGCGCGCCCTACGTCGAATTGCGCGACCTCGAAGAATGCGCTGCGCTGGCGCTCGGTTCGCCCACGCGCTTCGGCAACATGGCGGCGCCGCTGAAGTATTTTTGGGACGGCACCTCCTCGCAGTGGCTGTCCGGCACGCTGGCCGGCAAACCGGCTTGCGTATTCACGTCGACCGGTAGCCTGCACGGCGGCCAGGAAACAACCCTGCTGTCGATGATGCTTCCGCTGCTGCATCACGGCATGCTGTTGATGGGCGTGCCTTATACGCATCCCGAACTGATGACCACCAGCAGCGGCGGCACACCGTACGGCGCCAGCCACTGGTCGGGCGCCGGCGGCACCCAGCCGATCTCCGCCGATACGCGCGCGCTGACCGTCGCGCTGGGCCGGCGGCTGGCCGAAACCGCGTCCAGGTTGAGAGGCCTCTGATGCAAAACCGCATGCAAAAAACCTTTTATTACGGCTCGGCAGTCAGCCTGATCCTGTTGATCCTGCTCGGCGTCGCCTGGGAACTGGCGCTCGATCCGCTGCGCCCCGGCGGCTCGTGGATGGTGCTGAAGGTATTGCCGCTGCTGCTGCCCTTGCGCGGCGTGCTCAAGCGTAACCTGTACACCATGCAATGGTCGTCAATGCTGATCCTGCTATACCTCGCCGAAGGCATCGTTCGCGCCACCAGCGACAAGGGTCTTTCGGCGACCCTCGGCTGGATCGAAGCCGCGCTGGTCTGCGTGTTCTTCTTCTGCACCGTCCTTTATCTCCGCCCCTATAAGCAAGCCGCAAAAAAACTGGCACGGCAAGCCATCCAGAAAGCATCCGAATGAACGAATTTCTCGACGGCTGCCGCGCAGCGGTCGGCGCCGCTTACGTGCTGACCGACAGCGCCGACATGGCCGCCTATCTAACCGACTGGCGGCGCCGCTTCACCGGCAAGGCGCTGGCCGTCGTGAAGCCAAGCTCGACCGACGAAGTCGCAGCGGTGGTCCGTTTGTGCCAGCAGTTCCGCGTTCCGCTCGTACCGCAGGGCGGGAACACCGGCCTGGTGCTGGGAAGCGTCCCGGATGACAGCGGCAACGCGATCGTACTGTCGCTGACGCGGCTGAACCGCATTCGCGCGATCGACACTATCAACAACACCATGACCGTGGAGGCCGGCTGCATTCTGGAGCAGGTGCAGAACGCCGCGGCGGAAGCACAACGGCTGTTTCCGCTGTCGCTGGCGGCGGAAGGCAGTTGCACTATCGGCGGCAACCTTGCGACCAACGCCGGCGGCACCGCGGTGCTCCGCTACGGCAACACGCGCGAACTTTGCCTCGGGCTTGAAGTGGTTACGCCGCAGGGCGAGATCTGGAGCGGCTTGCGCGGCCTGCGCAAGGACAATACCGGCTACGACCTGCGCGATCTGTTCATCGGCGCCGAAGGTACACTCGGCGTCATCACCGCCGCGGTGCTGAAACTGTTTCCGCAACCGCAGGCGCAGCTGACCGCACTGGCGGCGATGCGCACGCCCGACGATGCGCTGGCCCTGCTATCCATCGCGCAGAAGAAATGCGGCGCGACACTGACCGGCTTCGAACTGATGTCGGACTTCTGCCTGCAGCTGGTAGCGAAGCATTTTCCGCCTATGCGCCTGCCGTTCCCACGAAGCTATGTGCAATATGTACTGCTCGAACTTTCCGACAGCGAATCACAAGAGCATGCGAACACCATGCTCGAAGAACTGATCACCGAAGCTCTCGAACAAGGCATGATCGAGGACGCCGCGGTGGCATCCTCGATCGCACAATCAAAGGCGTTATGGAATCTGCGCGAACACATTCCTCTCGCGCAGGCGGAAGAAGGCAAGAACATCAAGCACGATATCTCGGTACCGATTTCGCGCATCGGCGAGTTCATTCGCGTCACCGACATGTTGCTCGCCGAAAACTTCCCCGGCTGTCGGATGGTGACCTTCGGACATCTCGGTGACGGCAACCTGCATTACAACGTGTCACCGCCCGAGCACGATCCTGCCGATGCCTTCATCGCGTGCCAGACGGACATCAATCGCATCGTGCACGACAGCGTGCAAAGCTTCGGCGGATCGATCTCGGCAGAACATGGGCTCGGTGCGCTCAAGCGCGATGAAGTTCTCCGCTACAAATCAGATGTTGAAATGCGCTTGATGCGTACACTCAAGCAGGCGTTGGACCCATCCGGTCTGATGAATCCAGGCAAAGTCATATAAGGAAAAAACAATGCTGCGTCCGTTCCTGTTTGCTTCCCTGTTGTGTTGTTCCGTTCCGGCATTGGCGATTTACAAATGTGAAGCAGGCGGCAAGATGACTTATAGCGACAGTCCGTGCGCCGGCGGCAAGGTACTTGATATCGACGGCGCGCCTGCCGCCGACGCACAGAGGGCCGCCGAACAGGCGGCGCGAGACAAGAAAACGCTGAAACGCCTGGAAGACCAGCAACGGAAACAGACCGCGAAAGACAAGCAAGCATTACAACGTAGCGCCAAGGCCGAGGCTAACCGACAGAAAAAATGCACATCCCTGGAACGCCGCCAGCGATGGGCAGCGGAAGATGCGGCGCACGCCACGGGTAAATCTGCAGAGCGTGCCAAACAAAAGGCTAGGCGGGCTGTGGAGGCCTATGAGGATGCGTGCAAGCAAACAGAATTGACGGTAATGCACTAACAGGCTGTTGAAAATTGACGCAACCCGCTGATTTCAGCGTGGCCAAAATGCTTTCTCGTGCAGGTCAGCGCATTTCGGTTTGGTCGCCAGCGCCGTTCCGGTGCATCCTTGCATGGCGCGCCGCACCACCTGCAGTCTCAGTCAGCGGTTTATCGCCGCGTAGCGCCTCCAAGGCCACTTTAGCTGAACTCCGCGAGTGGTTGCATCTGGTTCTCTTGCTCATGCTTTTGCTCCCATAATCGGATTTTCTGCCGAGCTATCTATACTTGAAGGACATTCTGCCGCGGTTACCGACCCAGCCGGTCAGCCGCATTGGCGAATTGCTGCCGTGTCGTTGGCACCCTGCCGTCTGATTTTTTCTGCCTTAAACAGGTCGCCGATATGCGATTGCCGGACGCCTACAATGTTTGGATGGAATTTAAGAACAGCTCAACAGATGCAGCGCTGGCTAAGTCAGATTGCTTTGATTCGATTGTGGGCGCCGGGGCGATGATTTGTGCGCATCTGAAAATCTTGAGCTAGCGCCCGGCGCAGCGGTGTTGGGTAGGCGGACGCTGCAATCAATGCCCTTAACAAGGATCACTTCATGGCACAGGCGCGCTATTTTTTTTATATGATTCGCCCCATCCAGAATTTCCCGGCACCGGCACGCCAGGCGGTCGAACTTTTTTAAGACCACTAATAAAGGTGGTTCGGACTTGACTTCCGAACGTGCATAGGTCACCTGCCATGAGGCGCGACAAACGTCCCCGGCAGCCATAATTGAAAAGCACGTAAGGCCAAAGTACAGGGCGAAATAAGGGATGATAAAACGTATTCGCCTTACCCGATGTAAGGAGTCGAATATCCGTCGACGGCTGCGAGTGCCCCAGATTTTCAGCTACAAAATTTAATCCGCACCATACCGATGCCGACAGGCTGACCCAAAAGCGCGGATTGGCTTCAAACAGATAGATATTTCCAGTCTCTTCCTCAATCCGCGCATCAACGTTCATCACTCCATCGTATCGACTATTCTCGCAAATTATGTATGCCACTTTCTCAAGATAATTATTGGAGAAAAACGTGATCTTTGCTTCTTCATTTTGCGGATAGGAACGCTGCTGCATAGCAATTGCCCGGACCTTGCCTCGGATCGACAATAAATTTAAACCTACGTCAACGCCTCGGATAAATCGCTGTACAAGCAGCGGAGCAAATTGATAAGTGTCATTGTCAAGGATATTTTCACGATAATCCTGTTCGTTAGATATGAGACGCAGACCTGCTGAACCCTGCTGGTCAAGCGGCTTAAGGATGAATGGCAATCCAAGTTCACATGCTGCTGAGGAGAAATCCAACTTATCCTTGGCCGCTACTAATTGCGTCGGAGGGACTTGTAAGCCATGTTGCTTACAGAAATGATAAAACTGCCATTTGTTGTCGAATAGGTCGAGCATCGCGTCATTGGGCGCAGGAGGGGTGCGAACCCTCAATCGATCGCGCACTCGGTTGATCATCCGTACGCCTTTACAGTCAGCAGAAATCAATACTAGATCGCTCATTGACTCTGCACAGCGATTAACGATATCGACAATCTTGTCGTCATCGCTTCCATCAAATTCAGCCTCCCAGATCCTTGAACACATATTGGAAAGGCGTAGATGCCGAATACCGTTGGGGCAAATCACGAAACAATCTGCTTTAGTGAAAGTATGAATTGCCAGCAGAACTTGAATGATAAGCCCCCTGTGTGTGCCTACCACAATGAAGTTTCTAATAGAGGCCATTTGAGTTCTCCTTCCCTTTTTTGTCATGGCGGTATCTCAGCACATAAGCGCGAGTCATTGGACCACGAAGTGAGAAGCTTCTGCTCTTTAGGGTTGTCATATGTAAGTGCTACATTTCTACAAATATGCTCAAATCACGCCGCATCTGACCAGGAGTGAGATGGGACAAATTTTGTGGTTAACGTAGCCATAGTGCCACAATAAAGTTCAGCTCCGATCTGGCGCCGAAGCTTCGGCCATATTTCGTCTGCTCCAGCTTTTCTTCATTCCCTTGTGCCTTGCAAGCCGTCTAACTATCTTCCTAGAGGTGAAATCTGCTCCTGCAACGAAGCGCATCATCGGACCAAACGATGTCACCGAAATAGCTCCGACAAAATAAAATCCCGGGACAGAAGACTCGAAATGAGGCGACAACCGTGGCGTACTCCCTATCAGCTTAAGCCGCCCAAGAATTGTGCGTGTCAAGAAGGGAATACGTGCAACGTCAGCCATGTAGCCTGTCGCTGCTATTATATGATCCGCCTGCATTCGACTAATAGTTCCACCCTGGTTTATCAGTTCCAATTGCACACGACCATCACGAACGATCGCCTCCTTCACCTTGAGTCCCAACAACACGGGAAGAACTTGCGCCCTTTCTTTCATGAACCATCCACAGGATGGACCAAGAAACGTTCTTGCAATCGTTAATCTGGCGTCCTCTGAAAGGTAACGAAAGAGCCAAGGAGCATCGGTCCACAATCGACTTCTTAATCCAGGACCGATCCCTGATATCGGATTTCTTAGTCGAGTCAGGAGAGAACTCGATGAATTGCTCCATGGCTCGCCGAAATCTATTCTCATCTGGCGTGCAATGAGCTGGACGTTTGTTCGATTCTCGTGCAGCAGAATTGCAATGTCAGTTGCAGATGCTCCACTTCCAAGGACCAGCACCTCTTTTCCCTTAAACCTTTCAAGGTCATGATGATCAGCGCTGTGCGACAGAAGAGCCTTTGGCAAATGCACCAACTCTTTGGGAACATGGCGAAAATGATTTATACCGACCGCGACCACTACTTCCCGGGTCGCAAATGACTTACCACTCTCAAGATGTACTTCAAATCCAGCAGGTATCGGCTCAACCGCAGCCACTATGTCATCTTCCACGTTAGGAACGAAGCGCTCTTGAAAGACTTTTCCATATGAACAAAACGTATCAAGAGGAATGGGAAAATCTATTTCTCCATAAGGAACGCCCTGCTCCTTGCAGAATTGACGCAAAGGAAAGCTATGATCAGGGTCACAGAGGTTAGTTGAGAATCCAGCGGACTTTAAAAGCATACCCTTTGGCATATTAGTGAGCCAGCTGTGCATCGGCTTGCCCAAAATACGAAAGGCGACGTTGTGCTTACGAAGATGAGCCGCGATCGATAATCCATATGGCCCCGCTCCGATTATTGTGACATCAGTTTCAGTGCTCATGGATTTCCTTTCTTTACTGTCCTACAGCGGTCATTTATGTCACTGTCGTTTTGCGGATAACATCTTTGATACCTTAGGAAAAAGGTTTCTAGGAACGTGCGAGAATCGAGAACTAGATCCTGAAGCGCACGCAAACATTCAGTTTTAGCATGTGGCATGTATTCTTGACGCTACGCTTCCTGGTTCAACTGCTGCATCGCTACAATCGACATCGCTTGCGGCTTGGGATACTTTCGCAAACAATCAAAAACAAATACGTTCTCCGTTAATTGATCTAGTGACGATCTCTGTAGCACTTCAAGCGTTGGCCGATTCCGTTTGGTTGCAACGTAGCGGACAACCATGCGCGATACTCCGCGGCGCGATAATTCCGTTGCGCATACATGGAGCATCGCATCTTCCACATTGCGCCCCATTGCCCGGCAACTCAACAAAAGATCCACAACGAAACCCTCGCTCCCTCTGATCTCCAGGCTGGCAATACCGACCAGCCCGAGATCACCAAAGCGATCCGAGACCCGGCAAGCAATTGCCCAATGATTGGGTTGCGAAAGCCAGTCCAGAATTTCTCGTTCGCTCAACCGGCGGGTTGATAGATTGAGCTGATTGGTCTTGTTAAGAAGTTGGGCGACACGCGCGATGTTGGAATCATCGATCCCGGTAACGTGCATGCATGGTGCAAGATGGGCGAGCCATGCGTCGAGAGACATGTCATCGGTCCGAGCAAGTTTGCGCTGTCGCTCAGTCACGTACATTTGGGTTCGCTCCCGGTCTTCCTTAGTGAAGCCAGGTGTATCGAAGCAATCAAGAGATCGTAATGCTTTCAGATAAATTTGCGGGTCAGCCGGCCATTCCGGCACCAATACATCAGGCAAGGCAGCGCGAATGCGTTCGCGTTCGACCGGATTGTCGTCAATGAAAACCACGGACGAAAGGCCCAGGTTGATTTCCTCGACAAGGGAAAGGACATTTTGGGCTTTGTCCCCCCAATTGATGCGCCAGCCGGCGAAGTCCGTCCTGCGAAGCACCATTTCAGGATGGCAATCAATTGCCTCCAGCGCGACCGCCTCGTCGTTTTTGCTCGCGATCGCCAGCTGAACCCCACGGTTGGACAACGCTTTTAGACCGCGTTGGAAATCAATGAAAGCCTCTCCCAAGCGATCAGGAGCTCCGAGCCGAAGTCCTTGCCACCCTGTTTCCCCAACTACCCCACCCCACAATGTGTTGTCCAGATCCACGATGATGAGACGGCGCGATTGCCCTGAAACCGCTCTTATGGCTGCCGCCAGATCCGTCGCTGCTTGCGCAAACACCTGGTACGCGAATGGCATTTTCGCCGCATACCACATTTTCGGCGCAGAAGCCCAAGCCGCCGCATACAGCCATCGGGCGGAATCGAGCAGATGAATGTTTCTCGTCTCTGCGACGCGCTCCGCGAGAAGCTGATTCATTCGGCTTATGATATATGCGGCACCAAGGCCAGGGCACCAGTCAAGCATGCCATAGCCACGGTATTCAGGAGCGAGCGCCCAGCTGGCGACGAAGACGTGCTGCCGCGAAGTTGCGAAATTCAACAACGCGTCTGCAAATGCATCGACTTCGGCAAGGCAATCGGATAATGGGATATCCTCAAAGCCGAGCACTCTAGCAAAGCTTGGTATCACGCTCTCAGGAAGGGTCCAGATGGCGGCCAACGCGCTTTCTGAGATGTCTGATCCTGCGAGCGACTGGAACACTTGACCGTATGGCATCGTGTTGACTGCGACACTATTGCCGCTGAGACAGTTTTCCAGGTGCCGCGCAAGCGGAACGACATTGAAGTCGGAAATCAGGTCGATTTGCTTTTGCATAGACTTCATCCCAATTTTCGGAGAATGAAATCCTTGACTGCGCCGATAGTCAGAATGCGACCTTCAAGGCCATCAGATAGTTCATCCATTAATTCGCAGTTGGTTCCGAATTCATTTTCCAGACCTTCCTCTACCGCGACAAGCAAGGTCACAAGGCTGAGCGAATCAAGTTCTCCATCGTCGCCGAGGAGAACCGTTGATTCTTCTGCTTGAATCTTTCTCCTGTCCGGTAGTTGATGATTAAGGAACGCTACGCCATCGCACAGAATTTTGAAAACCGTCTCATTCGTTTCTTGCATGTCATCCCACTTTCGATTCCAATTTCGTTGGACCACTGTGATGTACAGCCTAGAAATAGATAAGTAGTAATCCAATACTGCGTCGTCGAATCGAATCAACTCATTCAACGACTTTCGCCGTTCTTCCGCGGCAAGCCCTTCGCTGGATACCCGGCAATTGTTTCATCCGCATAGACAGATCGCATCAACGTTGCGCCGATACCGACGAAGGCCCGAGTCCCGACTTTCACTTTTTGGATAAGAGATGCATTCGGTCCGATCCACACGTATTCCCCCACCTCGACACTGCCACTTATCTCGGCGCAGGCTGTCACGATTGCTCCACGCCGCAACGTGCAGTTGTGAGCGACATGAACGTGGTCGTCAATTTTGACGTCTTCTTCGATAATGGTGTCGGCAAGGGTGCCACGGCAAACGGTGGAAAGGCTGCCTACTTCGACGCGGTCGCCAATAAGGACACTGCCAAGGTGTTCAAGGCGGATCGGCGTGCCGTCCTTGTCACGTTCGAAACCAAAACCGTCTTCCCCAATGACGGCGCCTGACTTGATCACGCAATCTTCGCCAATCCGTACATCGTCGCCGATCACGGCGAAGTTCCCTACACTTGTACCTCTACCGATCGCCACCCCATTGCCGATCACTGCCGTTGGGCTGATCCTTGCTTGCGGATGTATGTCCGCAAGCAATTGTGCCGATACAAAGCCGGGCTGGGATTTCAGCCACCTGAGCGCTTTTGCAAATGCCAGTCGCGGTTGATCGCTCTCGATCACGGTGCGGTCAATATCGCTCCCAGCGGGGGCGATGACGACCGCTTCAGTTGGGAAGCTACTGTCGATGCCGTGGTTGGAGAAGCTCAATGTGCATTCACCGGCTGCATGAAGTGGCACGACTCGATCGAACAGACGATCGGTCCCAGTGAGCACAATTCCAAGTGCGTCGGCCAGTTCGCTTGCGTGCACCGGACGAATCAATCGATTACCCATCGCACCACCTCGAAAACTTCTGCATAGCGCTTACCAATTTGTACTCCTCTTGTCGATGCAAGGCTGGAAATGAACTCGGCACTAGCGTAGTTGCGGTGCTGCTGCGATTCGTATTTTGATAAGGCAGCAATCTTCACTGCAAGTTGAGCGTCCGAAATCTCAACAAAGCAGGTTGTCCTAAATTCGAGGTTATTCCAGGGAACTTCGTAACCGAGCATAGTGGTGCGCTTGAAAGCGCGAAAGGCCTCCTGTGCAATGGTTTGGTGATCTTGGTGAGTGTCGTTGACGCTCGGCAGAAACACGATATCTGGCTTGTATCTCCGGTCTAGGTCAATCATGCGGTCGAGGATTTCCTGGCGCATCTCAGGAAACCGTCGCACTGGGAAATCGAAGACTAGGCAATCATCGCCGTTGATGCCCAGCGCTGCAGTCGCCCGTCGCACTTCAGAGCGAAGAACGTCTCTCGGGAGATGTGGATGGACCAACTGCTCTGGGGCCGAGAAAGCCGCGTACACAACGTGCGCCCCCTGTTCAATAAACCGAGAAAGTGTTCCGCCGCATCCGAACTCGCCATCGTCAGTATGCGGAGCGAGCGTCAAGATAGTTTTGCCTTTGAATGTCGTTCTGCTCATTTGCTTCCTCTCTGATGGTCTAGGCGCACCCATTCACGAGTCACATAGTAGGAGTGGTACTCCATGCCACACGTCGGTGAGCCAGCATTGTGATTCAAAAAGCGCGCACTCTTTAAGCCCCCATTAATGCCTTCATAATGCGAGAGGCAGCATTACCTTCTCCATAAAGTTCACTCTCCTGCCCCACAGTGCCGATTGCGTTTTGTATGGCGGTGAGAATCGATTCCGCATCATGCGGCGGGGCAAGTCGATTCCAGCCGGTCTCGATCAACTCCACCCATTCCGTCTCTTCTCGCAAGGTGACGCATGGCACACGATGAAAAAACGCTTCTTTTTGAACTCCCCCGGAATCCGTCACAACCAAGGTGGCGGCAGATTCCAACTGCACCATGTCGAGATAGCCAACAGGTTCGATTACTAGCAAATTCGGATGGGTGTAAGCATCGATGTTGGCATCAACGACAACCGATAGAGTGCGCGGATGCAGCGGAAAAACCACAGGAATATCCTGAGCCAAGCTCCGAAGCGCGGAAAAGATATTGCGCAAATAAAACGGCTCATTTGTGTTTTCGGCACGATGGACGGTGCACAAGATATAAGGACGTCCTGCTAGATTCAAACGGCTTAAGATTTTAGACCGCTGCCTCGCCATATCTTTGAAGTGCAAAGCAGCGTCATACATTACGTCTCCAACCAGATGAATCGTATCTGTTGGAATATTTTCGGCCTCAAGATTGCGTACCGAGATTTGAGTTGGTGCAAACAGCATATCGGACACGTGGTCCGTCAGAACCCGGTTGATCTCTTCTGGTATACGGCGGTTAAAAGAGCGTAGCCCTGCCTCGACATGAGCAATCGGAATATGTAACTTGGCAGCTGCCAAAGCACCTGCAAGCGTTGAATTGGTGTCGCCGTACACAAGTACTAAATCCGGTCGTGTCCTTAAGAGGACTTCCTCTGTAGCTTCCAGCATGCGGCCAGTCATTTCGCCATGCGGGCCGCCGCGAATGCCAAGGTTGAATTTCGGTTCTGGAATATCCAATTCTTTAAAGAAGACGTCGGACATGTTCAAATGAAAATGCTGCCCTGTATGCAGCAAGGTCTCCCGCATAGTTCCATTCTGGGCAATCGCCTTGCTGACCATGGCGGCTTTAATGAATTGAGGCCTGGCCCCAAGGACGGTCATGATATGCATTGTTCTTTTCCAGCAGTTACGATCTGGGCCTCTTCGCTTCCTATGCTTCAAGAAGATCTTGGTAAAGATCTATCAATTTGCTTTCCTCGCGATCCCATCGATATTTACTCTGCACCGCGCCCCGACCATTACTTCCCATGCGCGCCACATCTTCAGGATGCATGTGCAAATGGCGAATGGCGGCCCCGATAGCTTCAGGATCATTCTGGTCGACACAAATCCCGCATTGATTTCCATCGATGATCTCCCGCCATAAAGGAAAATCGGAAGCGATTACAGGCACGCCGGCCGACATGTACTCGAACATCTTGTTCGGCTGAGAATTGATCGAATCTGGATTGCTGTAAAAGGTCACTAAGCCGCAAAAGCTTCTCGCCATGATTTCCGATACTTTTTTTCGGTCAACGAACCCATACTCATTTACTTTGTTCCATCCTTCGTACTGTGTCACTTCCTCGCGCAATGCATCATTCGAAAATACGCCCGCCAGTAGTAATTTCGATTCAGTTTTGCCTATGGCTTGAATGAGTTCCCTAATGCCTCGGGTGGCGTCAATTCCGCCGACGTAACAGACACAGTCGCGCTCTGTCGTACCTGTTTGATTTTGTGGAGCTAGCTCTCCCATCAATGGATAGTTATGAATGACCGCGACTCTCTTGGCAATACCATTGAACATGTTCCCAATGAACGGCGTGGCGGTAACCACAGCAGAGAAAAAAATGGCGCTACGCTCTTCCAACTGCCGCGCGAAGCTTGCAACTATCGGCCGTGCCCGGATTGGGATCCAATCCTTCGTATATATCTCCGCCGGCAGTTCTTCGTGGGCATCAAAGATCACCTTCTTGCCCGAACGTGCCAGCAATAGTCCATACGGGATCAGCTCGGGATCGTGAAAGTGGTAAAGATCCGCATCGAGCCGCTTGGCCATTGTGTAACATTGCCATGCGTGAACCGCCATCCTGGCTAACCGCGACGCTTTTGGCGAATAGGTCAAGGGATGCAACGTGACGTTATAGGTGCGAGCTTCTGCGACATCGGCTGCTGATGCGTTGATGATCAGGTGTGTGTCATAGCCGGCAGCGGCAAGCGACGCACATTGCTTGCGAAAAATGCGGATATCCAGGCCCCTGTGGACAGACGACATGTGGCAGATTCGCTTTTTCATTGGAGCCTCAAACTGGCGTCCATACCAACATGTTTGCGGATCGGCTTGGCAAGCCATGCCAACATCAAAGCTTCACTTAAAAGGCCACTGTCATTTGACAACGCCGTGTCGGACAGCAGCCGGTCCAGATCGACACCAGGCCGCAAATGATCTGACAACGCTTTCCGGTGGTCGAATATCGTACGACGCAAGCTGTCGCCAATGCCCTCCTTTACCCATGCCTGGGTCACGTCGAATCCCCTTTTTCTTCTATTCATCCGCACAGAATCAGGTACGGTCCCTGCCGTCATTCTACGAAGCGCCCATTTGCCATAGCCATTACTGATCTTTAACCGAGTTGGCAGTGCAAGCGCCAGCTCAAGCAGTCGGTAGTCCATGAAGGGCAGGCGGCTTTCCACACCATATCCCATGGAATTACGGTCCTCATAGCGTAGTAACGTGGGCAGGCTCCATTGCTGCACGTCTTCGATTTGCCGTTCTGACAATGTTATGCCGCGAGTACCCCAGAGGTTTTGAGCGGCAGGCTGCCAATTGAGCAGGCGGAACCCATCATTCGCATTACTGCGATAGCGATTGATGTTTTCCCAATACATGCGGGCCTGACCTGCCTCGTGAATCATCATCAGCGCGAACGAATACATCAGACTCACGATGTTCCATGTCTCCCGGCTACTCACCGCCTCGCGCATCGCGACAATAAAGAATTTCCGATAACCGGCAAACAGTTCGTCACCTCCCTGGCCACCGAGAAGCACCTTGAAGTTTGCCTCGCGGGCGGTTCGATAGACCTCGTTTTGCGCGACTACGCTGAGTCCGGAAAACGGCGCCTCCTGAAATGAGATGGTTCTTTCGAGCGCCTCGCTGAGCATTTTTTTGCTATAGCGCGGCCAGACATAGGTGACATCTACGCCGACGGCGTCAGAAAACCTATGTACCTCGGGCCCTTCCGATAAGTTCGCATGTGGCGATCCGTAGGTAAATCCGCGCAGCTTTGTCACGTCTCTGGATGCGAGTGAAGCCACTGTGGAAGAGTCGAGTCCTCCGCTCAGCGAGACTGCTATCGGAACGTCGCTGCGCAAGCGCAGTCTTACCGCACTCTCCAGCAGTTCGTGACATCGTTCGATGAGTTCATCATCGCTGCAACGCATGACGGATTCAGAAGATACAGATACCGCTGCGTTCAGGTCATACCATTGACCCTCGATGATATTCAGACCTGCTTCGGACAGCTCAAACTTTACCCAGCTTCCCGCTGGTACCGCGTGGACGTTCTTGAAGGGAGAACCGGACTGCGCCGTCTCATAGACCTTATAGCGTACACCCCGCGCGCAATAGTCGATATCGACCTCGCCACGTACCTGACGTGCGATCCCAGTCACTGATGATGAGAAGGCTATTCCACCTTCCGGCAAGTGGCCCCACGCCAAAGGTTTCACGCCGAACCGGTCCCGCACCAGCCACAACTCTCCCAGGCCCGGATGAAACACAGCAAACGCAAACATGCCGTTAAGCTTCTGCAACGCCTCCACTCCCCACTGGGCCCAGGCTTTCAGCAGAACTTCTGTATCGCCACTGGACTGGAACGACCATCCATATGCCTGCAATTCAGCACGGACCTCAAGATAGTTATAAATCTCGCCGTTGTAGACAAGCCACCATCCTGAAGCAGGGTCTTGCATTGGTTGATGCGAAAGTTCGGACAAATCGATGATGGATAGGCGACTATGTATCAGCGAAACCTGGTACCCGTGGGAATGGATTACCTCTGTACCGTCGCTGTCGGGACCACGCGGCTTGATTGATTGCATCTCTTCCGGCGGCATGGCAGTCCACTGAATGTCCGTAGTGTGTCTAATAATCTTTCCGGCAATCCCACACATCGCAGGGCATCTCTGTAGAAAGAAGTTTTCGAATCAGTCGTCCCCGCCGCTTTTCTGGCACGGCTGGTGGCACGTGACGCTAGGTTTGGTCTAAACGAATACTTGTCCGATAACGAAAGTTATGCTTGCAGCGCGGTCACGGTAGCCTGCCTGGCCGTCTTTCTGCCAACGGCATGCAGCAGCGCCTCGCTGACCTGTTCAATTTCCCCTCTCTGCATATAGGGACCCATCGGTAAACTCATTACTTTCTTGGACATGTCGATCGCTATTGGATATTTATCGGGGTAGCAGAACTGTGCATAGGCGGACTGAAGCGGGATCGGCATCGGGTAATGAATCGCTGTTGGGATACCTAATTCCAGTAAGCGGTGCTGGACCTGCTGGCGATTTTCGATGGCCACGGTGTATTGCGCGAAGACACTGGTACGGTCAGGCTGCTGATGCATAGCGCTGATACGGCCGTCAAAAATTTCGTTATAACAGGCACCTATCTCTTGACGTTGCTGCACTTCGCGGTCGAACAATTCCAGCTTGGCTAATACAATGGCGCATTGCAGGGTATCCATCCGGCCGCCCACCCCGATGCGTGAATGCACGTATCGCTTCGACTGGCCGTGGATACGCAGTTCATGCATGACTTGGGCCAGGGTTTCATCGCTGGTAAACACCGCACCGCCATCACCGTAACAGCCAAGCGGTTTGCTGGGGAAGAAGCTAGTGCAGCCAATCGTAGACAAGTTGCAGCTTTTCCGGCCGTTATAGACCGCACCGAAGCTTTGCGCCGCATCCTCAATGACTGTGATGCCATATTTGTCAGCGATCAGATTGATTTCATCCATGTCCGCCGGCTGTCCATAAAGCGACACCGGGATGATCGCACGCGTTCTTCCGGTAATGTTTTGCTCGATCAGTGCGGCATTGATATTGCAAGTATCCGGTTCAATATCGACAAAAACCGGCGTTGCACCAAGCAATGCGATAACTTCGGCCGTTGCGACAAAAGAGAACGCCGTGGTAATGACTTCGTCTCCCGGCTTGATGCCAATCGCCATTAATGCAATGAGCAAGGCTTCAGTGCCCGATGCTACGGTAATACAGTAGGTGGCCCCGGTATACGTTGCCAGCCTGCTCTCCAACTCCTGCACCTCTGGTCCCATGATGTATTGGCCATGATCAAGAACAGCCTGGATACGTGTGTTAATGCTTGGGCGCAGGGCTTCGTATTGCGATTTCAGGTCAATGAATTCCATTTCGTTGGCTAGCTTCCTATTCATCGATTTCCTCCGCTATCTCCACCAGTGAGCAGACGCCACCATGTAACGCGTAAAGATCGCCGGTATACGGGCAGGACGCTTCGCCATCGCCAGTTAAGGGCAAGTCAAGGCGTTCACCATGGCGACTGATCCAACCCAGCTGCCGTGCTGGCACGCCCGCCATCAGCGCAAAGTCCGGCACGTTCCGATTGACTACGGCTCCTGCCGCGATGAAGGCATATTGGCCCACCGTCACACCGCATATGATCGTTGAATTGGCACCCAGGGTGGCACCGCGCTGGATTAATGTTCTCCGGTATTCATTCTTTCGATTGACTGCGGAGCGCGGGTTGTAGACGTTGGTGAACACCATGCTCGGGCCACAGAACACGTCCTTTTCAATAGTGACGGCGTCATACACCGACACGTTGTTTTGAATTTTTACGTTGTTCCCAATGACGGCGGCGTTTCCTACATAAACGTTCTGTCCAATGCTACAGTGATTGCCGATGCGTGCACCGCTGCAGATATGCGAAAAGTGCCAGACTCGCGTGCCATAACCGATGGTCGCCCCATGATCCACGATGGCACTGAAGTGAATGGGTGTATTCATCTTAGAACTCCAATGGCAAAGCGATGCGCTTTCCATCGCGGGCGGAGAGATAAGTGGCGATCAGTAACTCCAGCGTTTTCAACCCTTCCCGTCCATCGGTTTCCGGCTCTGCCTCGCCGCGCAATACCTTGATCACGTTATCGTAGTACTGCGCATGACCCAACCCATCGGTAGAAGATGTTTGGTTGCAGAGTTCGTCGATTTTCTCGTCGTCCGGAATTCTGGCTTCGAATTCCCAGTGCTGTACTTTGTTCAGCGCCACGCCACCGATGCGCACCGTACCCTTGTCGCCGAGTATCGTGATGCTACCTTCAAGGTTTTTTGGGTAGGTAAGCATGGTCACATTTACGGAACCAAGAGCGCCGTTACGCCAGCGCAGGCTTAGAACGCCGGTGTCTTCCGCTTCAATATTGCGCTCGAGCGTAGCGGTATAAGCATGCAGGCTTTCTACAGGGCCAATCAGCCATTCCAGCAAATCGACGTAGTGACTTGCCTGATTCATAAAGGCACCGCCATCGTACTGCCAAGTGCCGCGCCAGCTCGCGCTGTCGTAGTACTCCTGCGGCCGGGTCCAGAAGACATTCACACTCACCATGTGCAATCGGCCGAAGCGATGGTCCTTCAGTGCCCTTTTAAGTAGTCGTAGGGCGGGATTGTGTCGGTTTTGCTTTACCACAAATAGCCGGACCCCTGCTTCGTCGCATGCAGCAAGCATCCGCTTGCCGTCCTCCCAGCGAGTCGCCATCGGCTTTTCGGTGATGACATGTTTTCCGGATTCGGCTGCCGCAATTGCCTGCTTGGAATGCAGGCCGGACGGCGTCGTAAGAATAACCGCATCAGCGTCACAATCAGATAGCATGCTGCCAAGGTTTTTATATGCCGTGGCGCCGGTCGTATCGGCTGCCCTCTCCCGCGCCTGCGTATCCATATCGCATACGCCAACAAGTTCACAGTATTCTTCGTGATACTTGAGCGCAGAAATGTGGTTGCGCGAGATACGGCCGCAACCCACGAGCGAAAAACGGATTTTTCGACCTAGCCTGCCGATCGAGTTTTCTTCCATCGTTGTAGCCGAATAGGAGTGCATGAAATAGCCTCTCGGATCATTACGAGATGACGACGTTGGGTAGATTCCGGGAATACACACCACGCGTATCGACAATTACTTTGGCGTGCTTCTGTATGAGTGCATAGTCAAAAGCACTGTGGTTTGTTGCTAGCAGAAGCAAGTCATATGAGGCAATCGATTCGTAGGTCAGTTGGACACTTTCCAGATCGAAATGATGCTCCCTCATTATTGGAAAGGTGGGGACGTGCGGATCGGAATATGCGATTTCGGCACCTTTTCTCCGCAATATTTCCATAATCTTGACTGACGGTGATTCCCGCATGTCGTCGACGTTTTTCTTATAAGCGATTCCAAGAACGAGAATCTTGCTGCCTTTGATAGCTCGCCCTTGATCATTTAAGGCATTGGCAACCTTGTTTACCACCCACTGCGGCATTTCGCTATTGATTTCACCCGCCAACTCAATAAACCGCGTGTGCAGCCCGAATTGGCGCGCCTTCCAGGTCAGGTAAAACGGATCAATGGGGATGCAGTGCCCGCCCAGCCCTGGCCCTGGGTAATATGGGGTAAAGCCGAAAGGCTTAGTGGCGGCCGCATTGATCACTTCATATATGTCGATCTCCATGCGGTCCGCAATAATCTTCATTTCATTGATTAACCCGATATTCACGGACCGATGGATGTTTTCCAGCAGCTTGGTTAGCTCTGCGGCGCGGGTAGAGCTGACCGGCACTACTTCGTCTATCGCGGAGGCGTAAAGCGCGACGCCGGCGCTCGTGCATGCTGGCGTCGAACCACCGCACACTTTCGGAATTGAGCGTGTTTTAAAAATTGGATTGCCTGGATCTTCTCGTTCAGGCGAATAAACAAGAAACACTTCTTCGCCGATCTTAAAGCCACGAGATTCAACACGCGGCCGCAGTTCCTCGTCGGTCGTGCCTGGGTACGTCGTGCTTTCCAGAGAAATAACCTGTCCGACGCGGAGATGTGGAACCAGGGAATCGGCCGTGTTAAGAATAAAACTTAAATCCGGCTCGCGGTGGGCGTTCAACGGTGTGGGGACGCAGATAATAATCGCATCCAGCTTGGAAACGCTGGAAAAATCACAGGTTGCCTCAAATCCTTTACTGCAAGCATCGGCAACCGAACTTACTGATATATGCTCAATATAGCTTTGCCCACTATTGAGCTTATCGACCTTGTCCTGATCGATATCGAAACCAATTACTTTGAATCCCGCATAGGAGTAGCGCAGCATTAATGGCAGACCGACGTAACCCATGCCAACTATCCCGATGACGGCAGTCCGCTTTTCGAACTTTGAAATCAGCTTCTCCAATATATTTGGCTCTGCCTTATCGAGTAAGCTTCGCTGCAGTACACTTCCCTGCTCGTCAAGTAACCGCATTGATAGTCCCTCGCTGCCTGTTAGTTCGGTTTTAAGGTAAGCCATGGTCCAGGTACTCAATTTGCAATGCGAGAGAAAGGTTGGATAGAGCTCCTAAACCAATGGATTTTCTGTCGCAAGGGGTGAATGAAATGGCGTCTACGCGCAGAGATATGTGTTAATTCGACTTGTTCACTGTATCGAAAGACGTGCAAAAAAATAAGTATTGAATTTCGATTGGAGTATTGGAAAGCGTGTGTCCTTTATTGAATTTTTTGATCTGTTGGACAATGCCGATGGATGCATACAGGAAAATTTGGCTAGAGAGTGTTACGAACCTTGTTCCAACCTGACAGCGGCCTTACTGAGCATGAAGCACGCGATTGAAGTGGAGTCCTGCCAGCGTATCGGCAAGCCTCCCATAGTTTCACACCAGACGCAGAAAGCGGGCTATCTAAGCGATGCTTTGCTCCACTAACCCACGTCGAGGCAGCAAGATAAATCCCCGTTCAGTATCAGTATGTTTAGCGACCACCAGACCCATTCCAAAATCCTGCGCCGGAGCCTGTGCGGACTCGTCCGCGTATACCTGATACGCCGTCGGCGCAGGCGACCGGACCGCTGCCATGCGCAATAACATGCGAAGGTCATGTGCCATGGCTTCGAAACAGCCGGCCGCGCCTGGGTAGGGTCTGCAAGCATTCATGCTCACCAGGCTCATTTCCCTGTCCTTAGTGCATAACTTCCCCAGGCGGTGCCTTACTTAATGTGCAAAGAACTGATTTGCTTCTATGCCGCATCCGGCAAACACTCGTCCAAAGCTTTGGCAAGACGTGCGGCCAAGTTGTTTGAACTGTGATTTGCCTCCACATATCGGCGTCCCGCAACACCCATGTGATGTCGCTCCTGTGGCGACATATGATAAAGCGCAAGAATGGCTTGAGCCATCTGTAACGGATCGGCAGCAGGCACTGTCAGCCCGGCACCCGCCTCACGCACGGGATTATTAGCAGCATTTGACGCAATCACGATTGGGCGCGCCGCCGCGAGATAGTCAAATAATTTAGCCGAGCTGATGCCGTAGCGGTACAAGCGAGGAAGTGCCCGAACCGTGATCACGAACGCGTCGGCCTGGGCGGCAAGCGCCGGAATCGCATCCTTCGGCACCGGCGGCTCAAAGGAGACATTGGTCAAGCCGAGAGACTCAGCCAGTTGCATCAATTCCGTCTTTAACGTGCCGTTACCAATCATGCGCAGTTTTATGGCGCTTGCGCCTATCCTTTCCGACACCAATTTCATGGCGTGTAATACAGGATCAAGCCCGTTGGCCTGTCCGTGAGCACCGAGATACATCAGCACGAAAGGTTTGTCCGGCCGACGTTGCTTCTCACCTTCCGCGGTGGTGCCGGCCACTTCGGCAAAAGCGGCGAGTTCGACACCATTAGGTATCCAGGTCACTTTGTCTTTCGAGATCCCCATTGATGCGATGTAATCGCCGGCATAGGGCAACACCACGACAATGCGTGCTGCACGGCGATATAGCCAACGCTCAAGTTGTCTAAGTATCCAGGCCGTAAGGCTATGTTCGCGTAGTTTTCCGAAGTCAATGAGTGTTTGAGGCCATAGATCGCGCACCTCGAAAACGAAGGGAACTCGATGACGCCGTGCCAGCAACCACCCTGCCATTGCCGCCAGAGGATGTGCACTTGATCCTATGACCACAGTGGGTTTGGCGAGGTCTCTCGTATAGATCGGCATCAGCACACGCCAGCTATAAACAAGCATATTTAGGATGCGCCGTACACCATTGCCTCTATACGGTGGCGTGCGGATCCACAGGAAAGGCACATTGGAATATGACTCATGGCGGCGATGCTCGTGCAACGCCAGTCGTTGCTTGCCGGTTACGTGGTCTACACTAGCTGCAATCAGCGTCGCTTGCCAACCGTGCTTACGTAAGTTCACTGCGAGATCGAAATGACGTGTGATGCCAGCATCGCCCCGTTCAATCGCATAGTGATTAAGTATCCAAACTTGCTTCATCCAATGTGCTCCATGATGGCGATAATGCAGTGACCAACGCTACCAACCAGAGATGACAGCAACATGAATTTCACTATTGTCCTTGCCTGTGCGATCGTCCACCTACCGAGTAGCAGGCGTGAAGCGTACATGGTTCTGTGCTCAGCGAACTACCTCACGCAACCCCGGCTTTCGCTCGACATGAACGACGTATCAAGGATCGCCGTTAGCAAAGCAATTCATTCATCGCGATTTCGCCCTGTGTTCTGGCAACAGTCCAAAGCCTACCGCCGGATTGGGGCACCAGTGTCCACGCACTAGTCGCGCATAAATCACCAGGTACAAAGATAACTCGATCAACAGCATCCCTACGGCACCGGGTATAGTCCTGCCGTAGTGCACCGACAGCAGTGTTAGAGGAGCAATCCACGTCACGACCACGCAAGCCACCATTGCGTTGCGCACCCATGATTGCATACTGTTAGCCGGAACCAGCCGCCAAATAAAACGCCGGTAGACCAACATATGAAAGTGAAGACGATCCGGAAGCCCCGGACTCATCTTCCGGATGACCTTTTTCCGGTAGATGCTGTAGAGAACCTCGATAATCGGATAAGCGCAAATAGCCAGAATCTGCCACGTATTGATTGATGGATTCCGAGCGACTGTTAATACGGCGACTTCCGCGATCCAGAAGCCCAGAAGATATGCCCCACCATCTCCCATGAATAAGCGCCCAGTCGGGTAATTAAGGAAGAGAAATCCGATCGTGGCACCAATTCCGACGATAGCAAGCTTGGCGACAAAAACATCTCCTGCTTGCCACGCCAGGAAGCCCATGCCAGCCAGAATGATGACCGCGGTACCCCCCGCAAGGCCATTGAATCCATCAATGACATTGATGGAATTGGCCACCCCGGCGACGGCAAATGCCGTAAACACAATTGCGACAGGCATCACCTGGAGGACAGTATCCACTCCCCAAATATCAAGTCGCGGTAAATAGGCATCCAATAGCCAGCATGCAATGAGCGCACTAGCGAAAGTCGCGAGCAGGCGCGAGATCACAGAAACGCTTTTTGTCAGGTCTTCCAACAAGCCGGCGATGAAGGCAGGCATGACGGCCAGAAGAAGCTTTGAAAAGGCATCCGTATCATTCGTCGCACCTTCAGACGGGCTGGCCGACATGCCGAACACAATGACACCTAAAATGCCCATCAGTAGAGCGATGCCACCAATCCTCGGAACCGGCTTTTTATGAAATTTCTGAGCACCGGTCATATCCATGTCCAGCGAATGATTTCCATGCCATCGTTCAGTAAGGACGATCAAGATGCTAACCACGAAACTGCAGATCGCGGCAATTAGTGCCATGCCTAACATGCCTGAGTTGGTGATCATGATATTGTGGTCAGAAGAAATCATGACAGCTCCGATCCTCTTAATGACCATCTTGA